>Ga0247727_10015315_pt1 | contig 12595 bp, 12 predicted proteins | sample WisWelCaveWW1625_FD_202498 | JGI IMG/M metagenome (GOLD analysis project Ga0247727, IMG submission 202498) | Biofilm microbial communities from Wishing Well Cave, Virginia, United States - WW16-25 | ecosystem: Environmental > Aquatic > Deep subsurface > Groundwater > Cave microbial mat | place... | reverse complement strand
TCAACCGTCAAAAATCGCGCGATGGGTTATCGGCAGGAGGGAGGCCAATTTGTTTTCTCGGATCAAAGCGTGGCCAGCGCCGTGCTCGGCGACGGCGGTATCTATTCCTCCGTCGAGGATTTGTTTAAATGGGATCAGGCTTTGTATACCGAAAAACTCGTGAAGCAAGAAGCGCTCGCAGCGGCTTTTATCCCTGGAGTGTTGGCCGATGGCAAAGCATTGGATTATGGATTCGGCTGGAGGCTCGATCAATTCAATGGCCATCGCCGCGTCATGCATACCGGCAGCACGAGCGGATTTCGCAATGTGATTCAACGTTATCCCGACGACAACTTCACCGTGATCATTCTCACCAATCGCGCCGCGCCGGAAGTGGCGCCGTTGGCGGAGTTGTTTTTGGGCCAATCATGACGCGGCATTCAGCGCTCCCCAAAAATTAACAATTCACAATTGGCAATTGACAATTATCAATTGTGAATTATCAATTGAAAATTCAACATGGCCATAAATCGACGTCTTTGATCTCGAATCCTTCCACGAGCAATTTATAGGTCGCCGGAACGAAATCCTTGAAGACGACAGTTCCATTGGGGCCGGAAATTTGCCGATCCAGCTCGACGTCATTCTCAGAAAAAATTTTGACGATCCGCCCGGTTTCACCGACCGCAACGGTTAAATCGCGCGTGGACGTCGTTTCAATTTGTGCGGTTCCCACCAGGAGTTTGCCTAAAAAAGCCGGCGCCGGACTTGGCCGCAAAATGAGCGTGATCCGCTCAACGAGATCATCCACTTGATTAATGAGCGAGTCGATGACGTTGGCGAGAGGAGAAGGCTCCGAATTGGCCGCCAGAATTTTTTCGATGCGGTGCTGGAGTGAAGCCGGCAGGGGAAAATCAAGCGCCATGACTTCGTCGTAAGAAAGCTCCTGGGCTAAATTCTGCTGCAGGATATTGCAATCCTGGCATTCCTGCAGATGTTCCGATAAATCGATTCCTTCCACAGATTTCACTTTGCCGTTGAGGTAATCCAGAAGATTGGCAATGACGGCGTCACATTCACGCCCGACTTCCTGTTGCATGTTGTCGAGCACGCGTTCCAAAGCACGCGCCTGACCGCGGCAATGCGGGCAGGCTTTAAGGTGTTCAGGAATCGCGTCTTCTTCCTGTGGTTCTTCAAAATCATTAACCAGATGGAGCAGAAGATCCTCTTGCGTTGGGCATTCCATAGTCTCCTCGCAGGATTGAAAGTTCCAAGGCGTGAAAGCGCCTGGAAGTTGATTAAGCGATGGTCAGGCTTTCACGATAGTTTTTTTTGACGCAATACCGAAGCCGCTTTTTGCCGCGCTCCAAATGGCTGCCAACGGTGCCGAAGGGAATTTCCAATAATGCCATAACGTGGCGTTGCTTCAATCCCTTCAACCACAGGCAAGTGATGAGTTTGGCGGTTTTATTCTGGAATAAACTCAAACAGGCGGCGATGATTCGGCGCACCTCATGATACAACAAACCGGCGTCGGGCGACGGGGTATTCAGATCCGGCAGATCGAACGCCGGCGTTTTTTCGTTTTCCGCAGTCGAGAGCAACTCCTCGAGCGAATGCAGCTTAATCCTGTTGCCGTTTACCTTCTTATTGCGGCTCCGATAAAAGTTGATCGCTTGTTTGACAATGATGGCATTGAGAAAGTTTTCAAACGTGCAATCAAAGCGAAATTCTTTAAGCCCCTTCAGGAGCCGGACACAAATTTGCTGGGTATAATCCTCGGCCTGTGCAACCGAAACCCCTTTCGCCCGCAAGCCTTTGAAGATATATTGCCAGTACCGGCGTCCATCCAACAAGCGATTGAACGCTTGCGTATCGCCGGCCTGGTAGTCGTGAATGAGAGCTGTGGCGGTTTCGTCACGCGATTTCCTGGCGTTATCGTCACGAGACGGGGACATTTTTTGCTCTTGGTAAGGATGATTGCTGAATTGCTATTTTCGCCATTCCTTGCGGCTATTGCTATTTTGCATCCTACCCGTTTCTGGTATTTATAAACCGGGCCTCGAAATTTTTCGCCCGCGGGTTTCTTATAAAAATATTGGTCGCTCGTCAAAATTTTACCGTGGGGTCGCCATAAAGCGTATAAAAATATCGTGTAATATCATAATCCGGATCGTAATCATTTTTCTTGTCCGGCTTTCCCAAATCGTTGATGGTCGACCGCAGCGCCTCGCCGGCATTTAACTTGTTGGTCACAAAATAATCATAAAAAATCTTGGCAAAGTGCCCGGCGGTTTTTTCATAAACGTCAAAATTCGTCACAATACAGGCCCCGGCGCCGCACGCCAGAAATTCGGTGCAGAGACTATCCATCTTGGCCCATTTTTCCGGCAATCTTCCGGAGCTGCAGGCATTGAGAAAAACCAGCGGTCGTGAAGGAAACGACAAACCCATTTTCCCCGAAATCGTGTTGGATTTGATAAAATCGTTTTCGCTGACGTCGAGAATATCCTTTTCCGCGTGGCCGCTGTAGTGGATGAGGCGTAAGTTGCACTTCTCGGCGCAAGCCTTGTTCAGACAATTGAGAAAGTCCTGGCTTTTTTCGGGAAAGACCAGGGTCGAACAATCCTGCCAGATCAGTAGCTCCTGCAGTTTGATAATGTGATCCCGAACGTGGTTCAGTCGTTTATGCGGATGGCCTTGCCAATCTCCGTAAAAGAGCACGGCGATGCGGCTAGCGCTATTTTGCTTTGGCTGAAACTGATCGAACGTGGGCGACGGCTCTTTGGTGGAATCGAAAAAAGTAAATCCCAGCGGATATTTTTCACAGAGTAAATCTTTGCTTTGGTCGCTCAAAGCCCAGTGCCAGGGAATTTTGAGATTATTGACCGCCAGCTTGAGGGGATGGCGCTCGCCGTTGTTGGCAAAAAGCTCGTGAAAGGTTTGTTTTAAACCGAACTCGTTCGCGATGCGCCCGCCGATTTTTTTCATCTCGTCGCGAAGGTTGGCCGTGCGTTTTCCCGCGGACTCGATCCCTTGAAAATAGCGTTGCCACAATTTTTGAATATCATGTTCGAGTTTATTGATCACCTGGTGATGAACCGGCAACGACACGTTGATCTCCGGCTCAAACGGGGCGATGCCGGGATGATCGACCTCGAAGAATTTGAGCCAGGAAATAAAAGTGTATTCCTCGCGATATTCCTGAGCGTCAATGGCAAAGAAATAATGCGGGGAAGGCACCAAAGAATTGAACTGCTTGCGCAACCTTGATTGCGCGCGGGCATTGGCGATTTTGAGGATGCTTTCCTTGATAATCTTTTGTCGTTTCAACGCGGTGAGATGAAGGTAAGCGCCCTGCAGCGCCGATGACAGCAGAACAAAGGCCATGACTAAAATCAGCGGCGCCATGATTCGCGCGTGATCAAAGACCATGAAGGTTAAAGCCGTATATCCGATCAGCAGCAGGATAACGCCGATCACTTGCGCTTCAAGCTTGCATTTGGAAAACAACCCAAATAACACAGCACCGACCACGAACAGAATTGCCCACGCCGAACCGCGCGGCAGCCGAATTAAAAACTGCTCGCGCAGAATATTATCCACGACCGTGGCGTGGAGAAAAACCCCCGGCAGGAAAGCGGAAAAAGGCGTGACAAAGATATCTTCATCGATCGTGCTGCCAATCAACACGATTTTGTTCGTAAAATCACGATTCACGACGGCGGCCGCGGAATCGGCAATGACGCGCCGACACAAGTTGTAAATCTCGTGCAAAGAATGGCGCGGCGCAAAAGCCGTGTCCGTGCCGAGAAAATTGATCTCATACTCGCCAAATTTATTGATCGGAATACGAATGGGCTCGATGCCAGCCGGCAAGAGCACCAATTTACCATCGTGAACCTTGATCTGCTGATCGGTTATGCCAAAGTAGATTTTGGCGATTTCCAAAGCCAGGGCGGCCCGAGGGGCATCGCTCGTTATATAAAGCGGCACGGAACGTACTTCCGTCGTAACCGTATCCTCAGAAAAGCTCAGATGGCCAAACCGGGAATGGGAGCGGCGCAATTCCGGCAGCAGGTAGACATTGTTTGAAGCGCGCAAAAAGTTTCGGTATTCATTGACACCAAAAGCCCTTTGGGACGGATTCGTGACGCTGTCGTCCGGTTCGTAGATTTTGCGATGCCAAAACCCAGTTACTGCATTCGACGCTTGTGAGAAGGCCGCACATAGCAGGCTGTCGCTAAAAGGCGTTTTCCTCTCTTCAAAACGAAAATCAACCGCAATAACGCGCGCTTGCATTTTCGCCAAACCGCCGATCACCGTGGCAATCGTTTCTCGAAACGCCTGACCCTGCTCAAGCTTCGCCGCGGATGAATCGTCCCACAAAACCAACGCCATATTTGAGTCAGCGTTACATTCACCGCGATAGACGAAGCGGCGCTCGATAGAAGCGATTTCCAAAATGTTGGCCGCATGCGTCTGCGCTAACCACATACTGAGAATCGCTGCGCCTCCGAGAATAAATAAAGAGGCGAGATATCGTATTTTTATCATATGCTTCGCAAGATTATTCTTTTCCAGTTTTGCCGGCGCGCAAATCAAAAGTCTTGGCACTTTTCACCAGCTTGGGACTGCCGCCCGGCTTTTGAGGTCTTGGCTGGTCCAACATCCGTATGGCGCTGGCAGTTTCCTTGCGATTAGAACGGCCAGCAGTTTTTATTGTTGTTTTTTTACGCTTAGTGCTGCCGCCAGGCTTTTGGGTTCTAGGTTTATCTAGTTTGCTCGCGGTCTCGGCTATTTCCACATTACGCTTGCGCATTTGTCACTCCTCTTTGATTTTTTTTTGTTCACCTGCGGATACTTCAATCAATGAGTTATTAATTCGGAACCCGCAGTATGATCGAATCAATAATGCCTCTAAAGTAGTAGACACCGGCAAATCAAATTTACTGCAATTTTTCGATTAATTCCCACAAAATGATCCGGCCCAAAACACTTTTAAAAATATATCGGTTGTAACAAAAATGCAACATATATTTTTTGCCGTCTTTTTGCCGCCTTATAACAGCCGGCTGCTCAAGTCCGGTGCATTCGAAAAATTGGCCGTACAAAACGGACGCGAAGAGGAATTGTTTTTTTATAATTTCTTGCAAAACAGCAGGAAATTTTGCAAATTAACCCATGCCCTTCAAAGACCACTTCTCCAAACAGTCCGCCGACTACGCCAAATATCGGCCCCATTATCCGGAAGAATTATTTGAGTATCTCGCGTCAATCTCTCCCGCCGGAAAACTGGCGTGGGATTGCGGGACGGGCAACGGCCAGGCGGCGCTTGGGCTCACGCCGTATTTTGATCTCGTGATCGCCACCGATCCGAGTGAGAAACAAATTCGCAATGCGACACCGCATGAGAAAATTAAATACGCCGTGGCGCCGGCGGAGCAAACCGATATTTTGCCGCAGACGGTTGATTTGATCACGGTGGCGCAGGCGCTACACTGGTTTGATTTTGAGCGGTTTAATGCGGAAGTCCGTCGCGTGGCGCAACCGCGCGCGATTGTCGCCGTGTGGATGTATAATCTGCTCTTCACCGAACCGGCCGTCACCAAAATCATCAACGCGTATTATACCGACATCGTCGGACCATACTGGCCGGCGGAGCGAAAACATATCGAAAGTGAATATCGCACCATTCCGTTTCCATTTGCGCGGGTCAATGCGCCGGCGTTTAAATTAGAGGCGCAGTGGAATCTCGGCGAATTGTTGGGATTTTTGAACACGTGGTCGGCGACGCAAAGGTATCTGGCGCAAAATGGCGCGCATCCATTGGATAAAATCATCGACAAATTGGCCGCAACCTGGGGCGAGGCTGAAACAAAGAAACGCATGGAATGGCCGCTGCTCTTGCAGGTGGGGCGCGTGTCGTGAATGATTGAGGTGAAAAGGGGTTTGCCATCTGCAGCCGCAGTTTTTTTATGCCGCACTTATTGGTGGAAACACGTAGCGCAGTCTTCCAGACTGCACTGTATTTTCGAATTGGGAACGCGGGGGAATAAATTTCCCTTGACTACCACACGAATTTTGCTTAGAATGAATCATAGTCGGAGCTCGCGCAATAATCGTTAAACAAAAGACCGGGTAAAAAATGCCGCTCGTTCTTTATTCGACCAACGCCTACGTGGCGCACATGATCAATCAAATGTACTACAAAGGCCTCCATTATGTTTGGTGCAGCGAAGTGTTTGATGCGAGGAGGCAGTATGCTTATGGACCGCATGCGAGCATTCCGCCCTCGGCGAGTCCATGGGAAATTTATAAAACCATGCGGGAAGATGTCCGGCGAGGAGATTTGCACAGTCCAAATCTGAAACAGCTTAGAGGAGCAATTGCGAATGGCGCTACGCTAAAACGAGAAGCCGGAGAGATTTCACAAACACAATATGATGACATTGGTGAAATTCTTGACAGGGCTTTGCTTGCGGATTTCCGGCCATTGTTATACATTATTCCATATCAAAGCGTGGAAGCGCTCATCAAAGCAGTCCCCATTCAAGAACGGGCGCATCCTTTATCGCTTGAACTGAAAATCCACGCACTCCCACGCGAACTTTTTGACGTTATTGAGGTGAATTATGAATGAACTCAGAGACCTGGTATTTAGCCTTCCCACCAACCTTTCGGGAAAATTGATTTTTGATCTCAGCAAAGCGATGAGAAAAAATAAACGTCTTAATATGCTCAACCCTATCCCGCAGTCGTCACCCTATCTGCTTGGTGAAGAGCACAAAGAGCTTTTCGAAAAGGCCCGCCGCTTGATCGAAGCGAAATGGCAGGTTAAGCTTGAAGAAGTTGATGACGATCTTGAACTCGAAATTATTTCCGAGCTCTGGAAAGCGCAAAGGGAACGCAGAAAAGCTGATCCCGATTATGACGAAGCAAAAGTCGACGTGCTTTTGAACGAAATGCGCAAAATTTCTCCCTATCGGCCGACGCCGCCGGAGTTGCGCGCGCTTCCGGTTTCCTAATCATGACACAAATATTTTTTGTCTTCTCACGGAAGGAGCTATGAACTTACATTTCAAGAAACTTTATTTCACATTTTTAGGATTGGTCCTCGCCATTTCAGCCAATGCGTTTGCCCAAATCAGCGACGCGGATAAAAAAGCGGCGCAGGCGATTGACGAAACCGCCATCCGCAGCCACATCAAATTTCTCTCCGATGATTTGCTCGAAGGGCGCGCGCCGGGAACGCGTGGCGGCCGGCTTGGCGAAAAATACATCGCGAGCCAACTGGAAGCGCTCGGTTTGCAGCCCGGCGCTAAAGCGGCGGACGGCAAACCGTCGTGGTATCAAACCTTCGACATTCTCGGCGTCACCAGCAATGTGCCGAAGACGATGACGCTGAAGAGCGGCGCGAAAACGCTCGAGCTGAAGTTCTGGGATGAGTTCATCGCGTTCACCGGCGAGCAAAAACCGGCGGTCGGCGTGAAAGACGCGGAGATCGTTTTTGTGGGCTACGGTATCGAAGCGCCGGAACAGAAGTGGGATGATTACAAAGGCGTCGATGTGCGCGGCAAAATTTTATTAATGATGAACAACGACCCCGCGAACGAGCCGAATTTGTTCGCGGGAAAAACGCGGCTGTATTACGGACGTTGGACGTACAAATATGAAAGCGCGGCGAAAAAAGGCGCGGCCGGCGCGATCATTATTCACACGGAGCCGTCGGCGGGTTACAAATTTCAAGTCGTGCAAAGCTCGTGGACAGGCGAACAGTTTGAATTGCCGCAAACGGGAAATGCGCTGACCATCAAAGTGAAAGGGTGGGCGACCGATGCGGCGAGCAAACAAATTGCGCTGCTCGGTGGAAAAAACCTCGACGAATTGCGGGCTAGAGCCGAGCGCCGTGATTTTAAACCGGTGCCGTTGGGCGTGACACTCTCGCTCGATTTGACGAACAAGATTCGGAGCTTGAAAACCGCAAACGTCGTCGGCGTGTTGCCGGGCCGCGATCCGATGTTAAGCAAAGAACATGTGGTTTATTCCGCGCACCATGATCATCTCGGCATTGGCACGCCGGCAAACGGCGATTCGATTCACAACGGCGCGCTGGACAATGCCTCCGGCACGGCGGCGATTTTAGCGATTGCGAAAGCTTTTGCGGAAATGCCTGCGGATCAACGGCCGCGGCGCTCGATCATGTTCGCAGCGGTGGCGGCGGAAGAGTCGGGCTTGCTCGGTTCGCAAAAATTTTGCGCTGATCCGCCGGTGCATCCCGGTTATCTCGCGGCCAATATCAATATCGACGGCGTGGCGATTCTGGGCCGCACGAAAGATCTCGCGATCGTCGGCATGGGCAAATCCAGCATGGATGGACTTGTGAAGGAAGTTGCCGCGTGGCAGGGGAGGGTGGTGAAAGGCGATGAGTTTCCCGACAAAGGATTTTTCTACCGCTCCGATCAATTTAATTTTGCGAAGATCGGCATTCCGGCAACGTATTGCGATGCCGGCCTCGAGGTGATCGGCAAGCCCGCAGGGTGGGGCAAAGAACAGTTTGAGAAATGGGAAGCGACGAATTATCATCAACCGAGCGACGAGTACAACGACAGTTGGAATCTCGCAGGCGCGGTGGAAGACACGCAGTTGATGTTTCTCGTCGGATTGAAAGTTGCCAACGCGGAGCAATTGCCGAGTTGGGTTCCCGGCGATGAGTTTGAAGCGGCGCGGAAGAGGACGCTGGGGGAGAGGAAGTAGTGTTCAGTGTTCAGTAATCAGTGACATGTGAAATCAGTAAAAAAATAAAAATGCCGTGCGATATTTTTAGCACGGCATTTTTTGTTTAAAGCCGTCAGCTCAATTTTCAGGCCTTTTTGAGCACGCCGACAAGATACAACAGAACAATTGCGCCGACTACGGCGGTGACCAACGAGCCGATGAGGCCATAAGCCGACAAGCCGAGCAGACCGAACAAGAAACCGCCGAGCAAGGCGCCGATCACGCCGACGACCAGATTGCCGACCAATCCCATGCTGCGCTTTTTCATAATCTGTCCGGCCAACCAGCCGGCGGCGAGACCGATGAGCAAAAACCAAAGCAAACCATCCATTTTCCTGCCTCCTTTTAAATTGGGGAAAAGTGAATTGCGACAACTTTGATTTTGTGCCGGACAAGATAGAAAAATTTTGCGCAAAAGTCAAGTTGGTTTGTTTACAAAAATCTGCAGAATAAAAAAACGCCACTTACTCGTTGGTCAAGAGCAAGTGGCGTTTCGTTTTCATCACATCGGCAGCGAGAAAGCAGAGTACAAAGCATTTCGCTTTGCGCCATGCCCTCTGCGCTATGCTATTTCAAGAACGTCATCCGTTTGGTCTCAGTAAATACCGCTTCGCCGGTCTTGCCTGTCACCACAAGACGGTACAAATAAACGCCCGCAGCAACGGTCTGGTCGAACTGATCGCGGCCATTCCAATGCACGGTTTGCCGTCCTCCCGGCATTTCGTGATCAATGAGCCTGCGAACGAGCTGCCCCGTTTCATTAAAGATGTTCACCGTCACTTTGCCCGCTTCCGGCAGTGCGAAACTGATCATCGTGCTCGGATTTCCCGCGAAGCGCGGGATCTGCGAAAATGGGTTCGGATAATTCTGCTCCAACTGATAACTGGCCACTGGTGACTGATCACCGGTCACTTCTTCTTCAGTCACTTCTTCTTCAACCTCTTCTTCATCTGGCTCATCGGCTTTGCTGAGAGTAGAGCTGTGATGGAAAAATCTGGCGCCATTGTGGACGTCGATTTTTCCGGCGCAAATCGAGCCTTTGAACCGGCTATTCTGCTGCAGAACCACCATGGCATATGGCGCGATGATCGCGCCTTGCACCGACGACTGCGCGCCGATTTCAATGGTGGCCTTGGTCAAGGTAATGAATCCGACCTGCGCACTCGCCATCGACCCGGCCGGAGTAATGACCACCTTGGCCTTTGCGCCAAATTTGAAATTATCCACTACTTTGACGGTGATCGGCCCAGTTGTTACATCCAATGTCAGCCGCGTGGAATCGTTCATCTCCAATTTGCCCATGAAATACTTCCCGCTGGTCAAGGAAAGCTTGCCGCCCTTTAAGACCTTGACATCGCCATAAGAGCCTGGCGGCAGCGTGCGAGATTTCTTTTGGCCAATGGTAATGGCCTTGCCGCTGACGGTGAAAGACGGCGCGGGCAGAGGAATTTCCGGCACCGGCGTCTGATTAACGGCGCCGGTAACTTTGGCATTGCCGTGAAGGCTGACACGATTGCCTGCAATCGCATTGCCGTTAATGGTATTTTCGGGGCGAATGAGGATTTCATCGACTGCAAAGAGATTGCCCGTCAAGACGCTTGGCCGGCCTTTATGAAAGTTGATCGTGCCGTTCGAATGCAGATTTCCCTCGGAAGCCCGCGGCCCGTGGAAATGGATGTACTCCTCCGCCAGCAAAACCGCGTCATGCACCGTGACCGTCACTTGATCTGTTGCTTGACAGCCCTTGGCATCAGTCACCGTCACCGTGTAGGTCGTCTTGACGATTGGCCGCGCTTTCGGATTGGCCGCCATCGGATTTTCTAAACCGGTGGTCGGCGTCCAACTGAAGGTGAGAGCGCCAGTGCCGCCTGATCCCGTGGGATTGCCGCCGTGGGTCACAATCTGACCAACACAGATGGCGATGTCTGCACCGGCCTTGGCGATGGGCAGGGGATTGACGGTCACCGTGACCATATCAGTGGCGGAAAGGCCCGTGGCGGGTTCTGTCACCGTAACGGTATAGGTCGTTGTCACGGTTGGCGATGCCGTGGGATTAGGCGCGGTGGTGCTGTTCAGTCCCGTGGCCGGAGACCAGAGAATGGTGTAGGGGCCACCATTGCCACCCGAAGCGGTGGGGGTACCACCAATCGTGACCGGTTGGCCCGCGCAAGTTTCTTTGTCTGGGCCGGCATTGGCAATCGGCGGTAGGTTTGATGATATCCACCTCTTTTCAACTGAATTTGACGTAACCAGGTTTCCCTGGCTGTTTATCATACGTGCTTGAATAATATCAGTTCCGACTGCAGTTCCGGTATAAGGGATTCGCAGGATTGGCATTGCTGTCATTGAATCCTCCGACAGTTAGCAGCGCGCCATTGGCCGGTTCTCCATCATCCTGACCGCCTGCAGCGGATGTAATGCGCACCCCCATTAATATCCACCAAGCTGACCTGGCCTGTGGGTTGAAAACCGAATGAGATACCTAAAGAAAGATCAAGCACTAAATTGGGATCGCTGGTATTGATCGGTTCGGCCAATCCGATGGCAAAGACGTCGCCGGTAACATCCTGGGCGCCAAAAAGCAGAATAATCGTGTTGCTGGTGGTCTGGTTGGGGTCGTCAAAAATGACTGCCAGGATTTCGCCATCAATACCAAAGGTGCTAACTTCGGTAATAACAAAATCAACCAATCCCGCCGGTGCGGAATCAATCTTCGGTTTTACCAGCGCTGTTACGTCGGCAAAGCTGTTGTGGGAAGCGATGCTGCTGGGCGTGGTTGAAATTATGTTCCAAACTACACCAGCGCCGTCGATAGTTACATCCCCGCCTGCCAGAACGCGCCCAGAAAGACCGGTACTAGCTGCCGCCATATAAGCCGCTCTTACAGTGGCCCCGGCCGGTTTTTTTACCTGTATAATTGCGGAAGCCAGATTGCTTCCTGAGCCATCCACAGACAGGCTGATAAAGCCGGTCTCCGTGATTACTGGAACGATGGATCCCAGTTGCGGTGTGGTAAGGGCAGGCCGTCGGGATTGGTTCCCGGCGTTTGAGCCATTGCCGAGTTAAAAAATGGCGGAATGACCACCATTGCACTGATGATCAACCAGCGCGCCATCTTGTTAAGAGAATACATGATTGCACCTTTTGTTTATCAAAGAGTGGAAAGAATACCGCCTCCCTGCAAGAAACTAAGCCTCCTTGCAATCTGTCAAGGTTTTGCTAATTCAAGCGAGTTCCATAAGTTTTTGTTGCATTACCTCCTCATTTAAAAAACTACGGGCGCAGCCAGTTAAACTTTGCGCTCTTTGTGGTGAATTTTGTTGCGGCCAATGCCGCGCTGCTATTCAGGAAAGTAAATGTAAAAGAATCCCCCTTCCGAGGGCAACTGCTTCCAAAACAGAAATGGAAACAGTGTCACAGAGGCTCTGCCAATAAATAGTTCTGATGAACCTATCCGTGGACAGATCGCAATAATTCGATAAAAGAGGTGAATAAATTGAGGCAGGTACAACGAGTGAGTATCCCTCTCACAGGCCTGCGCAGCAGCAGCCAGGAAAGTTGACGAGAAGAGCCACCCAACATCACCCAGGCCTTAAATCTCGTCATGCACTTTCCCCCTTGTGTCGCTCCTTAAAATAACATTCTACGATAACGGCTCAGCCAATTCGCAAAAGAATAACGATCATCTTTGCTCATTTTTACAACCTTTATGTAGTACCTTAATTTTGCACCAAATTTGTTCTTTGAAACAACTTTTTTATGACACAGAATAAAAATGGGCGTACTTCGGCGTTGCGAAGTTTGGAATGATCGTTTGGACCATCCGACTTCAGTTAAA
>Ga0247727_10015314_pt1 | contig 12595 bp, 6 predicted proteins | sample WisWelCaveWW1625_FD_202498 | JGI IMG/M metagenome (GOLD analysis project Ga0247727, IMG submission 202498) | Biofilm microbial communities from Wishing Well Cave, Virginia, United States - WW16-25 | ecosystem: Environmental > Aquatic > Deep subsurface > Groundwater > Cave microbial mat | place... | reverse complement strand
TCGTCCGGCCCTCGATTTTGCGATTTGGGCGAAGCGGATTTGTCCAATTATTCCGGTTTTTCACTCCAAACCCTTGTCAAATGCGGCTTAAACCGCCGGGATCCACGTGACCCTGACGAGGTCTGAATTTTGGAATTAGATATAGGTTGTAATCAGCGATCTGAGTCGTAAGAAACATGATGAATAAAATTGAACGAACCTCTTTCAACAATTTCAAGGAGGATGAAAATGAAGTATTTTTTTACGACCCTTCTCGTTGCGGTATGTTTGACGACCGCGTTGTACGCCCAGGCACAAAAAATTATCGTACAAGTTCCGAGCGATATTCCCCCGAGTGAGGGGAATCTTAATAACGCGGTTACTGCGGCAATCAATTCGGGAACTTTATCGAACACGGTCTTCGAGTTGGAGCTTTATGGTTACTACATCATCACCGGGACGATAGTCGTTCCGGTAGGACAGCACCTTGAGATCGTTGCGCCTGAGCCGGGGAATACACAGTTGACCTCTCCGCCTCAGATTCTGTGGACTTCCAGCGGTGGTGTCGCGACCAACTTCAGCTTCGAGTGTTATGGAAACATCACGCTAAAGAATATCTGGCTGAGGTATGCAAACACTGCCGGTGCGCAAGTCGGCACATGCATACAAATTCAGGATAATCCGGCTCCGAGTGTCCAAGAAACCGCTACGTTTGAAAATGTAATCTTCGATTATGCCGCCACTCCTCCGAACGCCGGCGGGTCTGTAACCGTCACGGCCGACCACTTTGTGGGAACATTCAGGAATTGCTACTTCCGGAACAACACCGACACACACTTGCGGTACTATGGAAGAGCTCTTTCCTTCCCCTTTAACACCATCGGCTGGCATCACGATCGCGTTCTTTTCGAGAATTGCACTTTTGCGAACATGGGCTACGTCTATATGCAGGAGGGCGCTGAATACGGCGACAATGTTCATTTCAACCACTGCACCTTTCTCAACGTCATAATGTTTACCCTGGAATCCGGGTGGTGGTGGAAGATGTCCGTGACCAATTCTATTTTTGTCAACACATTCATGTATGGCGACATCCCGGCACAAACTGGAACCGGGGACCCCAATGGCGGTACCGTGCGAATTGACAGTGTCGCAAGTTTCGGATTTGCGGTGCCATTTACCGATCAGGATCGCCGCATTCTTTTCGCGAACAATAACTATTTCCTCGAGAAATGGCTTACTGATTGGATGCGTGATTGTCCCTATAGTGTCGCAAAGCGGAGGAATAGGGAGAATGATTTAGTACCTATCGCACAGCCGATGTTGAGCCCGGCAACGTTAGCCTTCTTCGATTTAGTGGTGGGCGGACAGAAGGCCTTCCCATATATGAATCGGGCCAATCTTTACGACAACACCGACCCGGGTTTTGTTCTTGCCCCGACCAATGCAGATTCCTTGAAACCGTTCCTCAATTGCAAATGGGACACCAACTGTGATCATAACTGGGCGTATAAACCCGAGTCCGGCACCAATCAAGAATGGCCAATAAAAGAAAATTTATCCTATGCCAGCGCAACCCTAAAGACCGCTGGAATGGGCGGGTTCCCGCTAGGAGATTTGTACCATTGGTGGCCGGAGGAGTATAGCCGTTGGAAAGCGCAGGAAGATGCGGAACGTCAAAGAATTTTCACGTGGCTCGAAACCGGCAATGATCCAGCTACCAGTGTTGAAGAAAAGCTAGGCAGTGTTGTTCCTTCCAGTTTCGCGCTCGGTCAGAATTATCCGAATCCCTTCAACCCCACGACCCAAATCGAGTACGCGATTCCGCTGTCCGGGCACGTATCATTGAAAGTGTATAATTCTCTTGGTCAGGAGGTGGCGACTCTGTTTGATGGCGTTCAAAAAGCCGGAGTCCACGTTGCTACCTTTGACGGCGCAGATTTACCCAGCGGCGTTTATTCGTATCGCTTGCAGTCTGGAAAGGTTTCTCTCACGAAGAAATTCGTTCTCATGAAATAATTCTTCATTCCTCAACCGTTCCGTCCTGAAGGAGAATTGATTATGAAAAAGTCAGTGTACGACTCTCTAAAGCTTGTGGCTGCGTTTTTTGCTTTGAGTGGAGTAACGCTTCAAGCGCAGACCCCGGTTGAACAATGGGGATATATCGGCGGCAGAATCGGCGGTTGGTCAATCAATGTGGGAACTCCTGGCAATGTTTCCACCTCGGGCAACGCTCCTCTTGCAAACAGTTATTCCGCAATCCGCGGCGGCTTTGACACGATCACGCCTACAGCAACATCGGGAGAAGCTTTGGTAATCACCGGCCAGATGGAATTTGTCGGCGCAGGCTTCGATACGTGGAGCAGCCTACGTTATGGCGTGTTCTTCAGCGATAGCGCCGGAAGCATTATAAGAGACACTACACCGGCAAATGGTGATTCCACGCGCTGGTCTGGGAAGGAAGCCAATCACTACGGCTATCTCTTCACGCCTTATAGCGGCACGAACGATCCGGTAAGCTGGCAGGGCATTGGCAGAAACGGAACTCATGGCGGCGTCGTCAACCGGCCGTGGATCAGCACCAACGGCGCGAATGATTATGTGCTGGGTGAGTCTCGTCAAAAAACCGGCGCGCGCAGTAGCCACTACGGGTGTTTACAACTTTGCCTTTTCCATTCAGCCCCTAGGTAACGGCGCCAGTGAAGTAAGATACTACCTGATCAAAACGGACACCAGTTACTTCTTCGGCGGCACTTCCATTGACAATCACGTTCCGCTGACCACCGAGAAATTCAACGCCGTGTGCTTTGCCGTGAACAACAACAACCCGAATGTTCGAGCCATGCACTTGCGCGACGTCAAGGTTGATCTGGGCGAACCGATTACGATCCCCGAAGCGCCGTTCAGCGCGTATTATGTTGATCAATGGGGCTACATCGGCAGCCGAATCGGCGGCTGGTCATTTACGCCGGGCAATGTTATCGGCAATGCCAGCACCTCCGGCAGTGGTCCTCTCGGCGGGAACTATTCCGCCTTGCGCGGCGGATTCATTGAGCCGATTGCGCCGACTGTTGATAAAGCTTTGATCGTCACCGGCCAGATGGAATTTGTCGGCGCAGGCTTCGACACGTGGAGCAGCCTACGTTATGGCGTGTTCTTCAGCGATAGCGCCGGAAGCATTATAAGAGACACTACACCGGCAAATGGTGATTCCACGCGCTGGTCTGGGAAGGAAGCCAATCACTACGGCTATCTCTTCACGCCTTATAGCGGCACGAACGATCCGGTAAGCTGGCAGGGCATTGGCAGAAACGGAACTCATGGCGGCGTTGTCAACCGGCCATGGATCAGCACCAACGGCGCGAATGATTACGTGCTCGGCGAGTTTCGCCAAAAGCCCGCGCGTGCCGTGGCGACTGCGGGCGTTTACGACTTTGCCTTTTCAATTCAGCCTTTGGGAAACGGCTCAAGTGAAGTAAGATTCTACCTGATCAAGGAAGACACCAGCTACTTTTTTGGAGGCTCTTCCATCGACAATCACGTTCCATTGACCACGGAGAAATTCAACGCCGTCTGCTTTGCCGTGAACAACAACAACCCGAATGTTCGAGCCATGCATTTGCGTGATATAAGAGTCGACTTGGGCGATCCGATCATAGTGCCGGAGGCTCCGTTTGAAGCCTACTATGTGGACCAATGGGGCTTCATTGGCGGCAGAATCGGCGGCTGGTCGTTTACGCCGGGAGACGTCATCGGCAATGCCACCATATCCGGGAACGCTCCGAACACCGGTTGGTCCGCACTGCGTGCGGGATTCGTTGAGCCGATTACGCCGACAACGCAAAAAGCGCTGGTCGTAACCGGCCAAATGGAATTTGTCGGCGGTGGTTTCGAAGCATGGAGCAGCCTCCGTTATGGCGCCTTCTTCAGTGACAGCGCCGGAAGAATCATAAGAGATACAACACCAGCAGATGGTGATTCCACGCGCTGGTCTGGAACCGAAAATCGTCACTCCGGTTATCTGTTCCTGTCGCAGAGCGGCAGCAACGGTTTGGTGAGCTGGCAGGGAATAGGCCAGAACGGATCGTGGGGCGCGGTAGTAGATGACGCTTGGATCAGCACGAATGGCGCGAGCAATTATGTGCTCGGCACGCAGCTCCATCAGCCTTCCAATGCGGTAGCCGGAGCCGGCGTTTACGACTTTGCACTGTCAATTGCCCCCCAAGGAAACGGCACGAGCGAAGTCAGATTCAAGCTGATTAAAACCGACAAGAGCTATTCTTTTTATGGGCAAGCAATTGACAGCCACAATCCGCTGGTGACGGATAAATTCAACAGCGTCGCCTTCGCGTTGAACGCCAATGCCTCAACCACGGCCATGACGCTGTTCGATGTCAAAATCGATTTAGGCGATCCCATTGACCTGCCCACGAAGGTTGAAGAGCCTGCAGAGGCGGAAATCCCAACGAAGTTCGTTCTGAATCAAAACTTCCCGAACCCGTTCAATCCGACGACGGCGATCGAGTTCGGCATACCTCGCAACAGTGAAGTCAAGCTCGTGATCTATGATCTTGCGGGCCGAGTGGTGAAGAAGCTGGCCGCAGGCAAATTCAACGCAGGCTATCATCGCGTTGATTTTGACGCCACCAATCTGGTCTCTGGTATTTATTACTACAGGCTGGAAGCAGGAGATTTTGTCAGCGGCAAAAAATTAATGCTGCTGAAATAGCCCTGCTGTTTTCCGCGTCCTTCGTTCATTCTCTGACTTAAAAAGCAGCCTGTCCGCAGTTTTGGGGCAGGCTGTTTTTTTAAAACCAGATCCAAGTCAGCCCCTCCTAAACGAGCATCATGATGAAAAAGAATCAAACAACTCCCGCTCCAAACAATGGCGTCGCGTTCGTTCTTTTTGCGCTGCTGCTTCTGCTTTGCGCGCCAGCCCATTCCCAAACCGATACGGTTCAAACAAACGTTGCGGCCCTTAAAAATGTTTATGCGCGTGATTTTTATATCGGCTGCCTTTTATCTTACGCGCACGTCGGCTTCCCGAGTGATCCGCCGATAGCGGGCCAATCGGCGGTCGTTGCTCCGAATGGCGGGAACTTGATAAAGTTTCATATGAACAGCATGTCGCCCGGCAACAACATGAAGCCGCAATTTACCGTCAACATTGCCGCCAGCGCTGCGGCTTACAATGCCGCCTCACCCGGCGCCGCCAGGGATTCCGTTGACGCTCATCCAGTCGTGAGGTTTAATGGAAATTTGATCGCGCAGCTCAATTGGGTGCAGCGGCAAGGATTCACTTTTCGTGGGCACACGTTGGTTTGGCACAGTCAAACTCCCGGGACTTCTTTTTTCCGTTCCGGCTACACCAATGGCGGAACACGTTTGAGCAAAGAAAAAATGACCGAGCGTTTGGATAACTATATCAAAGAAGTGATCAGGTTGCTCCATGAAGGCTGGCCGGGATTGCTGACTGCCATGGACGTGGTGAATGAAGCCGTCAACGACAACGGCGCGGATCGCACTACCGATAGTGAATGGTACGTCACGTTCGGCGACAATAGCTATTTGATGAAAGCATTCGAGCTGACGCGCAAATGGACGGTTGCATACGGCGAAACCCAAATCAAACTTTACTACAACGACTACAATACTCACAATACTAACAAAGCGGATGGAATTGTCAGAATTTGCGCGCCGATTTTTCAAGCGGGATATTTGGACGGCATCGGCATGCAGGATCACGACGCGCTTTCCACTCCTACCGCAGCGCAGTGGATCGCTTCATATAACAAATTTGAGCCGATCTGCACCGAGATGTCGGTGACCGAGTTGGATGTAAACCCCGGCAGCGGCACGCCGACTCCCGCAATTTTGGCGGCGCAAGCGAATCAATACGCGATGCTCTTCAAATGTTTTGTCGAGAGAAGTTACAGATCGGGCCGTGGAAAAATTATCAACGTCTCCAAGGATGGTTTGAATGATCAATATGCGTTTGTCGCCAATGCTTCGCTTTGGGATAATCGCAACCAATGCAAGCCAGGGTTTTACGCTTCGGTGAATGTCGGTCTCAATTATAGTGCGTTGGACTCGCTGATTGCGCACGCGGATACTTTGCGGGAAAATGAATATACCGCCGGCTCATGGTCAAACTTTGCTGCTGCACTGGCTTCAGCCAAAACTGCGCAGGCGCAGAACTATTCCGCTTCGCTATCGGCCGCCGAGGCTTTGGGCAGCGCAAAGAATAACTTGACGATCGCGCTTGCAGGTTTAGTCAAAGTTGCCACCGGCGTCAATGACGAGAATGGCGCGCCTCCGAAAGTATTCGCACTCAGTCAAAATTACCCGAACCCCTTCAACCCGACGACTCAGATCAAGTACGCGATTCCGCAGAGCGGTCATCTCTCGCTGAAAGTATATAACCTTCTCGGCGAAGAAATCGCAACACTGTTTGAAGGCGTCCGGCTTGCCGGAGATTACGCCGTTTCGTTTGATGGTGCTGAACTTGCGAGCGGCGTTTATTTGTACCAACTGAAAGCCGCAAGCTTCGTTGAAACCAAGAAGCTCGTTTTGACGAAATGATTGGAGCCAGCAATTAAATGATAGAAACATGGAGGGCAGAAAAATATAGCTTTATTTTTCTGCCGCACATTTTTCTGTCATTGCCTTCACTTGAACCAGAAAAGAAAGAGAGCATAGCGTGCGTTTTTATATCGGCTGTTTTCTTTTTTATTTATGCGCAACAATAGCGGCCCAACCCTCCGGCGGACCGTATGGCCCGATTCGGCAAACGTATAAACTGCCCGCTGGCGCGGGCAAAATATATTATGTCGCAACCGAGGGCCAAGCCGAACAAACCGGCGAGTCGTTGAGCAAGCCGACAACCATCGAAGCGGCCATTGAGCGAGTTCGTACCGGCGACGCGATCATCATGCGTGGCGGAACGTATCGCACCGGGAATTTGATCTTGAACCAGGGAATTACGATACAGCCGTATGCGGATGAACATCCCATATTAAAAGGAACCTTCATCGCTACTGAGTGGAAGAAACAAGACAATGGATTATGGACCACCAAATGGTCGCGCCTTTTTCCCTCCAAACCTCAGGACTGGTGGCGACGCCACCGCGAAGGAAAGAAAACGCCGCAGCATCGTTTCAACAACGACATGGTTTTCGTGGAGGGCAGGTTCCTACAATCCGCCGGCTGGGAAGGCGAAGTGGATGAGAATACTTTTTACATCGACTACAAAACGGGAACGGTTTATCTCGGTGTTGACCCGACGGACAAATTGGTCGAAATCACCGCTTTCGATGTCGCGCTGCTCAGGACAACCAAAGAGTGTCACGGCAAAATCTCGGATCGCAAAGGCTACACGATTCGCGGGATCACGTTCACGCAGTATGCTTATCGCGGCCTCGAAATCGAAGGAACAGAACCGGAGGGATTGTCCAATGAGTCCAAACATGGAAAGGAAGTGGTGGGCACGACGTTGGAGCATTGCACGATTTCCTACTGCTCGCGCGTCGCGGGCTATCTTCGCGGCGATCACATGACGATTCGGCATTGCCGCGTCAGCGACACCAGCACGGAAGGCATCTACGTCATCGCCTCAAACGACGTGCTGCTGGAAAAAAACATTTTCACGCGCAACAATATCGAGAACATCACCGGATACTACCCCGCAGCCGTGAAGATTTTCAATCAAAGTTACCGGGTGACGTGCAACGATAATCTTGTGATCGACCTTCCCAATTCCAACGGCATCTGGTACGACGTCGGCAATGTCGATGGCGTGTTCACGAACAATTGGATTGAAAGCGTTGGCCGCGTGAGCAAAACCATCAACACTGATCAACTTTGGCCGAGCGATAACGGGTTCTTTTTTGAAATCTCCAAAGGCGCCATTTGCGCCGGAAATGTTTTTGTCGATTGTGATCATGGCCTCATGGTGCTCAATGCCTCGAATGTTCAAATCTATCAGAACACATTCATCAACAGCATGGCATGTATCGGGCGCAATACGCGCAGCGCAGCGGGCGATCACTTTGGCTGGCACCCCAGCACCGGGCCGGATGTCGGCGAGCGCGACGGCCACGTCTTCGTCAATAATCTCCTCACCGGCGAGGAGAATTTTACCAGACCCTTGCTGTTCGTTTGGCAAACGGCATCTTTGTGTGAGAAGCTGAATAAACCGCAGCTCAAACAACTCGACCACAACGTGTACGTGCGCGGCGCAGAGAAGAACTCTTATCCTTTGATTCTGTGGAGTCCGGCAGCGAATGAAAAATGTCAGGCGGGATTTGAGTCGTCGGAAGATCTGCGAAAATTGTATCCGGAGTTCTCGGCGAACAGCTGCTATTTTGCCAGCTATGATGGCCCTTTATTCAAAGGAATAGAGTTGGGCAATTATCGATTACTGCCGGCGTTTCCGGGCTCGAAATCAGGCGCGCAGCTTCCAACAGCGATCAGCAAGTTTCTTGATGAATATAAGAAAGGTGGCCGCTACGTTGGAGCGTATCCTCAGTTGCCATGAGATGCGCATGAATTTTCCACCTGAACTTTGCACTGAAGTTGATCGAATCCGCGACGGGCGCGGGTTTGATCGCGATGCCAATCCACAACCACTTGATTGATTCCTGCTCGTGATGTTCCTGCGTGCAAAATTCAGGTTCTACAAAAGAGTTCTCCTATGAAAAAACAAGCTAATTTTTTTCATTCCACCCCACTACCAAGCGCCGAGAGTTTTGCATTCAAAAGACGTCACTGTGTCATTGTTGCGGTGATGGGATTGTTGCCGATATTTTCGTTTGCCCAACCTCTAGCCAGCAGCAAGAGCAAGTTTGTGGGAAATGTCATCCGCAACGGCAACAGCATTCGCGCCGCCAACTTTACGAAATATTGGAATCAAGTCACGGCGGAGAATGCGGGCAAATGGGGCAGCGTCGAATTTAGTCCGGGCAGTTACACTTGGACGCAGCTTGACAATATTTACAATTTTGCCAAGTCCAACGGTTTTCCATACCGGCACCATACTCTGGTTTGGGGAAATCAAGAGCCGGGTTTCATCGCCGGTCTTGATGCAGCGAGCCAATATCAAGAAGTTGAAAACTGGATCAAAGCCGTAGGGCAAAGATATCCCCAAGCGGATTTTTGCGATGTTGTCAACGAGCCGCTCCACGACCCTCCGTCGTACAAGAACGCTCTTGGAGGCGATGGCGCAACGGGCTGGGATTGGGTCATCAAAGCCTTTGAATTGGCAAGACAACATCTGTCGCCGAACACGAAGTTGCACTTGAATGAGTACAGCGTCATCAATGACGGTTCGGCAAACGCGCAATTCCTCCAAATCATCAACCTGCTGAAAACCCGCGGATTGATCGACGGCATCGGCGTGCAGAGGCATCATTTCGAAGTGGACGGCGGCGCGTCGACGACCACATTGCACAACAACCTCAACAACCTCGCCGCGACCGGCTTGCCGATATATATCACCGAGCTGGACATCAACCAACAAGACGACAACACGCAATTGCAACGGTATCAAACCATCTTTCCGGTGCTCTATGAACATCCCGGCGTGAAAGGCATAACGCTGTGGGGATATGTGCAGTACGAAACTTGGAGGCCGTACACACATTTGGTTACCGATCGCCTCGCCGAACGGCCCGCGCTCCAATGGCTGCGCACCTATCTCGCAAGCCCGCTGCGCCCGGCGCTCATTTCGCCGAACGGAACGACTGGAGAATTGCGCAACCCGCTTTTGGTGTGGCATGCTTCGGAATCCGCAGCATCATATAAAATCCAAGTTTCAGGCAATAGCACGTTCTCAACTCTCGCCGTTGATACAACGGGTGCCGACACGCTCCTGCAATTGCGCCCTCTTGCCGCGAACACGAAATTCTACTGGCGTGTGAGCGCGACGAACCAACACGGAACAAGCTCATACTCGACCACGGCAAGTTTCACCACTGGTCAAACCACAACAGTCGAAGAATTTTTAGCAATACCCGCAACGTTTGAGTTGCACCAAAATTATCCCAACCCGTTTAATCCGGTCACCAGTGTATCGTATGCCGTCGGCAGCCATCAACATGTCAGCATAAAAATTTATGACGCCTCGGGGCGCGAAGTGGTGACGCTGGTGGATGAAAGCAAGCCCACCGGCCACTATCGCACCACTTTTGACGCGAGAGGCTTGACAAGCGGCGTTTATTTCATCAGATTATCTGCAGGTGAATTTGCCGATATGAAAAAGGCGGTGCTGATGCGATAACGGCAACATCGTTGAACATGTCATTACAAGCGGAGCAAAAATTCACGGAGGGATTTTCATGGCCGTTTAGCCACCCGAGCGTGATGAAAACGTAGCGCAGACATCTTGTCTGCAGCTTCAGCATGTGCAGGCTGGAAGCCTGCGCTACTTCATTTACGTGGTAAACCCCGTGCGTTTTTTGATCCGTGTGTAATCAGCTTCGTACACTGAAGGCGAATCATATTCGAGGAGGATGCAAACATGTCCATCAAAGATTTGACCGCGCAAGCCAAACGCCGGACACCAGATGAACTCATTGCGCATCTAAAAAGTTTTGAGCTGGATCTGAAATTTTCCGCCGGTATTTGGTTTTTTTCTCCGCCCGCCAGCCGTTTTCATGACAAGTACAAAGCCGATCTCAATCTCGAGCAGCGCCTCGAAATCGCCGCGAGTTTGAAAGCGTATGGCCTCGCCGGTTTGGAAGCGCACTATCCCAACGAAGTCAATGAAAGCAATCTTTCCGTTTGGCAAAAATTCGCCAAAGATACCGGCATCCCGCTGATCACGGTGATCCCGCTTTTGTTTTATGACAAACAGTTTGAATTCGGATCGCTTTCCAATCCCATCGCCGAGGTGCGCCGCGTTGCCATCGAGCGCGCCAAGCAAGCCTTTCATCTGGCCAACGAAATTGACGCAGATTTCTCCGTGCTCTGGGCCGGCATCGACGGTTACGAGAATCCGTTTGGAATTGATTTCATCGATATGCGCCAACGTTTTGCCGAAGGCATTGCCGAAGCGATGGATGCCGCGCCGGGCGTTCGTGTAGCCTTCGAGCCAAAACCTTATGAGCCGCGCGGCCACATCCTTTATGGATTGACTCCCGAGGGTGTGCTTCTTGGTCATCAGGTCGAAGCCATGCTCAAGAACGAAAAGAACCGTGAACTTTTGCGGCAAGATCACAAACTCTTCTGCATGAATCCGGAAATCGGGCATCTGCTCATGGGCTTCGAAGATTTGCCGTATGCCTTGAGCTGGCCGCTCTCCGAAGGCCGTTTGGCGCACACGCATTGGAACAGCCAGCCGTTGGGCAATTACGATCAGGATTTGAACGTCGGCGTCATCTCGCCGGAGCAAATGGAGGCGGGCTTGTACGTTTTGAAAATGCACGGCTATAACGGCTATTTCGGTATCGATGTCAATCCCGAGCGCATGCCGGTGGACGTAGCGTTGAAAAATTCGATGGATGCTCTGCGCGCCGCCAATGATCGCATCAACGCGCTCGATCATGCGCGCATTATCGAAGCGACGATCAAGCCCGAGCAAAAACGCGGCTGGCTCGAGGCCTATTTGATCCGCGCGCGCGCGCCGCATCCGGAGAAATTGCCGCCGTTGGAGAAAGCCGTTCATTCCAATTTTACGCGTTATGCCATTGCGCAGCCAAAGTTAGAAAAAAAATCTGCGTTTTAAATTTCCAACGGATTGAAAAACCCAGCGGATAAAATCCCACTTTACGGGATTGGGTTTTTCTATTCGTTGGAAAAATTTGTTTTCCGCTCATTTTGCCATAAAATAAAGGAAACAAATCATGCCGCCTGAAACACAAAAGCTGTCCATTAAAGAAAAACTCGGTTACGGCTTCGGAGACGCTGCGGCCAACTTCGTGTTTCAAACGATGATGATCTTTCAGTTGGGTTTCTACACGGACGTCTTCGGCATTACAGCTGCTGCTGCTGGCACATTGCTGCTGGTCGGGCGCTTTTGGGATGCGCTTTTTGATCCGTTCATGGGCGTCGTCGCCGATCGCACGAATACCCGTTGGGGCAAATTCCGTCCGTGGGTTTTGTGGTCCGCAATACCGTTCGCCGTTATGTTCTTCCTGACCTTCACCACACCGAGCTTTGAAAGCTCGGGGAAACTCGTTTATGCTTATGTGACATACATCCTGCTCATGACGGTCTATTCCGTCAACAACCTACCGTATTCCGCCCTCAACGGCGTGATGACCGGCGACGTGAATGACCGCACCAGCCTTTCTTCTTTTCGTTTCTTCTTTGCCATGGCCGCGGCGTTCGTGGTGCAAGGATTGACCTTGCCGATGGTTGGCAAGCTCGGGCAAGGCGACAACGCCAAAGACTGGTCATTGACGATCGGACTATTTGCAATTCTCAGCATCATCTTCTTCGTCATCACTTTTTTCAGCGTCCGCGAGCGCATCCTTCCCGATCCCAAGCAAAAATCTTCTGTGAAGCAGGACTTCGCCGATCTTATGAAGAACGCGCCCTGGCTGTCCATGTTTGTATTGACGCTGTTCGTTTTCATCACGCTCGCGCTATGGGGCAGCGCCATGTTTTATTACTTCAC
>Ga0247727_10015313_pt1 | contig 12596 bp, 11 predicted proteins | sample WisWelCaveWW1625_FD_202498 | JGI IMG/M metagenome (GOLD analysis project Ga0247727, IMG submission 202498) | Biofilm microbial communities from Wishing Well Cave, Virginia, United States - WW16-25 | ecosystem: Environmental > Aquatic > Deep subsurface > Groundwater > Cave microbial mat | place... | reverse complement strand
TTGTTTGTCCAAAGGCGCTAATCAGATAGTCACTGTACAGGTCAAGCAGTTTGCCATTTTTCATCCGCCAAGTTTACCCAAAACCGCGTAAGGTGAGTGATATAAAATACGTCTGATGGAGTTGCAATACAATCCCTTCGTCCTGCCATTGGTGATTGCCGGGCTGATCATGGCCGGGCTGGCCGCCTATGCCTGGCGCCGTCGTTCCGCCCCCGGGGCGCTGGCCTTTGCGCTGTTGATGCTGGTGGCAACCGAATGGGCGCTGGCTTATGCCGTGCAGGTCGCCGGGCTGGATATTCCGACGCAAATGCTGTGGTCGAATGTGAAATATGTTGGCATCGTCGGCTGTCCGCTCATGTGGATCCTCTTTGCCTTTCAGTATTCGGGATTGGAGAAGTGGGCGACCCGCCGCAACGTATTGCTACTCTCCATCGTTCCAGCCCTCACTCTCATTCTGGTGTGGACGGATCAATGGCACGGCCTGGTGCGCCGGGACTGGCGAATGGTCACTCTGGGGTCGTATCCGGCGGCGGCGACGACACAGGGCGCGTGGTGGTGGTTCAACACGCTTTACACTTATACGCTGGTGGTATGGGGTGTGGTATTGCTTTTGCGGGCGACGCGATCTCAAACGCTATACCGCAGTCAGGCCATTGCCCTGATGATCGGCGCGCTGGCCCCAGTGGCGGCCAGCCTCATGTTCATCACCCGCGTCCTCAACCCTCTGCACCCACTGGACATTGTGCCGTTCGGGTTCACCATTACCGGCGTGGCCTTCGCCTGGGCGCTGTTTCGTTTCAAAGCCCTCGACCTCGCGCCCATTGCCCGCGATGCGGTGATCGAAAACATGCGCGATGGAGTGATGGTGCTGGACGCCGAAGCCCGGGTCGCCGACCTCAACCCCACCATGGCCCGGGTCGTCGGTCGGGCCGCCTCTGACCTGTTGGGCCGCCACGCCAAAGAAGCCCTCACCCAATGGCCGGAACTGGCCGAACGTTATCGAAACGTCACCGAGGCCCAATCGGAGATCGTCTTTGAACATGATGGCAATCGCCGCCATTACGATTTGCGTATCTCACCTCTCACCGATCGGCGCGGCCAGTTTCGCGGGCGGCTGGTGGTCCTGCGCGACATCAGCGAACTCAAGCATACGCAAGCTGAACTGCAACAGGCCAAAGAGCTGGCCGAAGAAGCCAATCAGGCCAAGAGCCAGTTTCTGGCCAACATGAGCCACGAACTGCGGACGCCCCTCAACGCCATTCTCGGCTACAGCGAATTGCTACAGGAGGAAATCGGCGAGTCGGGCACGGCCAGCCCGGACGATGTGCAAAAGATTCACACTGCGGGCAGGCATCTGCTCGGCGTCATCAACGACATTCTCGACCTGTCCAAGATCGAAGCCGGAAAGATGGGGCTGTACTTGGAGACGTTCGACGTGCCGGAACTGGTCAACAACGTTACCGCCACCGTCCAGCCCCTGCTCGATCAGCAAGGCAACCAGCTTGTGGTGCATTGCCCGGAAACGTTGGGCGAGATGCGGGCCGATATGATCAAACTGCGACAGTCACTCCTCAACCTGTTAAGCAACGCCAACAAGTTCACCGAAGGCGGCAGGATCACCCTTAACGTCAGCCGGGAACAGCAGACTAACGGCGTTGGCCGGCAACCGTGGCTGATCTTCCGCGTCAGCGACTCCGGCATTGGTCTGACGCCTGACCAAATACAAAAACTCTTCCAGCCCTTCACTCAGGCCGACGCCTCAACCACGCGCAAATACGGCGACACCGGGCTGGGCCTCACCATCAGCCGCCGCTTCTGCCAGATGATGGGCGGCGACATCACGGTCACAAGCGAGGGCGAAGGGACGGGTTCGACGTTCACGATCCAACTTCCGGCAGTGGTTGCCGACTCTCCGAATGAGAACCAATAGTTCATAACTCATCCAAAAAACGGAGGCTAAAATTTCATGATCTCCCACCCCCTCACTGGCGTTTACGCCGCCGCCATCACCCCGCTCAACGAAGACTACTCAATTGACTTTTCGGCGGTCACACCATTGTTGGATCGCCTCGCCCGGCGCGGCTGTCACGGGGCCTTGATTCTTGGCACAACGGGCGAAGGCCCCTCGTTCTCGCCCGACGAGCGGATCGCCCTGTGCAAAGCCGCCCTGCAAGTGCGCCAGACCCGGCCCGATTTCAAACTGCTCGCCGGAACCGGCACACCCAGTCTCAACGAAACCGTGTCGCTCACCAAAGCCGCCTTTGAACTCGGCTTCGACGGCGTGGCGACTCTGCCGCCCTATTACTTCCGCAAAGCCAGCGATGAGGGTTTGTTCGCGTGGTTCGGCGAAGTGCTCAAGCGCGCCGTACCGACGAATGGCGCGTTCTTCGGTTATCACATCCCCTCCGTCTCCGGCGTCTCCCTTTCGCTCGACTTGTTGGCGCGATTGAAAGACGCCTTCCCGGATCGCTTCACCGGACTGAAAGACTCCTCCGCCGACGCCGATCACGCCCAGGCGTTGGGCCGCCGATTCGGGAACGACCTTTTGATCTACTCCGGCACCGACTCCCTATTCCAATCGGCCCTCGCTGGGGGAGCTTCGGGCTGTATCACCGCCCTCGCCAATCTGACCTCGCCCGACCTGCGAAAAGTATGGGACGCGTACCTTCGAGGCAGTGAAGACACGGCGGCGCACGAGCGCTTGCTCAAGGCCCGCGCCATTTCGGATCGCTACCCGCCCGCCTCCTCGTTACTCAAAGCCATAATGGCCCGCGTCGAAGGCTATGCCCATTGGCCGGTACGCCCACCGTTGATGCACCTGCCGAACGAAACAATTGACAAGGCGCTGGCTGAGTTTCGACAGGCAGAACTACTGTCATGACTCAAACTGCCGACATCGTGATCTGCGGCGCGGGCATTGCCGGAATTTCCGCCGCCTATTTCCTTGCCAGGCGCGGCGCAGGTCGCATCCTGCTCGTGGACGAGCGTGAGCCGCTGACGCTGACCAGCGACAAATCCACCGAGTGCTACCGCAACTGGTGGCCCGATGCGCCGATGGTCAGCCTCATGGATCGCAGTATTGACCTCATCGAAGAACTGGCCCGCGAGAGCGGCAACGTCTTTCACCTCAACCGGCGCGGCTACGTCTATGTCACCGCCGATCCAAACCGCATCCCGATCTTCAAGCGCGCCGCGGAGATGGCGGCCTCACAGGGTTCAGGGCCATTGCGCCTTCATCCCGGCCCGGAGTCCTACATCCCTCACCTGGCGCACGGCTTCGAGAATCAACCGAACGGCGCGGATTTGATTCTCGATCCCCTCCTCCTCCGCCAACACTTCCCCTACCTCGCCGAAAACGTGGTCGCCGTCATCCATGCCCGGCGCTGTGGCTGGTTCAGCGGCCAGCAGTTGGGGATGTATCTGTTGGAGCAGGCGCGGATGAACGGCGTCCAATGGGTGGCGGGCCGGGTAGAATCAGTTGAAGCGGCGGGGCGAGTCAAAAGTGTCAGGCTCAGTGACGGTCAAGCCCTTTCGACAAACACCTTTGTCAATGCGGCAGGGCCGTTGTTGAAAAAGGTCGGCCGGATGGTCGGAGTCGATCTACCTGTGTTCTCCGAGCGGCATGAAAAGGTGGCTTTCAAAGATCATCTCGGCGCCATCCCCCGCGACGCGCCGTTTGTGATTTGGGCCGATCCGCAAAAACTTGAATGGTCAGATGAGGAGCGCGAGATGCTGGCCGAAGAGGCCGAGACGAAACACTTGTTGAACGAACTTCCGGCGGGTGCGCACTTCCGGCCCGAGGGCGGTCCGGATGCTAACATTGTGTTGATGCTGTGGGGCTACGACGCGCGGCCCGTGCCGGAAACGTGGCCGCTCGAATTCGACCCGATGTTTTACGAAGTGGTCTTGCGCGGCCTGGCGACGATGATCCCCGGCCTCAAGGCCTACCTCGGCAAAGCGCCAAAAGTAGAGATTGACGGCGGTTATTACACCAAAACGCGAGAGAATAAACTGCTGGCCGGGCCAACCCTGGTGGAAGGAGCGTATGTGATCGGCGCACTCTCCGGCTACGGCTTGATGGCTGCCCCCGCCGCTGGCGAATTATTGGCCGCCCACATCATGGGCGACGTTTTGCCTGCCTACGCCCCGACATTTGAATTGAAGCGTTACCACGAACCAGAGTATCAGAGGAGGTTGGAGAGCTTGGACGACATCGGGCAGTTATGATCGCTTGGCCGTCACAATCCCGACTCCCATCAACACCGCCGCCCCGCCCAGCAACCCTTGTGGCGTGGGCCAGGTCTGAAACAAGATCAGCGACCACAGGATCGCCACCAACGGGCTGAGAGTCAGGGTTAGCGACAGAATTGAAATTGAGAGGCGGCGCAGAGAAAGATAATAGAGCGTGCGGCTGATCATCACATCCACGATCGCCGTCAACGCCAACAGCCCAATTGCCACCGGTTCCGTCGGCAAGACCAGCAGCCCCTGATAGGCCGCCGACAAAAACAGAAAGCCCGTCGTCGTCACCAGCCGCCACAGAAAGAATTCGACGAACTCAATATCGCCGCCATAACGTTTTACAATGGCGGAATGAAAGGCGTAAAATCCGGCGGAACCGATCACCAGAACCGACCCCAGGCGCAAAAAGTCGCCGGGTTGAAAAGTAATAATGCCGACGCCGACGATGGCCACCGCCGCGCCGATCCCTTGTAAGCGCGTCAGCCGCTCCCGGAGCCATAGCACGCCAAACCCTACGCCAAACAAAATTGAAGTCTGCGCCAGCAGGGAAGCCACGCCCGGATCAACGTATTCGACGACGGTGTAGTTGATCGTTGTGCCGATAGCAACCAACCCGCCAATGGCGAGAAAGAACCAGAAATGGCGGCGGAAGGTTTCAAGCTGAAAGCGGCGCTGGTTCGCGGCAAAGAGAGCCATCATCAGCGTTGCCGTGCCCAGGACGTAAACAGCAGATGTTACCGGGTGAAGGTGATCGTGCAAGGCGCGGGCGAAGACAAAGTGCAGGCCGTCAATGGTTAAGAGCGCCAGCACCAATAAGGAGTTGTTGTGTTTTGAGCTCATTGTCGCAAGTTAGCTTGACTTTCAACGGACGATTCAAGCGAAAAAGCGGATGCTGGCGCTCACGCCATCCGCTTTTTCGCTTTTTATCCGCTGGAAGGCAGGCTTTGATATCCTCACCCACTGCCCTGTTTCATTCGACTCCTGCACCGCATCTAACGCCTGCTGAATGATCAGCCCGTCGGCGAAGGTGGCGGCGGGTATATTGTGCTTGACAATCTATACTATCCCGATATAGTTTATCTCATTGAATACCTCGCCCGTACGCTTCACTTCTTTTCTCGGCGATAACGCGTTCGAGTTTTACAAACAAGTCGTGGCTTGCCTGGGGGAGGCGACCGGCCTGCCGACGGAAATGATCGTTATCCCTTACGCCGATCGGGATCGCGCCATCGAGACCGGTGAAATTGAAGCCGCCTTCTCGTGTGGCATCATCTATGTCTTGAAATCGGCGATGACGCCCTCGCCAGTGCGCTTGATCGCCGCGCCGGTTCTGCCCGCGCCGCGTTACAATGATCAGCCGGTTTACTTCTCCGACCTCATCGTGCGCGCCGACTCATCCTATCACACCTTCGATCAACTGCGCGCCGCGACCTTTGCCTACAACGACCTTGACTCCTTCTCCGGTTACGTCCTGCCGGCCCATCATCTCCATACCTTGAGTGAGACGATGGCCTCATTTTTTGGCCGGACGATCCCCACCGGCTCGCACGCCCGCTCCCTGGATTGGGTGGAAGCCGGGGATGCCGACTGCGCCGCCATTGATAGCGTGGTGTTGGAGATGGAATTTGCGCAACGACCGGAACGGGCAAGCGCCTTTCGCGTAGTGGCCGGCCTCGGCCCGGCGGCCATGCCGCCCATCATTGCCACGCCTTCCCTGCCCGAAGAAGTTCGGGCGCGTTTTGCCCATACTCTGGCCCAATTTCACCTTTCCAAACGGGGGCGTTCGGTGCTAAGCTTGGGGGGGTGAAAAGATTTGCCCCCGTCACAGATTCGCACTACGACGACATCCGTACCCGATTGCGACAACTGAAGGAGGTGATGTTATCGGCTAACAACGCCTAGCGCGTGCTTTTTAACGGTTCTATCCAATCATCCTCTACCAAAACTGTATAAGGAGAAGAAGAACATGAGTGACCAGTCAACTCGTATTCACCCCGCTGTATGGCGAGCGCAGGAAATGCTGGCCGAAGGCCGGATGAGCCGCCGCGAATTTTTGCGCACGGCCACCCTGCTCGGCGTGAGCGCCTCCGCCGCTTATGTGCTGGCCGCCTGCGGCGGCGCGACCCCCACAGCCGCGCCCGTCGCCACCACGGCCCCGGCGGCCGCCGTCAAACGCGGCGGCAAAATCCGTGTCGGCATCCGCGTGCCGGCCGACGTCAACCACCCCGCCCGCTTTTCGTGGGTGTTCGACTCCAACGAGTTCCGCCAGGTGTTCGAATACCTCGCCGAAACCGGCAGTGACGGCATCACCCGCCCCCTCATGCTGGAAAAATGGGAAGCCAGCGACGATCTCACCGAATGGACGCTCAGCCTCCACAAAGACATCAAATGGTCTAACGGCGATCCCTTCGTCGCCAATGACGTGGTCTACAATTTCAAGGAATGGCTGAACGTTGACACCAAGTCATCCATCCTCGGCCTGTGGGAAGGCTTCTTGACGATTGACAATGTCCAGGTCGTGGACGACAACACCGTTAAGCTGATGCTGGATGGGCCCAAACTGGACGTGCCGGAAAACCTCTTCCACTACCCGGCGCTGATTATGCATCCCAGCTTCGACGGCGACATCACCACCGGCAAGAATCCCGGCACCGGCCCCTATACGCTCAAAGAGTACAAAGGCGGCGAACGCGCCATCGTCGAGCGCCGCGATGGCTACTGGCAGAACGGCGTTGATGACCAGCCACTGCCCTATCTCGACTCCATCGAGTTCCTCGATCTCGGCGAAGATCAAAATGCTTACGTCGCCGCCCTGCAGGCCGGGCAGATTGACACTATGTTCGATCTGCGTGTGGATTCCTTCCTCGCCCTGCGCGACGACAAACGCTTCCAAATTCAACCGGCCAAGACCGCCCAAGTGCGCGTCCTCCGCTTCCGCGTGGATCAGGAACCGTGGACGGACAACAAAGTCCGCACGGCTTTCAAGAAGGTCCAGAACCGCCAGAAGATTCTGGATCAGGCCTACTTCGGGCAGGGCGATCTCGGCGCCGACGCCCACGTCGCCCCCGTCCATCCCGAATATGCGCCGATGGAAATCCCGGCCTACGATCCCGAAGGCGCGAAGAAACTGCTTGAGGAAGCAGGCGTGGCCACCCCGCTCGAAGTTCGCGTCGCAGTCAGCACCAGTTGGCCGGACGTGGTGGCCTACATGGAAACGATGAAAGAGGACGCCACCGCTGGCGGCTTCAACCTCATCCTCGACACCATGCCCGAGTCCTCATACTGGGGCCTATGGACGGAAGCCACCGTCGGCGTAACGCCGTGGACGCACCGCCCGTTGGGGGTCATGGTTTTGCCGCTGGCCTACATTGCCGACAAAGACGGCAACCCCGTGCCGTGGAACGAATCCCGCTGGGTGGATAAAGAATTCACCGACCTTCTGCAGAAAGCGCAAGGCACGCTCGATGTCGAAGCCCGCCGGGCGATTATGAAGGACATCCAGAGGATTCAATCCGAGCGTGGCTCCATTGGCATCGCCTGGTGGCAAAATATCTGGCGGGTGTCGAACCCGGCCTTCCAGAATATCGGCTCGCATCCCACCGACTACTTCCTGTGGCGCGAGTTGTGGTATGACCCGGACAAAGACTCGCTGAAGTAAGTAAGACAGCGTCCTGAGCGGAGGGCGACGGCGTGCTGAGCGGACGCTGGGCAAAGCCGAAGCGGAAGTCGAAGTACCCGTCGCTCGTAGTCGAAGGATGTGGCCCATTAAGAGTGCGTCTGAAAAATCGGTCCAAGCCCGCGTCCTCGCGGGCGAAGCGGCGAAGCTGCGCGCTTCGCCCGCCGCCCCCAACCGCGAGGACACGGTTAGGGAGCAATATTCAGACGGTCTCTAAGGGCGACTGGTTTAGCAACACCCGCACCCTTCGACTTCGCTCAGGGTTCACTCCGCTCAGGGTGCTGATTTCGAAATTTTCAAAATTGTTTCTTCGGAAAGGTGGTGGCTATGGTCAAGTATCTGATCCGTCGAGTGGTCTTTTTGATCCTCACCCTATTCATCGTTTCCGTCGTTGTCTTCGGCATCTCTGAACTGGCGCCGGGCAACATTGCCGTCAACACCCTCGGCAACACCATCACCCCGGAGCAGGAACTCTCATTCAATGCCCAAAACGGCCTGGATCAGCCGCCCCTCACCCGCTATCTGCGCTGGATGATCGGCAGTGACTGGGAAGCCGCCCGCCTCATCGGCGACCCCATTCGCCGCATCCGCGATGAAGAGAACAACCGCTACAGTTGGCGGGTCGTCGGCGAGAACGGGGAACTGTATCAAAGCCACACTCCTGACGCCGAGATGATGATCAAGCTGGTGCTTCAACCGGACGGCAGTACGAAAGAAGTCGTCCTCGGTCCAGAAGTCTGGCAACCCAACGCTGATGGCATTCCTGTGTATTGGGGCATCGATCGTGAAAATCGCGCCGCGATGTGGGTCAAGGGCGAGAACCTGCAACAGTGGACGCTGACGCACGCGGCCTGGGCCAATACCGCCGGCGCGCCCAGCCGCTACATCCCTCTGCAATACGGCCTGCTGCGCGGCGACCCCGGCGTCTCCTTCAAAGACCGCCGCCCGGTAACTGAAATTCTGCCGCGCCGGTTGTTCAACACCATCATCCTGGCGACGATTGCCTTCGTCTTCATCATGCCCATCTCCCTCATCCTGGGCCTGGTCGCCGGTCTCAACGAAGGCAAGGCGGTGGATCGCATCCTCTCCGTCGGCGGATTGGTCACGACGGCCACCCCGGAGTTTGCCAACGGCATGTTTCTGATCCTGATCTTTTCAACCTGGCTCCAACTATTGCCGGGGGCCGTCGTCTTCACCAGTGATAACGCCATCTTCGAAAACCCGGCCATGCTCGTCCTGCCGGTGCTCACGCTGACGTTGGCCGAGTTGGGCTACGTGTTGCGCATCACCCGGGCCAGTATGGTGGAAGTGATGAAGACCAACTACATCCGCACCGCCACCTTGAAGGGCCTGCCGCGTTTGCACATCGTTTTCAAGCACGCGCTCCGTAACGCGATGATGGCGCCGATCACCGTCATCATCCTGCACGTCAACTGGCTGGTGGGCGGGATTGTGGTGGTCGAATCGATGTTCGGCTTCCCCGGCCTCGGGCGCTACGTGATGGAGGCCGCCTTGTTTAAGGATGTCTTCGCCGTGGAGGCCTCGGCCATGCTACTGGTCATCATCGCCGTCGGCACCCAGCTGGTGGCCGACTTCATCTATACTTATATCAATCCGCGCATCCGTTATGCTTGATTCACCACAAAGACACAGCCCTCACAAAGTGAGGGACAGGCACAAAGTTCCACCAAGTTTTCTTTGTGTACTTCGAGTCTTTGGGTCTTCGTGGTGAAAAAAGGAGCCAGGCTATGGCTATCATAGAAGGAAGTTTGAGACTGCCCGTTGCCCCGGCGCGACCCTCGCGCTGGCAGAAGTTGCGCGAGGGATTATCCGTCCTCACTCGATCCAAGATCGCCATGGTGGGACTGGGGCTGGTGGGCTTCTGGGTCATCGTCGCCCTTTTCGCCGATGACTGCCTCATCAACGCCGGTTGTTGGTTGAACCCCAATTCCCCCGAATACAAGACCGGGCCCTGGCTGGCGCGTTATTCGCCCTACGATCAATTCGCGGGCGAGAATTTGCAGGGGCCGTCGGCCAAGCACTGGCTGGGGACGGACCGGCTGGGGCGTGATTTGTGGGCGCGGCTGGCGCAAGGCTCGCGCGTCATTTTGGTGCTGGCCCCGCTGGCGGTGGGCATCGCCCTGGTGGTGGGCGGCACGCTCGGCCTCGCCGCCGGTTACTACGGCGGCCTGGTGGACGAAATTGTGATGCGCACGCTGGACGCGATGATCGCTTTCCCGCAAATTTTGTTGTATCTGGTGATCATCGCCGCCCTCGGCCCCAATCCCGTCAACATCGTCATCGCCATCACCCTGGCCGGCGCCCCCGGCATCGCCCGGTTGGTACGTAGTCTGGCCCTCGACATCAAGACCCGCGATTACATCGCCGCCGCTCAGACTCGCGGCGAGAATCCCTGGTACATCATGTTCGTCGAAATTCTACCCAACGCCCGCGGCCCGATCATCATTGACGCCATGTTGCGCATTGGCTACGCGGTATTCGCTATTGGCACGCTCGGCTTTCTGGGGTTGGGCCTGCCACCGCCATCACCGGACTGGGGCTCCATCGTCAACGCCGGCCGCAAGTTCATTCAGGCCGGTCACCCCTGGGATGCATTGTGGGCGTCGCTGGCGACAGCCATGCTCGTCGTCGGCCTCAACTTGCTGGCCGATGGCCTGTCGGAGGAGATGCAGAAGTATCGGTGACAACGGATGGGAAACGGATAAGCGGATGATCACGGATGTGTCTCTGATGTAGATTTCGGAAGTAGTGAATTTCTAATCCGCTCAGCAACTTTGATCTTAAGTTGAACTTGATTCTGCCGAGGACGCTTCTGCCGCAGAACCAAAGGTGAAGAAACAAGGCGGGTGACTATTGGTTTGGCTCAGTGCAGACGCGAAAGAACTACGTCTCCTATCACCTCATGCCGGTCTACGCCTTCCCCGAACTGCTCGACGGGGCCTCGCCCGAACTGAAGAAGCGCATGCAGGGCATCCCGGACAAGACCATCGTCTTCACCGACGCCGAGTTCAACGTCGGTTGTGCCATCGGCGCGGCCCAAACCCTCCCGCCCGGCGTGTACATTGCCATGAATGGGCGGGTGTATGAGGCGGAGCGGGTGCGGAAGAATTATGAAGTGAGGCAGTTTGAGGAGATTGGAGATTAGGCAGACGTCTATGTCTGACGACTGGAGAACGGGCAGTGCTCTTGATTTGATGTTGGCCGGGCAAATGACTCACCTCAGCACCGTCGGGTAAAAGGGAGTAGAATTTGCTCAGGAGCAGACCTATGGAAACTATAACCGTCTCACAAATAATGGAAAGTCTCAACAAACTATCTGCCGACAAACTCACTGTCGTTTACGACTTCATTTCATATCTGGCCCAAAAAGAAACTGGCCGGGTTCTGCGCGAAGCAGTGAGTGACGATAAACCGGTTGCCGTCATTCTCACTTTGGCTGAATACGAACGGCTTGTGGCGCATAGTCGGAGCAAAGCGGCCTTCCACAGTTTTTCGCGTCATTTCGGGCAGGACGTTGAAAAGCGCAAGTTGACTGAAGAAGAATTTTTGAACGATTTTAAGCAGACCCAACGCGAAGTTTTTGAAAAGCAGTATGGCCGACCTGCCTGAAAAACCGCGCGTGTTTTTGGATGCCAACATTTTGCTGGCGGGTAATGCCTTCCCGCGCTGGCCCTATGAAGTTCTGGAACATGCAACCGACGGGGACTTTCACGTAATCCTTTCGCCGTTAGTCATCGAACAGGCGCCAGAACATTTGCAAAAACGTTTCCCCGAACATGTCTCTCGTTTCGAGCGTTTTATCCAAGAGACAGAGTACGAGCTTGCGCCCAATCCATCGCTGGAAGAAATCGAAGCAAGCACAACCCTCATTCGTGATCTGAGCGATGTTGCGATAGCACTGGCAGCCATCAATGCTAAAGCCAATTATTTGGTAAGCGAAGACAAGGATTTTACAGTTCAGGATGAAACGACTGTTGAATTACATCGTCGGATGAAAGTCATGCTCTCTGGCACATTTTTGCGTGAAGTAATGGGATGGACAAGCGAGGAGCTAGAGGCTATCCGGCATCGAAAATGGAGTGACATGCCGGAGGAAACCACCGCAAGCCCAGAAAGAGAATAAACTATGACCCGCTCCCCCGCCAAAATGGATCAACCCGTGATCAAAGTTGAGCACCTCGCCCTTGCTTATGAAACCCGCACCGGCGATGTGAACGCCGTGCGCGACGTGTCGTTTGAAATCCATCGCGGCGAAACGCTCGGCCTGGTCGGCGAGTCCGGGTGCGGCAAGAGCACGGTGGCCTATGGCCTCGTCAATTACCTGGGGCGCAACGGCAAGATCGTCAAAGGCGACATCATCTTTCAGGGCCAGTCGCTCGTCGGCAAGAGCGCCGAAGAACTGCGCCGCCTGCGCGGCGACCAACTTTCAATGGTCTATCAAGACCCGATGACGTCGCTCAACCCCGTGCTTCGCATCGGCGAGCAAATGACGGAAGTCCTCACCGTTCATCGCGGTCTGGCAGGGGAAGACGCTCGCGAGCGGTGCATCAAGATGCTCGAGCGCGTCTACATGCCCGACCCGCGCAAAGTGATGGAGCGTTACCCGCACCAGATCAGCGGCGGCCAACAACAGCGCGTCGTCATTGCCATGGCCCTG
>Ga0247727_10015312_pt1 | contig 12597 bp, 14 predicted proteins | sample WisWelCaveWW1625_FD_202498 | JGI IMG/M metagenome (GOLD analysis project Ga0247727, IMG submission 202498) | Biofilm microbial communities from Wishing Well Cave, Virginia, United States - WW16-25 | ecosystem: Environmental > Aquatic > Deep subsurface > Groundwater > Cave microbial mat | place... | reverse complement strand
TCCACACCGGAGTGAAGGAAGAGAATTTTGAAAGGTTCATGGCCGAAGAACTGTTGCCGTTCTTCGGCAAAAAGTATGCGGGACCCACAAGGAACACGCAGGCTTTTCTTACGAGCCAATCTCTCATCAAAGGCACGAAAGACCGGCGGAAGTATCAATGGTTAACCGTGTGGAGCGGGCAGGCAGAGCGCGTTCAAGGCGCATCTTTTGAGCTTCTCCTCGTGGAGGATGATAAATCCACCGAGACGGAAGTTGTGTTAAAAAAGTTGGACTCTTACGGCAAGCGCTTTCCTGCAAGCATATTGACCGAGGTGGCCAGACAGTCCGCGATAACGGAAGCCTCCGCGTTATAAGTAGAGCTTTGCACGTCGCCGAACTTTGATGCAACAATTGGACTTGGCGGGGTGAGCATAGACAAATGCGTAAAACCGCAAAGCGGCTTCGCCAATATTGTTTACCAACGAGACCACCAATGCGAAAAATTAAAGTGCTGTTAGCGAGCCGGCCTAAGATGCTATCTGATGTCATCCGAAACATGGTTACACGTCAGCCGGATATGGAAGTGATTGGCGAAGTGCTCGACCCCATCGAGCTTTTGCTCACCGCCAGAGCCCGGCCAGTGGATGTGGTCATTGTCACGCCGCTCGATTCGGAGGGGGAACCCCCAATATGCCGCCATTTGCTGGAGGAGCATCCGCAGTTGAAAATCGTGACGCTGTCGGCAAAAAGCGAAACTGCTTTCTTATACGAATCGGGCTCCCGCAAAAAGCGTATCGACGAGCCATCCGAGCCGTCAATTCTTGGCGCCATTCGGGAGGCTATGCATCCGATCACCGGTTAATCATCAAGGAGATAAAAAATGCCGTCCAATCCCTGTAGTAATCTTAATCATCGCCGCTCGGATTCACCGGTGCGCTTTTGTCCGCAATGCGGCACGGTGGTCAATGCGCATATTACGACGCGACATTGCAGCGAAGCCAATCATGCCAGAAGCCGCCGCAACCAGAATGTTTTCTGTGTTGATTGTGGGGATATGCTCCGGCGCGGCTCATCGCCGATGGCCCGCCTGCGGGCGTAGCCTTAGCGCCGATGAGGCATCTCGCGCAAAACTATTATGCAAAAATCCAGGAATTAATTTCATGTCTAGGACTCAATGTTATCGTTGTTTTCTCTGTGGCATGGAGAGCGACGACATCGTGCACTATGACCAGACCAAGCACCTCGTCTGCCGCTGGTGCGCGAATAAGCTGTTTGAAATTGCGCAAGAGGGTCTTGAATTTAAATTTCAAGGCCAAGTGATACGTGCTCTGCAGAAAAGATCAAATTGCCGAGCGACGGTGGAAATTTCATTGAGGCGGACTAGTCTTCGATTCAAATCTTTAGCCTTAATCAACCCACGGGCTTACCTGAGCCTATTTCAAGCATTTTTATAGGAGACGATTCTATGCCAACAACGACACCAACGCCCAGAACCAAATGCTACCTTCACGAAATGCGTAAACCTTTGGAGCTGCCTTACGAGCCGCACAAATACCACATCTGTTTGATTTGTCAAATTCGCTTGCTGGAAATCGCGAAAACCAAGTTTCGCTTCGAATGCAGCAAACAGGTGGTTACGATTTCCTTGCAGCCCGAATTTAAAAAAGAAACCGTTTAGAGGAAAATATGCAGAGCACTGGCAACAAAATTTTTGTGGGAATAAAGGTCGGCGATCGGCTCCGTGACCAGCTCGATGCCAGCAATTCGTCCATGAAACCGTTCTTCGCCGGCAATAATCCCGAGTATCTGCAAGTCATGCAAATTGATGACGACGAGTACATCGGCAAGGTTACTGCGAGCGGCGCCGCCTTAGAAGCTTTAAGCAATATGCGCATGAACGTAAAAACCATGCTCCAGATGATCTGCCCCAAGTTCACCCTGGTTGATGACGCCATCAAAATTTTTGCGCTCACGCCAACGCCGGCGAGAACTTACCACTAAGGAGCAACAAGCTTGTGAAAAGAGATAAAAATGGCCGAGGCCATGCAAAAACTCAATCGCGTCATTCACCGCAGCACATTGTCGGCCCGTTTTATCTCGCTGTTTTACGGAGAAATCGAAAGCACCGGGAACATTTTTTACGTCAATGCCGGACATCCGCCGCCGCTCCTGGTGCATGGATCGCAGGTCAAGCAGCTCAAGGCCACCGGGATGATTCTCGGCGCCATATCTGAAATCTCATTGCATCGCGCTTCCACGAGCTTTGAGCCGGGCGCGGTTTTGGTGATGTATAGCGATGGGTTGCTTGAACGGCGCAACGACGATGACGAAGAATTCGGCCTCGCGCGCCTGGAAAAATTGATCGTTCAACATCAAGAGAAGAGCGCCCAAAAGATTTTGGAGGTGATTTACCAAACGATCTTTGCGTTCGGCAATCAAGCCAAGTGGCAGGACGATGTTACGGCTGTGGTGATTAAAAAAGGGAATGCTTGATTTACAAACGTAGCCTCACCGCGCGGACGTGGTTGTTGCCGGACTTGATCCGATTCAGTTTGCTATAGCCGTAGTTGAAATTGACATACCACGCCGAATCCGCCTCCCCTCGATCCGAAGTCCACATCCACGATCTCTGTTTGGAATTGAACACCGAATCAATATACAACCCCGCACTATTGGGAGATCGCTCGATAAGCGTCTCGGCTTCTTCCAACGTGGGCAATCGCCAATCGTTGAAGCCGGCGAAGCTGCGCTTGTTCAGACTATTGATCCACTCCAAGGCCAGGCTGTAGACCATCAGTTGTGACGAAGATGCTTGTTGCCACATCAATCCCGTCGTCCGGTCAACAACAACTTCCTCACGATGCAAGGTCTTCGCCACAAACCTGTTGGTTGCGCCGTGGCTTTTGACTTCGGGGAGTGTATCGTATAAACTATTTTCTGCAAACATGAAATCTCCTTTGCCGGCCACAATCGTGCTTCGGCGAAAAACCCTCCAACCGCCGCCTTTTTTGTCGCCAATGTCATATCTCAATATACGGTAAATTAATTTTAGAAAGAAGGGTTATTTGAGAAATTTCCTTGGATAAGAGGAAAAATAAATTTAACGAGATGAACTCAACTCAGCAAGCATCTTGAATTCTAAATGGCGCGTTTTGCGCCGGCTCATGCGCCGTGGGCGAGAATTATTCGCGAACCACAAGTAAGGATCGCGAGGCGTTCAAGCGCACAAAAAGTTGCTCTGGGGTGAAACGATTGAGACACCGCATTTACAAGCAATGCTTGGCGCTGTAATTCGACAGATTAAAAGTTTTATCAGTCTGCCGTGGATAAAATCGCTTGAATGTTCAAAACAGCAAAATTCTCTTGACAAAGTTAATGATTTTTGTTACGAAATATTGTTGCGATTTTGTGACCCGCACGCGGATAAAGTAGAAGTAGCGTCGTTAAATGAATTTAAGAGCTTACAAGACGGAACTAAAAGCGATCCAGCCTCTTCGTCATTTATTTCTCCAGGAAACCAATTTTCAGATCAGGTATCATGCCTGCCATGAACGCGGCTGGACCGACTCCTATCTCTTAACGCTCGATGATCGGGAGGCGGGTTACGGCTCGATCAAAGGACAGGAGATCGCCGACCGCGATACTATTTTTGAGTTTTACGTCGTTCCGCCCTTTATTTGAGCATAAAGTTGAGCCTGTCGGCGAATACGTCTTGGAACTGAAAGGCGAGGTTGTCGCAACCGGCGGGTTTGCCCGGCATTATAACATGCCATTTGCAGATTTGTACATGGAAGTCAGGGAGGATAGCCGTCGAAAAGGATTGGGAAGTTATATTTTACAGGAATTGAAAAAGGCCTGCTACCTGGCCGGCAGAGTGCCGGTAGCTCGTTGCAATATCCTGAATCAGGCTTCAAGAGCCGCCTTGCTGAAGGCGGGTTTGAAAGTATGCGGATTCATGTTAAAAGGCGAGATCAAAAACCCGAACAGATGAAGGGCACAGCAATAGCCGCTCACGCTCAACTCGTCGGCTTATCCGGCGGCGGCAGCTTGGCGAAAAAGTCGGCATAAATGCGGCAGGAGTATTCGTCTTGCAAAGAGCGGACGCGGTGCGGATCGGGCGAGGCGATGACGAAGCCGACGTGATTTTTCTTTTGCAACCGAAAGACGATTTCGGGATCCTGGTACGCGGAGGTATCAGGATGCTCTTGCGAGGCGAGCGAGATGATCACGCTGCTATAATCCTGGCGCGCCGGCGGCAGCTCGTACGGTTTCTCATCCTGCGCGATTTCGATTTTTGCCCACTCCGCCCACAGGTTAATGCCGGTCGCGCCTTCCACCATTTCCACAATATTGGCGCCGCCGACCCGCGCCGCGGTTTCGAGAAAATAAAATCGTCCGTCGTCGCGGCCTTTGATAAATTCCGTGTGCGTCACGCCGCGCACGAACCCGAGCGCGCCCATCACCTGCCAATTCAGCGCCTTCAGCGTCTGTTCGTCCGTCGAGCCGCGCCGCATCGTGCGCGTGGTGAAAACGCCGCCCTCGTGCGAAACCGTCATCGGCGGCAGGCCGTATTCATGCGCTTCCGCAAAAACCACCTCGCGCTCCGACACAATCGCATCAACGTGAAAAATGTCGCCGGGAATGTAGCGCTCCAACACGTAAAATGACTGGCGGTCGCCGAGCGCTTCGAGCAGCGGCCAAAGCTCGTCCGGATGGTTGACTTTTTTGATGCCGACCGAAGAGGCTTCGGAGCGCGGCTTCAACACCCACGGCGCCGGCGTGTTCGCCATAAATTCCCGAATCACCTGGTGATTCACCGTGTGCGCGAAATCCGGCACCAGCAAGCCGCGATCGCGGGCGCGCACTCGCATCGCCAGCTTGTCGCGGAAGAAACGGGCGGTGGATTCGCCCATGCCGGGAATGCGCAAATGCTCGCGCAGCGCCGCCGCCATTTCGACGTCGTAATCATCCAGCGGCACGACGCGGTGAATGACGCGCGAGCGGGCCATGTAACTGACGCCGAGAATCACGTCGTTGCGATTGTACAGATCGGGAAGGTAAAACATCTCGTCGATGCTTTCGCGCGGCCAATCGGCGCGTTCCAGCGCCTGCGTCGTCAGCAAAAAAACCGCGCAGCCCTGCCGCTTGCATTCGCGAATGAACTCCTGCCCTTTTTCGTAACTCGCAATGCAGAGAATCGTTTTGAGAGGTAATCCGGCCATGGCTATTCGCTCCTATTGGTAACAACTTGTCGTGTTTGTGAATTGGCGCCTCGAAAGACAGGAACGTCGAATAGCGACAATATGCGGCGCGGGAAGGGAAAAGTCAAGAATTTTGTTGCAATCGGCTCGGTAAAATTTTCAGTTTGACTTTCAACCATTTTTTGGGTACTTTCATGCAATGGCAGTTGCCAGTTCAAGCAAAACCGTGAGGCGTTTTATGCGAAAGTTCAATATCACCGGCAGCATCATTCCCGAGCTCCATTACTATGTTGATTTGACGCCGCAGCTTGACAAGCTGATGGCGCTGGTCGGAGAAAGCACTTATTTCGTCGTCAACCGGCCCCGGCAATTCGGCAAAACCACCATGCTGAAGTTTTTCGCTCAACGCTTACGAGCTTCGGGAAACTTTGCTCCGGCGCTATTTTCTTTTCAATCGTTTACTCAGAGACCGGACATCACCGAGCCGGAATTCTATAACACAGTCGCTAAAAGTATCTTCGCTGAGCTGGTTTCGACTGCTGACGCCACGGCTGCACCTGCAAACGATTCCGCCGTAAACAGTCGCCATGATTTTTTTGCCTGGCTAGGCAAAATTTGTGCTCAACGGAAAGTGGTATTATTGATTGATGAAGTGGATGCCATCCCGGATAACGTCGTCATCGGATTCTTGGCGAATTTGCGTGAGATGTTTCTTGAACGCTGGCGAAGGCCTGCCCCTCATGCCGTTGCACTTGCCGGCGTGCACGACATAAAAAACCTCCAGACACGTTATCGCGACGAAACGAAATCGCTCGGCTCGGCTTCGCCTTTCAACATTGCAATCGACTACGTCATTCCACCTTTCAGCCGCGAGAACATTCGCGATTATTACGCGCAGCACACGGCTGACACCGGCCAGGCTTTTGACGAACAGGTGATTACTCGCGTGCACGAGCTGACCAGCGGCTATCCTTGGCTGGTCTCGGCGCTGGCAAAACGCCTGGTCGAGGAGGTGGCGCTGGACCGTACCGCCACTATTAACATACATCATCTTAATGAGGCGGTACAGAGATTTTTGCGAGAAAACAACACGCATTTCGATAGCCTGATCAAGCATGCCTACGAGCCGAACTTGCAGCCCATCGTCATCGATCTTTTGCAAGGCAGACATTATCCTTTTACGCCTTTCGACCCAGCGCTGAATCGTCTCGCGCTCTACGGCGTGATTCGAGCCGGCGAAACCAATGGTTGCGTCATCGGCAACAGGATTTATGAGCAGGTTCTCTTCGCCAGCTTCCATCGCGTCATGGCCTCGCAAATGCTCGGCGGCGATGCCACCGCCGGTGTTGTCGATGCTGAAGGAAGGCTTGATTTCCGCCGGGTGCTCGACAAATTCCAAACCTTCATGAAAGCGAAAGGCGCTCAGGTTGTGCGCAGCGGCGAATTTAAAGAAGCGACCGGGCAACTGCTTCTTCTTTCCTATCTCGATTTGTTGGTCAATGGCAAGGGTTGGACATTCAAAGAAGTTCAATCAGGCGAAGGCCGGATCGACGTGATTTGCTGCTACAAAAAGAAAAAAGAAATTGTCGAGCTCAAACTGTGGTATGGCGAACAGCGCTATGATCAAGGCCTCGATCAACTGGTTCGGTATCTGGACAGCGAAAGCCTCGATCTCGGCTATCTCGTCGTCTTCGACCGGCGCGAGGTGGCGAAGGAATATACTTTTTCGGAGCACCAAGTGGATGAGAAAAAAATATTCGCGTGGGTCGTCTGAACGTTTTTACGGATTACGTTTTACTTTTCAAACATTAAACCGAATATTCAAAATATCCCCATCCTTGACGACATACTCTTTTCCTTCCAATCGCAACAAGCCCTTTTCTTTACAGGCGTGAAAACTGCCGTGCTTGATCAAATCGTCGTAATGCGCGGTTTCAGCGCGGATGAAGCCCTTTTCGAGATCGGAGTGAATCACGCCGGCGGCTTGCTGCGCGTTGGTGCCGGCGCGAATCGTCCACGAGCGGCATTCGTCTTCGCCGGTCGTAAAAAAGGAAATCAATCCCAACAATTCGTATGACGTTCGAATCAATTTATGCAGAGCCGGTTCTTTGATGCCGAGATCCGCCATAAAAACGGCGGCATCTTCCGGACTCAGCTCGGAAATTTCCCGCTCGATCTCGGCGCTCAACGAGGTCAAAGCGCAATGTGGCGTGAGGAAGTGTGACAGTTGCTTTTCAATTTCTGCCGCCGCCGGAATTTTGTCTTCGGCAATGTTGATGACGTAAAGCAGCGGCTTGAGCGTGAGAAATTGATAACCGCGCAAGGCGCGATCTTCTTCCGCCGTCAACTCAAGCTCGCGCAAAGGCTTTTCCTGATCGAGCAGCGCTTTGCAGCGTTTCATCAGCGCCAGATCTTTCTGATTTTGTGGATCTTTGATTTTGGCGACGTTCTTTTCCAAACGCTCCACCCGCGACTCCACCAGCGCCAGATCGCTGAGCCAAAATTCGCTGTTGATAAATTCGATGTCTTTTCCGGGATCGAGCCGGCCAAACGGATGCGGATGCGTTTCATTTGCAAAATCGCGCGCGACGAGCAAAATCGCGTCGACGGTTTTCAAATTGCCGATGAACTGCGCCGGCAGGCCTTTGGGTTCCTTGCCGTCGCCTTCGAAGCCGGGCACTTTGACGTATTCGACGGTCGCATTGACCTGCCGTTTCGGGTTGAACATCACGGTCAAGCGCTCCAATCTCTGGTCCGGAACTTTGACGATGCCGCGTTCGGCCTCTTGTTTATGATAGCCCGTCTCCGAGCTTTTATGTTTCAATAACGTCGAAAAAATCGTCGTTTTGCCGGCAAACGGCAATCCTACAATTCCGATTTGCATTGGTGCTCCTATTAGTATTACCCAGGAAAACTATCACGGCCGCGATTTTTTTACCTAACCGCTAATTCACGCGAATGTACGCTAATTTTTATTCGCGTTGATTAGCGTTAATTCACGGTTGGTAGATTGGGCTACGCCCGTATGGGTTGCGGCAAGTTGCCGCGCTACGAATTTCATCGTTAAAACGCAAATGCCTCGATTCGTCAAAAGACCTCAATCTTAATGTATTTCTGCGGATGCTTTTTGACGTCGAGAATGAGCAAGTCCAAGTCCTGCGTGAATTTTTCGAGATTTCGATAAAGCGTGTCGCTTTGGATCAATTTGCCGAGTGAGCCTTCGCCGCGTTCAATTTTGCCGAGCAGTTTTTCGATGGAGGTAGCGGCGCGGTCGAAGCGCGCGGTGGCGTTTTTCAAGCTGCCCGAGCTGGAGTCCAAATTGGCAATGACTTCTTGCAGGCTTTTGCCTTCCGGCGCGGTCAACCGTTCCAAATTTTTTGCGGCGGTCCGCAAGCTCACGATCGCGGTTTCGATTTCGCCGATGTCTTTCACCACCACCGCCGACACCGCGCCGGAAATCGTATTGAGATTCCGCAGGCTGCCCTTGAGGCTGGCCTCGGTGTTTTCGTCGAACGTCGAGCGAAAGCGTTTCAACAACACGGCGATGTCTTCGCTAATCGGCGCGGCGGCCTCAGCCAGCTCGAAGAAGTCGGTCTCCAAAGTGCCGGCAATCACGTCGCCGGGCTTCAACTTTTCAATGGCGGTGCCGCGGACAATTTCAATGGCTTTGTCGCCGAGCAATGTCAGGTTGCGCAAAACCGCTTTCGAGTCGCGCGGAAATTCGTAACGTGAATCGATGAGCAGCTTGACTTCGACTTTTTCGCCGGCGAGCTGCATCTCCTTGGTCTGGCCGATTTTCAAACCTGAAACGATCACCGGATCCTGTTGATCGAGGCCGATGACCGTCTCAAAAATGGCGGTGATCTCATACTCCTTTTTGCTGAAGGAGTATTCACGCAGATACATCACGCCGAAAAAAAAGATCAAGATGGCGAAAACAATCACGATTCCGACACGGGCTTCGTAACTCATATTCCCTCCTATCTGTCCTATAAACTTTATTCTTACTCTTGCTCCTACTCTTACTCATTGTTGTAAATTTCTAAAAGCGAGTAAGAGTAGGAGTAAGATTATAAATTTTCAAACGATGCTTTCTACAACAACAAGGCGGCGAGCACATAATCCAACACCAGAATGACCAGACAGGCCGCTACCACGGCGCGGGTGGTGGCGCGGCCGACGCCTTCGGCGCCGCCGGTCGTATGAAATCCTTCGTAGCAGCCGATCAACGTAATGCCGACGCCGAAGAAAAGGCTTTTGATGACGCCATAAACCGCGTCCCAGATTTTGAACCACATGCGAAAGCCTTTGAAAAACTCGGTCGTGGTCAAATCGATGGTGGCGATGGAGATCAGCCAACCGCCGACGATGCCGACAAAATCGGCGAAAACGGTGAGCACCGGCAGCATGAGCATGCCGGCAACGACCCGGGGAATCACCAAAAACGCCACCGGATTGATGGCGAGCGATTCCAAGGCGTCGATTTGTTCGGTCACGCGCATCGTGCCAAGCTCGGCCGCGATGCTGGCGCCGACACGTCCGGCCAACACCAGCGCCGTGATGACCGGCCCAAGCTCCAAAATCATCGATTCACCCACCGCGCTGCCGACGACGTACAACGGCACGTAGCCGGTGATTTGATAAGCGGCTTGCACCGAGGTCACCATGCCGCTGAACGTCGCCGTGATCAACACAATGGGCAGCGAGCTGTTGCCGATGATATACATCTGCTCCGGAATGCGCCGGAGATAGATGCGCACGTCGCGCAACGAGCGCAGCATCGTTGCGATTAAAATACCATAGCGACCGATGTTCTCAAAATGCAACAGCGTGCCCTGGCCGACGATTTTGAATAGGGAAGTCATGATTCAAAAAAACCGTCCAATCGAGTTAAAACCGCGAGCCGAGATAATGCGGCAACATGCGATGCCAGACCCACCACTCGTGGGGAATGTCATGCCCCCACAAATCGAGCTCGTGCGGAATCCCTTTGGACGAGAGAATTTCCGACAACCGGCGCGAATGATGCGGGCCTTCGTAAGCGCCCTGGCCGCTGACGAGGTAAATGTGGCGCTTCTGGCGCAACATCGGCAGGTAATAATCATCATTCAAATCCGGCAGGTAATCGATCGGGCTGTTGAAATAACAATTGTCGTCGTAGTAGCCATCGGTATAAATTTTCACGTCAAACGTGCCGCTCATGGCGATCACCCCGTCGAACAAATCCGGGCGGCGGAAAAAAGTGTTGGCGGCATGAAACGCGCCGAGGCTCGCGCCGGTGGTGATGGTCATCACCCGGCCCTGGCAATGGTGATGCATGAAAGGCGCGACTTCATTCACGACGTATTCATTATACTGTTGATGCCGTATCGCCCGGTGCGCCGGATGCATCTGGTTGTTCATCCAGCTTTCGGCGTTGATGCTGTTGATGGAAAAAACCTTGCACTTGCCGGAATCGATAAATTGGGCGATGGCGCCGATCAGGGAAAATCTTTCGTATTCCAAATAATCCGCCGCCGCCGTCGGAAACATCAGCAGCGCAAAGCCATAATGCCCGTACACCGCAATTTCCATGTGTTTGTTCAAACTCGGACTCCACCACGAGTGGATTTCACGATTCATGCCTTCCTCCGTTAAAGTTCCATTTTAAATTTTCAATTGAAAATTTAAAATTGTCAATTAGACGATTATGCCATTGTTAAATATAAAAAAAGAAGAGTGTGTATCAAAGGGAATTTTGCGGGAGGTAAAAGTTGGAAAGTGCAATTGACCGGTCACTTTGCGTGACCGGTCAATAATTATTTCACTACATAACAATCTCACTTCACCCGCCCCAAAATCATCTGCCCCACCATCTCGCCTTTTTTCATCGGATGCTGCTTTTGGCCCGTGGCGCTGGGAACGGTTTTGGAAACGTATTGAAATGCTTCGTCCACGGTGATGTCGCCGTTTTGATCGTAATCCGCTTTGCCGCGCAGGCCTTCGAGCAAATGGTACGTGAACGCGCCGTGGCCGCCGCCGAAATTTTTGCCTTCAACACTAACTTCATTCGCGTCCGACGCGGTTAAAATGATCCGGCCCTTGCCTTGCGCGATGCGATCCAAAAACGCCGGCGAGAGATTGGCGCGGCGACCGGATAAAATTGTGCGCCCACCGCTCGCGCCGCTGTAACAGGCGTCCGCAATAAAAACCAAACGCTCGGCGCTGAGGCGTTGAAAAATATCCGCGATCTCCGTCATGCGAATGCCGGTCGAATAAAGATCGTCGGGATCGGCGTCGAACGGCAGAATATATTTTTCCAAACCGTCGCCGTCCGGACTCGCCGCATCCGGCTCCGGCGCGCCGTGGCCCGCAAAATAAATAATCACCATATCCTGCTTGCGAACTTTGCGGCGCAGTTCGGTGCCAAGCATTTTGCGAAATTGCTGCGTCGTCGCCTGCTCATTGATCAGCGTTTCGATGTGATCGGGAACGATGCCGAAATTTTGCATGAGATAATCACGAAACGCCAGCGCATCTTTGACGCTGTATTCCAGCGCCGGCACTTTGGGATAATTCGCAATGCCGATGACTACGGCCCAAATCTCGGACTGCTCGCGCGCCCGCGTCACGGTGATGGTTTTCTCTTCACGCGCATTTTCAGTGTCGTAAGCAATGACAGAGATGATATTCGGCCCCGGCTGCAAAGCTAACACGCGATCGAACGCGCGCTGCTTCGGATCAACCGCTTGCGGCTTCTGGGTTAATGCGACGCCGCGCTCAACTTCTGACACAATTTGGCCGTTGAGACGAATCTCAATCGCATTGATCGCGCGGTCGTCGGTGACGCTGCCGACCAGGCTCACGCGATCTTCGTAAATCGTATCGCCGTCTCGCGGCGCGCCGATGATAATAACCGGCGCGGCATTGACGCTGCGCGGCGCCGCCGGCGTGATGCGCTTTTGTTCATCGCCGGTGATCGTGACAACCTGCGCGCCGACTTCTTTGATCGCGTATTCGGTGATCGACTTGCTGACATTGGGAAAATCGGCTTGCGTTATTTTTAACGAAAACGGCAACGGCCCCGGCGTCGTCGAATATTTCACGAAAAAGTTGAACTTCACCGTCTCGCCGCGGCCCGGCAGAATCGTGCCGACTAATTTTTCGCGATCACGAAAGTCAACGCCGGAATTGGCGAGGTCGAGCGCCACGCGAACATTCTGGGCTTCCAAATCGCCGGTGTTCAGAATTTGAAAACTCAGCTCGACGTTTTCGCCCTGCTCGATCACGCCGTTACGGTTGGTCTCGATAACTTGATGCGTCTCGCTCAGATTCGGCTGTTTCAAAATGAGCGGCACGGTAATGTTATCCTGCTTGCCGGAAAAATCCGTTTGCGAAAGATCAATACGAAAGACGGCATTCGGTAAGGCGAAAGAAC
>Ga0247727_10015311_pt1 | contig 12597 bp, 11 predicted proteins | sample WisWelCaveWW1625_FD_202498 | JGI IMG/M metagenome (GOLD analysis project Ga0247727, IMG submission 202498) | Biofilm microbial communities from Wishing Well Cave, Virginia, United States - WW16-25 | ecosystem: Environmental > Aquatic > Deep subsurface > Groundwater > Cave microbial mat | place... | reverse complement strand
TCCGGCGGCTGCCACGCCGACAGCGGCTACATGCAATGGCTGGCCGCAGATGACAACAACGGCAACCTGCTCGACGGCACGCCGCACATGACGGCGCTGTACGACGCCTTCCATCGTCACGGCATCGCCTGCTCATCCGGTGTCGGGGCCTGGACCAACTGGTCCAACATCGGCACCGTCGTGCCACCGAACGAGTGGACGGAGACCCTGACCTCGGACGACATCCGTGAGATCCTCGAGGAAGGACTGGACGAGGAGGCCTCGCGGCTCGACCATGTCTGGCGGTTCCGCCAGATCACCACGGACGTGCCCCGGTCGCTGGTACTGGAGGGTTATCGCCCCGCCAACCCCGATGGTGACAATTTCCAGTTCTATTACTCGAACGACGGCGTCGCCTGGCAGCTCATCGACGGTGCCATCGTCAAGAAGATCTTCGAGCCGGCCGGCGGGCTCGTCTATCCCTTCGGCGGGAACTACTCGGCAGATGTCTGGATCAAAGTCCTCGACACCCAGCTGACGGCCCCGAGTCTCGACCGGCTGCACGTCGACTGGCTGAAGATTGGCCTCAAGGACCCGGAACCGCAGAACAGCGGCTGCACGCTGCGCCTGACCCCGGGCCCCACACTCACGGTCACGGCGTCCCCCGCGGGGAAGACCCTGAACTGGACTCCGGTCTCCGGGGTGGGGGAGTACTGGGTGTTCCGGACGGAAGGGCATGCCGGATGCGATCTCGGGATGACGAGGGTTGCGAAAGTCCCCGGCACGTCGTACACGTACCTTGACACGGAGGTGGCGGCCGGGCGGGCGTATTACGACGCGGTCATGGCGTCGAGCGGCGCCGAGACCTGTTTCGGGCGGGCCAGCACCTGCCAGGCGGCGCCGTAGGGGGGGCGGAAGATGCGGACTCCTGAAAGGACGCAGGGGACGATGAGCTTGGGCTTCAAGGCCATCTCCGTGATCCTGGTTGCCGCGTTTCCGTGTCTTGTCGTGGCAGCGCATCGTGATCTGACGTTCGAGGAGCGCGTCCGGGCGCAGGAGGCGATCGAGCGGGTCTACTACGCGCACCAGATCGGGGCGACGCGGCCGTTCGAGGAGGCGGTCCCCAGGGCCATCCTGGAGCGGAAAGTCCGCACGTACCTCAAAGAGAGCCTGGCGCTGGAACGGCTGTGGGGTGCGCCGGTGACCGCTACCGCCCTGCGTGAGGAGTGGGAGCGGATCGCGCGCTCGACACGGATGCCGGAGAGGCTGGAGGAGCTGCACGCGGCCCTCGGGCACGACGCGGTGCTCATCCAGGAATGCCTGGTGCGGCCAGTGCTGGTGCACCGCCTCGTCCGGCTGGCGTTCGCCTCCGACCGGGCCATCGAGTCCGATCTGGAAGCCGCGGCCAAGTGGTCGCCGGAGACCCCCGTTGGTCGCGGGGTCGACGCGGACGAGCAGCGTGCCTGGGAGACGTTCTGGGAACGGGTCGAGGACGATCTCGACACGGGCCAGATGAGGGCAGTAGCGTCAACGGAAGTCGCGGTGACGCTGGCCCTTCCGACGTGCAGCGCGACCGACACCTGGGCACCGATCCCGGTGGCTCCGAACAGCCCAAGAAGGCGCGATCTTCATACAGCGGTCTGGACCGGGAACCTGATGATCGTCTGGGGTGGCGTGCTTCGAGAAGGCGACGTCTGGCACCCGACCAGCACGGGAGGGCGCTACGATCCCGTGCTCGACGCGTGGACCGCGGTGTCGAGCGTCAGCGCTCCAACGGCGAGATTCTTTCACACGGCGGTCTGGACCGGGACCCTGATGATCGTCTGGGGCGGAGAGGGAGCGGACATTGAGAATACCGGTGCGCGCTACGACCCCGTGGCTGACTCTTGGGCGCCGACCTCAATGGTCAACGTTCCACTTCCCCGGGCGGGTCACAGTGCGGTTTGGACCGGCAGCCTCATGATCGTGTGGGGTAACGGGCCGCAGGCTGACCCCAGATCGGGCGGCCGGTACAATCCTTCGACCGATACCTGGGCACCGACATCGCTTCTGAATGCTCCGGCGCCGAGGTACTCCCACACGGCAGTCTGGAACGGCGACCTCATGATCGTCTGGGGCGGGAACGGATCAGGGGTGGTGCGGAACTCAGGTGGCCGCTATGACCCGGTAGCGGATGCGTGGCTGGCGACTTCGGTGATCGAAGCGCCGACTGCTCGTCAGGATCACACATCTGTTTGGACCGGCGAGGCGATGGTGGTTTGGGGGGGAAACGGCGCCGGTGGAGACACCAACACAGGTGCTTCGTATGATGTGAGCGCTGACGCGTGGACACCCCTGGCCACCACCGGCGCCCCGGAGGGCCGACACCGCCACACCGCAGTCTGGACCGAAGAGATGATGATCGTCTGGGGTGGCATCACCGGCTTCAGCTATGGAGTCGTCCAAGACACGGGAGGGCGGTACGACCCAGCCAGCGACACCTGGTCGGCGACCGCGACGGCAGGTGCGCCGGCCGGTCGCTATGTGCATTCCGCCGTCCTGGCTGGAGCCCTGATGCTGACGTGGGGCGGATCGATTCTACCAGGTGGCTGGTCGACAGATGATGGCGGCGAGTACTGCATCTGCGCCGCCGCCACCTACCATCAGGACGCCGACGGTGACGGCCGCGGGGACCCCAACGTCTCCGTTCAGGCGTGCAGCCCGCCGGCGGGATTCGTCGCCGACGGCAGCGACTGCGACGACACCGACGCCGCAGTCTGGGGAACGCCGTCGGAAGCGCAGGATCTCGTGTGGCTCGATGGCGACACCGTGTCATGGACGCCGCCGGTCGAGCCCGGAGGTGCCGTTGTCGTCTACGACCTTCTCCGGTCGGAAGCCGCGGCGGACTTCGGGGCCGGCGCGGCCTGTGCTGAGTCCGACCTGCCGTCCACGAACGCCGTTGACCCGACGACGCCCGGGAGTGGCGCCGCGTTCTTCTACCTCGTCCGCGCGGAGAGCCGTTGCCTGGTGGGTGGGCAGGGGCCGCTCGGCTGGGCCTCGGACGGCACACCGCGGACGGGGCGATTGTGTCCGTAGTGGCGGGGGAGATCTTGATGCAGGATGTCTCCCTCTTGCACGATGCGCCGCCTGACGCCATCAAGACCTGCTTCCAATCACGAACCTCGATTCAGTCGGCCGGGACTTCGCCCCCGCTGGCGGCCTCCGCCGCGGTGCGCTGCAGCTTCTGGATCACCTCGTCGTAGAACATGCGGTCCTTGAGGCTGGCGTACTCGCCGGGGAAGCAGGTGACCACCAGATCGGCGCTCGCCGGCGAGAACGCCGCCAGCGTCACGGCGCAGCGCAGCCCGTTGGCGAGGCGGGTGTTGTCGATCATCGGGAAGTCGAAGAAACCGACGTCGAAGGTGGCCCGGGCGTCGCTCACCTGGCCATCGCCTTCGGGAGAGCGCACCTCCAGGCGCACGCGCACCTGCTGCTGCGTCCGGTCGACCTCGAGCACCCGGAGCGCCGCCTCGCAAGCCATCCCGCCGACCGCGATGGTCTCGCCCTCGAGGGGCAGGCCGATGCGGCCGACGCGGTCGAGCTCCTCGAGGTCGACCGAGCGGCGAAAACTCTCGCCGCGCCCCTCGAGCGCGAACAGCTGGCGGGCGCTGATCTCGCGCGCGACGCGGTTCAGCCGCCGGCGATAGTCCTCGCGCTGCGGGTCGCGCGAACCGACGAGCCGCCGCTGCAAGTCGAGGAACAGCGGCTTGAGGTTGAGCGACTCGTGAAAGTTGTAGGCCAGCAGCTCGAGATTGAGGACCTTGGTGTCGATGTCACCGGCCTGCGGCTGCAGGAACGACTGGATGATCGACACGAACATGTCCTTGCGCAGGCTGCTCTCGGACTCCTCGCGCCGGCTCATCAGCTCGGAGTAGAGCCGGGCGTTGGTCTCGGCCGCCTGCCGCCGGTCGATGACCCGGGAGCCCGCGACGCCGACGAGGGCGACCGCCAGCGCGGTCAGCAGGCCGCCCATCGGCGCCAGCAGGACGGCGATCTTGTCCCAGCGGTCCTTGGGCTTCTCGGACATCAGCGGCGGCGCGCCGCGAGCTTGCCGTCCCTGGTCTCGAGGACGATGTCGACCTGCGCCGGCTCGTCGTACGAAGCGACCTCGATGCTGGCGGTCTGACCCTTGTACGCGATGGTGAGCGTGCACTTGCCCGACTCGGCCAGGGCGAGGTGATAGCCGCCTGCCTTGTCGGTCTTCGCGGCCGGGTAGGCCTTGGCGCCGCATTTCGCGGCGACGGTGGCCGACTCGCCGACGGAGGTTGAGCCGTCGGCGATCTTGCCGTACACCTCGCCGGCCAGGGCCGGCAGGGCTGCGGCGAGGAACAGGGCGGTGAGCGTGGACGATGCGGTGACGATACCGGGTCTCATGGCGGTTCTCCGATGCGATGGCCGCGGACGCGGCCGGACGTCAGGTTAGCGCATCTCGTGACCGGCTGCCAGCGCGGCGTCCCTCACGCCGCGCCGGGTCAGGCGCCGCCGCGTGGTGCGCCGCCGGATCGCACCGCCCCGATCGGGAACCAGCGTGAGCCGCATCCATGAAAATCCTGCGCCGAATCTCAGAGGCCACGCAACAATCGGGTGTCGCGAAGCCCAGGCAGCCGGGCTCGGACTGCTTCCCCCCGCGAATTGCGCCCGGGCACCCGGTCATCTCGATGCCGGGAGGCGGCATCGAACTTGCCAAGTGTTCCGCCTGAATTGCCGACGCCACCCAGGCGACAGGGCAACTCGGACGACGGGAGGTCGGCATGGGCGTTTCGCGATTCGTCTTGTGTGCGGCGGTGTTCGGGATCTCCGCGTTCCTCTGCGGCTGCTCGGGAGACGATGATGGCGTATCGAGCGGCTTGATCCAGTCCGGTGTGAGCCTGGCCGGGGCCGACGTGCTGGTCGACGGCCAATCGGTGGCCAATCTCACGATTCAATCCGGCTCCGGGTCCTCGACGCTCTTCACGGCCACGCTCACCGACCCGGCGGACCGCGACCGAATTCACCAGGTGCAGATGGACTACCCCGCCCACTCCTCCACCGGCATGATGGATCATCGCTCCACCGTGGTCATGTATGACGATGGGACTCACGGGGATCCGCACCCCGGCGACGGGACTTACTGCTACCTGGATACCGATGGGCACATCGGCCCACATGGTGACGGCTGCCCGGACGGCGAATACACCTATGGGTTCCATGGCGAGGACACGTCGGGTCATGAGACGAACTGGCTCGAGTGCCGCGTGACCGTTCAGTAGACGGGCCGCATCCCAGGCTGCCGGGATCCTCACCCATCCCGGCAAGGGGTCGCTGGCCGATTGGACGTTCGTGTGCTAGATTCACCACCGTTATGCGAGACAGGGGCAGAGCGCAGGCCGCGATGCAGGTCCGGGCGAAGATCATCGCCGGCCTGGTTCTTCTGGGCGCCGTCCTTTCCGGCGCGGTCTCGGGCGCCGATTGCGACCAGGTCGTCGTTGCCGCCGCAACCCTCGCCGGTCCGCAGCAGGCCCCGGCCGCCGACCCGTGCGGGGATGTCTGCATTCCGGACTGCCTCAGCTGCTCAAGCACGCTTCCGGCCGTGGAGGTCATCCGTCCACCGGCGCCGGCCTCGTCGTTATTTCTCGAACCCCCGACCGCTCCCGCGTCGGAACCAGGGCACACCCGCGCCGTCGACCACCCCCCGCTGACCCGTTCCTGACAAGCCTGTCTCATAGTGGCGGCGCGCGCGCTCCTGCCGCGCTGTCCGTCAGGTTCGGTGCCTTTCAGGGGGATTCCCGTGTACATCTGCCGTGCCGTGCCAAAAGTGGTCGCCGTGGCGGGCCTCGCGGCTTGCGCAGGCCCGATCGTCCGCTGGGTCCGTGTCGGCGTCGGCTGCGCCGCCCTGGCCGCGGGGAGCGGGTTCGCCGCGACCGTGGAGTCGTTCGATGCGGATCGGTATGTCGAGATTGTCCTCCGATCGCACCCGTCGGTGGCGCGGGCCTCCGGCCTCCAGGCCGCCGCTGAGGCCGAACGGACGGTCACGCGGATCTTCCCCGATCCGGTCTTCGAGTATTCGCGCGGCACCGGGCGCCCCGCCGATGGAACCGGCTCGAGCGCGCGCGAGACCGGATACTCGATCTCGCAGACCATCCCCTGGCCCGGGACCTTCGCTGCCGGGATTCGCGCCGGGGATCGGGCGGCGGATGCGTTGATCGCCGGCGCGGATGGCGTGCGCTGGGATCTGGAGGTTGCCGCGAGGGGTGCCTTCGCGCGCCTGGTGGCCGCCCGGGCGACACTCGACATCATCCGGGCCGCCGAGAGCGACGCGCGGTCGCTGCGCGATCTCGTGGCGCGCCGTGCCGACCTGGGCGAAGCGCGTGAGTCCGATCGCATCAAAGCCTCGGTCGAATGGCTCCGGCAGCAACGGAACCTGGCGGCGGCCGAACGTGATGCCGAGTCCGTCGAGGCGATCGTCCGGGCGCTCGCCGTGGAGCCGCTGCCCCGGCCGCTGAACATCGAGGCCACGAGACACCCGCCGCTCCCGCCGTTGGATCGCGATGCCCTCGCCTCCCGGCTCTTCGAACTCAACCCGCGCGCGCGCGCCGCACGCGCGGAGGCCGAGCGCCAGGTGGAGCTGCTTTCCGCGGCCCGCCGGGGCCGGATGCCGGATCTAGGCCTGACCTACTTCCAGGAGAACGAATTCGACAGGGAGGGCGAGGGGCTCGCCCTGGGCATCCGGATCCCGCTCTGGAACGCGGGCCGGGGGGACATCGCCCGGGCCCGGTCGGCGGCCGAGGTGTCGGGCGCTGAAGCCGGGACTCTGCGCATCTCCCTGGTCGCGGAGCTGGAAGGCCGGATCAAGGACCTCGGGATCGCCGGCTCGCAGGCGGTGCTTCTCGACGGCGACCTCCTGCCCGCCGCCACACGCAGCGTCGACCTCGCGCGGTTCAGCTACGAGGAGGGGGAGACCTCCCTGCTCGATCTGCTCGATGCCCAACGGACCTACCGCGACACGCAACGCGAAGCGATCGAGGCGCACCTGGCGCTGGCCCTCGCGCTGAGCGAGGTCCAGAGGCTCGTCGGCCCGGATTTCAATCCGTGGAGATAAGTGATGACGAATGCCGTCCGTCGTTTTCTCGTGCTGGGCATGATGACTCTGGCAACGGCGACTTCCTGTCGCAGGGGCGGGGCGCCGGCTCCCGAAACGGCCCCGCCCGAGCAGGAGGCGGCCGGCCACGAGGAGGCGCTGCCGGAGCGGGTCAACCTGAGCGCCGCAGCCATCTCCGAGGCGGGGATCACCACGTGGCAGGTGATCCCGGTCGACCTCGAACACCTCCTGGTCCTGAACGGGACCATCGGTCACGACGAGAATCGCCTGCTCCAGGTGGCGTCGAACGTCCGCGGTCGAGTCGCAGGAATCCCGGTCGATCTCGGCGCGCGCGTTCGCAAGGGCGATCCACTCATTCTGGTGGAGAGCGTCGATCTCGGCAGGGCGCGCGAGGAGTTCATCCGCGCGCTGTCGGGCTATCGGGTTGCTTCCCAGGCCTACACGCGGGCCAGGACCCTCCTCGAGGGCAAGGCCATCAGCACCGGCGAGTTCCAGGCCAGGGAAGGCGCGTACCTGGGGAGCAAGGCCGCGGCGCAGGCCGCCGAGCGGGCGCTGCATCTGCTCGGTGACGATGACGACGAGATCGCCCGGCTGAGGAGCGAAGTCGAGTCGAACGAAACGCCCGCGCACGTCGATCCGCCGCGCCTCACGCTGCGCGCGTCGTTCAGCGGGCGCGTCATCGAGCGCAAAGTGACCCCCGGCGCGCTGGTCGAAGCCCTGCAGCCATTGATGACCGTGGCCGATCTGGGCAGCGTCTGGGTGTTTCTCGAAGCCTACGAGAAGGACCTGGCGCTGATTCACGAGGGCCTGCCCGTGACCATCCGCACGGAGGCCTATCCCCAGGAGACCTTCCGGGGGAGGGTGGATTACGTGGGGAGTGTCCTCGAGACCTCGACCCGCACCGTCAGGCTGCGCGCCACGGTCGACAACCGTACCGAGAGGCTGAAGCCCGGCATGTTCGTGAAGGCGCACGTCGACGTGCCCAGGCCCCCCGGCGAAGCCACCGGGAGCCTCGCCGTCCCGCAGTCGGCCCTGCAGACCCTCGAGGGCCGGTCGACGCTCTTCGTGCAGGTCGAACCGGGCATCTTCGAGCGCCGGTTCGTCGAGGTCGGGCACAGCTTCGAGGGCTTCACCGAGGTGCTGGCCGGCCTGAAGCTGGGCGACCTCGTGGTCACCGAGGGCAGCTTCGTGGTCAAGTCCGAATTCGCCAAAGCCACGCTCGCCGAGGAGGACTGAGATGCTCCGCCGCCTCGTCGATCTCAGCCTCGAGAACCGGCCGTTCGTCCTGATCGCCGCCGCCCTTCTGGTGGTGGGCGGCGGGTACGCCCTCACGCAGCTGCCGATCGACGCAGTTCCCGACATCACGAACGTCCAGGTCCAGGTCCTCACCAAGGCGCCGGCCCTCGGACCCGTGGAAATGGAGCAGTTCATCACCTACCCGATCGAGGCCGCGATGAACGGTCTCCCACGCCTCGTCGAGATCCGCTCCATCTCGCGCTACGGCCTCTCGGCGGTCACGGTCGTCTTCGAGGACGGGGTCGACGTGTACTTCGCCCGCCAGCTCGTGGCGGAGCGGCTGGTGCAGGCGCGCGAGGCGATTCCGCAAGGCCTCGGCAATCCCGAGATGGGGCCGGTCACGACGGGTCTGGGCGACGTGTTCCAGTTCACCGTGGAGGGCGAGGGTGTTTCGGCGATGGAGCGGCGGACGATTCTCGACTGGATGATCGCTCCGCGCCTGCGGGCGGTTCCGGGTGTGACCGAGGTCAACGCCTGGGGCGGCCTGCCCAAGCAGTACCAGGTCGTCGTCGATCCCGCCCGCCTGCGCTCCTACGGCCTTTCGCTGAAGGAGGTCTTCGAGGCGGTCCAGCGAGGCAGCATGAACGCCGGCGGCGGGTACATCGAGCACAACCGCGAGCAGTACATCGTGCGCGGGGAAGGCCTGGTCGGCTCGCTCGCCGATATCGAGAAGATCGTCCTCAAGACGGAGGGGCACGGCACGCCCATCACCGTCGGCAACATCGCCCAGGTCCGGGTGGGAGCCATGCTGCGCATCGGCGTCGCCACCGCCGACGGCAAGGGGGAGACGGTCATCGGTCTCGTGCAGATGCTGACGGGGGAGAACGCCCTGCGGGTGGCGACGAAGGCCCGCGAGGCCATCGAGGAGCTGCAGCCGACGCTTCCGGCGGGGGTCCGGATCGTCCCGTACTACGACCGGGCGGTCTTCGTCCGCCGGGTCATCGGCACGGTCGTGACCAACCTCGTCGAAGGCGGCATCCTGGTCATCGCGGTGCTGTTCGCGTTCCTCGGCAACATCAGGGCCGGCCTCATCGTGGCCTCCGCCATCCCCCTGTCGATGCTGCTGGCGTTCACGGGGATGGTCGAGTCGCGGATCTCGGCGAATCTCATGAGCCTCGGGGCGATCGACTTCGGGTTGATCGTGGACGGCGCCGTGGTCCTGGTCGAGAACGTGGTGCGCCGGCTCTCGGAGCCCGAGGGGCGCACGAAGACGGTGCGCCAGCTCACGGCCGAGGCCGCCCACGAGGTCGTCCGGCCGATCACCTTCGGCATCGGCATCATCATCCTGGTCTACCTCCCGATCCTGACTCTCGGCGGCATCGAGGGAAAGATGTTCAAGCCGATGGCATGGACGGTCGTCTTCGCCCTCGCCGGATCGTTGCTCCTGACCCTGACGCTCACACCGGTGCTCGCATCGCTGTTCCTCCGGCAGACCGGCCACGAGCACGAGCCGCGCTTCGTCGGCTGGCTGCGCGGGCTGTACCGGCGCGCGCTCGACGCCTGCATGGCCCGCCGCGCTCCCGTCCTTGTGGTCGCCATCGCCGTCATCGTCGCCGGGGCCGCGGTCGCCGCGACCCTGGGCGGCGAGTTCATTCCGCGGCTCGACGAGGGCGACCTCTCCATCAGCGCCGTCCGTCCCGCCTCCGTCGGGATCTCGGAGGTCGCGGCGAGCACCGGTCGGATCGAGCGTGTGCTGGGGCGGTTCCCGGAGGTGGTCACGGTCGTCAGCCGGTCGGGGAGCCCGGAACTGGCGACCGATGTGATGGGGATCGAGCTCGGGGATGTGTTCGTGATCCTGAAGCCGCGATCGGAATGGACCACGGCCCGAAGCAAGGGAGAGCTGGTCGAGAAGATGGAGCAGGCGCTCGACGAGGCCGTGTCGGGCGTCGGCTTCTCCTTTCTCCAGCCCATCGAGATGCGCTTCAATGAGCTGATCGCGGGTGTGCGTTCCGACGTGGGCATCAAGCTCTTCGGGGACGACCTCGAAGCACTGCACGACAAGGGCGCCGAGATCGCACGGGTCGTGGCGGGCATCCGCGGGGCGGCCGATGTCAAGCTGGAGCAGACCGCCGGCCTGCCCGTGCTGCGCGTCAAGGTCGACCGCGATCGCTGCGCCCGCTACGGCATCTCGGTCGGCGACGTCCTCGATACCGTCGAGGCGTCGCGTGCCGGAAAGATCGTGGGCACCGTCTTCGAGGGCCAGCGCCGGTTTTCGCTGGCGGTCCGCTTCGACGACGAGACCGCCCGCACCATCGAGGCCCTCGGTAACGTGCCCGTCGCCTCGCCGAACGGCACGCTCGTGCCGCTCGGGCAGCTCGCCGACATCGCCCTCGACACCGGGCCGGCGCAGATCTCGCGGGAGGCCGTTCGCAGGCGGATCGTGGTCGAGCTGAACGTGCGCGGCCGCGACATCGCGTCGTTCGTGGCCGAAGCGAAGGAGAGTATCCGGCGCGAGGTGCGGCTCCCGGCCGGCTACTACATCCGCTGGGGCGGGCAGTTCGAGAACCTCGAGGCGGCCGCCGGGCGGCTGGCCGTCGTCGTTCCCCTGGTGCTGGCGCTCATCTTCGCCATGCTCTATTTCACATTCGGGTCGCTCAAGCCGGCGGTGCTCATCTATCTGAACGTCCCCTTCGCGGCGACCGGGGGCGTGTTCTCGCTGGCCCTCCGCGGCCTTCCTTTCTCCATCTCCGCGGGCGTAGGCTTCATCGCCCTGTTCGGCGTGGCGGTGCTCAACGGCGTCGTCCTGATGACGCAGATCCGCGACCTCGAGGAGAGAACGGACATGGGCGTCCTCGATGTCCTGCACACCGCCTGTGCCCTGCGGATGCGCCCGGTCCTGATGACGGCGCTCGTGGCATCGCTGGGCTTCCTGCCGATGGCGCTGGCGACGGGGGCGGGCGCCGAGGTGCAGCGGCCGCTCGCGACGGTCGTCATCGGCGGCCTCGTGACCTGCACGGCGCTCACGCTGTTCGTGCTGCCGACGGTCTACAGTCTCTTGCGCCGCCCCGCGCGCTCGGAATGAAGGGAGGTTGTCGCATGTCGCAGGACAGGCCGCTCCGTCATGTGGTGGCATTCATCCAGCCTTTTCAGCTCGACGCCGTCGTCGACGCCCTGCGGCGTCTTCCCGGCTTTCCGGGCATGAGCGTCTCGGAGGTGCGCGGGTTCGGGGCGCACCACTCCCACCCGCCGCGGCCGGGCGAGGCAGCGGAGGTGGATCCATTCGAGAAGAAGATACGCCTCGAGATCTTCTGCCGCGTGCCGGAGCTGGCGGCCATCATCGAAGCGATTCGCGGTGCGGCCCACACGGGCCACGCGGGCGACGGCAAGGTCTTCGCCGGCCCCGTGGCGGTGGCCTGTCGCATCAGGGCCGGGGAGTGGGGGGAGGAGGCGCTCCTCGGGGGCCGGAAGTGAAGAAGTGAACTGCCGGGTTGACGCGCGGCGTTGGGCCGATAGAATGGCCGATGGCGTACTGGAGCAGGGCGATGGACGGTGAGCAGCATTGGGATAGGGTCTACGGCAGCAAGGCGCCGGATGCAGTGAGCTGGTATCGCCCGCACCTCGAGCGATCGCTTGCGTTCATCGAGGCTGCAAATCTCGACCGGGGAGAGAGCATCATCGATGTCGGCGGCGGAGCGTCCACGCTCGTCGACGACCTCCTGGAGAGAGGCTATCAGGACATCACCGTGCTCGACGTCCCCTCGGTGGCGATCGACCGCGCGAAGACACGGCTCGCGGCGCGGGCGGCTGATGTGACCTGGCTCCTGGGAGACGTCACGCGTATCGAGCTGCCTGAGAGTAGATTCGATTTCTGGCACGACCGGGCGGTATTTCATTTCCTCACCGCGGCAGAAGCACGGCACTCGTATGTGGCGGCCGTGCGACGCGCGTTGAAAGTCAATGGCCACATCGTCGTTGCGACCTTCGGGCCGGGGGGGCCGGAGAAATGTAGCGGGCTTGAAGTGGCGCGTTACGATGGTGATGCATTGCACGGCGAATTCGGCGGCAGTTTCCGGAAGGTCGACAGTTGCACCGAACACCACACAACCCCGTGGGGAACCGAACAGGAGTTCGTGTACTGTTATTGCCGGATGCAGCAGTAGGCATCGGGCCCGAAGGCTCGCAGCCGACCGCCGAGGGCAGAAGATCAGAATGGCTGTTGAACTGTTCGGAGTCGTGGCCGTCGGCCTCATGGTCGTCATGTATGC
>Ga0247727_10015310_pt1 | contig 12597 bp, 9 predicted proteins | sample WisWelCaveWW1625_FD_202498 | JGI IMG/M metagenome (GOLD analysis project Ga0247727, IMG submission 202498) | Biofilm microbial communities from Wishing Well Cave, Virginia, United States - WW16-25 | ecosystem: Environmental > Aquatic > Deep subsurface > Groundwater > Cave microbial mat | place... | reverse complement strand
TTCATTTATCAAATGTACGGCTTCGGTTATCTGCGCGAATTGGAGTTGCATGAAGAAGCGGGCTTCCAGCCGCTCGAAGTCATTCAACACGCGACGGCAAATGGCGCGAAAATTTTGGGGAAGAGCAACGAACTGGGCCGCCTCAAGCCCGGTTATCTCGCGGATTTAATCGTGGTGAATGGCAACCCGCTCGCCGATTTGCACATTCTTTTTCCCAACGGCATCGATCCCAATTTAGATCGCCAGCGCGCGAAGGGCAAGGGCGGCATCGAGTGGACGATCAAAGACGGCATTCCGTATCACGCGCCGACGATTTTTTCAGAAGTGAAAGAAATCGTTCGGGCAGCGAGAAATCAGGCCGGAACGAAATAAAAAAAGCTTCGAACACGGATGACGCGGATTACACGGATTCCCATTGATTTTTTATCCGTGTAAATCCGCGTCATCCGTGTATTCCGCGTTCAAAGCTTTTGCTTTGTTTTTTGATCATCTTGTCATTTTCTTATACATCCTTTTTCGTTTATGAAAAGCTTCCAAGATTACTACAATAATTTTTTCGATAATTTTTTAGCACCACGGTTTTAACCCCGGGCGCAAATCTTGCTCAACCACAGCCTGGCAATTTGCGCATTCTCACCCGAATTGAACCGCCTCCCCAAGTCCACACAGCCTCCGGTAATATTCTTGCAATTGCTAATGGCCATGACACGCAGTCAAGCAAGATTATTTATTCTCAGCTTTTTTTGCTTGTTGACTTTTTTGAAAATTTTCAGTAAATCATTGCTGGCCACTTGTTGCTGGTTGCTAAAACGCTAACCACCGGAAACGAGCCGCCAGGAATCAGCATTTAGGAAATATGTTACCCAACACTCGTAAAACTTCTTCCCGCGGCGTGGCCGGCTCATTAGCAAAAAGCCCCACCGGGGCCCGCCTGTTGATGTGGGCAACACTCGGGCTTTTGCTTTATATCACCTATTCCTATTTGGGCGGCAGCTACGGTTTGATCCAACTCTGGCGTTTACACCAACGCGAGCTGGCGCTGAATCGCGAAGTGATGCGGCTACAGGTGCAGCAGGATAGCCTGCGCCGTGAAATTAAGCTTTTGCAAACCGACTCTACCTATATTGAAAAAATCGCTCGCGCGCGCTACAAACTCGGCAAGCCGGGCGAGAAAATTTATACAATTGTCAAGCCGGAAAAACCTTAGATATGACTGTATTGATGCCCCCTTCCGAACATCATGTTGCCAACCGGATGAAAGGTTATTTCTTGACCGGCCTGCTCGTTTTAGTTCCCATCAGTCTGACCGTCTATATTATTTATGAACTTTTCCTCGCCATCGACGGGATTCTCAAACAAGTCATCTTCGTGATGATCAGCGGCTGGTTCGGCGTGCAAATCAGCCAACCGATTCCGGGCTTGGGTTTTATTACGTTATTCCTGTTGATTCTCAGCACGGGAATGGCGGCGCGGAGTTATTTCGGCAAAAAGCTCGTCGATGTCGGCGACAACGTCGTGGCGCGCATTCCGTTCATCAGCCGCATTTACGGCACCGTGCAGCAGGTGAGCCAGGCGTTTTTCGGCGACCGCCACGACGTGTTTAAAAAAACCGTGCTGGTGCCGTTTCCCAGCCAAGGCATGTGGCGCCTCGGTTTTATCGTCCGCGAGCCGAGCCGCGAAGTGAAGGCCGCGCTGGGCGATGACGTGGTCACAGTGCTCGTGCCGCACACGCCGAATCCCACCTCCGGCTTTGTGGTTTTTTTTCCCAAAAGCGAAATCATCGAAATCGACATGCCGATTGAAGACGCGCTGCATCTGATTATCTCCGGCGGCACGGCGCTGCCGAAGGATCGCAAACCGCTGCAGATGATGCTGACGCGTGACAATGTCGAAAGCTTGCAGAAGAAAACAACGTAGCGCAGACTGCCCCCGCCGCGGCCGGGCGAGAAAATGTTTTCTCTGCTGCTCTGCAATAAAAAGGCAAAATAATTTTTGGCAAAATGATTCAACGTTTTTTAGCCGCAGACGGCGCCGCCAATGTTATGCAGTTTATTATTTTGCCCGCCATAATTCTATTGCACAGTTTTTCGACGGGCAAGGCGGCCTGTCCGACCAGTGCGGATTCATTGGCGCACAGCGACTCAACAATGAGCCGCAGCGCCGTTCGCGCCAAACCGCTTTCGCTGCGCACGGTCGAAACGCTTTTTTGGCATGATATTGCGATTTATAATTGGCTGACCCGGATTAACCTCGAGCAAACCCTGTCGTCGCGCTGGCAAATGACGGTGTGGGAAAATTTTAATACCACGTTGCAAAGCCGGCCGGATCGTTGGAAAGATGATCAGGTCGCGGAGCTGATTTTGCGCCGCGTGCCGTGGGAAGGAACCGGTCTGCTCGCCGGCTGGCAGTGGCAATTGGCGGCAAATTCCAAAATTTTTCACGACGAGTTTTCGCGCTTAACCGTTGAAACGCGCAACAATGATTTTGCGCTCTCGGGCCTTTATTCTCGCCTCGAACGCCTATGGCGGCCCAATCTTTGGGTGAGCGGGCAGGCGGGCTATCGCCTCGAAAATCTGCTCGGACGCAACGATCATGGGCCCAGCGCCAAGCTCAGTGTAGCACTGGCGCCGACGCTGTGGCAGAACTATTATCATCGTTTGGACGCCGACGCCGAAATCAACCAATTGGCCGATCGTCGCAACGATGATTTCCGCGTGAGTTACGGCGTGTCGCGGCAATTTGAAAATGCCACCAGCGATTCCTTGTTTCTGCATTTTTCGCATTTACGGCGCGACAACTACTTTGCCGACATCGACACGCTCTATATTGATTTGTTGAACCGAACCCGCCGCGCGTTGGAAAACCGTCTCGATTATCGCATCAACCGCAACTGGCGCCTGGCGCTGCACACCGAGTTGGGGCAAGCGGACGTCGATATCGGACGGCGCTTGCTCGCCGCGACGAGCGGACCGAATGCCGGCCGCCGGGTCACGGCCTTTCAGCACACCGATTTTGACACGCGGCAGCGCGCGGAATTACAATGGCGCCGCCCGAATCTTTATAACGAATTTTCCGTACAATTTTTTTCACAGACCATCGACTATTCTGAACAGGCGAACGCCTCTCCCCTGTTTCGGCGCTATGCCGGCGCCGGATATGATTCGGAAGATTGGCATTTGCGGGCCAAGCATCGTTTGCGTTGGCGCCTCAGCGACCGCGACTCGCTGGGCTGGGCCGGCAGCGCCACGCGCCAAACCCATGAAACCGGCAATCGCACGAATTCAGATGATTTCGATCGTTTAATCTTTCAGGCCGGTTTGCTTTATGCCCATCGTTTCAGCAAAACTTTTCTTGTTTTGTGGGAAGCGAACACTTATCTTGAACATCATGTCTATTTGCAGAGCAGCCATTCCGCCGGCAACAACTGGCGGCGCGTTTTCAAGCTGCAACCGACCGGCATTTTCAATTGGGCGCCGGGTTTTTATTTAAAGCAAAGCTTCGGGGTGTTGGCGCAATACATTGCGTATGATTTTCCCGAGCCGCTGGCGCTCGGTCTCAGCACGGTATTCAGAAATTTTTTTATCACGGATTCGTTGGCCATTCAATTCAGCCGGCGCACCAATGGCGTGGCGCAATATCGCTTGCGTCTCGAAGAACGCGGGCAACTGGATTGGCGGCAGTGGCGGCAACGGCCCTGGTTTGATCGCCGCGAACACTGGCTGGCCGTGGCGTTGAATCATCGTCCCGCGTCGTTCTGGCAAGTTACGCCCAGCCTGGCGTATCAACAACAAGTGGATTGGACTTATAAATTGTCGCCGCCACGCGGATATCTTCGCGTTCGCAGCAGCAGCCAAACCATCTGGAGTCCGGCGCTGTCCATCAGTTATATTCGCGCCCCGCAAGCGGTGTTAATTTTTTCGGCAGGACGCCAATCGGTGTATCGTGATCGCCGCCAAACTTCGACGAGCAACAATGTTCGCCTAACCTTACAGTGGTCGATTTAAGAGATTGTCCAAAACTAAGAAAGAATCATTCCGGGCGTAGCCTTAAAAAGTTATAGCCGAAAAGAGATTTCTATTTTTTGCCTGTCAAAAAACTTGATGCATTTTTTCGTTGAAAAATTTCAATACCTGTGCATCATAAAGTTGCCCAACCGTTAGCGAGGTCCCCATGCCCCCATCTACTGGCAAGAACGACAAGCTGGTTTTAGCGAGCAAACCGGAAGCCGTCGAGGAAATTGAAAAACTGGCGGCGGACGCTGCTACTCTCGCCGGCTTTAACCAGGAAGAACAAGACAGCCTGGCGATTGCCGTTACGGAAATGGCAAATAATGCGGTGATTCATGGCAACAAACGCGATCCGAATAAAAAAGTGCACGTCACGATCGAGGTTGTCGACACGGAAGTGCGCATGACCATCCGCGATGAGGGCAAAGGCTTCAACCCCGAGACCTTGAGCAATCCGCTCGATCCCGAAAACCTGCTGCGTGAAAGCGGGCGGGGCGTTTTCATCGTACGCTCGCTCATGGACGAACTTTCGTATGATTTCTCCCAAGGCGGCACCCAGGTCACGATCATCAAAAGAAAAAAGAAATAAGCAAATCTGTTCGGTTGATTTAGCAATTTTTCTTTTTTGCTTTTTCTCCTTTTTTCTTTTTCCGCTCACCCATGAACCTCTCGAATTTCACCGCGCTGATCTACCTCATTGGCGGCATTGTCATCTTCCTGCTGGGTTTGTTGATTTTTCGCGAAGATGCTCGCCAGCGGCTCAACCGCATTACGGCCGCGATGTTGTTTCTCGCGGCGCTGGGTCCCATTCTCGGCGCGTTCGGTTTATTGCTCGAGCAAGTCAATCCGCCAGGCAAGGTCGATGTTGACTTGCTGAATCGCCTCTATCTCGTGTGGGAATTTTTCTTTCCGCAATTGGTTTTATTCAGCCTGGTCTTTCCAACCGAGCATCCGATTCTCCGCTCGCACCCGCGGCTGCCTTTCGTTCTTTACATTCCGCAAACCATAAATTTGTTGTTGGCCTTGCTGGTGCCGCGGGCGGAGCAAGTGCAAGCCCTCGGGCAATGGCTGGGTTTAAGCCAGGAATGGCCGTTGTTGTTGCAGCCGTTCAAATTGCTGTTCAAAGTCTCCCTGGCCGCGCTGGATATTTTCGTGATGTATCGCGAAACCTATTTTGCCGCGATCAATCTTGCCTATGTGTTGACCGCCATCATCGTCATGTATGTCAGCAGCCATCGGCTCAACAATCCCCGCCTCATCACCCAAGTGCGCTGGGTGTTGTGGGGTATTCGCGCCAGCATGGGGCTTTATGCCATTGCGTTTCTGCTGCCCAAGCTATCGCCGCTGGAGCTGGGCCGGGACGTGGCGCACACGCTCACGATTTTTAGCCTGCTCATCGGCGCCGGCGTTATTGCCTGGGCGATTATTCGGTATCAATTTCTGGACGTCAGTTTTATCATCCGGCGCGGCTTTGTGTTTTCCATCACTTCCGGTTTGTTAATCGGCATCTACATGTTGGGTTATACGCAGGCCAAAACCATTGTGGAAACGGCGCTGGGAAGCTCGGCACGCAGCGTGCTCATGGTGGAAATTCTTTTTCTCACCCTGGCCGTTATCGTTTTTCAACCGTTGCTCAGTTTTTTGGAAGACTTGGTCGAGCGTCTGTTCTTCAAGGGCGGACAAAATTATCAACAAGTTTTGCATCAGCTCAGCCGCGAAATTTTTGGCATCGTCGATCCGGCCCAATTGCGCAAAAAAATCACCGCAACGCTGCAGGAAGCGATGTTGGTTGAAAGCGCGCATTTAATTTTGCCAAAACTCCAAGCAGGGATGAATAAAAATTCCGGCTCAGCGGCACCCACCGCATTTTTCACCATCGTCAAACCCTCGCCAAGCCTGATCGAAAACGGCGACCGCCAATCATTCTCAGCGCCGGCGGAAAACCATGACCTCGAGCTGCGCTTTGAATCAACCGGCCAATTTATTTCCCTCATGGAACACATGGAAGGCCCGGTTGAAGAAGCCGATATTTTTGAAAAAATTAACTTGCCCGTCGAGCGCCAAAATCTGGCCCTATTGCGCGCGCATCATTTCCTGCCGATCACCCATCGCGACGAGTTGGTCGGCGTTTTAACCGTCGGCAAAAAAATCACCGAGCGGCGTTTTTCCTACGAGGACATGACACTGCTCTCGCTGCTGTCGTCGCAAATCGCCATCGCGCTGGAAAACACGCGGCTCTATGAGGACCGTTTGACCCGGCAGCGCATCGACGAAGAGCTGCACCTGGCGCGTGAAATTCAACGCCTGCTCCTGCCGCGCCAGACGCCGCGCAGCGAGCATTATGATATCGCGGCCGTCAATTTTCCGTCACACGAAGTCGGCGGCGATTATTATGATTTCGTCGAATTGCGCGACGGCGGGATCGGCGTGGCCATCGGCGACATCGCCGGCAAAGGCATTCCCGGGGCGCTGCTCATGTCGAATTTGCAGGCCGCCGGCCGCGCCGCGGCAATTCGCAGCACCTCCACAAAAGCGGTGATGGAAGAATTGAATAACCAAATTACCCGCAGCACCACCGCGGAAAAATATGCGACGTTTTTTTATGCCATTCTCTGGCCGGATAAAAAGCTCACCTACACCAACGCCGGCCACAACTATCCGTTGCACTGCCATCCTGACGGCAGCATCTGCGAGCTGCGCCAGAGCAATTTAGTCGTCGGCGTTCGCGAGGGCATCAAATACGACGAGCACACGATCACGGTCCAATCCGGCGACGTGTTGATTTTTTATACCGACGGCATCACCGAAGCCATGAACGCCGACTGGGACGAATTCGGCGTCGAGCGCCTCAACGACGTGATTCGGCAGCATCGGCAAAGCGCCGCCGAGAATATTCGCAACGCCATTTACGAAGCCGTGCTCCAATTTGCCGGCGACACCGCGCAGGCCGACGATCTGACGCTCGTGGTGGTGAAAGTGAAGTGAGGTTTGTCGTGATGCCTTCAGGCATTCTTAAGGGCGGGTGACAAATCCCCTGATGCGAAAGTGATGGTTACCGGATGCGACGTGACCGCTACGGGCACCGTCAATTTGCTTAAAATGGAATCCAATCCAGCAGATCTTTCCACTCTTCAGCTTCGCTCGTCTCCCAAATGAGATAAAGTTCCTCTGCCAGCCGGCCAATCGCGGTTTCCGGGCGAATCCAAAACAACCCCCAGATGTGGCCACTGGCAGCCCAATGCGCTTCAAGATGTGCCGGCATGCTGATGCGATTGTATTTTCATTGAACGGCGCTCCGTGCTTTCAGGCGCTCGGCTTTTATTGCCCGTAAGCGCTGAACCACAGGTGAAGGATTGGCCTGTGCTTCCCGATACCGTTGTTCCCGCCAGGCCGCCACGCGAGTGAGATAGGCTTCTACATCAGCCCGTTTGTGATGATAGTAAGTGATCGTGGCGTGAATCTTTTCCAGGCTCAATGAAGGAAGATGAACGGCAATTTCCTCCGGCGTGTAACCCTGGCGATAGTAAGCGAGCACGTCGTCAATGCCGATCCGATGCCCTTTGAGGCGGATGTCATCGGGCGAAAGAAAATCAAAATAGTCGTCTAATTGCATGGCACACCTTTTTAAAATCCGACACGAAAAATTAAAACTAAATTATGTTTGAGGGCGGGTGATAAATACCATCAATCATCGTTCTTCTCCGAGTTTTTGATCACAACTAAAATAAGCAACTTTTTGCCAAGAGTCAAGCGACACGTGAGCAATAATGTCGGCAGTCGGTGCCGGGTTGCCGCGCGAATACATTCCCCTGTTGACTTTTGCAAAAAACGTGTTTATCTTTTCTGCATAATTTTGCGGGACCGTCAAAACGGTTTCATTGTCCAAAACTGCGGAACGATTTGAGCAAGCTTCGTTTAACAAAACAGAGATGATTTGGTGAAAACAATGCGCTACGAAGATTTCGACTTACTCATCGAGCCTGCCGGTGAGCATTACAAAGCCCGAGTGCTCAACTCTCCAGCCGGCCAGGCAAGAGTTGAGTTCAGCCTGCCAGCTCACAAAGCAGAGCTGGAAAATCTCATCAAAGCGCTCGACTATTATCGACATTATGTTCTTTCAACGAACGCCGTGCAAGAGCCGCCGGCCAAAGAGGTGATTAAAGATTTTGGCAGCAAACTTTTTCAAGCCCTCTTCACGGGCGAGATGTTGAGTTGCCTGCGCACGAGCATCGACAGCGCCGAACAGCGCGGCGCGGGTTTGCGCTTGCGCCTGCGCTTGACCGACGCGCCGGCGTTGGCGGCCCTGCCGTGGGAATATCTGCGCCTCCCCGCGCTGAATCGTTTTCTCGCACTCTCCACGGAGACGCCGATCGTGCGTTATCTCGATCTGCCGGAGCGCATTCCCGCGCTCGCCGTGCAACCACCGCTCCGCATTCTCGTCATGCTCTCCAGCCCTTTCGGTTATCCGCCGCTCAATGTCGAGCACGAATGGGAAAACCTGCGCGAGGCGTTGGGTGATTTGGAAAAGCGCGGACTCGTGATACTCGAACGCTTGCCGGAAGCGACGCTCACGGCGCTGCAACGCCAATTGCGTCGGCAGGAATATCACATCTTTCATTTCATCGGCCACGGCATTTTCGACGAAGCGACGCGCGAATATGGCGTCGTTCTCGAAGATCAAAACGAAACGAGCCGACTGGTTTCGGCCCAACTTCTCGGCACGCTGCTGCACGATGAGCGGCAATTGCGTTTAGTCGTGTTGAACGCCTGCGAAGGCAGCCGCCAATCTCCCGCCGATCCTTTCGCCGGAACCGCGCAAACCCTCGTGCAGCAAGGCCTCCCGGCGGTGATCGCCATGCAGTTTGAAATATCGGATGACGCCGCGATCACTTTTGCCCGCGAATTTTACAGCGCGTTGGCCGACGGCTATCCAATCGACGCCACACTCGCCGAAGCCCGCAAAGCGATTCTGGCCCAGGGCAATGAAGTGGAATGGGCCGCGCCGGTTTTGTACATGCGCTCGCCGGATGGGATGATTTTTGATATCAGCATGGCGCCTCCGCCCACGCCGGCGCTCGTTTCGGAAAAACGCCGCCGCCTCGAACAGCAGCTTGCCGGATTGCAGCCGGAGTGGAATCTCCGCAGCGAAAAAATTAAACGTCTGCGCGCCGCGTTCGCCGTCGAAACCGGCGCCGCGGAAAAATTCAAAATCGAGCAACAGCTTCAAGAAGAAGAAACCGCGCTGGCCAGGCTCGACCCACAAATCGCCGCCCTCGAGGCCGCATTGCAAAAGAATTGACGCATGCTTTCGACGCGAAGCCAACAGCACAAACACGAGGAGCTGCAAAGCCAGCTCAATCTCTTCAGCGAGAAGATCAAGCGCTTGCGAAAAGCCCTTGCGATTGAAACCGATGTCGCCAACCGCTTCAAGCTCGAGACGCAAATCAATGACGAGGAGGCCGAACGCGCGGCCCTCGAGCGCCGGCTGGATGAACTGGGGCAATTGTCGCCCCCTCCGTTGCGTGTTCCCATTCCTACCATCCTCCCCTATCTGAGCGATCGCAGCGAGCAAGAAACTGCGCTCCGCCAAGCGCTCGATTTGCTGATGCAAAAAAAATCGCGCCGGCCGTTTATCTGCATCATTCATGGCGACGAGTATGAATGTCATGACCGGTATGGGGAGCGCTTGCAGCAGGTTTCATTCCCAAAAATTTTTCGGCTCGATCCGGAACGGGCGGCGATCAAAGATTATCCCCTATCCTGGCCTGCCGGCAGCGGGCAAAATTTTTCCGAAACACTGCGCGCGAATCTTGCAGAGAAGCTGCTGAATGACAGTATGGCTTCCATCCACACGATGAGCGCCGCGCTATCGCGTTACGAAATGCCGGTGTTGTTTCGCCTCCATTTGCTCACGGAAAATTGGCCGCATGACGGCGCCCATTCGATTTTGGCGTTGATCAGATTTTGGCAGGAATGGCCGGATTTGGCGCCCGGCCAGCGGCTCGTCGTCGTGTTGTCGCTCAAATATCTACGCCCTGAAAAACTGGGGTTTTGGCAAAAACGGAAAGTGCAAAAATTGAACGAAACGATTCACGCTTTTTTCACCGGGCTGAATTTTTCCGCGTTTGATCGAATACACGGCCTGGCGCTGCCCGAGCTGAAAGCGATTACCCGCAGCGAAGCAGAAGATTGGGTTCGCATGCATGCGCGAGAATTTTGTGATACTGATGAATTATTGCCGAAGATTCGCGAGCTGTACAAGCGCGCCGATCTGCTCACGGCCGAGGCTCGCATTCCGATGGAGCGTCTTGCCGCAGAGCTGAAAAAATTACTCAACGAGCATCGCTTATGAAAAGGAATCAATCATGAATTATCCCTATTACCAAGGCAATCCCAAAAATCGCCAGGAAACTCCGGCCGCGTTGCCGGTTTCGCGGCGCGCCGGACAAGAGGACCCAGCCGGTTATTTGCCGGATCCCGGCTTGGTCGATGCGGTGAATGTGGCACTGTTGCTCGGCCAGCCGCTGCTGCTCACCGGCGAGGCCGGCACCGGCAAAACCCAGCTTGCGTACAGCGTCGCGTGGGAATTGGGCTTCGAGGCGCCAGTGAAATTCGAAACCAAATCCACCAGCACGGCGCGCGATCTGTTTTACAGCTACGACACGCTCGCGCGTTTTCATGCGGCGCAAACCGGCGAAGGCAGCAAGAACAGCCTCGACTATCTCACCTTCAACGCGCTCGGCCTCGCGATTTTGCGCGCGAACGAGGAAGCCGAGGTAAAAAAATATTTTCCTCCAAATTTTAGCCACGGTGGCCGGCGGCGCTCAGTGGTTTTAATCGACGAAATCGACAAAGCGCCGCGCGATTTTCCCAACGACATTCTCAACGAAGTCGAAGAGATGTATTTCAAGATTCCCGAGTTGGGCAATATTAAAATCGCCGCCGATCCCGCCATGCGGCCGATTCTCCTTCTCACCAGCAACTCGGAAAAACATTTGCCCGAGGCCTTTTTGCGGCGCTGCATTTATTATCACCTCGCGTTTCCGCAGGAGCCGGAACTCCTGAAGGCGCGGTTGACGGAGATCGTGACGGCGCGGCTCGGGCGCTTCACCGGCAAGAGCAGTCCACTGCTCGACGATGCGCTCGATTTGTTTCAAACCTTGCGCCGCGAAGACAGCAACCTGAACAAAAAACCGGCCACCGCGGAGCTGCTCGGTTGGCTGCTGGTCTTGCGGGAATTAAACGCGCAAATGAAATGCGAAAATATTCTGCGCGAAAAACCGGCGGCGTGCAAAAGCAGCTTGCAGACGTTGATCAAAACCAAAGACGACCAGGATCGCGCGCAGGCGGTTTGGGAAGAGTGGCGGCAAAAAATCCGGTAAATCTTTTTCTTGAACGCGGATGACGCTGATAACACGGATTTTCACGGATTTTTATCTTTGGTTTATCCGCGCAAATCCGTCCAATCCGCGTCATCCGCGTTCGAAGGCTTTTGCTTTTGACGTTGTATTGGCTTAGGATAAAATTATAGTCAGGGCGAATTTCGCGCTTTCCCGCGGGACAATGTTTGGAAAGGGTCATTGCGAGCGCTTTTCAGCGAAGCAATCTTTTAAAATTAGCCGATCGCTTCGTCGCAAAAAGCGCTCCTCGCGATGACGAGGTTTCTTTCTGAAAAAGCCGCGGCAAGTGGCGTCGCACTCGCAATGACGATTTTTTCAAATTCATCTCGCTTCCTCCATGCTCACGCCCGACGCCTTAATCTCTTTCATCGACGCCCTCCGCCGCGACGGTTACAACATCGGCACGGAACAGCACATTGCCTGTCAAGACCTGCTCCTGGCGTTGGCCGCGCAAGGACAGTGGCCGGCGCAAACGCGCCGTTTGAAAACGCTGCTGGCGCCCATTCTCTGCAAAACGCCGCCAGAGCAAGCCACATTTTACCAACGCTTTGACGATTGGCTCGCCACCCAGCCTGCGGGACTGGAAACGCCGGAGACGGAGACCTCTGCCATTCCCGCAGACGATTGGCAAAAACTCGCGCGCCGTTCCCGGCCGTGGCGATGGATGCTCGCGACGGTCGCGCTCATCCTGCTCGGCGTCTGGGCGGCCATCAAATTCACGTCACTGCCGCTCTCGCAAACTTTGCATGGAAAAATCTTCGCGCCGGATAGCGCCGCCGTGACCGGCGCCAGAGTTTCTTTTTTAAACCGAACGGCTTACAGCGATGCCAACGGTCATTTTTCTTTCACCCACCATCGCAAAGACAGCCTCGCGCATCTGCTCGTGCATCACGAAAATTTCGACACGACGCGACTTCCGGTGCAATTGAATCGCGACGACACCAGCCGAATCCCAGTGATGCTCAAACCGAAACTCGACCGACAAAAGCCTCCCATTATTTCGCAACGGCAAGAACCGGACTCAAGCACATCGCTGCAATCTTATACCGAACAAAAGCGCCGCTTGCAAGAAATCGTCAACCGCATCAACGCCTTTGCCGCGCAAGCCGCCAAACCGCCGGACACTTTTTATCGCCGCTACTATCCCGCGCTGCGCCTCGGCGCCCTGCTTCTGCCACTGCTACTGTTCA
>Ga0247727_10015309_pt1 | contig 12598 bp, 9 predicted proteins | sample WisWelCaveWW1625_FD_202498 | JGI IMG/M metagenome (GOLD analysis project Ga0247727, IMG submission 202498) | Biofilm microbial communities from Wishing Well Cave, Virginia, United States - WW16-25 | ecosystem: Environmental > Aquatic > Deep subsurface > Groundwater > Cave microbial mat | place... | reverse complement strand
CTTTCTCTGGCCGCCGTCGCCATCATCGCGCAGCCGCCGCCGCAGCCGACGCTGACCGCCTACACGCTCACGCGCGAAGACCTGTTCGCCGGGCCGCTCGGCAACGATATCGAGCGTTTCATGGGCGGCATGAGGAAGGCCGACGAACTGATTGCCGCGAGCCCGTCCCGCGTCGACGCCATTTCCATGAAGGGCTTTGGGACGGTGTACCTGGCCGTCAGAGCTTTTGAAAGCGGCGACCAGGCAGGCTTCGAGCGGCATTACGCCGAGGGTACGCGCCTGCTCGACGACGCCATGGCGCGCGCCGGCAACGACTTCGGCCCGTACGCCGTCCATGGCGCCACCATGCTCTATTTCGCGCCGCGACTTCCCGCGGACCGGCGGCAGGCCGCTCTCGAGAAGGGCAGGGAATCGTACCGGAAGCTCTACCAGGTGCAGGAGTCGATGATTGACCGCCTGCCGCTGCACATGAAAGGCGAGGTGCTGGCGGGTGTGGCCGAGTCCGAGCAGCGGCTCGGGAACCGCGAGGAGGCGCTCGCGTGGCTCCGGAAGATCGTCGAGAAGATGCCTGGGACCGTCTACGAGCGGCGCGCCCAGCAGATGATCTCCAAGCCCGAGTCGATGAGTACCGGCAACCGGCTGATCTGTCTCACCTGCCACGAAGAGGGCCGCTTGCAGAATCGCCTGGCGGCCACACAACAGCCGTGAACGGCGGCCTATTACGCGGGCCGGAATTTCCCGTCGCGCTCGACGATGTAACGGCGCCCGCGCCAGGTGACCGTGTTTCCGAAGAAGCCGGCGATCCAGGACGCGAAGCTCATCAGGTCCGCGGAGGGAATCAGCCACCACCGCCGCGCGCACAACGGATCGCGGAGCACCCAGCCCGCCGTCGCCCAGGCCGCCGCGGCGCGTAACAGCGCGCCGAGCGCGGCCAGCGGCCACCACGCCGGAGCGGCCGCCGCGAGCATCAGCGCCCACGGCAGCGGGTTCGTGAATGCCTGGCCGAGATAGCCGGCCGGCCGCGACCGCCGCGTGCTCCGCGACCATCGCAGCCGGTGCCGCGCGTTGGCCCTCCATCGCTGGCTTCCGATGCGGTGCTCGATCACATAGGAAGACAGATCCACGCCGAACCCCGCCTCGGCGGCCAACTTGCCCAGCACGAAATCCTCGGCCAGGTAGTTTTTGAGCCGTTCCCAGCCGCCGATCGCCTCGATCACTCCCCGCCGCGCCACGATCGTCGGCCCGACCGCGAACTTCATCCCCTCGATCATCCGCGCCACCAGGATGCCCGCCAGAAACTCGGTGTTCATTCCGATCGCCTCGAGCACCGACCAGATGCTCTTCCCGGGCGCCGCCCGGTAGGGGCAAGTGGTCACGTGCAGGCCGGGATTTCCGAATTCGCCGGCAATCACGCGAAGAAAATCCGCGCCCACCCGGATGTCGCTGTCGCTCATCACCAGCAAGTCGTGGCGGGCTTCGGCCATCATTCGAGCCAGGCCGAACACCTTCGAGTTCGGATACGGTGGCTCCCCGGTCACCAGCAGCTTCGACGGGATGAGAGGAAACTCCCCCTGGAGCCTCCGGACCACGGCCACCGCCGGATCCGACGCTTCCCGAACGGCGAACAGGATCTCATAGCCGGCGAAATCCTGCGTGAAGAAACTCCGCAGGTTTTCTTCCAGCCCCTCTTCGGCCCCCGACAGCGGTTTGAGAATGCTCACCGCGCCCGGCGCCTTCGCCGGCGGCCCGCGACGCGCCGTTTTGTATCGCCGCGACGCCTCGACGACCAGCAGACAGAATACGCAGGCTCCGGCAACCACGGCCGCGAGCACCCAGGCGAGCAACGATTCAGCTTATCATGGCATCTATGCCACGCTTCGCACCGGTACTGGCCTTGCTTCTTGGCGCGTTGCCCGCGATTCCGCAGACCCGGCCCGCGCCGGCAAAACCGAAAGCCGCCGTGGCCGCCCGGGCTCGGAACGTCATTCTTTTCCTCGGCGACGGCACCGGGCCCTCGACGATTAACGCCGCCAGCATCCACGGCCACGGCGAGCCCCGCGCCCTGTACATCCAGAACATGCCGCACATCGGGTTGTCGGAAACGTCGGCCGCCTCGAGTTGGGTCAGCGATTCGGCCGCCGGCATGACCGCCATCGTCACCGGTGTGAAAACCCATAATGGGGTGATATCGCAATCCGCCGCCGCCGAGCGCAACGTCAAGGACGGGGAGCCGCTGAAGACCATCCTCGAGCATGCCGAGGAACGCGGCCTGGCGACCGGGGTGGTCTCGAACTCCCAGATGGCCGACGCCACGCCGGCCGCCTGCTATGCCCACGCCAACGACCGCGGCAAACACGGCGAGATCTTCGCCCAGGTCCTCAAGCCCCGCTTCGGCGATGGCGTCGATGTCATCATCGGCCCCGGCCGCGCCACGATTCTCAAGGCGACCGCCGCTCTCGGCATCGACCTCGCCGCCGAGCTTCCCAGGCATGGCTTCGCGTTTCTCGACGATCCGGAGGCGCTCAACCGGCTCGATGCCGGCGCCCGCCGCGTCGTGGCTCTGTTTGACGTCGAGTTCAATCTGTCGGCCGCCGTCGACCAGGCTATCCGGATCCTGTCCCGCAATCCCAAGGGATTCTTCCTGATGGTCGAATCCAACAATCATTCCAAGCTCGTCAAACAAACGCTGGATCGCACGGTGGCCTTCGACAAAATCATTCGCCGCGTGGCCGAGGCGCACAAACATAACTCGCTGATTCTGTTTACCGCCGATCACTCCTATGACTTGCGCCTGCCGCGGGGACGCAAGGGCGAGGACATATTGCCGCTGGTGAAAGTCGACGGCAGTCATTCGGCGGAAGAGGTCCTGGTTGCCGCTGCCGGTCCCGGCGCCGGGCGCGTACGCGGAATTTTCCCGAACACCGAGATTTTTCGCATCATGATGGCCGCCTGGGGCTGGTAGCGCCGGAGCTGGCCCAATAGCAATCGGCTATTGTCCGGCGGCGAAGACTTCCGTGCGCGGGAAAAACGAGAACCAGCCGAACCAGTACGCCAGGTGACCCGCGAGCCGGGCCAGCCGTTCTCCCTCCGGACCGGTGAGCGCCTCCTCGGTCACGCGCCATGAGCGGCCGCGCTCGTCCAGGAGTTCCGCGGGCGCGCCACCCCGGAACGTGTGCGGGCCCCGGTCGTAGGCGCGCGTTTCGCCGATCAGCCCGCGCCCGGCCACCTCATTGCGCAGGTCCGGCGCGAATTTTCCTTTGCCGGCCTGCGCGCCGGACTTTTCGTTCGGCGTCCGCTCGTCGAGCAGGGCGAGCCGCGTCTCGACCGGCATCGCCAGCAACATCTCCGCCGTCAGATCGGCGGCGAGCTCGGGCTGCTTCTTCAGCGCCCGTTGCGCTTCCTCCAGGCCGAGGTCGTTCGCGAATTTCACGCTGCCGAGCGCCGCCTGCCACCGCTCGGGCAACGAGACACGGCCGGCCGCGTCGTGATAGATCACCACCAGCGGTCGGGAACCCAGCGTGTCGTTCACCACGCCGGCGGCGGCCGCGAGCGCGTCGAGCGGGTAAGCTTTGGGAATGCCCTCGAGGTGCATCGCGAAGATGCGCGCTTTTTTCGCCAGCCGCCGGTCCTGACGCCAGACCGGGAACATGAGCTTCGGGGACCCGAAATACTGGCCGTAGGCCGCGCCGACCTGGTAGGGGCGCGTGTAACCGGTGTTCGGGTCGAGCGTCCTGGTATCCGGATGCTGCCGCTTCCATTCGCCCCAGGAGGTTACCACCAGCGGCAAGCGTTCCAGACGCCGGCCGCTCGCGGCCAGGCGCCCGAGCACCGGCTCGCCGCTGATGTGGTTCCAGAGCGTGCGGGTCGCGCGATCGTACATCAGCTTGTTGGAGCGGAACAGCAAGCCCGAGGAGCCGAACTCGAGGGTCTGGCCGCCGGCGGTCGAGTCGTAGAGGATGCCCGCGCCGCAAAGCGTGCAGTAGGCTAGCGCCACGGCCTTGCCGCCGACCACGTCGTTGGCCATCTCGTGCCAGTCGAGGATCCGCAGCGGATAGGCGCGATGATCGCCGCCGATGCTCACGCCAAACACCGGCTCGCGATCAAGCAAATGCGACGCCTGGACGGCGGGGATCATGCGCGGGTTCACCAGCGCCGGGATGCCGTCCACGCGCACACCGCCCCACACCACCTCCTCGACGCGAAGGGTCGCCCGTGCGCCTTCGTACAGGAACTCACGGAACCGTGGATCGATCAGCCGCCCCAGCAGCTCGCCCTTCCAGGCCAGGTAGCCCGGGGGAGGTTCCAGATCCTCCCGTTCCCCGTACCAGGTGACCAGCGCCTCTTTCGGATTCTCCCAGCGGTCCACTCGTTCGCCGGTCAGTTTCTTCAGAGTGTCGAGAATGTCGAGCGCGATCAAGCGGTCCTGCTCGAACCAGAACCGGTCGATGAGGGGCGCCAGGAAGCGCCGGTCGCGGGATTTGACGATGGCGCGCAGCGCCGCGTCGGGTGAAGTGCCGGAGATGTCCGGCAGGAGCTGTTCGAGCAGCCGCGCCGTCTCGTCGGCCGCCGGTGCGCGAACAGGCCACGACATTCCCAGCGCCGCAAGGAACGCAATGGCCCGTCCCAGACCCACTGCGTATTACGATAACACCCGCCGGAGGACGGGTTCCTACCCCGCCGCCTGCGCCCGCGCCACCACCGCATCCTCGAAGCTGTAATCGAGCCGCACGCGACGGTGATGCCGCTGATACCAGCGGTAGGTTTCCTTCAATCCCGCGAGGAAATCCGTGGTGCGCAATCCCAGCACGCGTTGCGCCTTGGCGACGATCAGGGTGATGGCTGGCACGTCATAATATGCGCCGAAGTACAGACGCGGTCCCATCGGATGTCCGCCGAACCGCAGCAGGCGCTCGCGCGGCACCCGCACCAGTTCTGGCTTCTTGCGGGCCGCCTCCGCCATCGCTTCGACCGCCTCGATCTGGGTGACAGGTCTCGGATTGGCCACGTTGAAGGCGTGGCCCAGCGCCGCCGGCACCTCCAGCACGCGCAGGCACGTCCATACCAGGTCCCGGACGTAGACAAATTGCATCAACCGCCGGCCGTCGCCGGGTACGATGATCGGACGTCCTTCCCGGAGCCGGTCCCAAAAGAACGCTTCCCGATAGAAAGGATTCTCCGGACCGTAGACGAAGGGCGGCCGCAGCGTGACCGCCGGCAGCCCGATCCGCTGGTGGAGCCGGAACAACGCCCGCTCGCTCATCGCTTTGTTGCGCACGTAGGCGAGCCGGTGATCGTCGGGCGCCAGCGCGTCCCCCTCGTGATGATTCAGCCCGTCTCCATACGCGGCCACGCTGGACATGAACACGTAGCGCGTGAGGTGATTGCCGCAGGCGCGCGCGGTCGCTTCCACCTGTTGCGCCGTCGTGCCGCGCTCCCAATCGTACACGTTGTCGAAAACGGCTTCGAAGCGCTGGCCGTTCAACGCCTGCTCGACCGCCTTGGGATCGTTGCGGTCGGCCGTCAGGTTGGCAACCTTGCGGCCCAGGTCGTGCCCGGGCTTGCGATGCATCACGGTGACTTCGTGACCCGCCTTGACCAGCTCGCGCACCAGGAGGCGCCCGATGAACTGAGTCCCGCCGATGACGAGAATTCTCATTAGTCGTAGTATTCCAGTCCGAGGTGCGTGATCAGGTCCTCGCCGCGCATCCACCGCAGCGTGTTCTTCAGCTTCATCAACTGGATGAAAACGTCGTGCTCCGGGTAGAGCCCCGGCGCCGTCATCGGCGCCTTGAAGTAGAACGAAAGCCACTCCTGGATGCCACGCATCCCCGCCCGCTGCGCCAGGTCGAGGAACAACACCAGGTCGAGCACCAGTGGGGCGGCCAGAATGGAGTCCCGGCACAGAAAGTCGATCTTGATCTGCATGGGATAGCCGAGCCAGCCGAAGATGTCGATGTTGTCCCACCCCTCCTTGGCGTCGCCGCGAGGCGGATAGTAGTTGATCCGCACCGCGTGGTACAGGTCCTTGTAAAGCTGCGGATACAGGTCCGGCTGGAGGATCTGATCGAGCACCGACAGCTTGGTCTCTTCCTTGGTCTTGAACGAGCCTGGGTCTTCCAGCACCTCGCCGTCCCGATTGCCGAGAATGTTGGTGGAAAACCACCCGGCGATGCCGAGCATTCGCGCTTTCAGTCCCGGCGCCAGCAGCGTCTTCAGAAACGTCTGGCCGGTCTTGAAATCCTTGCCGCACAGGGCAACGTTGCGGTCGCGCGCCAGCTCGGCCATTGCCAGAACGTCGGTGGTCAGGTTCGGCGCGCCGTTGGCGAACGGCACTCCGGACTTGAGCGCCGCGTAGGCGTAGATCTGCGAGGGCGCGATGTCGGGATGGTTGCGCATCAGTCCGCACTCGAAGTCCTTCAAAGTCTGGTGGACGTCGGCCGGCTTGTGGAACACTTCCGTCGATCCGCACCAGATCATGACCAGCCGCGAGGCGCCCGTCGAGGAACGGAAGTTCGCGATGTCCTCGATGAGCATCTCGGCGAGATCCATCCTCGTCGCGCCTTGTTTGACGTTGGGGCCGTGAATGCGGCGTACGTACTCCTGGTCGAAGACGGCCGGCATCGGCCGGATGGCTTCCAGCGGCTCGCGCAATCGTTCCAGCAAAGCCGGCTCGATCACTTTGGCGTGCGTCGCCGACTGGTACGCGTTGTCGTCAAAAATGTCCCAGCCGCCGAAGACCAGATCCTCCAGTCTCGCCAGCGGGACGAACTCTTTGATGCGCGGCGTGCGGTTTTCGGTCCGCTTGCCCAATCGAATCGTTGCCAGTTGCGTCACCGAGCCAATGGGCTCGGCGATACCGCGCTTGATGGCCTCGACCCCGGCTATGAACGTCGTGGCCACCGCCCCAAGGCCCGGAAGAAGAACGCCCAGCTTGCCCTCAGCGGGGGCAATCGTCACGTTTTCACGGTTCGGCAATGCAAAAGACTCCTAATTCAACGACGGTTTCACCGTTGATTGGTTCCAGCGACGGGACCCCAATCCGACAGAGGGCGGAACACGGCGGGCCCGTCGGCGCTCCTTTGATAGAACAGGTCGGCTGGGAATCGCTCGGGGTATCAGATGTTATACTAGCATTTCATGCAGAGTCGCGCGACCTCCACTATTTCGGCGATTCTGGTGGACGACGAGCCGCCGGCTCGTGACGAGCTGTCCTATCTTCTGAAGGACTTCGACGACGTCGAGGTCATCGGCACGGCGGCTGACGGGCTGGAAGCCGTCGACTTGATCCACCAACTGGAGCCGGACCTGGTGTTCCTCGACGTGCAGATGCCCGGGCTGGACGGCACCGGAGTCATCCGGAGTATTCGCGAGATGGGCGGCCCTACGCCCTATTTCATCGTGGCGACCGCGTATGAACAGTATGCGGTCGAAGCGTTTCGTCTCGAAGCGCTCGACTACCTGCTGAAGCCGGTCGACAGGGTTCGGCTCGCCGAATCGCTGGCGCGCGCGCGGCGCTACCTTCTCGACAAGGCTAAGAGCCCGCAGGAGTCTCCCGTCGTCCCGCCGAAATCGCCGGCCCAGCGCACAAAGCTGCTGATCAAGAGCAATAACCGGAACCTCATCGTCGACGCGCAGGAAGTTGTCTACGCCACCATCGAAGGCGGCCTCATCACGATCGTCACCTCGGCGCTGGAAGGCACTTCCAACTACCGCACGATCGAGGAGCTGCAATCGAACCTCGACCCCAACACCTTCTGGCGCGTCCACCGTTCCTACCTGGTGAATATCAACCGGATCAAGGAAGTGATCCCCTGGTTCAAGTCCAGTTTCCAGATTCGGATGGACGACAAACGCCAGACCGAAGTGCCGGTCAGCCGTGTGCAGACCCGGCGGCTGCGAGCGCTGTTAAAACTCTGACATGGCGCCGCGATCAGCGCCGGCGCGACCTCGGAGTCGCGCGCGGTCCCGGGGCGCCGCCCCTACAGGAAGATGACTGAAACGTTAGCGGCCGGAGAACTGCTCGCTGAATTCCGGATTCGGGCGCCGTTAGGCGGCGGCCAAGGCGGGGTCTATCTTGCCGACGACACCCGGCTCGGGCGACAGGTCGCTCTCCGATTGCTCGCCGATTCCGATCCGGCGCGATTGCGGCTCGCCGCCGCGGAGGCAAACGCCGCCGGCTCCATAGATCACCCTTCGATCGGCCAGGTTTTCGGGTTGCGGCAGGAGGGCGGCCGCGCGTTTCTTGTCCTCGAGTATGTCCAGGGCCGGACACTGGTGTTCCGGATCCGCAAGGGAATCGTGCCGGTCGGCGAAATGCTGGACGCGGCGGTTCAGTTGGCCGAAGCGCTCGCCGAGGCCCATTCCGAGGGCATGATCCACACCCACGTTCGCCCGGTGAACATCCTGACCGTTGGGCGGGGTCGAATCAAGTTGCTGGATCTTGGTCAGGCCACCGCGAAGAGAATGAACGCCGTGGAAAGCGATGGTTTTCCGGCGGGCGTCACCCTGGCGACCGCGCCTTATCTCAGCCCGGAGCAAGCCGCCGGCCAGCCCGCCGACGCCCGCGGCGATGTGTTCAGCGCCGGAGCAGTGCTCTACGAAATGGTTGCCGGCCGGCGGCCGTTTCCGGGCAAGACGACGGCGGAAATCGTCGGGCACGTCGCTCAATGCGCTCCCGACCGGGTCCGGCGGCGGAATCCGGCTGTTCCGAATGAGCTGGATGCCATCATCCACAAGTGCCTGGCCCGGGACCCCGCCGAGCGGTACGGCTCGGCCGTGGAACTGGCGGAGGACCTGAGAGGGTTCATGGCGACCCACGGCTCCAATCCCAGGCGGCGGCGGTTGGTCCTTTACGCGGCTGCCGGCGTGCTGGCGCTGGCCGCCGCCGGTGGCTCGGTTTGGTTCACCCTGCTCGAACCGGCCCGGATCACCTCGCTGGCGGTACTTCCGTTTTCAAATGAGAGCGCCGGAGGCGGCACGGACCACTTGGTGAGCGGCATCGCCGAGCAATTAACGACCGACCTCGGGCACTTTCCCTCGTTGCGCGTGGTTCCTCGCAGTTCTTCGCTCAGAGTCCAGAGTAATTCCGCCAGCCCAGCGCAGGCTGGAAAACAACTCAAGGCCCAGGCCGTTCTGGCCGGCCGCCTGGGACAACGCGGCGACACCGTTGCCATTCAGCTCGACCTGATCGAATCCGCTGGCGGCCGGGCCGTCTGGAGCCGTCGTTTTGAGCGGAAGGCTGGCGATCTGGTCGCCCTCGAGCGCGAAATGACCGAGGCGCTCGCTTCCGAATTGCGGATCGACTCGAGCCCCGAACAATGGGACCGGTTGTGGCGGCGCTATCCGCGCAATGCCCAAGCCTTCGATTGGTACCTTCGAGGCAGACACGCCGCAGCCGCCGGCACTCTGAGCGGCGTGCGAACCGCCATCGAGTGTTTCGAGAAAGCGGTCGCTTCAGATCCTTCCTTCGCCCTCGCCCACGCGAGCCTGGCCGACAATTACCTTCATCCGGTCTTCCCGCCGGCCGAAGCGCGGGCGAAAGCCGCCCCGGCCGCGCTCAAGGCGTGGCAGTTGGACGAGGGCCTGGCGGAGTCTCACGCAACGCTGGCTAAAGTGCGGTTCGCTTTGGAATGGAACTGGGATGACGCCGAGCGCGAGTTCCGGCAGTCGATCCTGATCAATCCCAATTACGTGGAAGCGTACCGCGGCTACGCCGAATACCAGGCGGCGGCCGGCAAGTTCACCGGCGCTCGCGAGTCCATCCAGGAGGCCCTGCGGCGGGAGACGTTTTCGCCGCTCACCCTGTACACCGACGCTCGTACGCTCCTGTACGAGCGCCGCTACGACCAGGCCATCGATCAGAGCCGAAAACTTCTCGACATGTCACCGGGCTTCGCGCCGATTCAATGGCCGCTGACCGCCGCCTATCTTCTTCGCGGGCAGCCTGCCCAGGCGATCGCCGCCATCGCCAAAGCCAACATCCTTTCTTCGGAAACCATCCTGGCGGGTGAGATTCTGGCGGCGCTCGGTTGCGCGTATGCCGCCGGCCGCCACCCGGACGGGGTGCGCCAGATGCTCCAGGAACTGGAGAACCTTTCCCAGCGCCGGTACGTATCGCCTTACAATTTCGCCGTGATTCACGCCTGCCAGGGAGACCGGGAAGCGGCGTTCCGGTGGCTCGAAAAAGCCTACCAGGAGCGGAGCCCGCACTTGCCCTTTCTGGCGGTCGATCCCATGGTCAACAGTATTCGGGGCGACCGTCGGTTCCGGAGCCTGCTCGAACGGATCGGCCTGGTCAGCGGCTCGACAACTGTGTTCCCAGCCACTCCACGGGCGGTTCCGATACGTTGAGCAACGGCTTCGCCCGTTACGCCAGTGCGATCACGCGGCCTGTCGGATCGACCCGGCGGCGCGCCGCGAGATCTTGTCGAACCAGGCCGCGCCTGACCGCCGGAGTCGTTAAGCAGACACGCGATCTTCAAAGGAAACACCATGCAGCGATGGCTCTACCACGTGGCGTTGATCGCCAGCCTCGTGCTGGGTACTTCCAACTGCATTGGGACGGCAGCAGATGGTGGATCGCTGGAATGGTCTGGGACAAGGAGCGGCCGACCGCGCCTATTCCCGACGCATGGGTCGATCGCTGGGAGGAGGTCAGTCGGTAGGACCAGGATTGAACGAGACAGGCTGCTCTCGACCGCCGAACAAATCAGGGCGTTCGGCCAAGTGCCAATCATCACGGCGGAAGAATTGGCATGGCCCGAGTAGCGTATGAGGTCGCGGCGATGCCGCCCAACAAGGTGATGCATATGACGGTCCCCTTCGCGGCCCGGAGGTGATCGCGAAGCCGTTAGGGGCGCTGGACATCGCCAGCTCGTCGGGGGGAAGGCTGGATTCGGTATGCTATGAGAGAATGTACCAGAGTGAGACCGGAGATCGTCGGCGAGATCACCGACGTAGAAACGATTGCCGCCGGACCCGGCATTCGCATACTCCCACTCTTACGAAAACGCTACGGCAGAGGGCGCTGGAGGAAGCGAAAGGGGATTGCCAGCGTTCGTCTGCCTGATGGCAGTGTGCGCGTGGCGAGGTACATTGGTTTGAGGCACATGGCATAGGCAGACAGAAGATGAGAATCAAGCGTTTCCTGGATTGAAGAGCATGGCAAAGCCTAAGAAAGCGACAGCGCAATTTGCTATCTGCATCAACACCGATGATCCAGATTTATTGACCCCGCGCAGGATCTATCAGGTTCTGCCTGATGAGAGCGCTGATCGGTCAAATTACATTCGTGTGATCGACAATGAGGGTGAGGACTACTTATATCCTACTAAGTACTTTATCTTCGTTGACTTTCCACTCGCGACCGAGCGGGCCTTATTACAGGCTTCCTTGTGATCCGTTGCCTAACAAATAAAGGATTCTTGTCGCGCTTGCCGCGACAAAATCCTGGGTTGAACTAAATCCCCCGTCCGGGCGCTTGGGTTTTCAACGCTGTTTTGGTGGTCTTTGTACTACGGCTGGCCGGGGTTTTGGGGATGGCCGCACGCTGCTACGGAGGTGGCGCGCCTCTGGAGGGTGGCGAGCGGGTTGTCGACCCCAGTGGCGTGGCGGATAATGCGGATTTCTGCGTTAAGCAAACCCCCAATACGGGTCTGTCGTTCTACGGGTCCACTGGAGACGGTCCAGGAGTTTCAGACTAACCGCCGCAACTATTCAGCCGAGCTCGGTTTTGCCAGCGGAGGCGTGATCAACATCGTCACCAAGGCCGGGACCAACCTCTATGACACCCACTACCACACCCACTACCACAAAAACTACAAGAACGGTTGACAAACTGTACTTGTTTACCGTCCCTCCCGACTTTGATTGGCAATCCTGCTGATGCTCTGAAGATTTCGCTGGACAAATGCTTCGGCTTCGGTTAACGTATGGTGGATGAGAGCGTCGGGGGCGGTCGAACCGGGCAAGCGGCTGCGCGAACTGGAGCAGGAAATCGAGCGGCTGCGTCAAGACAAGGAGCGGCTGCAGGAGCAGCTCGAGCAATGGCGTCGCAAGGCGGAGCGGCTGGAGCAAGAGAACAAGCGGCTGGAAAAGGAATTGGAAGCAGCGCGGCGCAGCATCAAGCGCCAAGCAGCACCCTTCTCCAAAGGTGAGCCCAAGGCCGATCCCAAACGTCCAGGCCGGAAAGCGGGTGCCGCCTATGGGCAGCGGGCTTGCCGTCCGGTCCCGCAGCGGATCGACCAGCAGGTCGCGGTTCCCGCCCCGCGACGGTGTCTGCGTTGCGGGGGCTCGGTCCGGGTGGAACGGGCGCAACTGGGATTCGGATTGCACGTGAGCCGTGCGGGCCTCTCCCGAGCCTTGGCGCGGATGGCCGAAAAAGCAGCGCCCAGCTACGAGCAACTGATTGTGACCGCGCGGCAGAGCATGGTCAACCGGATGGATGAAACGGGCTGGCGGATTCCAGTCCGGCCGGGATGGTTCCCTGGGCGACGGTCACCTGGCAGCCGCCGGCACATACCCATCGCCCGACCAGTCCCGAGAAATTGTACGCTCTGCCAGTGAAGGCCGGCGCGGCCGTGACCCTGTCTTTGGGGCG
>Ga0247727_10015308_pt1 | contig 12600 bp, 13 predicted proteins | sample WisWelCaveWW1625_FD_202498 | JGI IMG/M metagenome (GOLD analysis project Ga0247727, IMG submission 202498) | Biofilm microbial communities from Wishing Well Cave, Virginia, United States - WW16-25 | ecosystem: Environmental > Aquatic > Deep subsurface > Groundwater > Cave microbial mat | place... | reverse complement strand
AGGTATTGATCGAAACGTTGTTCACGAATGGTCTGCGATGATTCAATCGTTTTCATAGAACAACATCATCATATTCTGGCGAAAAACGCCAGATCACTTAACACAGTAGTAATATGGGTAGCATCAAAATTCAAAGCGCCAGTTATGGCGAATTGATGAAGCACCTGATGAACGAACGCTCGCGGTTCGATTCGGAAGAAGAGTTTCAATCCTATGCGCGCGACGAGGTGCGCAAATTCATCACCGATCTGCGCTCGATCGACATCGAGCTGACGATGCGACCGGCTTATGGCGGCCAGCCGCTCTCGCATCACAGCGTGACACAGAAACTGGCAAAACCCTGAAATAACTTTCCGACAATTAACCCTCGCGGGCAACCCTCGCGGGGCAGGGCTTCGGCTGCTGCCCTTTATTTTTGCGGCTTGGAGTATCGCCTCGGCGCAATCAGTCCACCTGGGAAGAGAGGGTGATCGGCTTGTTCAGTTCGGCAAATCGTTTGAGCTTCATGTTCAGCGTCTGCACGCGCAGGCCGAGCAGTCGCCCCGCTTTGGTTTGATTGCCTGCGGTTTGACGCAAAGCGGTTTCAATCAGCGAACGCTCATAATCGTCAACCACATTATCGCTCGCCTGGTGCAAGGCGCGAGCGATCTGTTCCTGCCGCAGCCCGCGCTCGCCGATCAAAAGCGCGGGCTGGAGCGACATCGCTTGAACGCTGATGAATTCCTTCAACTCGGTCAGGTGCGCGCTGACGCCGATGAAGCAATCGAACTGCGGCGGAGGAGCGGCGCGCTTCGCCTCGGCCAGTTGCGGTCTCGGATGTGGTTGCGAAAACGGAAACGCGACGACAGCTTCGCTGATCATAATCAATCTTTTCCTTCCCCTTCGAGACTTTGACCCTTTGCGCTGAAAGGCTCACTAACACAACAAGCTGCCGCGCAATACCGTCACGGCTTCACCCGACAGCAGGACGCGGTCTCCGCTGAGCCGGACTCCCACCGTGCCGCCACGCGCGGAGGCTTGATAGCCGGCCATTTCCGATTTGCCCAGGCGCTCGGCCCAATACGGAGCGAGCGAACAATGTGCGGAGCCGGTCACGGGGTCTTCATCAACGCCCGCGTAAGGAGCGAAAAAGCGCGAGACGAAATCGTAAGGCTCCGCCGATGCGCGGGCGGTGACGATGATGCCAGCCGCGACCGTCCGCCGCAGCGATTCGAAGTTTGGCCGCAGGCCGCGCACAGCTTCTTCGCTTTCGAGTTCGAGCAGGTAGTTGCGCTCGTTGCTGTCTCGCCCAACATATCGCGGGTTCACACCCAGAGCTTCTCGCACCTCGTCTGGCAAAGCAGCTTCGTGCACGGGCAGCGCAGGGAAATCGAGTTCGATCTGTTTACCAACACGTCGCGCAATCAGCCAGCCGCTTTGGGTGTAAAACCTCGCCTCCTCTCCCGCCGCGAGTTTGCCTGTCTCCCACAGCGCGTGGGCGCTGGCCAGGGTGGCGTGGCCACAGAGCGGGACCTCCACCTCCGGCGTGAACCAGCGCAGGTCGAATCCATCTTTTCTGATGGAACGCGGAACGACGAAGGCTGTCTCCGACAGGTTCATCTCCGCCGCGACGCGCTGCATCCACTCATCGGGGCGCGAGCGGTCCAACAGGCAAACCGCCGCAGGATTGCCTTTGAAGGCTTCGGCGGTGAAAGCGTCAATTTGAAGAATCGGTGTTTCCATTTTGATTAGCTCCTTCGAAAATGTTCGACAAACTTCAGTTTGTCGTTGCTCCCTCAGCGCGCCCATCGCGAGGTCAACGACAAACTGAAGTTTGTCGAACCTCGCGCGCCGCTCCCACAATCAATTTAGGCGGCAACGTCAATTCCATAAAAACAGTGCCCGGAACCGGGTGATGGCAGTAAGCGGGAATCTCTTTGAATCCCCAAGCCTGATAGATTGATATGGCCCGCTCCATCGTCACCACCGTCGTTAAGCGCATCCGCCGGTAGCCGGCCACCTGAGCAACCCTGATGAGCGCATCCACCAGAGCTTTGCCGATCCGCAGGTTTCGATACTGTGGTTTGACGTAGAGCCGCTTCATTTCGCAGGTCTCATCATCCAACTTCCTCAACGCGACGCAGCCTGCCGCCTGATTTTCGTGTAGCGCCAGCAGCAGACGCCCGCTGGGCGGGGCGTAGAGGCCGGGCAGGCGCGCCAACTCATCCGCGACGTTTTGAAAAGACACGTCGAAGCCGAGCGAGGCGATGTATTCCGCAAAGAGCAGCCGCGCCTGATCGAGATGCGCATCGGTCTCGGCTTGCAAAATCGTCAGCATAACTTCACACGAGCGTTCTGCCTGCCGCCGCCCGGCCAACCGAGCGATGCTTCTTCAGATTCGCCAGGCGCGTTTTGATCACCGCCCCCAACCGCTTGATCGCTTCTTCGATCTGCGCCGGGCCGGCCATGGTGAAACCGAGCCGCATCGTCGCGGCTTGCGGCGAGCAGGCGTAAAAGTATTCGCCCGGACTGAAAACCACTCCCTGCTCTGAAGCTTGCAGCAAAAGCTGACTCGCGTTGATGGCCTCCGGCAATTTCACCCAGATCGCCATCCCGCCTTCAGGTTTGTTCCAGCTTGCCTCTTCGGGGAAGTAACGTTCGAGCGCCAGAAGCATCGCGTCGCGCCGCTGCGCGTAGGCTTTCCTGGAGCGGTTGATGTGTTTCGCCAGCAATCCGTGCCGGGTGAAGTCGCAGATCGCGGCCTGGGCGAGCAGGCTCGCGTGCAGATCGCATCTCTGCTTCGCCGCGTTGAGATGGGCGATCACGATGCGTGGCGCGGCGATCCATCCGACGCGCAAGCCGGGGAAGCCGACTTTGGAAAAGCTGTTGATGTAGATGACCAGACCGTAGCGGTCCAGCGCCTTGAGCGGCGGCAGCGCCGCGCCGTCGTAGCGCAACTCGCCGTAGATGTCGTCTTCGATGATCGGCACGCGATACCTGGCCGCCAACTCGACCAGGCGCCGTCGCGCAGCCAGATCCATCGTCACGCCCGTCGGGTTGTGAAAGCTCGGCACGGTGTAGATCAGCCTGGGCCGCCGCTGCGCCAGGATGTCTTCGAGCACGTCCAGGTCCAGTCCGCGCTCGCCGACGGGAATGCTGACGTACTTGGTCTGGTTGCCGCAGAAGACGCTGATGGCTCCGGGATAGGTCGGATTCTCAATTGCCACTTCATCGCCGGGGCGGACCAGAATCCGGTGGATCAGATCGAGCGACTGCTGGCATCCGTTAGTGATCAATACCTCGTCCGGCCCGACGTGGATGCCCGAAAGCGCCATCTGCGCCGCCAGGTATTGCTGCAACGGGCTGTAGCCATTGCTCGCGCCGAGTTGCAACAGCGCGCGCCCTTCTTTTCTCAGCACACGATCCACCGAGCGGCGAAAATCGTCGAGCGGGAAAAGCTCCGCCGCCGGCAGCGCGTAAGCGAACGAGATCATCTCCTTGCCCGATTGCGCGCCCTCGAAGCCGCTCATCCATTGGTCGCGGCGCTCACCCGGAAGCAACGCGCTCCACGGCATCGGCGAAGCCAGCACGCGCTCATCGGCCAGCGCCGGCTTTGCGGCCGGGACGGCGCTCACGAAAGTGCCCCGGCCCACCTGCGAGTTGATCAGCCCATCCGCCGTCAGTTCATCATAAGCCGTCGTGACCGTGCTGCGATTGACCCCCAGCGTCTCAGCCAACTCGCGATTGGCCGGCAGACGGTCGCCGAGCTTGAGCGCGCCGCGACTGATCAGCTCGCGCACCTGCGTGGCGATCTGGGCGTACAGCGGAATGTGGCTCTCACGGTCGAGTTCGATAATCAAGGTTTTCATGCCTCCATTCGATGGCCTGCTATGGCGTGCCATTTTAGAGCGGATTTTTCATTTGTACAGAACCAATTCCCAGCCAATTTCACCCGGCCAATTCAGCGGAGTTTCAGCGTTCGTGGACTGGCGCAGTAAGTCGCTGGCCTCTTACCCAATGCTTCAAATAAAGTGTAAGATCGCCAGGCCGTTAAACCGTCAAGCTTCAATGATCCGCTGCTTGTTTGGATGGGTGGTCTGGTATGTCTCGAAACCTCTGCGTATCGCAACGAATAAAGTCCGCTCGGCTCGCTGCCTTCGCGCTGCTGGTTGGGTTGGCGCTGCTGGCGTTGCCGGGCGTGTGGGCCGAGCGCCTGCCCATCAAGAACTACTCCATCGCTGATGGCCTGGCCTCGGACCGTGTGCTGCGCATCCGGCGCGATTCGCGCGGCTTCCTCTGGTTCTGCACTTCCGAAGGGCTGTCGCGCTTTGACGGCTACCGGTTCACGACCTACACGACCGCCGACGGTTTGCCGCCTGGCGCCGTAAGGGATTTGTTGGAGACGCGCAGCGGCGTCTACCTCGTCAGCACCGACAATGGAGTGTGTCTCTTCAATCCTTACGGCGTGTCAGCGCGCGAAAAAAGGAAACCTGAACTGGCCGAGCCGCTGTTTACGGTTTTCCGCCCCACCGCTACCCGCCACTTCTACTCTCTCCACGAAGATCGCGCGGGCAATATCTGGTGCGGAACGAACATCGGACTGTTCCGGTTGGAATTGCGCGGCCAACAAGTCAAATTCCATTACACCGACCTGGGCATGCCGAACGAGACGATTGATGACCGGGACGTGAGAGCGATGCTGGAAGATCGCAGAGGAAGCTTATGGGTTGGCACGGGTGGCAGCGGTGTTTACCGGCGATTGCCTGATGGACGGGTCGAACGCTACACCGTCAAGCACGGTCTGCCGGGCAATGGAGCCTATGCCATGTTGGAAGACCGCGAGGGACGGCTGTGGATGGGCAGTGGCGGTGGACTTTGGCAAGTGGTTCCCGATCCGAAGCCGGACCAGCCGTTGGTTGCTCGCCTGTATAGGAAGAAAGATGGCCTGCCAGCCGATTGGGTAACGACTCTGTTCCAAACTTCGGATGGGCGCATCTGGGTTGGAACGGTTGACGGTTTCAGCGAGTTTGCGCCCGATGGGAACCTTCAGTCTTTTCGCAATTACAATTCCACTCACGGGATGGTTGATAACGATATCAGGTCTCTGGCTGAAGATCGTGATGGCAATCTCTGGATTGGAACCAAGGCTGGCGGCGCGAGCAAGCTGGCGCGCAATGGATTTACGATTTTCGGCAAGGATGAGGGCATTAAGAGCGGCAGTTCCGTGAAAGCGATCTTTGAAGATCAATCCGGCGCGGTCTGTTTGATAGACGGAAGCTCGTCCAACCTGGTGCGCTTCGATGGGCAGAAATGGACGACGATCCGTCCCAATTATCCCAGGCGGATTCGTTATTTCGGCTGGGGCTGGAGCCAGATTGCCTTTCAATCCCGTGATGAAGAATGGTGGCTGCCAACCGGGCAGGGGCTGTGCCGTTTTCCGAAGGTCAAACGATTTGAAGACCTGGCGCACACGCCGCCCAAAGCGGTCTATACCACGCGCGATGGCTTGATCAGCGACGACATCTTTCGCCTCTACGAAGACTCACGCGGAGATGTCTGGATCACTCCCATCCATCCCGGCAAACAGGGATTGAGCCGTTGGGAACGGGCGACGGAGCGCTTTCATCATTACCAGCCGGGAGCAGGAGAGTTGCCAAGCGGTAATGTCGAGTCTTTTGCTGAAGATGAGAGCGGGAATCTGTGGCTCGGCACTTTCGATGGTTTATTAGCCCGCTATCGCCTGGGGCAATTCAAAACATTCACGTCAGCCGAGGGGCTGCCGGAAGCCCCTATTCGCGGCCTTCATTTTGATCATAGCGGGCGGCTCTGGCTGGCAAGCGATGGCGGCGGGGTAGTGCGGATTGACGATCCGAATGCCGATCGCTTGCGCTTCATCACTTACACAACCGCCGATGGCCTTTCCACCGACACGACAAGCAGCATCACGCACGATCAGCAAGGGCGTATCTACATTGGAAATTTTCGCGGGGTAGACCGGCTCGACCCGGCAACCGGCCAGGTCCGGCAATATACGACGGCTGACGGTTTGGGGAGGGGCGGTTTAAACGCTGTCTTTCGTGATCGCCACGGCGCGCTCTGGTTTGCGGCTTTGCTTGGTCTGTCGCGCCTCATTCCTGAATCAGACAGGCCGGAATCGCCGCCGCCCGTGATGGTCAACGGCGTGCGCATCTCCGGCATCGCGCAACATGTTTCCGAGCTTGGCGAAACGACGGTCGGACAGCTTGAATTGAACGCCAGTCAGAACAACGTGAGCATTGATTTCTTCGCTCTCGGCTTCGGCCTGGGTGAAGTGCTGCGCTATCAGTACAAACTGGAAGGCGCGGACAGAGATTGGAGCGCGCCAAGCGAATCTCGCACGGTCAATTACGCCAGCCTCTCGCCGGGCAGCTATCGTTTCCTGGTGCGCGCGATCAGCAGCAATGGCTCGATGAGCGCACAGCCGGCGGCGGTTTCCTTCAAAATTCTCCGCCCCGTCTGGCAACGCTGGTGGTTCGTGACACTGGCGGCTTTGGCGGTCGGGCTGACGGCGTTTGCCTTCTATCGTTCGCGCGTCAAACGCATCGTCGAACTCGAACGGATGCCAACGCGCATCGCCACTGACCTGCACGACGACATCGGATCGAGTCTCTCGCAGATTGCCATCCTCAGCGAAGTTTCCCGCCGTCGCGTCGGCCACGAACAAAACGGCGTTGGCGAATCGCTGGCGCAGATCGCCAACACTTCGCGCGACCTGGTGGATTCGATGAGCGACATCGTCTGGGCCATCAACCCGCGGCGCGACCGGTTGAGCGATCTGACGCACCGCATGCGCGAATTCGCCGGCGACGTGTTCACCGCGCGCGAGATCGAGTTCAGCTTTCGCGCGCCCAGCGACGGCCAGGAGATCAGACTCGATGCCGACGTGCGGCGGCAGCTTTACCTGATCTTCAAAGAGGCGGTGAACAACGCCGCCCGTCACGCGCAGTGCACCGAGGCCGAGATCGAATTCGAGGTCGCGCAGGACCGTCTCCTGCTCCACGTCCGCGACAACGGGCGCGGCTTCGATCCGAACGGCGGCGACGCCGCGAGCAGAAACGGCAACGGCCTGGTGAGCATGCGCGAGCGGGCGCAGGCGCTGGGCGGCGAAATCGAAATCACGTCGCAGCCGAACCTGGGCACGGTGGTCAAGCTCAATCTGCCGCTCAACCCGTCTCGGTGGCGCAGATGATTGCTAAGAGCGTGTTTAACGAGCGACTTGTCGGATGCCGCGACCCTGCGTCATTGGTATCTACACAAGTCGGGATCCCTCGCTCCGTTAGGAGCGCAATGTTTATAGCTACGGGATGAATAATATTCCCTAGCTCCGTCAGGAGCGACATCTGCGCGTGGCCAGATGTCGCTCCTAACGGAGCTAGAGGAATAAGCCACGCCAATCTATAAACATTGCGCTCCTGACGGAGCGGGAAAATTTGTGTAGATGCCAATGAGACAAGCTTGTGGCTTCTTTGTCCGACAGGCTCTCTCAGATACCTACCTGTGTGAGTAGGGGCTGCCGCCCTCGGCTGAGAGTAAGCTAGGCCGCGTCTTGCCTCTGACCGAAAGTTTTGGATGACCGCGAGAATCGAGATGTCTTCAACCGATGTAACAACCTCTGCTTCATTGCCCGATCCGATCAAGGTCGCGATCATTGAAGACCAGCGGACGATCCGCGAAGGTCTGGCCGCGCTGATCGGCGGCACGGAAGGCTTTCGCTGCACGGGCAGTTATGGATCAATGGAAGAGGCGTTGAAGAAGATCGTTGTTGAGGCGCCGGATGTCGCGCTGGTTGACATCGGCTTGCCCGGCATGTCCGGCATCGAAGGCATCGGTCTGTTGCGAGAGCGTTATCCCGCGATGCCCGTGCTGATGCTGACGGTCTACAAAGACGACGAGCGCATCTTCAAAGCCATCTGCGCAGGCGCGCGCGGCTACCTGCTCAAGAAGACTCCGCCCGTCCGCTTGCTCGAAAGCCTGCGCGAGGTGGTCGGCGGCGGCGCGCCGATGTCGCCCGAAGTCGCGCGCCGCGTGCTCGAACTCTTCCAGCGCTTCCACCCGCCCGAACACGTTGATTACCACCTGACGCCGCACGAATTGCGGTTGTTGAAGCTGTTGGTCGAAGGCCACAACTACAAGACCGCCGCCAAAGAAGTCTCGACGACCGTCCACGCCGTGTCGTTCCACATGAAGAACATCTATGAGAAGCTGCAAGTCCACTCCAAATCCGAGGCTGTCGCCAAAGCCTTGCGCGACCATCTGGTCACCTGATCCCGGCCTCAACAACCTACCTGCGTGAGTAGTGACACGATGTCGCAAGCTGCCGTATCTATCGCCCCGCAGGAGTAGTAGCGTGCGTAATTTTTGTAATACATCGCCGCGCGCCTGCATATCAGCTTGAGCGGAACAATCCACGATCACGGGCAAGATCAAGAGGAAAAACCGTATGAAACGTCTATTCAGCATTGGAACGCTGGCGATCGCCGCCCTGCTTTGCGCTTCCTGCGCATCGTCCCCAAATGCAACGGCGAGCAGCGACAAGCAAGCCACGCCCACCGCTGCCGCCCCGCGACAGCAATACTGGGTGACGGTAACCCACGTCAAACCCGGCATGAACGACGCCTTTCAAGAGTTCTACAAAAAGGAGACGCGACCCGCCTATGAAAAAGCCGGCTACAAACAGGTCAGCGTTTACACGACGGCGACGTTCGGCGAACTCGGCGAGTTTGTCACGATTCGGCCTATCGAAAGTGAGAAGCAATTTGACGAACCCAACTTTCTGGTCAAGGCGCTCGGCGAAGCCGGCGCGAAGGCATGGATTGCCAAGCGGTCGCAATTGGTTGCCGGTACCCACAGCTTCCTCATGCAATCGCGTCCTGAACTGAGCATCACGTTGCCGCCGGATCAAACCGCCAGGTTGGCGTTCGTCTTCCGGCAAAGCATCACGCCGGGCCGCGCCGCAGACTTCGAAAGTTTCATCAGGAATGACGCGCTGCCAATCATCAAAAAAGCCGCTCCCAAAGGCTATTTCGTGGCCAAAGTCGGAACCGGCGGCGATACCGAGGAATACCACACCGTGGTTTTGCTGGACTCGTTTGCCGACCATGAAAAGTGGGAGCAGGCGTTGCTGAAAGAAGGCTTCGGCCAGGTGGCGGCCAAACGCGCCGGGATCGTGATGCGCCGTGAGTCGGCGGTCTATCGCTACATCCCGGAATTGAGCCTGCCGCAGCCTGCGCCGCCGCAGGCTGCGAAGAAATAACTCCGCCGGAAATATCTTACGGACTTGGCGGACTTGGCGGCATTCGACCTGATTTTTCGCATGACAAGATGGGAACGCATTCGCGGCGGCTCTCAAAATCCAGTCGTGGCGAAGCGGCCTCGCTTGCGTTTGGGTTCTTGATCGAACCTGGATCGGAGCCTTTCCCTCTCAATCAGTCTTTGAATCAAACAGCGCAAACGAGGCCGTTTGCGCCACCCACGGAGGAATCGCCATGAAATCGAATCACCTGATGAGAATCGTGTTCGTCGCCGCCGCGCTGCTGCTGGCGCTGTGCACGCCCGCGCTGATGAAAAAAGGCTTCCCGCAAGGCCAATCGCCAACCGCCGCGGCGCCGCCCAAGTTCGCCCTGATCGAATTCTACAAGCTCGAATGGGGCAAGGATGCCGAGTATCGCAAAATCGCGCGCGAATTGTGGATGCCGATTCACCGCGAGCGCGTCAAGCTCGGCAAGATCAAATCCTGGTCGCTCTGGAACGTGCGTTTCTCGCGCGGCGCGGATTCCGAATACGACCGCGTGACGATCACCACCTTCGACAAGTTCACAGATGTCGAAGGCAGCTATCCGCCCGAATCCATCAGCAAACCGCATCCCAATCTGACTTTTGCGGAGATCCTTGCGCGCACGACGGCGACGCGCAAACAGGCGCGCCAGGAGTTCATCGAGTTGATGGACAGCACCACTCTCAATCCGCAGCCGTTGCCGCCGTTTGCGGTAATCGCGTTTCACAAACCGGAGTCTGGCAAAGGCATTGAGACTGCCGAACTGGTGCGGAAATACATGAAGCCGGTGCATCAGGAACGCGTCAATCGCGGCCTCCTCAAATCCTGGATGTATTTCTACGTTCGTTTCCCCGGCGGCGCGAGTCGGGAATACAACCACATCGGGCTTAGCTTCCACGACAAATTTGAGCACATGGAAACGCTATATCCGGAAGGTCTTTTCAGCAAGGTTCATCCGAATACGAACTCGGCTGATGTCACGGCGCAGCTCAACGCCGTCAGGAAGCTGGTGCGGGTGGAAGTGCTGACGCTGTTGGAGCAGGTGCAGTAACGCGAGGGCGGAGTTTCACAAAGGCAGGTACTGAATCTGGTTCTCGAGGTCGGCGGCGGAACTGCATTCGATCAGGAGTTCGAGGTCTTCGATGGCGGGACCAATCTCCATCTGCTCCGGCACAATGACGACGCCTGGCATCGGCAACGATTGGCGCAACCGGTCGCCGGCGAATTTGGTGACGGTGTTGACATCGTGCGTGACGAGCACGCGCTGTTCCTGCGCAGCCCAATCGAGCAGGGCAGGATCGTCCAATCTGCCCAGCCCGATCTTTTGCGCAATCAGGTAATCGAGTTGCGGCTGGCGCAACCGCAAGCCGCGCAGGATGCGCTGATCGAAGTTTACGTCAATCAGTAGCTTGAGCATGGCGTCGGGTCAGGCTTCGGTCAACTGCTCGCGGCGCGCGCGGAGTCGCTCTCTGAATTCTTGGTATTGCGGCTGGCTTTCGATCTGCCGGCGTAGTTCATCGGCTTCCACCCGCCGCTCGCGCAGATACTCTTCGACCGCGTCCTGATGCGCCAGATAGTAGGCGATGACGCCGTAAATCTGCCGGAGCGACAGCGTTGGAAAACTATCTTGAATCTGCTCGGCAGTCGCGCCTTTGTTGAACGCGCTGACGATTGTGTCGAGCGTGACCCGGGAATCGGTGATGCGAACCGAGCCGTGTTCGTCCTGATCGAGCGGCGCAGTGAAAGTGAAATCCAGTTGCTTCATGGCTGCGAATTATAAAGCAGTTGCCCGCTTAACCCCAAAAGGAGAAACAATGAAACTGACATTACTCATCACGTTGCTGGCCATCGCCACCTTCTCTCCGGCTCTCGGCCAGACGGCGGACAAAAAGACCGAGCAGGAAGTGCTCAAGACATTGGACGAAGTGCTCCGCGCGATGGTCGAGCACGATATGGCGGCGATTGACCGCCTCTACACCGACAACTACGTCTTCTCCGGCGCCAACGGCGGCAGCGTGTCGAAGGCTCAACTGATCGAGGTCTTCAAGCGGATGAAAGCCAGCGGCACGACTTACATTTTGTGGACGCCGAGCGAGATGAAGGTCGCGATCTATGGCGACACCGCGGTCACCAACAACCGCTTCGAGATCAAAACCCGCAACAGCAAAGGCGAGACGAGCGCGCTCAACCATCGCTACACCTGCGCGTGGGTGAAGCTGAAAGGACAATGGAAGCTGGCGGCGGCGCAGGCGACCGAGATCAAACCGCCGGCGCAACCGACGCAACAGTAACAACAAATTTTCTCAAGGAGGCTTGAACCATGAAACGACAACTTTCGATAACACATCTTCGGTTGGCGCTCGGCTTGCTGTTCATCGCCGCTGCCTGCGCGCCGTTCTGTTTTGCCCAAACGCCACCGCCCCTGCCGCAATTTTCCCGCGTGCAAGTCGTCAAACTGAATCCCGGGATGAGCGATGAATGGCAGAAGTTTTACCAAACCGAAATACTCGCCGCGCTGAAAAAAGCGGGAGTAAAACAGCACAGCGTGTGGCGGGTGATACAGGGCGATGTGCGCCAGATTGTCATCATCACGCCGCTGGAAAGCTTAGTGCAACTGGATGATCCCGGCCCGCTCCAAAAAGCACTGGGACAGGAAGCCGCGCGGGCGCTCACCCTGAAGCAGAGCCGCTTCTTTGCCGAATGGCATACTTACGTCATTGCCGGGCGGCCAGATTTGAGTATTGCGCCGACCTCAAGCGAGGCGCCGAAGCTGGGAATGGCGGTCGGAACCATCGTCACACCGGGGCGCGTGCCCGAGTGGGAAAAAGGCTTCAAAGAAAACGTCTTGCCGATTGTGCAGAAAGCGGGTGTCAAAGGCATGCTGACGGGCCGGATCGTGTTTGGCGGCATTCCCAGCGAATTTCGCGCGCTCTTGTTGTTCGACTCGTATGCCGACATCGGCAAATTTCAGGCCGCGTATGGCAAAGTCGCCGCCGAGTTGAAACTGTCACCGACAGCCCCTCCTGGCATCGTGGCGCAGAATGAATTTCTGGTGGCGCGCTATGTGCCGGAACTGAGCATTCGCCCGGAACCGCAGAAGGCCACGAAATAACAGCAATGGAGAGCGAATACGATTTGCGCCTCGGACATCAAGCTCGATGCCGAGGCGCAAGGCGTGCTTGCAGGTCTCGATCAGGTCAATGTCGAGTTGCCACGGGCGCTGGCAGGACGCGGCGAAGTCCCGGTGGTCTGCGCGGTTGACCGCAGCGGCTCGAACCAGGTGACGGTGACGATCAAGTAACGGATCA
>Ga0247727_10015307_pt1 | contig 12600 bp, 13 predicted proteins | sample WisWelCaveWW1625_FD_202498 | JGI IMG/M metagenome (GOLD analysis project Ga0247727, IMG submission 202498) | Biofilm microbial communities from Wishing Well Cave, Virginia, United States - WW16-25 | ecosystem: Environmental > Aquatic > Deep subsurface > Groundwater > Cave microbial mat | place... | reverse complement strand
GAGCAGTCCAGGATGCTTCTCATAAGCCACAGGCCATATGCAGTCAGGTTCTGCTGGATTGAAATGCCCTGCCATTATCGGGCGCGTTGCAGGGGTCATCCTGTGGCGCTGGTCCTGGCTGTCTGCGGTGTGCGATATCTTCTTCAGGAACGTGTAATGAGGATGGTGCATTGCCCGGCACAGCTTGGACATGGTCGTGACATTCAATGTGCTTCCCAACAGGGGATTCTTCGCAGGGTGCATCAGCGCCTCGATGGCGGCATCATCGCTGAGCTGTTCTTCGCTGGCTCCAAAAACATCCCGAACGCTCTGCGCGACAGTCCTTTCGGCATGCACCTTCCAATCAATCAGCTTTGACTGCAATCCGCCCATGCGCGCGTCGTATTCGCGTGCGAAACGTGTCGCGTCAGGATTTATCTGGCGGTTACCGAAGAAGGATGTGAACATCGCGTACTCAGGAGTCTGCTCGAGAGGCACAGGGTCAGTTGCCTTGCTGAAATAGTCAGGGTCTTCCTTGCGCCCGATATCAATCATCTTCTGCATCACGGCGCGTGTCTCCAAAGGCGTGTCGAACTGCTGGCACAGCTTGTGATAGCGCAGCATGGTAAGACCTGAGACAGAATGATGCAGGAAAGCTGTAGTTGCCACAGGAAGCACATAGCGCGCGACCTCAAGCACTTTCTTGTGTATCGCGTCCTCCCATTTTTCAGGAGTGCGCGTCCTGGCCGGGAAGATGCGGTAATACTCATCCGCGATGGCTGCCTGAGACAGCTCCTGCAGCTCGAAATATGCGCGCATCTGGTCATGGACCATTGCCTTGTACAGCTCGCGAGCCTTATCCTCAAGCGGAGGTATGACAAAGTTGCCTTCCTTCACCTCGACATAACGCTGGCTTACCTGCTCTGAATTATAGAAAGGATGGCTGTGCAGGAAAGACCAGAGGAATTGCCTGCTCACATTCTTTATCAGGAAAAGATAAGTAGGGTGCTGTATTGTGGTGTGATGACCTGCCTCGAACACGCTGTCGAATATGGCCTGCGCGCGTTCCTTGCCGACTTCTGCCTCTGCGCCCTTGAAACGCCAGGCGTTCTCAGGAAGGATAGGAACTGAAGCGTAACAGGTTCGTGCAGCTGCCACCGAAATCTTGTGCGCAGGATTCTGGAACTTGTCTACGAGAACTACCTCAGGTTCTGGGGTGAAGCGCGCATCCATCAGCCTCCTCCGTACATCTTCTCGATAACCGGCATGGCTATCTGCGTCCAGCGTTCCACATTATACGCCTTATCGCCGAGCATCTTCCTGAGTTCTGTGATCGGCACCATCCGCCCCTCCTTGATCTCTGCATCGTTCGGCGCGATTGTGCCGTTCACCTCGACGACATGGAGCAGCCCGAAATGGACGGCGTCCACGCTGCTGTAATTGTCGTCATTGATATAACCAAGAAGCTTAGGTTCACTGGCTGTGCCATTGATGGTTATCTCTTCCTTATGGCATTCGCGATGGAGAGACGCGCGCAAGGGTTCGCTTGGCATCTCTCGCTTGTCGCCAACGCGCACGTGGCCGCCTGCGCCTATGCTCAGCTTGCCGTACAACCGCGTTTCAGCATAATTCTCCTTCTCGCTTGCACGGATGTACGTGAACACGCTCTTGTCCTGAGGGTTAACGAACACGACATATGCGATAGGCTGCTTCTTTGACGTGTCTGACTCAAGGCCTGTGCCAAGCTCTGCGCTGCCGCGCTTGCCGAAATCGTAGTGCTCTAGGACGCGCTTATAGAAATCAACCCGTTCTGCCGAAGAGAAGCCCTCGAAGTACTCGCTGCCGAACAGTTTCGCGCGGTCGACGTACATTATCAGCTCTTTCTCATTCGCGACTTTCCCTGCTATTTCTGCCGGGTCAGGAAGTGTCATTGGTTTTGGAACGAGCGCGAATTTCTGGTCGAGATGCTTGCCGCGATATTGCTTGTCAGGCGTGCTCCTGACCTGCTCAACCTCGATTGCGCAGCACGGCGACCTGTGATGCAACGTAAAGTCCTCGTTGAAGTTTGGGATTTCGAGCGTAGCGATGCCTTTAAATTTGTTTGCATCGAAATAACCTGCTGCATTGGACCTGCTTTCCATTATGTCCGGGCGATAGTATTGCATGACTCCTGCATGGGTTTCAGTCATCTCGACCCATTCCCACGACTGCGTAAGGTAGAGGTGAGGCTTCTTCAACTGCAGCTCTCCGCCGCGCGGCGCCATAAGCGCGTCAAAGTAATGCTCCCAATCGATCGCGCGCTCTTTCCTCCTGTCCACAGGCTCAGGATTCGACCTGGCCCTGAATCCCACAACGCCTTCGCTATTCTCGCCAGTTAGATCCGCAGTCAGGAGGAGCCCATTGTCGAATTCGAGCTCGTCGACCGGTATTGGCACACCGTTGCGCTTCACCAAGCCACGCTGGTTGATGAGCATCTTGAGTTCCTCATCTGACAGCACCCATCGCTTGCGGCAATATGCGCGCAGCTGGTTGAACGGGAATCCTGGGAAGACCAGATTGTTGAATGCCAATGGCTTCACCAACACATACATCTTGCCGGCGAATCCTGGCGGAATATAATCGTATTTTGGTATGCCGTCCAAGACGAGCCTGTCAAGGTTGCCCATCCGTCCTTCAGTGCTCTTAGGGCTGGCACGCATGAAGAAATTCTGAGGGATTTTCCATGTGCCTTCAAGCGGGAAGAGCCAGGAGAAATCCTTGTACGCGACAATGCCGTTCTGCTCTGATATCTTGTGCTGCGGCCGTTCGCGCGGGTTCAGCCTGCGCAGGCTCTCGAGCACCGGAACGCCCCGGTCAGGCTTGAAGCCGTCAGGCACACGCCAGCAAACGTCCTCTGTCACGATATCGTAATTCGCAGGCTCGATGCGTTTCTCGCGTTCGGGAGTATGATTAAGACCCGACCACTCATCCTGGAAGAACGCCTGCCTGATCTCCTGAGAAGCCAGTGCGCCTTCTATCTTATCTGTTAATGCCATACCCCTCAGGCAGTTGTCTCAATAAAGGATATAAATGCATTATTGCGCTTGGATTTCTATTCTGCAAGCGACAGCACCATTCATCACCGTCCCTAGACAAATGCGTGAGGAAAAATTATTATACCGGTCTGCTGCCGGTCATAACATGTTCCAGCTGGGGGATTACATAACACTGCTCTCTGACGCGCTGAAGCGAAATGAGACAATAGTCTTCGGATGCACGTGCGCAATCAGGTACTCGGGAAGGGCAGAGAGCCAGCTTGGCGAGGGCGACAGGGTCGTGATGATAAAGGCAGACAATGCTCTGCTCGTGCACCAGCCGACTGGCAATGCGCCTATCAACTATATGAAACCAGGGACAGGATACACAGTGAAGCTCGAAGACAACAAGCTCGTGCTAAAAGCGACCAATATACTGGAAAAAGAGAGCATGGAGATAACGATATATCGCGTGCATTTCTTCAACGCGCACAAGCTGCAGGATGGCCAGGCAATAGTCGTGGCAGGCACTGAGGAAGACATGGCGAACATGCTTTATCGGAATCCGGAACTTGTTGAATCGGGATTCAGGCCGGTATCACAAGAAGAACAAACAGCTTACGGTTATATCGACGTGCTCGGCACAGACAAGGATGGCACGCTGACGATTGTTGAATGCAAGCGCTATGTCGCAGACCTGGCTGCTGTTACTCAGCTTCGCAGGTATGTTGAGAAAGTGATGGTGAGCAAGGGGATAACAAAGGTCCGCGGCATACTCGCAGCGCCAAAGATAACTCCCAACGCAGAACAGATGCTGAAAGACTGGGGATACTCGTTCGTCGCTGTAAAGCCGCCGAAATACCTTGAGGACTTTGACAAGAAGCAGCAAAGACTGGACGTGTTCACTTGAATATCCTCCTAATCGGACCACAGGGTTCAGGAAAAGGCACGCAGGGCAGGATAATCGCGCAGCAATACGGTCTTGCGCACATATCAAGCGGTGACATGTTCCGCGATGAATACGCCTTGGGGACAGACCTGGGCATCAAGGCGCACGTTTACTGGAACAAGGGACAGCTCGTGCCTGATGAACTCACGCTCACGATGATATTGAAGCGCCTTGAAGGAGTGAATGGCTGCGTCCTTGACGGTTTCCCTCGCACAGTCCCACAGGCAGAAGCGCTCGAGAAAGCGCTGAAGCTCGATTATGTGATAGAGCTCGACCAGCCAAAGCAGGTCACGATCGATAGGCTCTCTAGCCGCAGGCAATGCGACAACAACCATGTCTATGGCACTGCGCGGCCAGTGCCAGCGTCAGGATTGTGCGAAGACTGCAGCAAGCCCCTGAAACAGCGCGAGGACGATGCTCCTCAGAAGATTGAACAGCGGCTGAATGAATACCATATCAAGACCAAGCCTTTGCTGGACTTCTACACAAAGCGCAGAGTCCTGTACAAAGTCGATGCCGCGCAGCCGCCAGAGAAAGTCACTGCTGATATCGTGAAGATTATTACACCTCCATGATTTCCAAATCCTTCATCTTCGGCAACGCGAACGCATCCTGGCTGTTGACAATCGTTTTCTTGTCATAATCGACCACAAGCCAGCCTGCATCGCGGTACTTGCCTGGCAGGTTGCGCACTGCAAGCTGGCCTTGCTCGATGAGACGCAATGCAGTGCGGTAATGGACATACAACTGGTGGACAGTGTGATTGTTGATGATTGTCAGGTGGACGAAAGACATGCTGGTGTGAAAGAGGAGGTCCTTAACATCCTTTGCGGTGAAAAGTCCGGAAATCTTCCGGCTAATCCGGAAGAACTTCCAGAATTTTCGTGGAACTTCCGAAACCTGACACTATCCTGACCTGTTTTTTCAGTTTTTTCGAAAGAAATCTCATGAGTTCCTGGTTTGCCTTGCCTTTATCTGGCTGTGCAGCGACCGAAACGACCCATTTTGCGCCTTCCTGACTCAGAATCGCGTTCTCTTTGGCGTTCGGCTTGACCTTCACTTGTAATCGCGCCATGTATGCTTGCACTTCGTGCATTTCAAGAATTTGGTCGGCGGCTCGTCTCCTGCGCGCGTCTGGACCTCCCAAACATACGCTTCCTTGTTTCCGCACTTCTTGCATTCTGCCTCTGTCTTTGCGTGGACTTCGACTTCCTTCTCGACAACCGCTATCTCGCGTTTCTCTTCCTTGTTGCCGCTGGAAGTGATCTTCACATTCTCTGCAGCGCACTTGTAGCCGCACGAACAGGCGAGCACATGCTTGCCGCCTTCGTGCTTCGGCATCATTATCGACTTGCACTTAGGGCAGAAAAGCATCAGACCACCCCGACAAGCTTGAGCACTTCCACAAAGCCTATCTTTATCCAGCCGAGCAATGGCACCCTGACCACTGCCCTGCCTATCACTCGCTCATTGCCGATGTTCTGCTCGAATGATGCAGACGCGCAGTTGTTGTCCCCTTTTGTGCGATAGAACTTGTCGCCATCAGGAGATCCTCTGACCTGGACAATGCGGTGGATGATCGGCTCCTTGCGGCTGTCTGCCCAGAAAACAAGTATGTCACCGACAGCAAGCTCCTCAGGGGATTTGAGTATCATTATGTCACCCTTATTGAAGCCATTGGTGAAAGGATAACTGTCAAAATCCTCTGCTGAAACGCCGAACTGGATATACAGCTCGCCGTTTGCCGAGCGCTTGGAACACTGGGAGTCAACGCAGCACTGGTTGCGCGCCCACCATTGCTCGAATGAGCCGCTGTGTTCCATGCTCGAGGACACCACTGCCACGATAGGATGGCTCGTGCCAAGCAGGAAACCAAGGCCAGGATAGATGATGAACTTAATCAAGACAAAAGCGATGAGCACATTGGCGATCCAGCTCCAGATGCTGTTGTCCTCCCACAAGAACCACCAGAGCTTGCGCCAGAAACCCATCGGTTTTTTATGCGACTCGTTAGCTGGTCTGCTAGTTGCCTTCTCTTTCATCGTCCTGACCACCAGCTGCATGGTTTAAAAGCTTTTGTTTTTGCGTCACGTTTAAATAGGCCTCGAACCAGACCAGTCCTATGGGAGAAAAACCAGCTGATTATTTCGAAGGCGTGCTGCAATTGCGCAATGTGTCTGATGAGGCGATAGACTGGCTGTATGAGGAGATACAACGCACAGGCAAGACAAAGATAGCGAAAGCCAGGGAGGTAGCAGGCGGAATCGACGTATACCTGTCATCACAGCATTACATGCAGACCCTTGGCAGGCATCTGCAGCAGCGCTTTGGCGGCGTGCTGAAGATAACAAGCAGACTCCATACCCGCGACTCTTTGACGAGCAGGGACGTGTACCGCATGACTGTCCTGTTCAGGCAATTGGGATTCAAGATGGGAGATATCGTCAAGTATCATGGCGAGCAGTGGAAGGTAACCGGGCTTGGAAACCAGATCGCATTGCAGAATGTGAAGACTGGCAAGAAGAAACGCGTGCCTGCTGACAAGCTAGCTGATGTTCTTGCGTAAATGCTGGTAATCCTCAATCAGTTTCCTGAGCAATGCCTTGTCTGAGCGCGCCTTCTCAAGCGATGCCTTGTCAAGGAATGCGAAATAATCGTCCTGCGTGTGAGAGACAGAGGATGCGTCAAGGATCACAAATGGCAGCTTTTCTGCGACTTTCGGCTTTGGTGCCCTGACTGCGATGATAAGATCGACCATGCCTGCGAGTTCGTCAAGCGCGCGCTCGCTGAAGCTGTTCGGCTCATCGACAAACAGGATATCGTTCTCCCTGAATCCTGTGACCCTGGCGACGCGCTTGAATTCATCAAAGCCAAGATTGCGCATCCGCTTAGCGATGACATACCTGTCCTGATTGAGCAGGGCGTGCTGCAGGCGCTGCTGCCTTGTCAGGACGTGCTCGAGCTGGTGCTTGAGCTCTGCGATTGTGCGTCTGGACTGCTCAAGCTCTGCTGTAGGACGGATAATGCGGGTCTCTGGTCTAATCGCGATGCTCAGCGCGCTGGTCTTTCTCTTGAGGCGCTGGATGTACTTGGCGAGCTTCTTGTTCTGTCTCTGGAGCAAGGTCTTGTCCTGTTCTGCGATGACAAGATCGTTATAGAGCCGCCAGTAATCCTCTTCCTTGAGCTGGCGCTGCGCGACATGCTCGCGCATCATGCGCACGCGCTCCTTCTGCGGGGCAGTGAGCAGTTCAAAGCCTGCGCGTATGCTTATGCCTTGCTTGATGACCAGTTCCTTGAGCGCCGCGTCGAGTTCAGGACGCTTCTGCTCAGCGATGAAGAAGTCTATCCGGGATAGAAGGCGCTCGCGCTTCTTGAAAGCAGCGAGAGCCGCAGCAAGGGCGTCCATCTCGTGATGGTTCCTGTACTCCTGCGAACTGGCCAGCGCCCTCTTTTCCACCACAAGCAGATCCTCTGCAGGCGCACAGATCCTTGCACCGAGCTTCGTGGCGACCGATGAGACGAACTCAGGCACTTTTGCCTTGTCTGTCGCGACAACGATGACTGTCCCGAGCGCGCTCAGCTCTGCGACAACGCTGTCCAGGTCAAGCTCCTTTGAGGCCTTTGCCGCGACAAGCCTGCCGCTGACATCGATCGCAGCATAGCCGACTGTAGTGCCTGGATCAACTCCGGCGATCAATAATCTTTTCATGGAAGTATTATTATGTTCCCCCTGCCTTTCTTTATCTTCTTCAGCTTGCCTTGCGATTCCAGCTCTGCGATCATCAATGATATCTTTGCCTCAGAATATGGTATCGCCCTGCGCAAGTCCTTCTGCGTGGTCCTGCCGCCTTCCTTGCGGACAAACGCAAGGATGTCCTCAAGGTCTGCCTTTATCGTAAGCTTCTTTTCCTCTTTCTTCTCTTCAGCTGGAGGGCGTTTACTGAAGTACTTCCACGCAAGGAAAATGAGTGCGGCAAGAATGATTAACACAATCAAGGCACGGGCAGGGAATGATATCGGCTCCTCGTACTCAACCACATCAAGGGTCTCATTCAGCAGCTCTTCTTCTGCTTCAAGGTCAGGGAAAAGGATGAGGTCAAGGACATACTCGCCCTCTTGCTTGATAGTGATGCTTTCGTTCGCGATAAGATCCAGCTTGATGTGGTGGGCAGTAATAATATAGTTGCCTGGCGGAGCACTGAATCGATAGGTTCCGTTGCGGGAAACCATCACCTGATTTGGGGTAGTATCTATCTCTACTATCGCCTGGCTGAGGGTATTCAACTCCAAGTCATACACGCTTCCCTGGACCACTGCCGCATGCGCATTACTGGCTAAAACCAGCAAAAACAAGGTCAATAGCCCCCAATACTGTTTCATAAGCATTGACGAGTCGAGCAGACTATATAAAACTTTGCAAAGAAAAACAAGCCCGAATCGAGCTCGGTAAAGTGTTAGAAGCCAAAATAAACCTTTATTTTTGGACCTCCAAAAGTGTATTTATAAGATACGGTACGTACTAGGGTCTGTTCGCATGTAATAAATGCGGACAATGATTACTAAAAACAGATGGAGGGAAATACCATGAACTGGACAAAAATGGCGGCATTGTTTGTGCTTGCCCTGTTTGTCATCAGCGTGGTGCCGATTGTTGCCGCAGAAGAGGGAAGCGATAGCGGCAGCGGCGATACCACGGTTGAGGCAATGGCAGAAACATCTGCTGAAACAGGAGCAGATACAGAAGATGCTGCTTTCCATAGATCGCGCGAAGCGCTAAAGACGCAGGCTGAAACAAAGCGTGCAGAACTGCGCGCCAAGCGTGAGGGAGCCCGTGAGGCTTTCAAGACAGATATCAAGGCATTGAAAGTGCGCCAGGAAGAGCTTGAGCGAGAGCTCAGGTCCAACCGCGAGCGCATGAAGCAGATCCGCGAGGAATACAAGTCCAAGCGCGGAGAGCTGAAAGACCAGCGCGAAGCTGCCCGCATATCATTGGGCGAAGCACGCGCTGAACTGCGCGATTGCGCAGGCAAGGACACTGAGGGATGCAAGCAGGCACGTGCAAATGCAAAAGTGCATGCAAGCGCATTCCTGAACCGTGCTGCAGAGCACATTATATCTGTGCTCGAACAGGCACGAGAGCGTGTCGAAGCATCAGATATGACTGATGCGCAGAAGGCAGAGGTCATGGCTGAGATAGAAGAGGCACTTGTAGAGATCGCAGCTGCGAAGGAGAACATAGCTTCGCTAGGCGAGGACGCTACAAAGGAAGACCTCAAGGATGCAGCGCAGATAATCCGCGAAGCATGGCACAAGGCCAAGAAGGGCATCAAGCACGGAGTCGGACAGGTCGCGAGCCACCGCATAGGCGGTGTCATCGTAAAGATGGAGCACCTCGAAGACAAATTCGACCGTGTCATAACCCGCCTTGAGAAGGCAGGCAAGGACACAAGTGCTGCTGAGGCCAAGAGGGCAGAATTCGAGGCCAAGCTTGACGCGGCTGAGAAGCTGCATGCTGAAGCAAAGGCATTGTTCGAGTCAGGCGACCACTCTGCAGCTGCAGAGAAGATCCGCGCAGCCCATGCAGAGCTGAAGGCAGCGCACGAGATCCTCAAGGGTCTGGTGCAGGAAATCCGCGGCATAGGCGGCGGCAAGGCCTTGGAAGAGGAATCTGAAGAGGCTGAAGAGGAGTCTGACGAAGCTGACGAAGACGAAGCCGAAGAGGATGAGTCTGAAGAGGACGAGTCTGATGAGGAAGAGTCTGACGAAGACGAAGCCGAAGAGGATGAGTCTGAAGAGGACGAGTCTGATGAGGAAGAGTCTGACGAAGACGAAGCCGAAGAGGATGAGTCTGAGGAAGCACCTGCCGAAGCAGGCACTGAAGCAAACACGGATGTCGGAGCGACTGTTTAAACCTGCAAAGGTTTAAATACGGTCAACCACTGGAGAACAAAGGTGTTCCCAATGAAAACGACACTCGTGATAGCAGCAGTGCTCGCGTTGCTGGTGATAGCAGGATGCGCGCCAAAAGCGGCAGCTCCTGCTGCGCCAGCCACTGACAAGGCGGTTGCTGATGTCAGCACAGGGGTCTCTGAGCTGGATCAGCTCACAGCAGACCTGGACACGAGCGACCTAAACACGCTCGACCAGGAACTCGCAGACATCCAGAGCCTCGAGCTGCAGTAGCGACAACAATTTATACCCTTTTTCTTTTCTTTTTCATTTACCATGATTGAACTTGACGGCACATTCGGCGAAGGCGGAGGACAGATAGTCCGCACTGCGCTAGCGCTTTCTACGCTGACACAGCAAGGATTCCACGTCACAGACATACGCAAGGGCAGGAAGGACTCAGGGCTCAAGATGCAGCACCTACACTGCATAAAGGCATTGCAGAAGCTCACAGACGCAGAGGCAGAAGGCGCCTCGCTCGGCTCAACAGAGCTCACGTTCCTGCCAAAGCCGTTGCACGGCAGGTCGCTGTCAATCGACATCGAGACAGCAGGCTCAATAACGCTCTTCCTTCAAGCTGTTCTTCTGCCATGCTGCTTCGCAGACAAGCCGGTGAAGCTGGAGATCATAGGAGGCACAGACGTCGCCTGGGCGATGCCCATTGATTATTTCCGCGAAGCGCTCGTGCCGCAGCTCAGGCGATGGGCAGAAATCGATGTCAAGATAGAGAAGCGCGGCTATTACCCGAAAGGCAATGGAAAAGTCACGGTTCGCATCAAGCCGACAGTGTCAAGGAATGACTTTGACACATTTGACACGTTCTGGAAGAAGCTCCAGCAGGGACCGCATCTCAGCCTCACTGAGCAGCATCATCTCATGCACATCAAGGGCATCTCGCACGCGAGCAAAACCCTTGAGGATGCGCGTGTCGCAGAACGGCAGGCTCACACAGCGCAGCAAGCGCTCAGCAAATACGACTGTCCCATCAGCATCAGGAGCGAATACGCAGACACGCTCTCAACAGGCTCAGGCATAACCCTCTGGGCAGTGTTCAGCAAGAACAAAGAAGACATAGACGTGGCAAACCCGATAATACTCGGCGCAGACGCGCTCGGAGAGAAAGGCACGCCAGCAGAAAGCATCGGCAAGACAGCTGCAGAGCGACTGATGAAAGCCATCGCATCAGGAACGCCAGTCGACGCTCACCTGGCAGACAACCTAATCCCCTGGCTGGCATTGACAGCGCCAGGCACTGTAAAAGCAGAAGCGATCACCAAGCATACGACAACAAATATCTATGTCGTCCAGAAATTCATGCCAGTGAAGTTCAACATACGAGACACGACCATCACGAGCAGCATCTGATCAATATTGGAATAAAGCTTAAACACCCAACAGGAAGGTAGGGGTTGTCGAATAGTCTGCGAAAATAGATATTATGAGATTTTTTTGTCAATAGTCATACTGTAACCAATCATTCCATCAGGTGCACTGGTTCTTTTCAACAAACGACTCTCTAAAAGATAATATGCGAATAACAACGGGTAAAAGCTAGCACGTCCTACGTCTTCAACAATGCTTGTTGGCCTTGGAGGGACTTCCAATTCCTCTGCTGTTCGCTTCAGAGCGTAACTTATTCGTGAACCAAAAACCCTTCGGTCATACGTTGTGCCCAAAAAACCTGATAAAGTTCCCCCAGTCATAACAAAACAGGAATCACTCTGGTTTTTTAAACCTTATGAAAAGTCTTCACTTTTTCAGATGGTTTAAACTAATATTCGTCTGAAGCATCGAAGCAAGAATCAATATCAATTAGAATGCCTTGGCCTTAAGCCAGCGTTGCCAGCTTGATGCTCGTTCTCAGGTCTTTTATCTCGTAGCTGAGCTGTCTGCGGTCTTCTTCGCTGAGCTTGCGTGCTGCAGCTTCTAGGCCGTCAAGCAGGCGCTTGGCCTCATCGATGTTGCCTGAATCTATGCTTGAGCGGGCGCTCTCTATCATGGATTGCAATTCATCACGCGCGCCAGAGACCGCAGGCAATGCTATCGCAGGCTTGCGAGCGACTCCTGCCTTTGCAGGCCGTTCAATCCGCTCAGCGCGCACAACCATCGGCTTTGGCGCTGCAGCGGCATGCGTCACGTGCACTACCCTGACTCCGAACTTCTTGCCCTTGCGTTCCAGCTGTGTGATCGTGCGCTTCAACTGGGCTGCTGTGCGCGAGAGCCCAGGCAATTGCTTCTTGAGGGCTTTCGCCTTCTCTGCCGCGGCGATGATCTTCTTTGCGTCGGTCAGCTCACGCTTTGCGTGCTCCAGCTTCTGCTGGTCGCGCTCCAAGAGCCTCACCCGCGAAACGACAGCACGTTCTTCCTTCTCCAGCATTGCCTGGTCCTTGTTGAATTCCTTGATCATGCCGAGCATTTCCTGCTCCTTGTCCTTGAGCATCCCGATGTCATCCCTTACAAGGCGGTCAATCTCTACCTTCTGCGTGCTCAGGAACTCCTTCTCGTCGCGCAATGCCGTTATCTTGTCGTCCCATTCCTGCTGCAGGTTGGCGAGCTCTCCTTTGCGCTCTGCAGCGAATGTCTCTATCTCCTGCTTGCTCGTTGCCAAGCCATCAGCGAGATTCTTGAGCTCATTCTGGTGGTCAAGCCAGAGCAGCTCCTTCTGCGTCACGACCTTTTCCTTCTGCTGTATCGTGGCGAGCTTCTCAT
>Ga0247727_10015306_pt1 | contig 12600 bp, 12 predicted proteins | sample WisWelCaveWW1625_FD_202498 | JGI IMG/M metagenome (GOLD analysis project Ga0247727, IMG submission 202498) | Biofilm microbial communities from Wishing Well Cave, Virginia, United States - WW16-25 | ecosystem: Environmental > Aquatic > Deep subsurface > Groundwater > Cave microbial mat | place... | reverse complement strand
GCTCTTCTTCCTGCGCCCGGCCGCGGGCTACGCGAAGTTTCGCACACCGATTCGCAACTACTATCAATGCGGGTCCGGCACGCACCCCGGCGGCGGCATCACCGGCGCGCCGGGAAGATTGGCGGCGCTGGAGATTTTGAAGGAAGGGAGGTAGGAACTCAACGCAATCTTCTTTCTGAAAATCACCCTTGATTTTCAACGCGTCTTTTAATACCATTTTTACAGATCATCCTTCGCGCAGCGGCAGCAAATGTCCGCTGCGCCTACTCACACAGTGCCACTTCCTCAAAGCGCGAACACGACTCTCACTGTGAAAAGTAGCGCACGACTTCCCACCCGACATGATAAAATATTTTCGCAACCGCACTCGGAGGGCTATGCGATCCACTCGCGAACAGATTGGAAGGCTCAGAAGGCTTAAAACGCCTAGCCTGATGCTCTTAGCAATGGGTCTTTTGACTTGCGGCAAGCCGCCAGAAAAAGCGCAATTCAAATCGTGTGAAAGCACGATTACCCGCCGCGATATTGTCTTTATCGTGGACCAAAGCGGAACGATGTACGCCAATGATCGCCTCGCCTTGCGCTGGGAGGTGCTGCGCGTCGTTGCGGGGTCTTTGTTCCGTGACGAAAGCCTTTCGGCGGCGCAGAGGCGCAAAAATTCCGGCGATACTCTGCTCACTCAAATCGCGGTCATTCCTTTCGGCGGCAAAAAAGAAACGGACGACTATAATGCCCCGCCCAACCCGCGCTGGTTTACACGCAATCAACTAGCGGAATTGAGCACGTTCCTGCATCGTTGGAAAGAACGATCGCAGAAGGGAGATACGGCGCATTTTTCGAATTTCGCTTCGCCCTTCGCGCTGCTGGCCAGTAATCGGCTGCGGTGGCGCCACGCGGCCGAGCGCTACATCTTTTTCATCTCCGACGGCAAGTACAACATTCTTCCTCACGTGGGCAATCCCGAAAACCACAGCCGGGAAGAGGTGCAGTTTGAAGCATTACTCACGGACTTTCGCCGGCAAAAAAATTGGCCGGTTTATTTCATCGGGCTTGGCCGTCGCGGGCTGGATAAATTTCAAGAGCCCAACTTTGAAATCAACCGCATCTTCCGCATGGCGCAAGCCCTGCCCCTGCCTGTTTCCCGCGCCAATCTCAACGCTTATCCCGGCTTTACCGCGCCGGATTTGCTTCAGCGCAATCTCGTGACGATCATAACTTCAAATGCAAAACAGCCACTGGAGCAATTGCAGACACAACTCGAACACATATTGCGCCCGGTGCGTTCCGCCCGGCCCGAACCTCTCACCGAAAGCGGTTCTGATTTTCCCGTAGTCGATCCCAGTTGGGCGGAAATCACCGTGGAAGTGGCAAAAGAAACCACCACCGCCGCGTTGGTACAAAGCTTACGTTTTTTCGTTAAAACCACCAACCCCTATAAACTGATGCGCGATTTCAAGCCGTTGCCCGCTAACCCCGGGGCAGAATTTTTCTCTTCGTCTCTTCACACCTTGGTCGTTGATACCGCGGCCTTGCGGCGCGAGCTGCCTGAGGTTTTCAACTTAACCGCGCTGCAAGCTTGGGGATTGAAATCCGTCAACCCGAACATTGTCTTGCGGCGCGTTGGCCTGGCGATCAAAGACAATTGGAAGGTTAGCATTGAACGATGCGAAATCGTTCCCCAACAACTGGAGCGTTCGTTTTGGCGCAGGCTGCTCCGAAAACGCGAGCCGCCAAGATATCAAATGGAATTGTCGGTGCGCGCGACGCATACTTGCAAAGTCAAGCTGCCGCAAGCCCTTCTCCGCGTCCGCATTCCGGAACTCGGAAACTGGGAGGTCGAGGGCGTTCCCGACGACGCGCGGACGGGCACGGCTTACACGTGGCATTTCACCCTTGCGCATCAAGATCTGTTCGCACAACGCATCGGTTGGGCGATCAATCTTGAGCTTGAGATCCCGGATTTGTACGCGTGCAGCATCCACCTGCCGGCGGACATTCCACTGCATGCGAAAGCCCGCACCAGCGCTTTGATGACCAGCCTTTTGCCGCGCGAAAACCCAGCCAACTGAATGTGCCATGAACCTTTCGGATTTTTTTAAAACACTCACCGTAGTGAACTTGCAAACCAAACGGCGAACGCTTACGGCGAAAGTAAAGCGATGGCTGAGTGAGCCCGCGCCGGTTACAGAGGATATGCCCTGGTGGGCGCCGCAACGTCGCGTGGGAGCGATAGGCTCGCTGTTGTTCATCGGCATTGTGGCTTTGGGCGGTTGGCTGTTCGTTCGTGCGCTGGATTCGGATTATGATGATCCGAACAAATACGAACAGGTTTATTACTTGAACAATATCTTCACGGTTAGAAAAGACGCCGTCACCATCGAAGCCAACCTCTTCGGGGCAGAGGCCGACTCCAAGTTGGAAACGCACGCGAGATTGCTGCGCATTCATGGTGACCAAGGAAGAGTGGCGAGCCTCGATACCTTAAAACTGAAATACGTCGTTATCTCGCCCGCCGAAATTCGCCCCAACGAACCCACCATCCGAATCGAGAAGCTGGCCCGGCAACGTCATTTGCACGCCGCTCTGCGCGAGCTGGCGAGCCATGACCTCGTGCGTTATCTTCCTCCGACCCAACGCCGCGGCGCGGTTTATTCTTTTGATCTGGAAATGGAAGTCTTTCGCGGCCCGGAGAGCTTGGGGCTTTACGAAGAAACTTTTCACTTTCGCGGCGACGCGGTGGTGGAGCAATCCACGATTTTTCTCGCGTTGCTCTTCGCCGGGCTATCACTCCTTTTCATTGTCGATTTCAGCAGCATCGAAATGGACCTGCGGTGGGGAAAACTTTTAAAGGCTATGGCGATGCAGCTTGCCCAAGTGCTCCACTATCTCAAACTGCCCGCGCAAGTCGCGATGGAGTTTTGGGATTTACAGCCGATATTGAGCCTCGCAGTCGGCGTCGTTCTCCGACGCGTTCTCGAGCGGATCGTTGAGCAACTTGAGCGGTTGGTTTCTCTTTCCGACCAAAAAGAGGTTCGCGAGCTCCATACTGAAGCACAAGACCTGCTTGCCTTCCTCAATCAAGTTGCTGGCCAATCGCCTAAAAATGAAGCCGAGTTCTCGCTTTGGCAGCAGAGTTTCAAGAACCTCATCGCCCGGACGGAAAAAATTCAACAGCGCTTGCTGTTCTTGGGCAAAAGACCTCTACGCTTTCACAGCAAGAAACCGCCTCTGCCTTTGCAGCAATTGGAAGACGCGCTTGCGTTAACGCACGCCATGGTCCAACACGGGTTTGACAATCTCCGCGCAGCGCTCGTTACCGTTAATGCCCGACGCAAAGAGCGGCGCCGGTTGCACAAGGCCGCCCGAGCGCAACGTTTAACGGAAATCGCCGCGCGTCTCAACTCCGCGTTGCAGCAAGAGAATCTTCGCAGCGACATAAAAAAGTTGGGAGAAAATTTTCCCCGCGAGAGCACGCCGCAGGCCATTTTCGACACGGAAGATGTGCGCGCAGAGGCCAAGACCACGTTCGTTGAGAAGAAAGAAGATCTTTATTGTGATGAGTTTTCTTTTGGTGTCAATGTATCGGAGCGCCCACAGGCAGAATTGGTTTGGCTGCAAATCAGCAAAACCGGAGAGGAGTATACACTGGCCCAAGCGAGCAAAAATAAAAAGCTCAAAATTCCTGGGCCGCCGAGCACGGTTGTCGCGGTTTTCAACGACAAAGATGAAGAAGTTTGGATCAACTACGTCATTCAAATTGTTCTTCACCGTCCCCAAGCAAACAAAAGTACTTTGCGCTTTGAAACCACAAGCGACGATCTAGATTTGATACAGCCCAAGCCGGACCCCGAACGTTGGTTCGTGGAAATAATTCCACCGGAACAACTAATCAAAGGAAGGAGGGAGCCGGCAGCTAACGCTAAAAAGTTGCGCGAAGAAAGTGTTCATTAGCGTTTGGCCTTGAGCAGACTCTTTTCACTTCAGCATTCTGCAGACCATTCAAGTTTTCTCCAACCTCTCCTTCAACACCTCATTCGCCACTTTGGGATTCGCCTTCCCCTTCATCGCGCGCATCAATTGCCCCACCAAAAAGCCGAACACTTTTGTGTCGCCCTTGCGATAGCGCTCCACTTCTTTCGGATGCGCGGCGATGATTTCGGCCACGGCTTGCGCGATGGCGGCGCTATCCGAAACTTGCTCGAGGCCTTTTTCCGCCACGAGCACTGACGCGGATTTGCCGCCGGCGAGCATTTCTTCAAAAACTTCTTTCGCAATCTTTGCAGTGATCTTTCCGCTTTCGAGCAGTTGCAAAACTTCCGCGAGGGCTTGCGGTGTGAGTTTGAACGCGGCAATCTCGATCTTCTGCTCGCGCAAAACGCGCATGACTTCGCCCATCACCCAATTCGCGGCTAGCTGCGGCTCTTTTACTTGCTTGGCAACGGCCTCGAAATAATCCGCGACTGCCCTTTCTTCCGTGAGCACTTCAGCGTGTTGTTTGGAAAGTTTGAACTGCTCGACAAAACGATTGCGTCGCGCACGCGGCAATTCCGGCAAAGCGGCGCGCGCCTCGTGCAGCCACGCTTCATCCACGCGCAACGGCGTCAAATCCGGCTCCGGGAAATAACGATAGTCGTGCGCGAACTCCTTCGAGCGCATGCTCACCACTTGATTGCGGTTCGCATCCCACAACAAAGTCTCTTGCACGATTTTGCCGCCACTTTCGAGCACGCTGATTTGGCGCTGAATTTCATATTCAAGCGCGCGCTCGACGTGGCGAAACGAGTTCATGTTTTTGATTTCGGTCTTCACGCCGAACTCTTTTTGCCCGACCGGACGCACGGAAATATTCGCATCGCAGCGCAAGCTGCCTTCTTCCATGTTGCCGTCGCAAATGCCGAGATAACGGACGAGCTGTCTCATGTATTGCAGATAAAGATAAGCCTCGCGCGGCGTGGAAATATCCGGCCCACTCACGATCTCGATCAACGGCGTGCCGCAGCGATTGAGGTCGATGAGCGTTTCATCATCTGCGACGAAAGACTCCGCGTGCACCGACTTGCCGGCATCTTCTTCCAAATGAATGCGCACGAGGCTCACGCGCTTCTTCGCGCCCTCGGCTTGCTCGATCTCAATCTCGCCGTGCTCGCAGATCGGCTCTTCGTATTGCGAGATTTGATAGCCCTTGGGAAGATCGGGATAGAAATAATGCTTGCGCGCGAAGATCGAAAGCGGCGCAATGCGGCAATTCGTAGCCAGGCCAATCTTAATCGCAAACTCCACGGCTTTGCGATTGAGCACGGGTAACACGCCGGGCATGCCTGCACAAACGGGCGAGACTTGCGCGTTCGCCGCCGCGCCGAATTTCGTGCTGATGGGCGAGAAGATTTTCGAGTCGGTGAGAAGCTGCGCGTGAACTTCGAGGCCGATGACGGGTTCGTAGAGCATGGTTCGAGGGCTTCAATTGCACGTTAAAGTTTGATAATCGCCCTCTCTATAATGTCATTCTGTAAGAACCTTCCCTAGTGCTTGGAACAAAGCTAGTTTTGAGATTTGTTCCCAGTGCGAGGGAAGGTTCTTCCAGAATGACAACCGAGGGGTATTCATTCAACCCATGACACTTGGAGTTTTATGTATGCTCATCAATGCCCGCCTGCTCCAAATAATGCGCAAGCTGCATCATCGTGGTTTCATCAAAAGCCTTCGCCACGATTTGCAAGCCGATGGGCAAGCCTTGCTTATCTTTTCCAGCAGGCAATGAAAGCGCGGGCACGCCCGCGAGATTCATCGACACCGTGAAGATGTCGGAGAGATACATCGTCAACGGGTCGGATACTTTCTCGCCGAGCTTGAATGCGGTCGTCGGCGTGGTGGGAGTGAGCAGCGCGTCGCACTGTTGGAAGGCTTGCTCGAAGTCGCGGCGAATGAGCGTGCGCACTTTCATGGCGCGACGATAGTACGCATCGTAATAACCCGAGGAGAGCACATACGTGCCGAGCATGATGCGACGTTTCACCTCTGCGCCAAAGCCTTCACTGCGGCTTTTGACGTAGAGCTCTTCGAGCGAGTTCACGTTCTGCGCGCGGCGGCCATAACGCGCGCCGTCATAACGCGCGAGATTCGAAGAAGCCTCGGCCGTGCAAATGATATAGTAAGTGGCAATGGCGTACTGCGTGTGCGGCAATGAAACTTCTTTGAGCGTTGCGCCTACATTTTCGAGCAGTGTTTTCGCGCGCTCGATGGCATCGAGAATTTCCGGTTGCACGCCCGAAGAGAGGTATTCTTTCGGCAAGCCAATGACTTTGCCTTTGATCTCGCCGGTGAGAAGCTGCGCATACTGCGGCGCGGCAACCGGCGCGGAAGTCGAGTCATGCTCATCCACTCCGGCAATGACTTCGAGCACGCGCGCAGCATCTTCGACTGAGTTTGCGAACACGCCGACTTGATCGAGCGAGGAGGCGAACGCCACAAGTCCCCAGCGCGAGACCAGACCATACGTCGGCTTCAACCCCACCACACCCGAAAGCGCGGCGGGTTGGCGCACTGAGCCGCCTGTGTCGGAACCCAGCGCTGCCATGGCCAATTGCGCTGCGACTGCCACGGCCGAGCCGCCGGAAGAGCCGCCGGGAACATATTCCGGGTTGTGCGGATTTTTCACCGGGCCGAACGCGGAATTTTCGTTCGAGCTGCCCATCGCGAATTCGTCCATGTTGGTTTTGCCGATGATAATGGCATCGGCTTTCTCCAAGCGCGCAATCGCTGTCGCGTCGTAAGGCGAAATGAAATTTTCCAAAATGCGTGAGCCGCAGGTGAGGCGCTCGTCTTTCATCGCGAGAATGTCTTTCACTGCAAGGATGCTGCCCGCCAGTTTGCCCGCTTGTCCGGCTTTGAATTTGGCATCGACGCGTTGCGCATGTGCGCGAGCGCGGTCCGCAAGAACCGTGAGAAATGCATTTAACGAAGATTGTTTTGCGAGGCGAAATAAATGTTCTTCGACGAGCACAACACAACTCGTTTCCTCGCGACGCAAGCTCTCCTGCGCGGCGCGAATGCTTGAGGGATGATTCATTGTGATTGGAAGTGAGGGCGGCTTTAGATTTCGTGTGGCGAGTGGGAAAGGCTGCGCCGGCGGTTTGTCGCCGAAAGAACTTTGGCAGGATGATTTCTCGGCAGAATGATTCAAAAATTATTCTGCCAACCAATCATCCTGCCCGAGGCTTTCAAAAATTATTCTGAAACTAAAACGCCTTACACGCTCGCTTGCGTTTTCGGCGGCTCGGCTTTCTCCGGCTCGGCGGGTTCATGCGAGGCTTTTTTAAATTCGCGGATGCCCTGCCCCAGCCCGCGTGCCAATTCCGGCAGTTTTTTGGCGCCGAACAAAACCAAGACGATGATGAGAACGATGAACATTTCTTGTGGACCTGGCATATCGACCTCCTAAAATAATGTGGAATTTTTCGCTCGTTTTAACTCAGTGCTGGTGAGTCGTTTTTCTTTGAAGGCTGAGACGGCGCCGAACGATCATAGTCGATTTGTAGCTCCTGTTTCACGTCGGCGGCGGCGCGCTTGAAATCATTCATGGCTTTGCCGATACCGCGCGCCAGCTCCGGCAATTTTTTCGGGCCGAAGACCAATAGCACGATCACGAGAATCACGAGCAATTCACTCGTTCCAATTTGGCCGAACATCTTGCGACTCCGTGTTGAACAAACTTGCGAAGGTTTTAAAGCTTCGCGGGGTTCTAATCAAAAACCCAACGCAACAGATAAACGGCGACGAGAATCCCGATGATGCCCGCGCCGTTCACTTTCACAGTCATGCCGAGCGTGATGCTGAACAAAACAAGATCGAGCGTGCCGGGTCCGAGTGCGGGCGTCCAACTTTTGGTGAAAAATTCTTGCACAACGCCTTTGGGCAGCACCAGCGCCATCAGTTCTCCGAGCACCGTGCCGACGGCTGCACCCACAAAGATGATCAATATGACAAAGCCAAACGTTCGGCGCGAGCGCACGCGATCTCCTTTCTCACTCAGCTTGTTTTAAAGACGCGAGCATGGTAAGCAAAAATTGTTATAAAGTCAACCGTTCGTAGTGACTCCTTCAGGCGTTTCAAGCCATGCGAGCTTTCACACTGAGAGGAAGACCCGAAACGTCAGTCAGTTCTTGGAAGCGTTCAACAACGCCATAAAAAGTTGCAAGCCATCCTCCGAGCCGAGCAGGGCTTCGGCGGCGCGCTCGGGATGCGGCATCAAGCCCATGACGTTGCCGGTTTCGTTCATGAGGCCCGCAATATTTTCGCATGCGCCGTTGGGATTCGCGGCGCCCGAAATCTCGCCGCTCGCCGTGCAATAGCGAAATAAGATTTGCCCTCTGTCATAAAGCCGTTGCACGGTTTCCGCGGGCGCGAAGTAATTGCCGTCGCCGTGCGCGATGGGCATTTGCAAAACGACTTTTGAAATGTCTTTTGTAAAGGGCGTGTCGTGGTTTTGTACTTTGAGATAAACCTGCTGCGAAGCGAAGCGCAGATGTGAGTTGCGCATGAGCACGCCGGGGAGCAATCCCGCTTCGCAGAGAATTTGGAAGCCGTTGCAAATGCCGACGACGATGCCGCCCGCATGCGCGAAGCGAATCACTTCTTGCATCACCGGGGCGAAACGCGCGATGGCGCCGGTGCGCAGATAGTCGCCATAGGAAAATCCGCCGGGCAGAATGACGGTGTCAAGCTCGCCCAACTCGCGCTCTTTGTGCCAAATGAAACGCACCTCTTGCTGGAGCACGTGCTTGAGCACATGATAGCAATCGTGATCGCAGTTCGAGCCGGGGAAGACAACGATGCCGAAGCGCATGGGCAAAGCATTTGAAATGTTCAATTGCAAATTTTCAATTTTAAATTTGCACTGCCGTTATTCGTTCACAAAGCTCAAGCTGTAATTCTCAATGACGGGATTGGCCAAGAGCTTTTGGCAAGCTTCTTCGGCAACGGCGCGCGCGCGTTCCGCAGAGAGGCCTTCAAAAGACATTTCGATGAGCTTGCCGACGCGCACGTCCGCGATACCGGCGAAACCCAGCGTGGCGAGCGCATGCTGAATGGTTTTGCCTTGGGGATCGAGAATGCCGGGCTTGAGCGTGATGTGGATTTTGGCTTTCAAGAACTCACCTCTTGCTCATCGAAACATCAGGCACGGTCTCTTCTTCATCGCGCAAGAAGTGATACGCGGCGCGGCCGAGCTGCATCAACACGTATATGATTGCGACCGGGAAGAGCGCCCATTCCGGGAAGACGACGATCAAGCCGATTGCCATGGCGAGCAAGACAATCAAACGGGTATTCTGCCGGCCGCGTTGGAGGGAAAACTTGGGCATGGCTTCAAACGGAATCGTCGAAACCATCAGGAAGGCTGCCATGAGCAGCAACACCACGGTGAAACCGGGGAAGCGCACGTCGCCCCAAAAGTGATTGCTGAAGAGCACGTAAGAACAAATCAAGCCCGCGGAGGCGGGAATGGGCATGCCGGTGAAATTGCGCTTTTCCGCGGTGGAGACCATGGTATTGAAACGCGCGAGCCGAATCGCGCCTGCGGCGAGCGGCAGAAAACTGAAGAGCACGCCGAGCGGCTCGTGCTCGCGCATTTGCGCGGCATAAATCAAAAACGCGGGCGCGACGCCGAAGGAGACGACGTCCGCGAGCGAATCGAATTGAATGCCGAAGTCGGAATGGCCCGCGGTGAAGCGCGCGATCTTGCCGTCGAGCACGTCGAAGATGCCGGCCATGATGATGAGCCAGGCGCTCAAGGGATAATTGCCTTTATAGGCAAAAACCACGGACAGAAAACCGCATAGCAAATTCAAGACGGTCATGAGATTGGGAGCGAGCACGCGTTTATTTCGCATTTTTGAGTTCTCCTATGATGCTTTCTCCGGCTCGTACTTTCTCCCGCAAGCGGACTTTGACTTCCGCCGTGAGCGGGAGATAGACTTCCATGCGCGAGCCGAATTTGATGATGCCGAACCGTTCTCCGCATTGCACGCGATGCCCTTCCCGCAGATCGCACACGATGCGTCGCGCGATGAGTCCGGCGATTTGTTTGAACAACACCTTGCCCCAAGGCGAATCCACGCCGATGATCGACTGCTCGTTCTCCACCGAAGCTTCCGGCAAAGAGGCTACGTGAAATCGTCCGGGTTGATACTTCATGAGCTTCACCTCGCCCGAAACCGGCGCGCGGTTGACGTGAACGTTGAACACGGAAAGAAAAATACTGATGCGCTTGGTCTTGCTGCGGAAGAACTCCGGCTCGTCTACTTCTTCAATCGCGATGACGCGGCCGTCCGCGGGCGCGATCACTTTGCCTTCGCCCGCCGGCGTTTGGCGTTCGGGGTCGCGAAAGAAAAAGGCCGACATGGCAGCGAACGCCCACAGCAAAACGCTGCTGCTGCGCAGCCAGAAGCCGCCCTCGGTCAAACGATAAGCCAGAGTGAGAATGAGCGCTGCGATCACTAAACCAAAGACGATGGTGTATCCCTCACGATGCACGAGCTTTCCTTTATTTTTCGAATTCGGTCAAAATTTTACGCGCGGCTTCTTCATAGAGCCTTTGCATTTCAGCGGGATCATTGGCGGCGCGGCTCGGCAGCAAACGGTCGCCGGTCTTCGCGTCGAGCAAGCGCAAGTTCTCCAGCGAAAGCTCGTCGCCGATCATAATCCGGTTTTTGCCACGGCCAAATTCCAATTTGCAGCTTTCGAGCTTGAGGCCGCGACGGTCGAACACGCCGCGCAACACTGCGTTTGCCTTGCTCACGCAACGCTCGATGTGGCGCAACTCGTTGGAGTTGACGAAGCCGGTCGAGAGCGTATCGTTGCGACTCAAGCCGGCGTCGCGCGCGGTCGCGGCTTTGTGATAATACTCCAGCACCGGCCTCTCCAGCGGCTTGCCTTCTTTCGCACCCGTGCGGCGCGCGAACGACGAGCTTGCGATATTGTGCATGAGGAACTGCAGCGGAATCATTTCCAGTTGGCGCACGAGCATGCCATCTTTGCCCGCGGGCGCGAGGAAATGCGTGGGCACGAAAAAGCTTTCCAATACCCGAAAGAGAAAGCCCGAGATTTGGCCGGCAATCGCGCCCTTGCCGGGGATGGTGGTTGCCTTCGCGCCGTTGCCCTGGCTGTCATCGCGAAAGGTAATGATCACCTGCTCCGGCGCTTCGGTTTCAAAAATCGTTTTGGTTTTGCCTTCGTAGAGCTTCTTTTTTTTCTTCAGAGCCATTGCCGTTTCCTTTTAACGCCTCATTCCGGCAAGCCGGAATCATTTTACCAACTTCTACTGCAATTGCAATCGCGCAAAAATCGTATCGACGTGCCGCAAATTTTTTTCTAAATCAAAGCATTGCTCCAAATCTTCCGCCGCAAGGTGCCGGCGAACCATGGCATCATTGCGCAAACGTGATTGGAAGAGTGCTGCGCTCGCGTCGCCGGCAGCCTCCAGGCCGGCCCACACTGCCATCGCATGTTCCTGCACCACGCGATAGGCCTCTTCGCGCGCCATGCCCGCGTGCGTGAGCGCGAGCAGCACTTGTTGCGAAAAGATGAGGCCGCGCGTGCGCTCGAGATTGCGGCGCATGTTTTCGGGATAGACGTGCATGTCTGTCACGACGCGCGTGAATTGGTGCAGCATGTAATCCAACAAAATGAGACTGTCGGGCAGAATGATGCGTTCGACGGAGCTGTGTGAAATGTCGCGTTCGTGCCAAAGCGCGACGTTCTCCATCGCCGCAACCGCATGACCGCGCAGCACGCGCGCCAAACCGGCAATGCGCTCGCACGTGATAGGGTTGCGTTTGTGCGGCATGGCCGAAGAGCCTTTCTGCCCTTTGCTGAACGGCTCTTCGACTTCCAAAATTTCGGTGCGCTGCAAGCTGCGAATCTCGGTCGCGAATTTTTCCAAAGAGGCGGCAATGAGCGCGAGCGTGTTGAGAAACTCGGCGTGGCGATCGCGCTGCACAATTTGCGTGGAGATCGGCGCGGGCGTCAAGCCGAGCTGCTCGCACACATAAACCTCGACGCCGGGATCGATGTGCGCATACGTCCCGACGGCGCCGGAAATTTTTCCGACCGCGACGGATTTTACGGCGTGCTGCAAGCGCTCGATTTGCCGGCCGACTTCCGCATACCACACCGCCATTTTCAAACCGAAAGTCGTCGGCTCGGCGTGCACACCGTGCGAGCGGCCGATGCAAACCGTGTTGCGATGCGCGAGCGCTTGCTTGCGAATCGCTTGCCGCAATTTCTCCAGCTTGTCGAAGAGCAATGCGCTCGCTTGTTTGATTTGCAGCGCGAGCGCGGTATCGAGCAAATCCGAGGAAGTCATGCCGAGGTGAATGTAGCGGCTCTCCGGCCCGACGTGCTCGGCAACATTCGTGAGAAACGCGATGACGTCGTGCTTGACCGTCTCTTCGATTTCCAGAACACGCGCCGTGTCGAATTTCGCGCGGTCTTTGATAATCGCGAGCGCGTCTTGCGGCACGACACCGAGCTGAGCTTGCGCCTCGCAAGCGAGCGCTTCCACTTGCAGCCAGGTGGCGAACTTGTTTTCATCACTCCAAATGC
>Ga0247727_10015305_pt1 | contig 12601 bp, 11 predicted proteins | sample WisWelCaveWW1625_FD_202498 | JGI IMG/M metagenome (GOLD analysis project Ga0247727, IMG submission 202498) | Biofilm microbial communities from Wishing Well Cave, Virginia, United States - WW16-25 | ecosystem: Environmental > Aquatic > Deep subsurface > Groundwater > Cave microbial mat | place... | reverse complement strand
GCTTGCTGCTTGAGCAGGCCCGGCGGCGGCGGCGGATGGCCGCCGAGCAGCTTGCCATGCCAGTTCGTGAGCCGCGCGATCTTGTTGTAGTAGGTGAATTCCGGCGAGCGGCGGATCAGCAGTCCGTCGCGGATTTCTTCGCCGTATTCGTATTGCGCCCAGCCGTTGCAGGGCTTGCAGAACTGCACCTTGTCCCACTGCTCGGTCTCGTGGTAGTAGCGCATCCTAGCGAACTCCTCGCCCTGCCAGACGCCCTCCACGCCGCGCTCGAACACGTTGCCCATGTTGGTGCTGCGCAGGCCGTCGAGGCAGCACACGGTCACCGTGCCGTCGTTATGCACCGGCAGGGTCTTGTAGAGGACCGGGCAGGCGGTGCGCTTCTTGGGTGCCTGCAGTCCCTGGAACTTGCCCTCTTCGAATATGAGGCCGGTGCGCACCACGTCTACCACGCCCACCCAGCGCTTGATGAAGGCGTCGAGCTCGTGCCGGTTGCTGTCCTGGATCGTGAACGATACGCCGACGCGGGGAATCTCGCGATCGCCGCGTACCTTGAGCATCAGGAACACGGCGCGCTCGATGCGCTCAAGCTTGCGGATGCCGCGCACCTTCTTCAGCGTGTCCGGCGTTATCGCGTCGATACTGAACATGATTGAATCGAGCTCTTGCTCGACGAAGAACTCGGCCAATTCCTGCGTCAACAGGATACCGTTGCTGTTCATCGCGAAGGGCATGCCGGCCGCCTTGGCCTGCCGGACGTGGTCCTTCAGGTTGGGCGCGAGCAGCGGCTCGCCGTACAGGCAGGGATGAACAAGCGGCTTGGCCTCGACCAGGTCATCGAGCAGCTTGCGCGCTTTTTCCAGGGGCATTAGCCCCTCCACCGAGTCGATGGCCTTGTCGTCGTCCAGTCCCCACACCGGGCACATGCTGCAGCGCAGGTTGCACTTGGTCGCGAAGTCGATCAGCACGCGCGGCGGCATATCGGGAACCGGCGCGGGCTTCCACTGATACTTGGGGTCGACCCAGTCCGCCTTGCTCCAATCTTTCATTCCTGCGGCCTAAGACATTGATTTGAGGGACGGCATTATACCGCGAGACGGCTGTGGACCAAGTGCAGCGCGAAGGCGTCATAGGGCACGACCGGGATGCCCGAAATCAATTGCGCGTAGCTGAGGGCCTCCATGCCCGCGCCCTCGTGCAGCACCAGCGACGCAACCATGCCGGCGGGGATTTCTACCAGGTAGTAGAGGCGGCAGGCCTTGCCGAGCCCGAGCGCCGCAAAATCGAAGTCCAGCCGCGAGACCTGCCGCGCCGCGCGCACCTCGAGCTCGAGTTCCTCGCGCAATTCGCGCCGTAATCCCGCCAGAGGCTCCTCGCCCGCGTCGAGCGAGCCGCCAAAGCAGCCCCAGCAGCCGGGGTACCAGATGTCCGGCCGCTGGTCGCGCAGCTGCATGAGGTAGCGACCGTCGGACAGCCGGATGACCGCCGCAGAGGCGTCAACAACCGGGGTTTGGGCTGGAACCAGGGGTCAGTGCGCCGCGATCGGGATGATCCTGGGCCGCCCGCCCTTCGGCAATTCCCTGGCGAGCGCCTGGTGCACCTTGAGCAGCGCGGCCGCAATATCGGCCGCTTCGGTCTCGCCGTAGTTCTCGTTCAGATAGAGGCAGAAGCTGCGGTCGCGGTTGTCGCGCGCCACCGCTGTGTCGAAGTCATCGGCAAGGTAGGGCTTGATGTAAGGCCAGTCGGCAACGAGATAACGGTAGTGCGGGTTGAGGTCGATTCCCTCGGCACGCACCGCTTCGGCGATCTCGCGCTTGCCGCGCGTTGCACGCGCGAGGTCCACGTAAACCGGCAGGATGAACGGCGAGTCCTGCGGCGTCCAGTCGTGCAGGCGGAACATGAGGTCCATCTCCGCCATCAGCGAAGCGAGCTCGGACACGAAGGCGAGGCGGCGCAGCACCGTGTCCTGCAGCCGGCGCAGCGAAGCGATGCCGATCGCGCAGGAGAGCTCGTCGGTATTCCAGTTGAGCGCCGGGAACAGGTAGGTCTCGGGATTGCGGTCGTCGAAATCCTTTTCCCAGCGCGGCTTGCCGCGGTCCGCGTGCGCGAGGGCATTGCGGAAGATCTTCAGGTCGCGCGAGTAAACCAGGCCGCCGGAGCCGCCGGTCATGTGGATCTTGCGGTACATGGTCGAAAACGCGGCGACGTCGCCGAAGGTGCCGATCGGGCGGCCGTTGACCCTCGCGCCATGCGACTGGCTGCAGTCCTCGATCACTTTCACGCCCTTGGCATGCGCGATTGCGACGATGCGGTCGATGTCGGATGCCTGGCCAGAGGCGTGCACCGCCATCACCGCAGAAACGTTTGGCCCGAGGCGCGCGGCAACCTGCTCGGAGCACATGTTGTAGCTGCCCGGTTTCGCATCAGCGAGGCGCGGCTTGAGCCCATTCATCGTGATCGCCGCAAGCGAGCCGGGATCGGTGATCGGCGAGACGATGACTTCGCTGCCCTTGGGCAGCTCGAGCGCAGCGACTGCAATCCAGAGGGAGGCGGTGCCGGTGGCGACCGCGTCGGCGTAGCCGCCGCCCATCATGGCGACGAAGTCGTCGGTGTAGCGCTTCTCGAACACGCCCTGGTAGCCCGGATCGATCCCTTCGGCGCGGTAGGCGCTGAGCGCTTCGTTCAGCATGGCGATCTCGGCGTCGCCCATCGCCATGCGCTTGGGCATTGGCGCGATGCGCAGTTTTGCGCCGCCGTCGATGGCAAGGCGCGGGTCCTCGATGCGCTTGGCGATCGCGGCCGCGTCCATCAGTCTTGCTCCAGGCGCTTCAGGATTGTGTCGGGCGCAAGTCCGTGCGCTGCGAGCAGCTCGTCGTACTTGCCGTAGAAGTGGATGAATTCGTCTTTCAGCGAGAACGCGTGCACCTTCGCTTTCGAGCCGGAATCGTAGGCGAGCGCCTTGACTTCCTTGCCGATCGAGCCATTGGGCGACATCTCCTCCAGCACCACCACGCGGCGGTACTTCGCGAGGATTTTCGCGAGGCCTTCCTTGTCGAGCGGCTTGACGGTGTGCAGCGAATACACGGCGGTGGATTCGCCCTTCGCCTCGAGCTTGGAAGCGATCTCCATGCCCATCTTCAGGATCGTGCCGTAGCCGACGATCGCCGTGCCCGTTCCCTTCTTGATGTTCCTCAGTCTGCCGAAAACCCAGGGTTCCGCGTCAGCCGTAAGAACCGGCTCGCCCGCCTTGCCCAGGCGCAGGTAGGTGGGATGCTGGTTGTCGGCCGCGCACCAGAGCGCGGCCGTTTTCGCCTCCTCCGGATCGCAGGGCGCAATCACTTGAAAGTTGGGGATCGCGCGCGCCACCGCCACGTCTTCCTGCGCATGGTGGGTCGAGCCGAGCGTGTTGTAGGTCACGCCGCCGCCGATGCCTACGATGGTCACTGGCAGGTCCTGGTAGCACAGGTCATCGCGCACGAACTCGAACGGCCGGTAGAACGTGAACGTGGCGATGGTGTAGGCGAAAGGGCGCAGGCCGCGCATCGCCATTCCGGCGCACAGGCCGATCATGATCTGCTCGGCGACGCCAACGTTGATGAAGCGCTCGGGGTACTTCTGGCGGAACTTTTCCATCGAGCCCGCGGGCGAGATGTCGGCGACCACCATGCACAGCCGCGGGTCCTTCTTGGCGGCCTCGTAAATCGTGTTGGCGAACATGTTCCTCACGAGCCGATCTCCTTCAGCTCGCGCAGCGCCTGCTCGTACTCCTGCTTGCTGGGCGAGCGGTAGTGCCAGATCGGCACGCCTTCCATGTAGGACACGCCGCGGCCCTTGATCGTCTTGCCGACCAGCACGAACGGCCGGTCGCCCTTGCGCAATAACGCGGCGTTGAACATCGCCTGCGCGTCGTGGCCGTTGGTCTCGGCGCACTCCCAGCCGAACGCTTCGAACTTCTGCCGCAGCGGATAGAAGGCCTTGTGCGCCTCGCTCATGCGCGCAAGGCTCGCCTGGTCGTTGAGGTCGATGAACGCGAACAGGTTGCCGAGCCTGAGGTTCGCGGCCATCATCATCGCCTCCCAGGTCGAGCCTTCCTGCAACTCGCCGTCGGAAAGCACGGTGAAGACGCGCCGGTCGCTGCCGAGGATGCGCTCGGCATAGGCCATGCCCGAGGCGAGGCCCATGCCGTGCCCGAGCGAGCCGGTGGAGGCGACGATGCCGGGATTGCCGCGGTCCGGGTGGCAGCCGAGGATCCCTGTCGCCGTGCAGTACCTCGACAGGTCTTCGGTGGGCAGGATGCCGAGGCTCTCGAGGACCGCGTACTGCGCCATGCAGCCGTGGCCCTTCGACATGATGAAAATGTCGTGCAACTCCTTGCCCTGGCGGCGCATGAGCCCGTGGTAGATCATGTCCACGGCTTCCATGCACGAGAAGGCGCCGGCGGCGTGCAGCGCCGACACGGTCTGCGAGATGTCGAGGACGCGCCTGCGATAGCCCATGCAGCGCTTGCGCGCCGCCGCGGCGTCGAAGGTGGTGCCCATCGGGTTCTCAGGTTTCATTCGAGGAGCGATTTTACTTTACGTCCCGCCAGTTGTTGGTCCAGTAGTAGTCCCCGGTGTAGCCCGCCTCCTTGAACAGCGCGATCCAGCCCTGGGGGTAGTCGTAGTGTTTCGCGGTCAGCACCCATTCCTCGAACAACGCCTTTTGCTGCGGGTTGTCGTAAGAGTCGACCTGCACGAAGCCACGCCCCGGCGCGAGGCGCTCGATTTCCTTCAGGCCGCGGATCAGGTCGGAGCGCGCGAGGTTGTGGATGGTGTTGATGCACAGGATTGCCGAGAACGACTGGTCGGGAAATGGCAGGTCATCGGCACTGCCGAGCTGCAGGCGCCCGACGACCTCGGGCTCGCAATGCATCAGCGCGTACTTCGAGACGTCGATCCCAAAGGCTTCGAGCCCCGGGCAGACCTTCATCAGGTCTTTCACCAGGAAGCCCTTGGCACAGCCGACGTCGAGCGCCCGGTCGCCGGCCTTGAGGCCGAAGTGCGTGACGATGTCCTCGGCGATCGGCACCCAGCGCCCGTCGTAGCGGTAGCCGCCGTAGCCGAGCTCGCGCGGCCCGTCGAAATACTCGAAGCCGTACTCGCGCGATTTGGCGATGATCTCCGGCGTCTTCGCGGTAGCGCGCGCAGTGATGTTGCGCTTGCCTTGCGGCAGCCTCGCAAGCAGATTCACTTCCCTACCCATGCTCGGCTCCTTGGAATGAGCGCCGGTAGCCTTCCTCGAACGGCGTGAAGCGGAAGTCCGGAAAGGCGCGGCCGACCGCCGACACGTCGAACGGCCGGTAGCCATTGTGCGGCATCGGGCCGACCCGCTTTGTGGTCCTTATCTCGATTCGCTTCCCGGAAAGATTTTTCGAAAGAACCGCAATTTCCATGAAAGTCGAAACCCTGCCTGTGGCGACATTGAGCTCGCCCCGGCTCTTTCGCATCAAAACCCGGAACGCAAGCTCGGCAACATCGTCGACGAAGACGTGGTCGCGCCGCTCCTCGCCGTCGCCGAACAGCACGATCTCTTTTCCTTCGGCGGCGAGGCGCCTGAAACGGTTCGGGCCGTAACCGTTGTGCGGGTCCTTCGCGCCGTAGATGAGCGTCGGCCGGAGCATCGCCAGCGGCGCTTTCACCTCCGCGCGAAACATGAGCTCACGCGCGAGGTGCATCGCGCCGTGCAGCGACGCAGGCGCGGCGGGCGTTTCCTCGGTGAGGGGCACCGGACCGTCGGCGTAGATCGCGTCCGAGCTGATGTTGACGACATGCGCGAGCTCAGCCTGCGCAAGCGCCCTGATCATGGCGCGCGCCATGACGAGGTTATCGACCAGCATGTCGGGATTTTTGACCGGGGCCAGTGCCGAGACTGCTACGAAGCTGTCTCCTGGTTTCAACAGGTTTGTTAGCTTTCGATGGGCATCAGGCACGAGCAGATCCACATCTTTGCGTGAAAGGCCAATAACCGAAACCCCTTCCTTGAGCAGGCGCTCGGCGATGGCAGCGCCGACGAAGCCGCCTGCGCCCATGATGACGACGCGCTTCGGTGCGGCGGGCGCGGCGTTCACGTGCTCAAGCATCGGGAGCGCGCCCCAGGGCGTGGACCTGCAGGCCTGCCGCGCGCGACTTGGCACGGTCGAGGACGCCGTAGGGATCGAGGACGATTCGCCCCCGCATCGCCTTTGCGATACTGGCCGGCGAGATGGCCCGGTACTGCGGCCACGGCGTGAGGATCATCAGCGCATCCGCGCCGCGCGCCGCCTCGAGCGGCTCCTTTGCGGTGGCAGAGGGAACGACTGGATCGTGCGTGATCAGCTTCGCTCCCTTCAGCTGGGAAATCGTGGCCAGCGAGGGAGAATTTTTCACCGAGTGGGTGTTCTCCTTGTACGCCAGCCCCCATACCGCGATCAGGGCGTCCGGTTTCCGTTCCAGAAGAAATTTCCTGAGGGTGAGCGCCGCCCAGTTGCGCCGGTGGGCGCTGTTTTTCACCCAGGCGCCGACCACGTCGGCGTCAGTGCCGTGCGCTGCGGCAAGGCGCATCACCGTGGCGAGGTCGCGCTCCAGGTTGCCGCCGGCGATGCCCAGCCCCGGTGAGAGATAGGCGTGGGCGCCAATGCGACGGTCGAGCTTGAGCGCTGGCGCAATCTCGGACCAGTCCGCCCCGATCCTCTCGCACAACTCGGCGAGGGTATTGGCGGTGCTGACCGAGGCGACCAGGCAGCAGTTGATCGCGATCTTGGTCAGCTCGGCGCTTTCGTAGCGCATGCGCATCACCGGGCAGCGCCAGGCCGCGAGATGCGCCGCGTAAGGCGCGGGCAGCTTGCGCGCCGGGTCGGCGCAGCCGACGATAAAGCGCTCGGGCGCGCGGGCGCGCGCCACCGCCTGGCCGAAGACGAGCGTCTCGACCTGGTAGAAGAGCCGCTTTTCCTGGAGGTCCAGATTTCTTGTGAATGCCGGCGGAACCTGGCAGAGCACTACCAGCACCGCGTTGCGCCGCAACTGGCTTGCCGCCGTGGCGATGAGCGCGCGCGTGCGCGCCAGATCGGATTCGCCGGCATCGTTCGTGGGTACATCGGCCGAGATGTAGACGATGTCGGCTAGCGAGATCGCGCCGGCATCCGATGAAAAAGTAAACTGGCGCCGCTTGCGGCGATAGATCTCAGCCAGGCCCGGCTCGTTCACCGGCAGCTTGCCTGCCGCGATCGAGGCGACCAGCGCCGCGTCCGGGTCGAAGGCGATGGTGCGGAATCCCTTCTCGGCCGCGCTTGCGGCGTACACCAGGCCGAGGTGCGTGAGTCCTACGTAGGCGACGACGGGCTTCTTCACGGCAGGCGCGGTTGCGCTTCGAGATCGGCGAGGGCGCGCCCGACGTAGAGGTCGTTCGACAAGTCGGCCGGCCGTCCGGCCGCGCAGGCGGCCTTGAACCAGTCGTATTCGAGCTGCCAGGTGGGGTCCTCCTGCGCGAGCGGCGTCACCTCCTCGGACGGGCGGCCGCTCGGCAGCACGCGCTTGCGCAGGATGAATTCATTGGGCCCCCACTTGCAGAGCGAGCGGATATGCGCCGAGCCGCGCTCGGCGAGCAGATCGCAGTAGAAGTGGTTGCGCCAACTGAGCAGCGTGATCTCGAAATCGACCGCTGGCGCGGCGCCCCGCGCGCTCACCACGACGTGGTCCGGCGCGCGGTTCTCGAAGCGCTCGGCCGACACCAGGCGGAACGCGCCGTCCCAGCCGTCGAACCAGAAGCGCAGCGTGTCCACGATGTGCGAGCCCAGGTCGGGAATCACCCCCGCGCCGATGTCGCGCCATTCGGAGTCGCGCACCAGGCGCGCGGTGCCGTTGCCGTAGAACATCCTGCAATGGTAGAGGCGGCCGAGTTCGCCCGAGCGCACCACTTCGCGCATGCGCGCGAAATGCGGCTCGAAGCGGTGGTTGTAGGCGGTGTAGATGAATACGCCTTGCTTACGCGCCCGGGCTTCAATGCGCTTCAGTTCCTCTTCGCTGCCGAGCAACGGTTTCTCGACCAGTGCGTGTTTCTTTTTTTCAATCAAGAATTCAATCAGCTCCAGCTTCGCGCTATCGGGCACGCAGAGGAGCGCGGCATCGTAGCTTGCCGGCGGCACTTCCTCGATGCGCCGGTAGCGCGCCGCCAGGTTCTTCGGATCGACGTCGGCCACGAAATCGGCGCCGGCGAAGCGCTTGCGCTTGTGCCCCTGCACGCCGAGGCCGACCACCACGACCCGCATCCGCGATCCCGCGCCTACTCGTAATGCGCTTGCTTCTCGATCGATTCGAGCTTTTTCAGCATCTGCTCCGGCGTCACCGGGACGTTGCCGTCGTGCTCGCACTCGATCGCCGCCGCCATGTTGCCGAGCACCGAGGCGAGGATGTCGTTCCTGGTCGCCACCAGCGCCAGCGTCGCGTAGGCGAGCAGCGCATCGCCGGCGCCCACCGCGTCCACCACCCGGTCGGCGAAGGTCTCGATGGTGAAGAAGGCGCGCACATCCGAAGGCGGGGCCGAGCGGTAGGTGATGATGCCGCGGTCGCCGCATTTCAGGATCAGCGTCTTGCAGCCCGAACGCTGGTGCAGCTCGTGCGCGAGCGGCCGCACCACCGAGTCCTGGTCGCCGAGCGCGAAGCGCGCCTCGCGCTCGTTCGGCGTGATCAGGTCGAAGCCCTCGAACTCGAGGATGTTGCCCCAGCGGCTCGCGACCTGGCTGTCGGCGACGCGAAACGCGCCCGCCGGGATCGCGCCGACGAGCGGCGGAATGGTGCTGCGGTTGAAGATGCCGTGCCGGAAATCGCTGAACACGACGGCGCTCGCCTTCGCGTCCTCGATCTGGCGGCGCAGCTGCTCGACGATCTTGTCGGAGATCGAGCGGTTGTCGAGCGTGTCCACCTTGAGCAGCCGGTAGCCCTCGGTGACGATCGCGTTCTTGTGGGTGGTGGGCCGCGTCTCGTCGATGACCGGCAGGCAATGCACGCCGAAGGTGTTCAGGTCGTCGAGCACGAAGCTCTTGTAGGCGTCGTTGCCCAGAACGGTGGAAAAGGTCACTTGCGCGCCCGCGGCCCTGAGGTGCTTGGCGACGACGCCGGCGCCGCCCACGTAGTCGGTTTTGCGCTCGAAGCGCACGCTCATGGTCGGGGTCTTGGTGCCGCCGCCGATCATCGAGGTGTAAGTGTGGGTGTCGACGATCGTGTCGCCGACGACATGCGCGCGGATGCCCTTCAGCTTGCCGAGCGCGTCGCGCAGGTCGCGGAATGTGATGCCTTCGGCCTGCATCAGCAGCAGCAGCTTGTCCACCGAGATGTTGGGCGGCGCGAGCTCGAGCAGCGCCGAGGACGAGTACACGATGTCCCCGGGGGTGAACAGCATCTCGCCGCCGTAGGATTCGAGGATCTTGATTTCTTCCTGGGTCTTCGGGTGCACTTGGCCGGCGGTGTACTCGTAGCCTTTGGCGAAAAAATCCGGCTGGATCAGCGCGAGGTTCCTGAGCGGCGTGGGATCGCGGTCGATTACCACGTAGTCCACCATCTCCAGGGCGGCGAGGTTGATCGCGCGCAGGTCCTCCGGCACGTAGGGCCGCATATTGCCCTTGAGGATGTGCGTGTCCGCGGTCAGGCTCGCGATCAGCACATCGGCCTTGGTCTTGGCGTAGAGCAGGTGCCGCACGTGGCCCGGGTGCACGACGTCGAAGGTGCCGTGGCACATGATCGCCTTGCGCTTGCGCGGGCGCGGGCCGATGGCGTCGCGCACCTCCTCGGCGGACTTGATCTTGTGCGAAAAAAGATGCCGGCTTGCTGCGTCCATCCTCAATGCCCCTTTACCGAGAGGAATTCGAACCACGTCCGCGTCGCCCGGGCGATCGATTCCGGGTCCCAGAGCGGGGCGTTGCGCCAGTAGTCGATGTCGGCGACGATCCTGCCCACCCCCTCCTCGAAGCTCACGCGCGGCGCCCAGCCCAGCTCGGCGCCGATGCGGCCGATGTCTGCCCAGGTGCATTCGGGCTCGCCCGGGCGCTTCGGAATATAGACCTTCTCGCCGCCCAGCAGCTCGACCAGGCGGTTGACCGGCTGCGGATCGCCCGCGCCCAGGTTCCAGATGCGGCCCGTGCGCGCGGTTTCCGCCGCAGCGAAGAAAGCGCTCGCAATGTCGGTCACGTAGAGAAAGTCCCGGCGCTGCGAGCCGTCGCCTACGACCGTGAAAGGCTTGCCGGCGAGCTTTTGCTTGAGGAACACGCCGAACACCGCGCCGTAGGCGCCCGAGGTGCGCGAGCGCGTGCCGTAGGCGTTGAAGATGCGCACCGAATTGACCGGCAAGCCGTACACCTGGTGCCAGTGGAAGGCCGCCTGCTCGCCGAGGTATTTGGAGAGCGCGTACGGGTACTGCGGCGCGATCGGATGGTCCTCGCGCGTGGGCACCTGCGCGAGCCCGTAGCAGGAGGAAGAAGCCGCGTAGACGAATTTCTCCACGCGCGCGTGCCGCGCGCACTCCAGCATGTGTACCGTGCCCTGCACGTTCGCCGACATGTACTCCATGGGCTGCTCGATCGAGGGCACGATGTCGCCGATGCCGGCGAAGTGAAAGACGTACTTCGTGCCGCGGAACAGCGGGTCCTCGGGCTGGTAGCTGCGGATGTCGCGCTCTTCGAGCACGACCTCCGGGTTGCGCGCGTGCTGCGCGAGATTTTCACGCCGCCCGCCGGCGAGGTTGTCGATGGCCCTGACGGCGAAGCCCCGCTCTGCGAGCAGGTCCACCATGTGACTGCCGATGAAGCCGGCGCCGCCGCTGACCACCGCGAGCGGGCGCGTCATGCGGCCTTGAGTTCCTTCAGCCTGCGGACATTGAAATAGAACGTGTCCTGCATGCTGTCGGGCAGCTTGCCCTGCTTGAACGCCACGCACAGATCGCGGATCGCGTCCTCCACCGTGCGCCTGGCCTGGAAGCCGAGGACGCGGCGGATCTTGTCGGAATTGACATGGTAGGAGCGGATGTCGTCGGTGGGCGTGGTGACGATCGGGATGTCGCCCTTTTCCGGGAACATCTCCTGCACCACGCGCTTGGCGATCTGCGCGATCTCCATGATCGACATGTTCATGAAGCCCGCATTGAACGTCTGGCCGGCGATCTTCTCGTCGGGAACCTCGAGCAGCAGCTCGTACAGGTCGACCATGTCCTGTACGTGCAGGTTGGGCCGCTTCTGCGAGCCGCCGAACACCGTGATCTTGCCGACGTTGATGGCGTGGTTGGTGAGGATGTTCACCGACAGGTCGAGGCGCTGGCGCGGCGCGTAGCCGCACAGTGTGGCGGGCCGGATAGTGACGCAGACGAACTCCGGCGACTGGTGCTTGAACAGCAGCGGCTCGCACATGCCCTTGTACTTGTTGTACAGGGTGAGCGGCACCAGCGGGTGCTCCTCGGTGACGTCGGGCGACTCGGAAACGCCATACACCGAGCTCGAGGAGCAGTACACGAAGCGCTTCACCCCGGCCTTCTTGGCGGCGACCACCATCGGCTCGAAGGCGTCGAGGTTGACCGAGGTGGAGAGTTTCTCGTCGAGCTCGAAGCTCGCGTCGTTCGAGATGCAGGCGAGGCCAATCACCGCATCGATGCCCTGCATCGCCTTGGCGAGCTTCACGCTATCGCGGATGTCGCCGTCGATCACCCTCAGCGTGGCGCAGTTCTTCGGCAGGAAGTCCTGCCCGAAATAAAGGATGTCGTAGACCGTGACCTTGTGGCCGGCCTCGATCAGCTGCGGGACAAGCAGGCTGCCGACGTAGCCGGCACCGCCGGTGACGAGCACGTTCTTGAACCGCATGTCAGGCCGCCGCCCGCGTGGCGATGCCATAACCCGCCGCCTTCGCGTCCTTGTAGAACATTTCCACGGTCTCCAGCGAGTAGTGGTCAAGATCCTTGCCCACCAGCGAGAGCTTCTTGAGGATATCGTTGGTCGCGGTGATGATGTGGCAGCCGACGGCGTCGGCCTGGAACACGTTGAGCAGCTCGCGCGGGCTAGCCCAAATCAGTTCCGATTTGGGTTTGCTTTTCATGACCTCTACAGCTTTTTTCATTGTTGGTACCGGATCGATACCCGTATCCGCGATGCGACCCGCAAACACTGAAATAATCGCTGGCGTCTCGGCGGCGAGCCGCTCGGTGATGCGCCTTACCTGGTCGACGGTCATCACCGCGGTGACGTTAAGACTCACGCCCGCCTTCGACAGGCGCTCGATGAGCGCGCCGGAGAATTCGCGCCGCGTGTTGGTGACCGGGATCTTGACGTTGACGTTCCTGCCCCAGGACGCGATCTCCAGCGCCTGCGTCTCCATGGTGGCGAAATCGTCGGCGAACACCTCGAAGGACACCGGCCGGTCCGGGATCGCCTTCAGCACCTCGATCGCGAACGCCTTGTAGTCGGCGACGCCCGCCTTGCGCATCAGCGTCGGATTGGTGGTGAACCCCTTGACGAACGGGTTGGCCGCCATTTCCTTCATCCCGGCGAGGTCGGCGCCGTCGGCGAACAGCTTCACCTTCAGGGCCGCGACCAGGTCATTTTTTTGCACGTTTC
>Ga0247727_10015304_pt1 | contig 12601 bp, 11 predicted proteins | sample WisWelCaveWW1625_FD_202498 | JGI IMG/M metagenome (GOLD analysis project Ga0247727, IMG submission 202498) | Biofilm microbial communities from Wishing Well Cave, Virginia, United States - WW16-25 | ecosystem: Environmental > Aquatic > Deep subsurface > Groundwater > Cave microbial mat | place... | reverse complement strand
GTGAAGGGTTTGGCCGGATCGATCTGGCGCAGCGGCGCGAAAATGGGGATGAGCAAATTTTGCAGGCGCAGGCGCTCGCGGCCTGGCGGATCGAGGCAGCAGACCGCAAAATATTTCAGCAGCGTGGTTTTGCCGGAGCCGGGGCCGCCGAGAACGAGCAGCGATTTTTGTTTTTGCACGGCGCGCTGCAAAACTTCCGCCGGGTTGAGCAGGCGATCCTCGCGGCCTTCGGAAACGGGCGAACGTTTCATCTCCATCTCGCGCCCGTATTCCGCCAAACGCAGCGAGACGAAAACGTCCAGCAGACGCACGTCGATATTGGCGTGAGAAAGAAAGCCGAAGAGCCGAATGCGGCCGTGCTCGCGGCGGACGAAGTCGAGGTAGCGCTGGGTGATCTCGTCGCCGGGCAGCTCAACGGCCCTGGCAGGTTCCGCCGGTTGTTTGTGCAAAACGTCTTTGCCAAATTCCAGAATCAGTTTGGTCAAATCCTGCCGCACGCGGCGCTCGAAATCTTCCGAGGTTTGAAAGGATTGATAGAGGCCGGGGTGTTCGGCCTTTGCTTCGAATTGCGCAAAAAAGCCTTTGACGCGCTTGTGTTGGTCCGGATCAATTTCATCAAGACTGGCGGGCAGGCGCGTGCAGCGATAGAACAAGATCTTCGGTCGATTGTTCTTTTGCCAAGCTTTGTACGCCAGCGAAAATTCTTCTTCGGTGCCGGAATCATAGGCTTTGCCGGTTTCCGGGTCAATCGCGCTGGTGGGCGTGCCGAAACGCAGCCACAAAATGCCGGCAAAAATATCCCAGGTGTCAACCGGCAGTTGTTGGAGAATGACGTCTTCCGGCCGCCCCATGAACGGCGCGACGTGGGTTTGCCAATCGAGCACTTCGATGGTCACGCCCAGCTCGTCCGCCAGATTGCCGGTACGGTTCAGCTCTTCGACGACGCCGTGCAGGCGCGTGCGTTCGGCGGCGACGTCACCGGGTGAGGCGACGAAGAGGCGGAGTTTTTTGTAACTCTTGTTGGCGGTCATTGCAAAAAAAACAAAAAAATTACACGCGGATCAAAAACGCACGCGGAATTATCAGCGTGGGTTTTTGATCAGTGTGATACCTTTTGGCTGCGGCCTACGACCGTAGGCTCGCCCGCGTTGTGTTACACGCTATCAATATAATCATCCCCAACCGGCAAAAGCAAGCGCGAAAATAGAGCGCGTCAAAACTGCGTGCCCACAGATTGTGTGAAAAGGTATTGCGTTGCCTGCTCAAAATTTGTATCTTGGAATACGCCCCAAGCGGCAAATGAATCTGTCAACCGCAAATGGACGCGAATCAGCGCGAATAAAAACTATCTTGCATTATGTTTTTGTCGGATCATTTTGCCATTCAAACGAAGAGTTGTGAATTGCCGTTTTAACCCCGCAGAGAGTGAGGCCTGAGGCACATGACCCAATCTCCCAATACCATCGGCAAACCGATTCCGCTCATCGACGGTTTGAAGAAAACCACCGGCGAGGGAATTTACACGGATGACATCAAGCTGCCCGGCATGCTGGTCGGCAAGATTTTGCGCAGCCCGCTGCCGCACGCGCGCATTGTCAAGCTCGATACGAGTCAAGCCGAAGCCCTGCCCGGCGTGCATGCGGTCGTGATCGGCAAAGAAGCGCCGAACACCTTTGGCGTATTGCCCATCAGCGAAGACGAGACCGCGATGGCAGTTGACAAAGTCATCTACATCGGCGATTGCGTCGCCGGCGTCGCGGCGGACGACGAAGAGATCGCGCTCAAAGCGCTGGCGCTGATCAAAGTTGAATACGAAGAGCTGCCGGAATATCGTAGAATCGAAGATGGCCTGAAGCCGGCCGCCGAGCCGATTCATCCTGACACGGTGAACGGCACCAACATTCACAAAGAAGTCGATCAAAATTTCGGCGATGTCGAGGCCGCGCGCGCCGGCAGCGCTTACGTGCGCGAAGCCGAATTTGAGTTTGACGGCGTGACGCACGCGTTCACCGAGCCGCATTGTGTGATCGCGCATTACGACGCCGACGACCGCATGACGTTGTGGTCGGCGCAGCAGGTGCCGCACTATCTGCATCGCGCTTTGGCCAAGGTTTTGGACATGCCGATGCACCGCATTCGCGTCATCCGGCCGATGGTCGGCGGCGCGTTCGGCGGCAAGAGCGATCCGTTTCCGCACGAGATGATCGCGGCGCTGCTCTCGCGCAAATGCCGCCGCCCGGTGAAAATTCTCTTTGATCGCGAAGAGGTGTTCATCACCAATCACGGCCGGCACCCCACCAAAACCCAGATTGCGATGGGCATCGATGATAAAGGAAAGATGAGTTTTCTCGATCTCAAAGCGCGCATCGACGGCGGCGCCTGGGGAAGCTTCGGCGTGGTGACGACGTATTACAATGGCGTGCTCTGCATGGGGCCGTACGATATTCCGAATTTCCGCTACAGCGGCAAGCGCGTTTACACCAACAAGCCGCCGTCCGGCGCCATGCGCGGCCACGGCGCGGTCAATTCGCGTTTCGCGATGGAAGTGATAATCGACGAGCTGTGCGAAGCCGCGCAAGCGGATCCGTGCGATTTTCGTTTGCAGAATTTGCTGCCACCCAATTCAAAGACGATCAACGAATTTCGCATCACCAGCAACGGCACGAAAGAGTGCATCGAACGCGCGCGCACCGCATCGGAGTGGGACAAAAAGTTTCGCCAACTCCCACCCGGCCGCGGCATCGGTGTGGCCTGTGGCTTTTATATCAGCGGCAGCGCGCATCGCATTCATTTCAACGAGCTGCCGCAATCGACGGTGCATTTGAAGATCGACATGGACGGCGGCATCACCGTGCACTGCATGGCCGCGGAAATCGGCCAGGGCAGCGACACCATGCTGGCGCAATGCGTGGCCGAGCCGCTCGGGGTGAATTTGGATCGCATCCGCATTTTCTCCAGCGATTCCGACGCCGATCCCATTGATCTCGGCTCGTACTCGAGCCGCGTCACCTTCATGGCCGGCAATGCGGCGCGGGAAGCGGCGTTGAAGATTCGCGACGATCTCGTCAATGCGGCGCAGAAAATCACCGGCTATCCGGCGGAGGGATTTATTCTGCAAAATGAAGAGTTGATTTATACTAGCGATCCGCGCGTACGCGTGACGTTCATGCAAGCTTTGGAAAAGGCCCTGGCGAACAACGGCGCTTTGATTGCGAAAGGTAAGTACATGGGTCCGCCGCCGATTGGCGGCAAGTTCAAAGGCGCGCGCGCCGGACTTTCGCCGACGTACAGTTTTCAGTGCTACATTGCCGAAGTGACGGTCGACCTCGAAACTTGCGAGCCGCGCGTCGAGAAAGTGTGGGCGGCGCATGATTGCGGCAAGGCGCTGAATCCGCTCGCCGTGCAAGGGCAGATCGAAGGCTGCATCCACATGGGCCTCGGTCAGGCGCTGATGGAAGAAATGCCGTACAATCGCGGCAACATTCTCGGCCCGAATTTTCTCGATTATCGCACGCTGACGCCGATGCAGATGCCGGAGGTGGATGTGATCATCGTCGAAAGCAACGATCCCGAAGGCCCGTTCGGCGCCAAGGAAGCCGGCGAAGGCCCGCTGCTGCCGATTCTCCCGGCGGTGGCCAATGCGATTCACGACGCGACCGGCGTGCGCATGCGCAGCCTGCCGATGACGGCGGATAAAATTTGGAAGGAAATGCACGGCAAGCGCGAGCGGCGGAAGATTCGGCCACGCACGGTAGTGGTGTAATTCTCATTTTAAAAGTTATGGAGCGTGCTGTATGATTCGCATCAAGTTCAAAACCAAGCAAGATCAAGTCAATGGCTTCTATGAATTGGCCACCAAAGGCCGTGCTCGTGGTTTGCCAAACGACTTTTTTGAAATTGCTGCCCGCTATCTGAAAATCCTAGACGACGCAGGAATCGGCTATGAGATCTTTCAAGCCGAAGATGGACGGGTAGATGAATTTGAAGCCATGCCAGGTTCTTTTGAAATCATTTGTGGTAGCAATAAAATCGGAGAAACAGCCATGCAATTCAATGTTGTCCTCGATCGCGATGAAGATGGAATGTGGATTGTGGAATGCCCTTCGATCCCCGGATGCATTAGCCAAGGGAAAACGAAGCAAGAAGCTTTGAAAAATATAAAAGAAGCAATTCAATTATGTCTTGAGGTGCGGGCTGAACGTGGACTTCCCTTGACAATTGAAACCAAGCAAGTGGAGGTTATAGCCTAATGCCCTCTCTTCCAGCAATGAGCGGCCGCAAGGTTGTTCGGGTGTTTGAATACTTTGGCTGGCAAGTCGTTCGACAGCGTGGCAGTCACATCATCATGGTAAAGGAAGGTCACATAGCCACTCTTTCCATACCAGATCACAAAGAAGTGGCAAAAGGAACGCTTCGAGGGCTTATCCGCTCGGCCAATCTCACTGTGGCGGAATTCGTCTCTGCTTCAAAAAAAGTTTGAAAATGAAATCATGATCCTCCCCGCCTTTCAATATCATCAACCGCAAACCATCGCCGAAGCGATCGCGCTGGCCAATTCTTGCAACGGCGATTTTGATTTCGTCTCCGGCGGCACGGATTTGCTGCCGAATTATAAAAGCCGCTTGAATCCGCGCGCGAATGTGATCAGCCTTTCCGGCATCAAAGAGCTTTACGAAATCTCGCCGACGAAAATCGGCGCGATGGCGAGGCTCGTTGAGATTGAGAATAACAAGCTGCTGCGCGAACGACTGCCGGTGATTTCTCTTACCGCAGCGACAATTGCCACGCCGCTCATTCGCGAGTCCGGCACCGTTGGCGGCAATATCATGCTGGACACGCGCTGTTATTATTTCAATCAAACCTGGTTCTGGCGGGATTCCAAAGATTATTGCCTCAAAGCCGACGGCGATAAATGTTTGGTCGTGCCAAGTAAAAAAGTTTGTTATGCGACCTACTCCGGCGATCTCGCGCCGGTGTTCATGGCACTCGGCGCGACGTTCGTGCTGCAAGGGCCGGATGGCAAACGCGAAGTTTCATCCGCAAAATTTTTCACGCATGACGGCATTACGCGAAATGTCAAATTGCCGGAAGAAATTTTAACGCAGGTGATCATCCCGAGCCAAGCACAGACGTTACAGGCGAAGTACATGAAGCTGCGCGTGCGTGATTCGATGGACTTTCCGGTGATGGGCGCAGCCATTGCCATTGATTTGAACGAACGCACGATCGAGTATTTGAAGATCGCGCTCACCGGCGTTGCCACCACGCCGCTGCTTTTTGACGAGATTACGGATGGCTTGGTTGGCGATCAGCTCACGGAGGATTTGATCGAGCAAGTGAGTGATGACATCATGAATCAGGTCACGCCGTATCGCAATGTTTCTTTCTCGCCGCAATATCGCAAAGCGATGATCGGGGTTTATTTGAAGCGGATGATGCGAGGGTTTTTGCCGGCGTAATGGCGAGTCGCAATGGTAGGCAGTCATGGCACAAAAAAAGCTCTTCGAACTGGTTTATGATCCTGAGATAAATCAGCATCTCCCGGCGATTGACCGTAAGTATTATTCTTTGATTCGGAGAACTATCAAAGAACAGCTAAGTTATGAGCCTGAGGTTGAAACACGAAATCGCAAACCTTTAGAACGACCTTCGGTATTTGGTCTAGCGTGGGAGTTGCGTTTTGGCCCCAACAACCGTTTCCGTGTGTTTTATCGGGTAGACGCGATCAACTATCAAGTGCGCATCTTCGCTATTGGAGTTAAAATTGGCAATCGATTGTTTATCGGTGGAGAGGAGTTTATACTATGAAAATTGCAACTGCTTCTAAAGTTAAGACGAATTTCAATGCTTATTTGGAAGAATGCGAAGAGGGGCCTGTGATTGTTACTCAAAATGGCCGCCCCGTTGCTGTGTTGATTTCAGCCATAGATGATGAAGAGCTTGAACGCCTGGTGCTGGCGCATACGCCCAGATTTCGCCGTCTATTGGATGCCGCCGAGCAACGCATTCAAAAGACGGGAGGCCTCAAACATGATGATTTTTGGAAATCGATCATGTCTCATCCTCGCCGCAATATAGCAAAGCGATGATAGGAGTTTATCTTAAACGGATGATGCCATGGTTTCCAAAAAAATTTCTTCTCAATGGAACAAATTCACTTCAAACATGGTATATATAATCGAATGCGACGTGATGCATGGACGCTTGATGATGCCAGGGAAATTGAAGGCCATGAATGATAAACAGTTGTCTCCTTTCGTCGTTTTCCTTCCTCCTCAGAATCCCTAGGTTCCTTTACGGGCCTGGGGATTTTTTTTGAATCCGCTGCAGCAAGCGCTGGTTTCCTCTCAATAAACCAACGTCAACTTCCTCACCTGCTCAAAATTCTCCGCGCGCAGGCGATAGAAATAAATGCCCGAAGGGAGTTGTGCGCCGTTGGCGTCGCGGCCGTCCCAAAACAGCACATTATAACCGGCGGGAAAATTCGAGCGAGCCAACACGCGGACTCGCCGGCCGAGCAAATCGAAAAGGCTCAATTCCGCCGGTGTATCTTGCGGCAGAAAAAAACGCATGGTGGTTTGCGCCTCCGGCGTTGTCGCGCCGGGGCGCAGCGGATTGGGATAATTTTGCTCCAGCGAAAATTGCAGCGGCCCGACTTGCAGCGGCTGGCCGCCAATCGCCGCGGCCATTTTTAAATTGTACGGCCTGTTTAATGCCTGATCGCTTGGCGTCCAGTTTCCGTTTGGTAATTTGACGCTGGTGCGAAAAGCCGGCCTGGTCACGCCGTCATCGAAAAGCAGTTGCACGGCGCCATTGTCAATCACTTCGACGGACACGAAAAAATCCTGTCCGGCGGTCACCGCGAGGTGGCGACGATCTCCCACCCAAAGTTCGTAGGGGATCAGCACGCCGCGCGTGAGCGCTTGTAAAGGCACATCAATTTGAGCGATCGCTTCACCGGGGAGATTGCGATTGGCGAGATCGGGCTTTAAAACGGAGAATCGCAGGGCGCCGGTTCCTTGAATGGCATTTTCCCCGCCGTTGATAAACAGGCGAATCCACAACAATTGCCCGCTTACATTCGGCGTAAAGCGCGTCGCCGCCGCCGTATAATTTTGCACGATTCCAATCGGCAGAAAAAGCGCGGCTTTCGCATCAAAGTATTGGTCGAGAATTTCATTGGGAGGATCGTTCGCCAGAAAATTGATATTCTCAGTGACGCCGTTCGCGGCGACCGTTACGGCGACGGCCTCGTCGGGCCGGTCGGCCACATGATCGTGGCTTTCACTGCCGCCATTGTAAAATTCAAATGGAATCGGTTGAAGAAACGAAAGGTCGGCGCGGTTTCTGGCATACGGTCCCACACTCGAGCCGCCGATAAAATTTTCCACAATCGGCTCTGTCAAAACAAAATAATCGCCCGGCAGCAAGCCTCGCAATTCAAAAACCCCCGGGGCGTTGCCGAAATAATCCGTCACGGTGCTGTATCGTTCGGCTGCATTAACAGTGTTGATCGCGATGACGTTCGCGCCGCGCACGAACGTGCCGTCGCGCCGCCGGATCGCGCCGCGCAACGCGCCGCGGCTATTGAAAAAATCAGGCGTGGGATAAAGCCTGCTGACGGAGACGATATCGTCCACGGTAAATTCTGTGTTGGTCGTGCTGATCGGAAACATCAATGGCACGAAGGCGTCGTTCGACTCAAGGCCGTCGACGCCTTCATGTTTGTTGATTTGCGCGTGATCCAAGCCGAGCAGATGGCCCAGCTCGTGCCTGATGACGCCAAAATATTGCTGCAGCGTAGCCTTGTTGCTCAAAAAACCGTTGATCAACACTTCGCTTTCGGCATAAAAGCCGGCATTGGGGCCGCTGGTGAAATAGGCCGATACCGCCAAACCCAGGGTGTTGTTTTTCGCGCCGGCGCCGCGAATGGCATCCATCATCTGGCCATCGCTGTCCAACAGCACCGGATTGATGCCGTCGTCGAATTTTCCCCAGTACGTCGTGTAGTTGCTCGCGGTGATGTCATCCGAAAAATTTTCGCCGCGCGCAAATGACGGCGTGGCGGTGGCGATTTCATCCCAGGCGCTAAAGGCGTTTTGGACGAGGCGAGCCGCGTCAGCGTTGCTGTAAAAGCCAAGCCGGCCGGGATCGAGACGCCAAGACAGGGGAAAGGCAGTTTGGCGATAAACAACGGCGCGATTGGAAAAAACAACCAACGGCCCGCCGGCCGTGGCGCTGCTTGTTATGAGCACGACAAGAAACAACAAAATCGTTTTGCGTTTTGGAAAATCGAGAAAACAATTTTTCATAGGGTTCATCTACTGTTGCCGGCCGCTGGCGGCCATTTCGCGGACGAGTTTGATGAAATCGTGATATTCCATCAGAGGCGCGGCCTTCGGACTCATGGCCGGGCTATCGACATGGGGCGCCAGCATTTTCATGTGAAGAAGATTGCCAAACACAAATTTCTTGCCGGTGACGGGGTCGCGCTGAATGGTTAGTTTGCCCTCGCTGACGCCAATCGGGCTGGTCAATCCCCAAACGCTGGCGGGATACAAAAAGACCATCACCTCTTCGCCTTCAGTAAAATAACTCATATCGGCGACAAAGACGTTCAAACCGTTGTAACTTCCGCCGTACTGTTTAAAAGTGAAATGATCTTTGCTGACGACGCCGCGCACGGCGTCTTCCACTGCAACAGTCGAGCTGGTGACGATGAAACCGCTGGCCGGGTCGCGTTCGCTCCAAACTTTGATGACCTTGCCGGAAAAAATAAAACCGGAGGCCGCGATCACTTGCTGCAAAGACAAGAGCCGGGATTGCGCCAGGCTCCTTTGATGGCTGAAAAATAAAATCAGCGGCAAAAGCGGGAGGAAAATTTTTTGACGAGACATGGATTCCGTTCCGAATATTCCAAAACTTGTTATGAACACCAGATGAAGATAGAGCAGAAAAACTTTTCGCGCAAGCAGATTCTGCTGAATAAAATAATCTTGTGGCTCTCAATCCAATTGCATATCTTGTTCGTACCATTTTAAATATTCACTCGAGTGTTGAAACCATGTCTTCACGACTCGGCGATCATCTCAGCGCGGCGCGGCGGCATCGTTTTGTCGGAAGAGAAGCCGAACGGTCGCTCTTTCAGTCGGCCCTCGACGCCGAAAAATGGCCTTTTTTCATTCTCCATGTTTTCGGTCTCGGCGGCGTCGGCAAAACCACGCTATTGCAGGAATTTGCGGCCGGCTGCCGGCAGCAGGAGGTCACCGCGATCTGGCTTGACGCGCGCCATCTCGACGCTTCGCCAAACTCTTTTACGCTGGCGCTGCAGCATGCCCTCGGCAGCGATACGGAGCGACCGCCGCTCGACGAGCTGGCGGCGCAGGAAAAACGCAGCGCCATCTTTATTGATACGTATGAAAAGCTCAGCCCGTTGGATGGCTGGCTGCGTGAAGTTTTCTTGCCGCAGCTTCCGGAAAACGTTCTTCTGGTGATGGCCGGCCGCGAAGCGCTTTCAACCGCATGGCGCACCGATCCCGGCTTGAACGCGTTTATTCGCACGATGCCGCTGCGCAATCTCAATCCGGAAGAGAGCCGCGCTTATCTTAACCAGCGGCGGGTTTCGCCCGAACAGCATCAATCGGTGCTCGACTTCACGCGCGGACATCCGCTGGCGCTTTCGCTCGTCGCCGATGTGTTGGATCAGCGCCAGGCTACGCCCGTAGGGGATCAAAACTTCGTTCCCGCAGAAGCGCCGGATGTGATTCAAACCCTGCTCGAACGTTTCGTGCAAAAAGTGCCGAGTCCGGCGCATCGCACCGCGTTGGACGCCTGCGCTTTATTTCATTTCACCACGGAAGCGCTGTTATCCGAAATTCTGCAAGTCGCCGAGGCCCGCGAATTGTTCGACTGGCTGCGCGCGCTCTCGTTTATTCAATCCGGCCGGGATGGTTTGTTTCCGCATGATTTGGTGCACGACGTGCTTTGCGCCGATTTGCAATGGCGCAATCCCGATTGGTATGCGGAGCTGCACAAGCGGGCGCGCGCCTATTACACCCGGCGTTTGCAGCAAACCCGGGGCATCGAGCAGCGCCGTGTTTTGGTGGAATACATTTACCTGCATCGCCGCAATCCCGTCGTGCGCCCGGCGTTTGAATGGCAGGAAGGCGGCAATGTTTGGAGCGATACCGCGCGCCCCGCAGACATTCCTGAACTTTTGGCGATGATTGAGCGGCACGCAGGCGAGGCTTCGGCAAAATTGGCCGTTTACTGGTTTGAAAAGGATTTGAATTTCGTGCAGATTTTTCGCGGGGACAAACAAAAGCCGGCCGGCTTTTTAATGTCGATCACGCTGGAACAAATCACCGACGAAATGATGAAGCTTGATCCGGCCTTGGAAAAAGCGTGGAAGTTCTTGCAGCGCCACGCGCCGTTGCGCGCCGGTGAGCGGTTTATTTATTTTCGTTATTGGATGGCCGGTGATACGTATCAATTGCCTTCACCCACGCAAAGCGGCATTTTCATCAACATGGTGCAATGTTATTTTGCCACGCCGGGCTTGGCCTTTACTTTTCTGCCCTGCGCGCATCCGGAAATCTGGGCGCCGGTTGCGGCTTATGCCGATTTGGCGCGGACGCCGGAGCTTGATTTCGAGATCGGCGGGCGAAGCTTTGGCGTGTACGCGCACGATTGGCGCGCCACGCCGCCGATGGCGTGGCTGGAAATTTTGGCTGGCCGCGAGCTTTCACAACAAGTTGATTACTCCACAACTCCAAAAATCAACACCACCGTCGTTCTCAGCGAACCGGATTTTGCCGAGGCGATTCATCACGCTTTGCGCGCTTATTCGCGTTCCAGCTTGTTGCGCAACAGTCCCTTGTTAAAATCAAGACTTGTGAACGAGCACAGCGGCAAAGATGCGGATGAGGCTGAACGAGCTGCCGTTCTGTGCGATCTGCTCCAAGACGCCGCCAAATCGTTGGCGTCATCCCCGCGCGAGGAGAAATTGTATCACGTCTTGCATCGAACCTACTTCAATCCCGCCGCAAGCCAGGAATTGGCCGCCGACGCCTTGCATCTTTCCTTTAGCACCTACCGCCGTTACCTCAAAGCGGGCATCGAACGCGTAACTGAGGTCTTGTGGCTTAAAGAGATTAGCGCATAAAAATGCCGGGCCCACTTGCACTGTGACGCCAATCGGAGCTTACTTATGAAAAACCGCCCGCAACTTCTCCCACGTTTCCCACAACCCCTCCGAAACAACTTTCGTATGCCCAACCACCGGCATAAAGTTGGTGTCGCCGTCCCACCAAGGCATTCCAAAAACTGCCGACGCAATTCGACCTCCCCCGACGAAGGCATTGTGCTCGAAGACGTCGAGAAGAAGTTGATTCATCGCGCGATTGAGAAGGCCGGCGGCAACAAAAGCAAAGCCGCGAAGTTGTTGGGGATTACGCGGCGGAAGTTGTATTCGATGTTGGAGAGGTTGGGATAGGGTGTTTTAGATATTCAAGATAGGCTCAAAAGAAAATCACTGATCCTCAATGAATAAGGGCGGCTTCTAAATTCTCTTGACAATATTAGATTTTTACGCTATATATTGAGAGATGCTGGGAAGTTTATCCGATTAACCTGATACTCGAATTGGTCATAGAAATAAAAAGCTTCCTTTCAAGGGTTTTGTATTTTCTTTTTTTAGTTTATACGGGAGTTGACCGTGAGTGATGAAAATGTCTTAAAAAATTTGAAGGTTTTTGTGGCATGGCCCTCTGATGTCAAAGAAGAGAGAACCCGTGCCAAAAGTGTCATTAGCACCCTCCACCAAGTTTACCTGCAACGTGGGTGGTATTTGGAAATGATAGATTGGGAGGATTATGCCCCCCCTGGAACAGGCCTTCCAGAAAATATTGTCCTTGAAAATACCGATCCCCAAAGTTGGGATATCTTCGTCGGCATTCTGTGGCATAGATTTGGGAGTCCCCCCAAAATGATTAGCGCCGCGACAGGCCAGCCTTATGCCTCAGGATTTGAAGTCGAATACAAACGTGCGTATGACTTGTGGCAAGAAAATGGCCGTCCGCACATCATGCTCTATAGATGCACGCGCCCTGCCGCAACTACCGTGGATCTGGAACAACTCAAACTTGTTCAACAGTTTTTTCAAGGCATCGAAAAACGATATGAAGTGCTATACAAAGAATTTGATACGCTGGATGATTTCACTGAAAAATTAAACAAATACCTCATAGCGGTCATTGAAAAAATAATAAAATTTCAATCGAAAGATCGGCCAGTGACTTTCCCTCATTCGCGGCTTTTCGAGGATATTGCCGAAGCGACAGATTTCTCCGACCGCGTTAACGAACTTGCTGAGATACAAAATCAGCTTTCTACTGATCCTGAAGTTTCGATTCTCGTACACGCACCAGCCGGCATGGGCAAGAGCCGACTTATCGAACGGCTACAGCAAGTTGTGCCCTCGCCGAGCTCAGGAAACACGCCGCTCTCGTTTCAATATGTACAGTTAGATTTTCAGAGTGACGATAAAATAAGCACTTCTATTGAAGAATTTTTATTGGCTTTCCATAAAAAGCTGCCTAAG
>Ga0247727_10015303_pt1 | contig 12602 bp, 12 predicted proteins | sample WisWelCaveWW1625_FD_202498 | JGI IMG/M metagenome (GOLD analysis project Ga0247727, IMG submission 202498) | Biofilm microbial communities from Wishing Well Cave, Virginia, United States - WW16-25 | ecosystem: Environmental > Aquatic > Deep subsurface > Groundwater > Cave microbial mat | place... | reverse complement strand
GTTTGCCTGGCTGCGAGGCGAGGTGGCGCACGCTTTAGCGTGCTGGCGTGGGCTTCAGCCCATGCTGGGTGGTTTCACCCGCGCCCTTCGGCGAGCTGAAGCTGGCCGCTACCACGATGAAGCGTGCGCCACGACCGCTTCCCCAAAACGGTTAAGCACACGGCTAAGGGAAACACCTGAAGCGGAATCTTCTCCCCTCCAGTCAAACTCGGCTCGCTCGGCGGAAGGGAAACCTGGCCCGAGTCAGCGTTTCCCCCTATTGTCCTGCCGGCGCGCTTGGCTACACTAGAAAAGAGAGACAATTCCAGTCAGGCTGGGGGACCATCATGAGGAAATGGCTTTTCTTGGGAATCTTCGCCGCTTATTGCTGTCCGTTGCCGGCTCCACAGGCTCCTCCGCCGCAAAAGAAGGGCCCGGCGAAGGCGGCGTCCCCGCCGGCCCCGGCGGCTCCCGCCGAGCCGGCCAAGCCCCCCGCGCCTCTCCCGGAACCCGCCGATCGCCGCCAGTCTAACTATGTGTACGACCTGAACAGCCGCCCCACGCCAGGGAATCCTTCCACGCGCGAACAACGCCGCGGAACCGGCGCCAATGAGGTGGTGGAACGGGAAGACACGATCCGGGATTTTGACGGCCGCCAGGTTCCGGTCCGCTCCTCCCAGGAGCGCGTGCTCAGCGAGCAGGAGGACGATCGGACGAGCGAGCGGGTGGTGCAGCGTTATGACACCGCCGGACGGCCCACCTCCAAGCAACTGGTGCGGCAGGAGCGGCGCAAGATGCCCGACGGCTCGATCGTCTCCACCGAAACCCTTCATGAGCAGGATGTCAACGGTCGGATGCAATTCACCGAGCGGCGCACCAGGACGGAGAAGAAATCGCCGACCGGCTCGGACACCTCGATCGTGCTCGAGCGGCCCGCCATGCACGGCGGCACGCAGGTGGTCGAGCGCACCGACAAGGTGGAGACCAGGCGCAGCGACACGGTCAGCGATACGGTTACATACCGCAAGTTCCTGGATGGAAACGGGCGTTTCGAGGAACGGGAGAGGGAGGCCAGCACGGCTACCAAGTCCGGCAATGTCACCACCACCGATAGCAGGCAGTGGCAGCGCGGCCCGACGGGTCAGATGGATTTCCTCTCCCGAAGTTTGAGCCGCCTGAGTGAATCGCCCGACGGCAGTCAGGTGGAGGATGTGGAAGTCTACAGCACCAAGATCGGCGGCACGACCCCGGACCTGAACCGCTCCGGGACCCCGACCCTGGAGCAGCAGGTGCGCCGAGAAAAGAAGGTCCAGCCCAACGGCAAAACTGTCGAAACCACAACCATGCGCCTGCGCCAGGTGGCCGAGCCGGACCGGTTGGGGGGCCTGATGGTTGAAGAGCACATCACCACGCCCACCGCCGACGGCAAGACGATTCAGAAAACGGTTTCCGAGCGCGACGCCAACGGCCGAATCGTGGTCGTGCAGCGAACCGTCGAGGAGGAGAAAAAGTAGGCGCCCGGTAATGTCGCAAGGTTGCGTTGAAGGTCGAGAATGCCAATGGCCTGTCACGCGCCCTTTTTCGACGGCTGCGGCCTTCGGCTCGCCAATCAGGACGGCTAGAGCCGTTTACTCCATAGGCAGATCGCGAATGAAGTTCAGCGGGCGATCTATGACGCAGAAGACCGATCCCTCAAGTTTGGCGCGCTGGATGTTGTGCGTCGAAGAACCATGCTTGACGGTCACCCGGCTTATCTTTCAGAACTGAGCGGCTATTTTCTCGCCCCGGATGGCGGCGCCTACTTCGTAAGCTGTTGTTTCCGCTGCGGATCTAAGATCTTTCGGCTCCATAGTTTCCGATCTCCCCAATCAACCCCTCTCGCTCCAATTCATTGGCGATCACTAGAACCTGCTCCAAATCCATCTGGAGGCGCTCGGCAACATCGCTGTAAAACAGTGGACCGCTCGTGGACCGATAAAGATCGAGCACCTCCTTTCTCGCTTCATCATGCGAGATCGTGCGAAGAACTACGGTGCTGGTTCTCTCGCCCACAAGGTGTTCAACTAGTTTTTTCATCTCGGTCAGGATCGCTTGATGGAACTGCTGCATCAGGCGGATTTCGTCGCGATGCTGCTGCATGAAAGTGTCAATCTTTTTAGACATTTACGCGACACCCCGCACAACATCACGGATGCCCTCGAAGTGATGGACAACGTTTGTGAGGGTGTGACCCTGGAACCCGATAACGGGCTCAAGCTCGCGCGCGGAAAACGTTTTCCGTCCCCGATATTCCCCACTGTATCCCCGGCTTGCTGCCACCACCAACTTTTCTAATTCCAGAGGTAAGAAATCTTCCCCGTAGCTCAGGGCTACTGGGGTTGGCGTGTGATTCATCAGCGTGACCGAAAGGGGACCGCTAAATCCTGGGTCCACCGGAAGCCCAACGGAAGCCGTTATGCCACGGCGCGCGAGCTTTGATCTCAAGCCAAAACGCCCGACGTAGGAGAGGGATAGTCGTAGTTCCTCATGGGTGAAAATTACGGCAGGGGCGTATGGGGCGATCAAAAGGACCCCCTCTCGCTCAAGGTCAATCCGGGGATCGCCGTTCGTCGGAACCGTGGCGGCGTTCTTCCCAACCTGGAGATCGTAATTGGCAGGCTGAAGCATGTTGGGGCCGCATGGGCTTATTGCGATTTCCCCCCTGTCGAGTGCCACTTGAATCTGGACATCGGCATTGGAATTATCCTCCATGAGACGAAATCCGAGCCGATTCCAGAGGGCCACAGCAGAGCTAATTCACAAGCTCGGCAATCGTCCAGACGCGGTCCGTCAGACCGGACTCCATTGCCTGAGTCACCCCGTAGGTTACCATGGATGCGGATTGTGAGGTTTTGGCGTTCCACAAAGCTGGTGCAGATGCGTTGGGCATCGGGGTTCCCCATAATTGGAAGCTCCTCCGTATCCACCACCTCCCCAGGGGAGTAACGGTGCTCGTCTGCGGAACTGGCGTACACCTTGATCTGCATCGCGTAGCCCCATCCGTCGTCGCATGGTTCCGGCAGCCAAGAGCGAAGTTCAACACGAGCTTGGTATTCCGCTCAATCGCCACGAAACTGTAAGCATCACCAATGCTCTCGTCTTTCTCTTCGGCAGGCCGCTTGTGGGCTACCTTCTTTTTGACGAAGGCCCAGATTTCATCACACTGCACGTCCTCAAGCGGAACGTTGCGGATCAGTCGGCCCATGAGCTTTTCGCATCTGTCGCCCGCCAGTACAAGGCGCCCTCCCCAAGCATTTTCCAATCGCAGGAATCTGCGTGGTATAATTCGCCTGAGCGGGCGCTGGACCCGCCGGAGGGCATCAGGAAATGAAGAGCAGAGTATTGTTAATATTGGGAATCGCCGCGCTCGCCGCCGGCCTGGTTCCTGCATTCGGCCAGATCGCCAACGGCGATTTTGACAACGGAAATCTAGCCGGCTGGACTGCCGGGGGCATCAACGGAGGATCGGCCACTGTTTTCCGGCAGGGCGCCTGTGCTTCGTTTTTCGACACCGCGGGCATCCAGGTGAAGGGGGGCTCGGCGGCCAAAATCCGCTCCTCCGCGTCCGCTCCCACCGACTCGATGGGAGTGCTCACCTCGGATCCCTTTATCGCCAGCGCCGGGATTAGTTTCCGGGCTCTCACGGAAAATTCTGACAATCAAGCGAACCCGAACCCGGTCACCTTGGAGGTTTGGTTGCTGGCAGGAGAGGAAGCCCTCTCGCAGACCGTTTCCACAAACGTGGTCACCCTGGGCGGAAAGTGCGGGGTTAGTCCGGATGCCCGGAACGGCGTTTTCAGCGCCCATTTTCTGGACACCTCCGCCTTTGCCGGCCAGACGGTTCGGGTCGAATTCCGTCAACGCACCAACGTCCCCCAGTTCGGGTTCTTTACACTGATCGATGATGTGGCGGTGGTGCCCGTGTCGGTGGCCATTGACATCGGAGGGACACGCTTTCGGAACACGCTCCGACCGGCGCCAGGCGGAACCCTGCCGGTGGCGATCCTCAGCACGGCGGCCTTCGACGCCAGGACGGTTGACCCGGCGACCGTGGTATTGACCGGCCCCCGCGGAGAGCAGCGAGGCAAGGGCACAACGATGGCATCGTTTGAGGATGTCAACGGGGATACTTACCCGGACCTTCTGATCTACGTGAGGAGGGACGCCGAGGACCCGACCGACTCAGCCGGAGTTACGGCGTTGGAAGCCAAGACCTGGAGCGGCGTTCTGGTCAGCGGCAAGCACGCTTTGAGGCTGCCAGCCCCAGTGGCGGAGCCCCTGGCCCGCGTTCAGTAAAAGACAACCGCGAAACCCCGGAGTATCTACACCAGCATCATTCAACGGTCAATCTGTCCACCGAGCCCTTGGGGCGCGGCGGCGGCAGCGGCGAGGGGTCGGCGGCGATTTCTGGCCTGCTCCAGAGCCCGCTCGACCCGTTCGGCATTGTGGTCCCAGGTGTAGTGACTGATGATGGTTTGGCGCGCCTGGGCCCCCAGGCGGGCGCGCTGGGCAGGATGACGAAGCAGTTCGAGCAGCCGGTTCAGAAAATCTTCCGGGCTGCAGGGATCGTAGAGCCGGCCGTTCACCCCGTCGGTGATCACCTCGGCGATCTGGCCTAATCGTGCCGCCAGCACCGCCCGCCCGCAGGCCATATACTCGAACAGTTTGAGGGGGGAAAAGTAGAAGAAATCTTCTGCCGGGTAAGGGGCCACCAAAACGTCCATCGCCGCCAGGATCGGGGCCAGGCGCCGGCGGGGGAGGCGGCCGAGGAAGGTCCAGTGGCGGGCCGATTCTCGGAGGCGCTGGGCCGCCGGGCCGTCTCCTATCAATACAAAGTGAACCCGCGGCTGCAGGGCCGGAGTCTGGCAGATGGCCTGCTCCAGCAGTTCGATGCCGTGGAACCGGGCGAAGCTGCCGGCGAATCCAACCAGTGTGCAGCCCGGCCACCGAGCCCGCAAGGCCAGATCGGCCGCTGCGGGGCTGAACTGGCTCGGGTCGGCGCCGTTCGGGGCCACAAGGACGCGCGCCGGCTCGAGCCCTTGCCGGAGGAAATAATCGCGAAGCGCGTTGGAGACAACGAATATGCCGTCGGCGGCGGCCAGGATGCGGCGCTCGGTCCAGTCGGAGAGGCCTGGGAGAAGGCGCACCCCCGGCCGGTACCGCCGGATCTCATAGGGGACAGGGGCGTTAACCTCGAAGACGACGGGAAGGCCCACGCGCCGCGCGGCGACGAGGCTCGAAAAGCGCAGGGCGTGGCGGATGAGAACGACGTCTGGGCGCTGGCGGCGCAGAATCTCGGTCTCGCCAGGGACGGCGCGGACCGAGCGGAGGTAGTTGGCCGATTCCCACAGCAAGCCCGAGAGCCGGCGCCGCCGACCGTTCCCGGTTTCCCCGGCCGGCTTGCGGTGGCCGTCAATGCGGAAAACCTGGTGCCCCATCCGCTCGAGCGCGTCCGCCATTTCCGCCATGTGGGCGCCCGCACCCGAGGAACTCTCCGGATCCCACTCGTAGTTGAAGTAGCTGATGCGCATCTCAGCCGTGTTGCCGGAGCCAGCGATGGAGCACCAGCAGGCGCCACAGGCCGTGACCGTAGCTGGCCTTGTGGGGCAGCCGGGGAGATGGCCGCAGCAGGCCGTCGCAGCCCTCGGCCAGGTCGCCCTGCTCGGCCCGGGCCAGCCAGGAGTCCAGCGGCGGGCTGAATCCTTTTTTGGGGCGCTCCAGGACTGCTGCTGGGACGAGGCCCTGCAGCGCCCGTTTCATCAGGAACTTCTGCTCGCCGTTGGGATTGCGCACCTCCACCGGCAGGCCAAACACCATCTCCACCAGCTCGTGGTCGAGCCAGGGGACGCGGCCCTCCAGCCCTACCGCCATCGTGGCCCGGTCGAGCTTGGTCAACACGTCATCGGGCAAGTAGGTATTCAGGTCTAAGTACTGCAACCGGGTAAGAGGGTCGAGGTCTTCCCGCCAGTAGCGGCGGAAATGCCACAGCTCGTCGTAGTCTTGGAACCGGCGGGCGAAGCGGGGCTGCAACACTGCCTCCTTCTCGCGGCGTGAGAAGGCGCCCAGGATATGGGCGTAGCGCTCGAGCGCGGACAGGGAGAGCGATTGCAGGGTCCAGTGACCTCGCCAGCCGTCGGGCCAGAGAGGCGCCGCCCGGCGAGCCCACCTGTGGCGCCACCCCGGCGGCCCAGTCTCAAACCGAAGCCAGCGGCGGTACCAGTTGTACCCGCCGAACACTTCATCGCCGCCTTCTCCGGAAAGGACGACCTTGACGTGCCGGCGGGCCCACTGGGCGATCAGGAAGGTCGGGATGGCCGAGCCGTCGCCGAACGGCTCGTCATAGAGGGCGACAATACGGTCCCGGATCTCCTGCCCCATCTCCCGAGTGACAATCCATTCGCGATGGTCGGTCTGGAGCTGATCGGCCACCAGGCGCGCGAACCTGGTCTCGGTGTGCGCCGGCTGATCAAATCCGATCGAAAACGTTTTCAGTCGCCGGCCGGAGAGGGCGGCCACGGCGCTGGAATCGACGCCGCCGCTGAGCAGCACGCCGACCGGCACATCGGCCGCCAGGTGCTGGTCGACCGCCTCGGCGAGCTTGGCCCGCAGCAGCGCGGCCGCGTCTTCCGGCGAGATCGTCGCCGCCGGCCTCAGCGCCAGACTCCAGTAGCGTTCCAGGCGCAGTTTCCCGTCTTCAAAAACCGCCCGGCAGCCCGGCTCGAGCTTGCGAATCTCCCGGTAGATGGTCTTGGGGGCCGGTACGTAGCCGTAAGTCAGGAAATCGTAGACGGCGGTCTCATCCAGGCTCGCTGCCGGATCCAGAAGGGCCTTGATCTCGGAGGCGAAGCGAAGTTGGTCCCCTTGCTGGCGGTAGAACAGGGGCTTGATGCCCAGCCGGTCGCGGGCGATGAGGAGCCGTCGCCGCCGGGCGTCCCACAGCCCGATGGCAAACATGCCCCGCAGCCGGTGGAGGCACTCGCTCCCCCACTGCTCGTAGGCAGCGAGGATTACCTCCGTGTCGGTATCGGAGAGAAACTGGCGCCCGGCCAGCTCCAGCTCGCGGCGAAGCGGCCGGTAGTTGTAGATCTCCCCGTTGAAAACCAACCACAGCGAGCCGCCCGCGGCCGACATCGGCTGGCGGCCTCGTTCCGACAGATCCAGAATCGACAGCCGCCGATGGGCCAGCCCCACGCTGCGGTCCGAGTTCAGGTAGACACCGGCATCATCGGGCCCCCGGTGCCTCATGCGGTCGCGCAACTCGACCAGTTCCCCCGGATCCACTGCTCCGGGGGCGCCCAGGATTCCGCCAATCGCGCACATCAGAACAAGGTGTAGATGAAAGGAGCCAGGGGGGAGGACCCTGCTGCGATGAGCAGTACGCCCACCAGCAGGAGCGCCAGCACGGTGGGAAGTAGCCACCACTGCCGCTCCTCGCGCAGGTGCTGGAGCAGTTGCCACACGGGCCCGGGCCGCCGGCGGCGTCTCCGGGTGAGTTTTTTTTGTGCAAACTGAGGCATAGGTTTTTTAGAAAAGCTTTTTGTACCGTTCCAGGCCGGACTCCTGGGTTAGCGGCAACCAGCCGGAACTTTCCGAGGCGACGCGCTTGAGACGCAGCGGATCGGCGCCGAACAATTTCATCAGCAGGCCTGTGGGCGTGAGGATCAAGTAGAAAATCGCGGCCAGCAGCAGCCGGGAGACCAGGTAGCCTACCGGGTAAGAGACCAGCGCCAGCAACCGATAGAGAGGCAGCAGGGCGCGCGGCAGGAACAGCCCGCCCACTCCCGCCGCTGCCGGGACGCAAGCGCCGCGGAGACCCCCTGCCGCAGCCAGCAGTGCGGACGCGGCTACCAATGCCCAGGCGAACTGGCGCAGCGTTTGCCGCGATGGATGCCAATCAATCACGATATTCCCCTCGCCTTCTTCCGATCACAAAAAAACCTTCGCGCGCCTGAAACGGAAGCAGCAACCGCGCAAAACTTCCGCCTGACGGGGCCGTCTCGAATAAGCGGTCGCGTTCGGTTAGAGGCTGAAACGGCTCTGACCGCAGGGTCGAAGCCAGGAAATCGAAGTTAGCAGCGCGAAACCACTTCATCGCTTCGGAAATCGTGCGGCCCCTGGTTCGCCGGCCCGCGCCATTGCGGGCCAGGGAATGGTGAAGGCGGAGCAGGCAGTAGCCGCCGGGCCGCAACAACTGCGCCAGCCGGCAAAAGCCGCTGAGGGAATCGGCAGCCGCGTCCCCCGCCACATTCCACAGCAGGTAGTCAAACTGGGCTGGCCGGAACGCAGGGTGAAGCAGGTTCATCTGTAAAAAGCGCACGTTGCCGAGGTCGAATCGCCGGCGAAACTCCTCCGCGGCTTCCAGGGAGCGCAGAGAAGGATCCACCCCCACCACCCGGCGCGAAGCGATGCCCAGGAAGTTGGACAATCGGCCGGTACCGCAGCCTGCTTCCAGGACATTTGCCTGGTAGGGGATCTGCTCGTTGAGCAGCCGGGCCAACAGGTTGCGGCGCGATTCGTCGATCAGGGTGCGCAGACTCTGGCAGTCCCCATAGGTGGGGCCAGGTTCCGGCTCCGCCCGGAGTGGGGAATCCCAGGAGAGCCGCCGGACGCCCTCGGTCGTCGGATAGCTCTGGCCGCAAGCCCGGCATCGCATGTTCTCAAGCTGCGGCGACTGGCAGCGCGGGCAGGCCAGCAGCGTATCGAGCCAGGGATCCGCTTGCGCAGCCGAAGCGTCGGAGACCATCGTCTGATCGGGCTTCCGCACGAGAACGCGTCCGACCGCCAGGGCGTCGATCTGGGTCGCCATCATCGTGCGCCAGGCATCCTCTGCGGTGCACACGATGGGCTCCCAGCCCAGATTGAAGCTCGTATTAACCAGCACCGGGCAGCCGGTTTGCCGGCGAAAGGCTTCCAGCAGCCGGTGCAAATGCGGATGCCGTTCCGGGTCGGCGGTCTGCAACCGGGCGGAAAAATCGACGTGGGTGACGGCAGGGATATCGGAACGTTTCTCGCCGAGGCGATCGATCCCGCGGCGGCCGTTGGTCGCCAACCGCCGCTCCGGGCGCACCGGGGCCACAAAAAGCATGTAGGGAAAAGCTTCCCCTGCCGGCACGTCAAAGAATTCGTGGGCATGCTCGGCGGCGACAACCGGCGCAAAGGGCCGGAACGACTCGCGGAATTTCACCTTCAGGTTCATTACCGACTGCATGTTGGGTTGACGAGGATCGCCGAGGATGCTTCTGCTCCCCAGGGCCCGGGGGCCGAATTCCATTCGCCCCTGCGCCCAGCCGACCACCTTGCCTTCGGCCAGCAATTGTGCCACCCGCTCGGCGAGGGCAGCCTCGTCGGGGAACCAGTCGTAGGATTGGCCTTGTGATTCCAGGAAAGTCCGGAAGCCGGCTTCGTCGACCGGCGGGCCGAGCAGCGCTCCCTGCATCGAGTCGCCACAGGAGGCCGTCCGCGGGCGGCCGAGAAGCTGATGCCAGGCGAACAGCGCGGCCCCCAGCGCGCCGCCGGCGTCGCCCGCCGCCGGTTGTACCCACACCCGGCGGAAGGGTCCCTCGCGCTGGATGCGACTGTTGGCCACGCAGTTGAGCGCGACACCGCCGGCCAGCACCAGGTTTTCCAATCCGGTCGATTTGTGAAGATGCCGTGCGGCGGCGAGCATGGCTTCTTCGGTGACTTGCTGGATCGATGCGGCCAGATCCATGTCCCGCTCGGTGAACGGGGCTCCGGACTCGCGAGGCGGCCCGCCGAAGAGGCGATGAAACTTTTCCGAGGTCATCGTCAGGCCCTGGCAGTAGTTGAAATAGCTCATGTCCATCCACAGTGAGCCATCCTCGCTCAGGCGCAGGAGCCGCTCCAGGATCAAGTCCTTGTAAACCGGCCGCCCGTAGGGGGCCAGCCCCATGAGCTTGTATTCCCCGCTGTTCACCTCAAACCCGCAGTAGTAGGTAAAGGCGGAATAGAGCAGGCCCAGCGAATGGGGAAAACGCATCTGGTGGGTGAGCGTGACGCGGTTGCCGCGGCCGTAGCCCATCGTCGCGGTGGCCCATTCCCCGACCCCATCCATGGTCAGGATGGCCGCCTCCTGGTAGGGCGAAGGGAAAAAGGCGCTGGCGGCGTGTGATTCGTGATGGGAAGCAAACAGGAAATCTCCCTGGTAGCGGCCGCCGAGGTTTTCGTCCAGAATGCGGGGCAGGTAAAGCTTCTGCTTCAGCCACACCGGGACAGACCGCAGGAACGACCGCAGGCCGGCGGGACTGAACGCCAGATAAGTGCTCAGCAGCCGGGCGAATTTCGCCACCGGGCGGTCATAAAAAACCACCTGGTCGAGCTGTTCGGGGGTGATGCCGGTCTCGGCCAGGCAGTATTCCATCGCCTGGCGGGGAAACTCCGCGTCGTGCTTCTGGCGCGAGAAGCGCTCCTGCTGGGCGGCGGCCACGATGATCCCGTCGCGGAGCAGCGCGGCGGCGCTGTCATGGTAAAAGGCAGAGATGCCCAGAATGTAGGTCGGCATGGAACCTCAAGGCGGCGAACAGTTCGCCGGCGATCAGGGCGTGGCCCTCGTTGTTGGGGTGGTCGCCGTCGTAGGCCAGAAACAGGGAGGTATGGTCACGGTAGGCTTTCTCAAAGGCGGGCAACAGGTCGTGCCAAGGCAGGCTGTGGCGATCACAGATCCGGCGGGCTACCGATTGATAACGAACCCGGGGATAGTTTTCCCCCAGTTGTTGCGGCATGGGCAGGATCAGCACGAGCGGGCGGATTCCCCTCGCCCGGCACACGGCGGCAAACCGCGCCAGGTGCGCCTCTACCGCCTCCCAGCCTCGCTCGACACGGGGGTGCTCCCGTCCTTCCAGCACCGCGAGTTGAGTCTCTCGTTGCAGAGGGGGCTTATATCTCATCACCAGCCGCCGGCTTCGATCGACCACCATGTAGAACAAGCGGGACCGTTTAACCCAGTTGCGGACCCGGTAGGCTGCTCGGGAGTGAAGCAAGGAGGGGGCGCCGGACGTATGCGCTTCCACGAGCCGGCCCTCGCCGTCCACGGCGATGCCAGCTTTGTCGTGAATGTCGTTCCAGTACAATGCGAGAACCACGATGTCGGGCCCGAGCGCCAGGCCCTGCTCGACCAGCCAGCCGACCTGTTGCGCCGTGTTGTAGGAAGGAACGCCGGCATTGAGGACCTCGTAGCGGCGCGGTTCGACAGCGTTCAGCAATCCTTCGAGCCGGCGGGGGAAGGTGTCTTTCTCCGCGACGCCGAATCCGGAGGCGATCGAGTCGCCCAGGATAAGCACCCGGCGCCGGCCGGAGGGCTTGGCAGTGGCCGGCTCCCGCCCCCGCAATCCGAGTGAGTTGGTGTGGAAGGGCGCCTCGGCTGTGTAGGACTTCTGATTCGGCTGCATTCGAAATCCAAGCGTCGGGTCGGCCCGAAAGCGGGTTTGAGGCCACATCCACGGGGCCGGCGCCGGCGCAACGAGCCGCGCGGCCAATTCCCCCACCAGAAGAAACAGCGCCGGGGCCCGCAGGCGGCGAACCCCAGCGCGCAAGGCTCGCATGGTCAGTTCAAGTAGGGGACACCGCGGTAAAGGGCGTCCAGTTGCCGCTCGACGAGGGAGAAACTGAAGCAGGCTTCCGCGCGCGCGCGGTTCCACTCCCCCATCGCGCGGCGCCGAGCGGGGTCCTCGTGAAGTTCCAGGAGAGCCTCGGCGAGGCCCTCGAAATCCCCCACCGCAATCAGGCGGGCGCCCAAACCCTCCGTCGTCATCTCCGGCAGGGAACCCACTGGAGTGACCACCAGCGGAAGCCCCGCCGCCATCGCCTCCAGCACCGCGTTCGGCATCCCCTCGGCCCGCGAGGGAAGCAGGAAGACATCCGCCTGGGCCAGCAGTTCCCATTTCTGCAAGGGACCGACGGGACCGACAAACTCGACCGCGCCATCCAGTTGGAGATCCGCGGCGCGCCGGCGCACCTCCTCGCCTTCCCCTCGCCCGCTGGTCTCGTCCGGTCCGGCCAGAATGAATCGAATCGGCTTGCCCTTCAGCCGCGTGGCAGCGGCCAGGATGTCGAAATGCCCCTTATGGCTCCCCAGAGTGCCAATGGTCAGCACCCGCAACCACTCGTCCCCGGGATGCTGATGGTTTACCTCTTCCGGTATGTGAACCCCATTGGGGACAACGCGAACCGGTCGGCCGGGAACAAGGCGGGCCACAAGCTGGCGCCAGTATTCCGACAGCACCAGTATCTCGGTTGGCGCGCGCAACGCCCATCGCAGCAACCGCTGTTCGCCCCCCGATCTCTGGTGGTACCAACGCCAGAAGTCCCCGCTGTGCAGTTGCAGAAAAACGCGCCGCCCCAGGGCCCGACTGATGACGGCATAGATGGCTGACTCCACGAAATTGGCGCCCGAGGAAGACTTGATGTGAACGATATCGGGGAGTTGGGAGGCCACCGAGCAGCTAAACCGCGCAAAATCGACCAGGCGAACCGCCAGGCGGACCGCGGTGTAGCGAGGCGGCTGCCTCCGGCGACTCCGATCCCACAGGCGGATGCGGTGCCGCATGGGAAGCGAGGAGTGCAAAATC
>Ga0247727_10015302_pt1 | contig 12603 bp, 6 predicted proteins | sample WisWelCaveWW1625_FD_202498 | JGI IMG/M metagenome (GOLD analysis project Ga0247727, IMG submission 202498) | Biofilm microbial communities from Wishing Well Cave, Virginia, United States - WW16-25 | ecosystem: Environmental > Aquatic > Deep subsurface > Groundwater > Cave microbial mat | place... | reverse complement strand
GGCCGCGGCGGCGACGCTCTCGTCCGCCAGGTGGGAGCGGGTCAGGTCGACGACCACCCGGCGGCTACCGCCGTCGAGCAGATCGTCCACCCGGTCCCGGAAGAGCTTCTCCGACTCTCCCGAGGCGAACCGGCCCCGGACCTCCAGGATGGTCCATTCCCCCACGGTGCGGGTCTGGATCTGGCAGCGACGGCGGCGACGGAACCACGCGAAGGCTGTCATCAGATTCCCCCTCCCTGGAAAAGACCACCACGCCATGGCGGCGGGCGGGTCGGGCCTTCCTCCGGACGGGACGCGAGTTGAGCCAATTGCCGCCCTTCTACACCCTGGGGGGTGGGTCGTCAATACCCCCCCCGTCCCGCCCCGGGGTTCGGCGGTGGAATCCCGGGGTTCCAGGTTCGCCGGCGGAAGTTGCTGTAGGAGAATCATTTGGGACCAGGAGTCGGACGATCCGAGCGCCCATCTCTCGGGACCGACGGGGGAACGGCCTGGCACCGCTCGATATGGCGATCACTGATCACCGGCCAAGGCTGAGGTGTTTTCGTGTGGTACCGTGCAGGTGGTCCGGGTGCGGGCTTTTTGGTCCGACCTTTGATCAGTGACCATTGCTGTGGGGGGCTTGCGTTCACACGCCGTCAGCCGGCGCCCTGTCAAGGATGCGATACTGCACCGCCTCGGCCAAGTGCGGCGCCAGCACCCCGTCGCATCCCTCGAGGTCGGCGATGGTTCGCGCCACCCGGAGGATCCCGTCGTGGGCGCGCGCCGACAGCAGGAGGATGCGGATGGCCCGGTCGAGGACCCGGTGTCCCCCTTCATCCGGCCAGGCAAGCCGGCGGATCATGGCCGGGGTCAACATGGCATCGGTCACCCCGGAGAACCCGGCTCCACCTCCCCAACCCCCGATCCATCCCTGCTCACCCCTCACCATCTCGAGCCGGTCCACTTGCCGGGCTCAGCGGTGGCGACCCGGCCGGCAACCAGCGCCGTCGACTCCCCCGGCCGGCCGCCCACGACGTCGGCCCGGCGCACGGGGGTCACCGCCACCTGCATATCCAGGCGGTCGAGCAGCGGGCCGGACGCCCATTGGCGGTAGTGTGCCACCATCGCCGGTGTGCAGGCGCAGGGCCGGTCGACCTGGCCGAGATGGTGGCAGTCGCACGAGAGCGGCTGCGAGCGCTCCTGGGTGAACTGACCTAGGGCCGGTCTCGCCGGCGTTGCTCGGGCCTCCAGAAACCACATAGGCTCGTCCCACGGGTCCGGGTCACGCTGGAGGCAGGAGTTGTTTGGGAGGTCCGGACGATCCGAAACCCGGAATCGGCGGAGGTTCGCGACTTGCTCCGTCACTCAGGCTATCTGCGCGCCGCGTCGAGGTCGCCATCGAGTCGCTTTCCTTGCGAGGATTGAGGCATGAAGCGCGCCTCTCCAGGCGGGCAGTGGACGGTGTGGCAGCCCTCGTCGCCTATGGACACCCTGCATCGCACGAGTCCGACACCCGCGGCCACGGCGCCGACTCCGTGCCGTAGCCTCCCCCGCCACGATCCGTGCGCGCCTGGAGGAGGTAGAAGATCGCTGACCCAGGTGCCGGTGTCACACCGGACGCCCCTTCGGTCAGCGAGGTTTCCGTTGTACCCCGCGCGAGGACCCGGACCGCGCCGAGCGACAGATAGCCGTTCTCGACTTTGGCCTGCGAGAGATCGCCCGAGATCACGTCGTACCCGAGGGCACCTGGTATCCCCGCCCAGTAGATGCGGGCCATCCCCGGCGTCCCGTCCGGCTCCAGACGCATCAGGAGCGGCTCGGGCCCTGATCCCTAGTCATGGGGCACGGTGACGACCGCGAGCGCGGGTGTTGAATTCCCGGCCGCGTCGACGGCGCGGTAGGTCATCTGGTAGACCCTGCCGGGGCCGGTTCCGTTGCGCTCCGCCCTGAGGGCGACCTCCGCGTCCGGGGTCCCGAAGTCCGCTCCCGCGATGTCGCCTGTCGTGTTGCCGTCGCCCATTCCCGGCGCATCGTCCGGCTCGCTGCTGGTCACCGACACCAGGGCCACCAACGGGTTCGGGTCGCAGAGGTCCCCGACCTGTCCGGCAACGGTTACCGGAACCAAACCGTGGTTCGGGGGCCACAGAGACGGGGGGTCAGCCAGGACGGTGAGGGTGGGTGGTGTCGTGTCCTCGACCGAGACCGGCACGGCGCAGGTCGTCATGTTCCCGGCCGCATCGCGGGCGGTGAAATGCACCGTGGTCACGCCGACCGGGTAGATCCCGGAGGCGTCGTTACCCATCCCGGTCCGGTCGTTGTCGATCCCGGGAGCCGGGTCGCAGAGGTCGGACGCCGTGGCGCCGACGACCACGATCTGGGCTCCCGCGGGGCCGGTGCATTCCTTCGGCGCCGGCGGCTCACAGGCGAGGAGCGGCGGGAGGGTGTCCTGCACGGTCACCGCGATGGCACTTGAGCCGCTCTCGCCGTAGATGTCGCTTACGACCAGGCCGACCGTGTGTGTCCCGAGCGGCAGCGGCGCGGCCAGGAGTGGCCCGGCGCCGAGAGACCGCTCGGCCGGCTGACCGGGGTGGAGAACCCAGAGATAGTCGACGATGTCGTCCTCGGTGCCGGGGGTGGAGTCGGGATCCCGGGAGGCGCTGCCGTCGAGGGCCACCTCGGCGCCGAGCGGCCGATCGCACTCGGTCGCGGCCGGGCCCCGCGGCAGGGCGAGCGGCGGGGTGTTGAAGACCAGCCGGCTCTCGCCCTGGTAGTGGAACGACAGGCTGTCGTGCAGCGGGACCGTCGAGCCGTCGGTCACCATCACCTGGAGCAGGTAGGTGCCACCGGGTTGGAGGACGGGGAGCGGGGTCGTGCGGGGGAGGCCGTTGTCGAAGTCGACGTCGAGGAGAGTGGCCTCGCTGACGGCGAAGACGACGGTGTCGGTCGTGATCTCGAGGACGGTGAAGGTGGTCCCGCCGGCAGTGGCGGCGCTGTCCCGGACGCAGATCGCCGCCGGCAGCGCCAGCGACGAAAGCGACAGGACTACGTCGAACGTTCCCCGCGGCTGGGCGCACGGCCCGGACGCCAGGACGAAATCGGTGTAGCCGTCGTCGCAGGCGAAGAAGGAATCGAGGTCGAACAGCGTCGGCTCGCCGATCGATCCATTGACGAAGCCGATCCCCTGGCCGGGTACGGCCCCCGGGAAGAAGCCAAGGGCGCAGTCGGCAGCCGGCAGGAAGTCGTCCAGGGTCACGGTCGCCCCGTGCCCGATGATCTCCATCCGGCCGCTCAACCGATCGCCCTGCGGGTCGCGGGCCGATCCGCGCACCTCGAGGCTCTCGCCGCCGTCTTCGCGCACACCCGACAAGACGAGCGCCGGCTGGCACGCGTCGCCCGAGCCGTCGCCGTTGGTGTCGGCCTGGTCCGGGTTCGCAGTGGCCGGGCAGTTGTCGCAGACTTCGCCGAGGCGATCGGCATCGGTGTCGACCTGGTCGGGATTCGCGACCGACTTGCAGGTGTCGCAGACGTCGCCAGGACCGTCCTGGTCGAGATCCTCCTGCGCCGGGTTGGCTGCCCCCGGGCAGTTGTCGCAGACGTCGCCCACCTGGTCGCTATCGGCATCAGCCTGGAGCGGGTTGCTGACCCCGACGCAGTTGTCGACGAGGTCGGAGACACCGTCCCGGTCGACGTCGGGGATCACCACCAGCGTCACGGTGACGGTAAGACGCGGGAAGGTCATGTCGGCGCTCGTGATCGTGAGGGTACCGGTGTAGGTCCCTGGTCCCAGAACGCCGGTATCGAAGATCGCGACAGCATTGAGTTGGCCGCCCGGCGGTACGGTTCCTGACACAGGCGCGACGGTCAACCAGGGTGCCGCTGCAGCGGCCGGCGCGGCCGGGGGGGACAGGCTGACGGCGATATCGAACGGGAGCGCCTCGGGGCCATGGTTCAGGATGGCCAGCGTCCGGGTGGCGTTCTCGCCCTGCAGGAGCGAAACCTCGAACTCCATCGGCGACGCCGCGATCCCGGGCGGCTCGCGTCCGGTGCCGGCGAGGGCCACCGTCGCCTCCCCTTGGCCCGGGGCATTGGACAGCAGCCGCAGCGTGCCGGGCAGCGGACCGGCACCTCCCGGCCGGAAGGTGACCGTCAGGGGGTGGCTCTCGGCCTCCCGGAGGCTGAGAGTCGCGGGGCGGAAGGAGTAATCGGATGTGTCGCTCGATGGAGTGACCATGAGGGTCCCCTCGCCGTCGTTGCGAAGCGTGAGATCGAAAGAGCGCGTGAACCCGAGGAACACCTCGCCGAAGTCGATCACCGTCGCCCCCAGGCCAAACACCGGCTCGCCGGGCCCGGGGCCGATGACGTGCAGCCGGGCCGGCACGACCACCTCGGCCGCATCCGGATCGTCGCTGCGGATCACGACCTCGGCGGCGTAGTCGCCGCCATACATACCGGTCGCGTCGAACCGAGCCGAGAGGTCGTCGGTCTCCCCGGGCGGTACCCGGCCCGACCCAGACTCCATAGCCATCCACGCGAGCGGCAAACCGTGCGCGTAGGGGATCATGTTACGCAGGATCGTCCCAGGTTCCCAGCCCATGGCATAGCTGAGCTCGAACTCGTAGGACCCTGCCACCACGAAGCCGCGGCCATGGCGATAGACCACGAGGGTCGGCTCACTCTGGCCGGCCTGGACGACGATCGTCGCCCGCGCCGGCAGGTTGGTGAAGTAGGCAGCGCCGCCGGCACTGAAGGCTGCATCCAGACGAACTCCCGCCATCAAGGGATGCCCCGGGAGCAGGATCTCGTTCGTGTCCAAGTCGGTGGAACGATTCCGGACACCGCCCGGCAGTGTGACGAGCGGCAGTCTGCGGTCGTCACAGAGCCTACATGTACCGTGGAACTCAAGGATTCCACCCGCGGCGACGTACTCGTCGAACTGCGCCGTCTGCGCCGCAATCACGTGATGGAACGCCGTCGTCTGGTCGCCGGAGATGATCACCAGCCGGTAGGCGGTGAGGTCAGTCGCGGCCAGTTGCGCCGATCGGATTGGGAAGTAGTCCAGCCCGTTCGCCACCAGCACCTTCTCGTTCGAGTGATCATAATAGGGCTGCACGTCCTCCACCAGGAGGACGGTCGGCGCGGCCACCGCCCCCGGCGATCCCGGACCGGGACGGATCGCGACATCGAACGGCAGGTCGCTGCCGCCGGCGTTCCCGATCGCAAGCGTCCGGGTCGTAGCCTCGCCGGTGGGGAGGTCGAGGCCCAGGCTGGGAGGGGTCACGCCGATCCGCGGCGCGACCCGGCCCTCACCTTCGAGGATCATCGTAAGTTCGGGCTCGTCCGGATCGTTGCTGCGCAAAGTCAGGGTCGCGGCGTGCGGCGCCGCCCCGGGGGGCGTGAAGGTGACGGTCAGCAGCCGGCTCTCGCCCGGGGCTAGGGTCAGGCCGGCGAACCCGGGAACGAAGGCGGGGTCGTCGGAGGCTATCTCGCTCACCACGAGCGGGTCGGTCCCGGGGTTCGCCACCGTCACGTCAAGGCTCCGGCTCTGTCCCATGAACACCGACCCGAACAAGAGCCGCTGGCTGGAACCGGAGTAGCGCAACCGCACGGTGTGTCGGTTCACCGGGCAAGAGACCCCCACACCCCGACCGTTTTGGACCTCGACTGTGAGCCGGCCGTCCGCCAGGAGATCCGCGAGCATCCCCCGCTCGACGGGGAACGAGACGGTCGCCGGGACGCAATCCGCCCCGGTCGCGTCGATGTCACCCAGGGTGATGCCGTCCACCTGAGCGAACGCATACACGGCGGAGCCGCCGCCGTAGTTTCCTTCGACGGTGATGTCGACGAATCCGGCGCCATCCGGAGGAACCGGTGTCGTAAACAGGTGCGCGGTCCATGCCTGCGGGGTCGCGTAGTCGCGCGCCACCTGGCGATCGACGCTCTCCCCCCTGAGGACGATGTCCGGGGCACCCGAGATCCGCAAACGGGTCGGCACCACGACCTCCGCCTCGTCCGGATCGTCGCTGCCGATCACGAGGTCTGCGTCGTAATCCCCCACCGCGAGGCCGGTCGCATTGAATCCCTCGGTGACATCGACGCTGCTACCCGGCGGGACAATGCCCGACGGCGGATCGAAGGACAGCCAGCCGAACCGGTGGCGGGACCAGAAAGCGGCGTTGTGCAGGATCAGCGGCACGTCGCCGGTCCAGTATCCGGTGAAGCCGATGTAGAGGTTGAGCGCGACGACGTTCGGTCCCTTGGTGGCGATGAACGGCTGGCCGGACTTCCATTCGGCCACCTTGGCCGCGCCCGGCTGCAGGTCGACGTCCGCCAGGAGATTCCCCGTGACCGACGATACGCCGGCCATGATCGGGTGCGCGGGGTCGAAGCTCCCGAGCGACCAGGGTCCAAGCCGTCCGACCGTTCCGAAGAGCGGATAGTACCCGTCGTCCCGGAACCGGCCCTGGATAGCCCAGTAATCGAGAAGGGAGGCCAGGGTCAGGACGACGCCGCCGCCGGCGTCGGCATAATCGGCCAGCGCGTTGCCGGTCGAGATCGGGTTTCTGAACAGACCATTGACGATGACAATCACCACGTCGTACTTCAGGAGCATCTCCAGAGTCGGCGAGATCGATCCGGCCTCGATGACGTCGACCGCGGCGATGTCGGGGAAGGCCGACAACAAGGTGCGGATCTCGGTCACATCGGCTTGCGCCTCGAGGAGCAGGATCCGGAGCCCCCCCGGCTGGAGATTCGCGATCCGGATGTCGCCGGCGCCGAGCTCGCCCCGAGGTGGCGGGCCATCGGGTGCGTACTGTGACCCGGCCGGCTCCGGAACGGACGGCGGCGCGTCGATCCCGCCCGGCGGACCTGGGTTGATTGAGAGGCTCTCCCCCGTCGGGCGGCGTGCCATCGATGCCGCCGATTCCACGCCGGGGCTCCGGACCGAGACCGCGAAGTGGAGATCGCCGGCGCCGGTGTTGGTCACCGTCAGCGTGCGCGTCGCGCTCCCGCCGACGACGACCTCCGCCTGCACGTTCTGGGGCTGCACCGCGACGTCGGGGGGACCGAGGGTCGTGCCGCTCGCCAGGTTCGAGATCGGCCCCGCGTTCCCCCACTCGTCGAGCGCCTGGAGGGCGAAGTAGTAGGTCGTGTCGGCGGCCAGCCCACCGACCTCGAAGCGCACCGCGTCGCCTGCCGGCACCGGCTCCGGGTCGTTCGCCACCCGGGTCGCCGAGGCGAAGCCGGACGGATCGAAGGGCGCCGTGGCGTAGCGGATGTCGTACGCCGCGATCGTGCCGACGTCACCGTCGTCCCCGGTCGCGATCCACGTGAGGGTGAGCGAGAAACTGCTGCTCGCGGCGACGGCGAGGTCGGTGATGGCCCCGGGCGGGATGGTCTCGGGGGTGGCGATCGCCCGGAAGGCGTTCAGCCGCCCGCCGCTGACCGTCCGGCCGGCGAGGGCCGGGATCGGGTCGACCGAGTCGAGGAGCCGCTGCTTGAGCGCCGCCACCGGCATGCCGGGGTTGAGGGCGCGAAGCAACGCAGCGGCCCCGACGACGTGCGGCGTCGCCATCGAAGTGCCGCTCATGAATCCATAGGTGGATCCCGGCCGCGTGCTCAGGATCGACGCGCCCGGGGCGCCGAGATCAACCGTGCGGGTCCCGTAGTTCGAGAACCAGGCCAGCAGGTCGTTGTTGTCGGTGGCCGCAACCGAAATGATGTTCGGGACGTCGTATGCCGCCGGATAGAGCGGGGACAGGTCGCTGTCCTCGGCCCTGTTGCCGGCCGCGGCGACGAGGAGGCTGCCGGCGGCGTTCGCCCGGAGGATGGCATCGAGCTCGGTCTGGGAGAAGGACGAACCGCCCCACGAGTTGTTGGTGATGACGGCGCCGATCGAAGTGGCGTAGTCGATGCCGGCGACGGCGTCGGCCGTGCTTCCACTGCCGTCGGATCCGAGGAACTTGATCGGCAGGAGAGAGACTGCCCAGTTCACCCCGGCCACGCCCCGGCCGTTGTTCCCCAGCGCGCCAATCGTCCCGGCGACATGCGTACCATGCCCGTCGTCGTCGAACGGGTCGTTGTCGTCGTTCCTGAAATCCCAGCCGTGGATGTCGTCGACGAAGCCGTTGCCGTCGTCGTCGATCCCGTTCCCGGGGATCTCGCCCGGGTTGACGTAGATGTTCGCCGCCAGGTCCGGGTGGGTGTAGTCGATCCCGGTGTCGATCACGCCGACGATCACGCCGCGGCTGCCGGTCGTGACACCCCAGGCAGACTCGGCGCGGATGTCAGCGCCGGGTGTGCCGCCCGTCTGCGCCGTGTTGTGCATCGCCCAGAGCTCGGCATAGCGCGGGTCGTCGGGGACCCGCAGGGCATGGACGATGTAGTTCGGCTCGACATACTCCACGCCCGGATCGCGGCGCAGCCGGTCGATCGCCGCTTCGGTCGTCAGCCCCGCGGGGAGGATCCAGTGCTCGGCCCCGCTGGCGAACCGTCGCCGGCTGCGGGCGCCAACGCCGGCCTTCACCTGGCCATGGGCTTGCTTGGTGAGCCCCGGCCTGAACTTGATCAGCACCTCGCCCGGGACCGCGTCTTTCTCACCGGGAGCGGTCGGGCCGCCGGCGGCCGAGGCGGGCGCCGCACCCCAGGAGGGCGTCGCGAGCACGACGGCGAGCAGCACGGTTTCCAGGAACTGCACGATGGCATTGCGCGGTCTCGTTGAAACGGACCGGTCCCCACCGGGGACGCGATCCCTCGACTGCAGCGTTTGGAGCGGAGGAGTGCTTCTCAAGGGCGAGAAGGCTCGGTCACCACGCACACTCGGTCACCACGTATAGATGGTCGATCAGCACCGTGTCGTTCGCGGAGCCTCCTGCCGAGTCATCGATTGCGATGCACAACGTTCCTGAATTCGAGCCGGGGCCAATTGTCGTCGACATGGCCTGCTCATCCCCGCTTTCCATGTTGATCGTCAGGCCCGTTTGCTGAAACACACCAGTGCAGGTTGAGCTCCACTTGTAGAGCAGGTTGAAATCGTCATCGTCCGAGTTCGACGGGCGATACCCCTCGACGACGAGTCTGTGGGATGTTCCTGATGGCACATCCAGGAACTTCCACACATGCCACAGCTGATGTTGCGAACCACCTTCCGTAAAGACCTCCCACGCGTCGTTGGAGCTTTCTGTGTCCGTATGGTCTCCAGCGGCGATGCTGCCGGGGCCTGTCGTAAAATCGCTCGTGACAGGCTCGGTTGTAGCGGGAACTGTGGTCACAATCACTGGAGCGTAGAGACCGGCATACTCCATGGAGATGAGGAACTCGTCACGATCCGAATTCTCATCACTGGATGCGGCCCCGATACAGATATCCGTCGTGCCTGAATACCCCAGGGCATAGTCAGTGACGGTAACAGGCCCATCAACAGTAAAGTCCGCAACCCACTGATAAAAGGCATCGTCACCGTCACACCCGTTTCTCTGCTTCTTCCAGAAATTGAACACCTCGTCGGTATCTCCCGGGTTCGAATAATACTGCGCGTTCCCGCCGACTCGCAGTTTGTGAGCCCCCGGCGGCAGGTTCTCGAATCGCAATACATACCAAAGATCTAGCACAGACTCATCCTCGGTATATACGTAGCCAGTTTCGGGACTGAAGCCGCCCACACAGTTGTTCCCTGCTTTATCTTCACATTTCCACGTGTAAGTACTGATACACTCCGAATCGGCCAGAGCAGCTACTGGCAGCATGATCGCGCATGCCACGATTAGAACCATGAGCGCATTCTTCATGACGCACCCCCATAGAGTATCGACATCTCACCAACCTGCGACGCGACGCACACTTCGCCCCCTATTCCGGCCAAGCCCGTAGCGGCGAAGCTCCGCCTCCGCTCACGCGGAGACACACGGACTGGCCCATGACCTGGACCGGATCGACGCCCGCGCCGGTCCGCTCTGGCTTGTCCTTGTGGACCCCTCCCTGCCGGTCTGTTGGCCCTGGACTGGTCGATGAATTCGACCCGGCGCTGGACGCCCCCCAGTGGCGACACTCTGGTCAGGGCATTGGGGGAGTAATCGTTCAATACCCATGCCATCAGGCCGAGTCGCGATCTCCACGACTCTCGCGACCTGCTCCCCTCGGTGGCCCTTGCTCGAAGGCCGGGCTATTGTCTCGGGATCGCGGCGCTCTATCTCGCTGTCGCGGAGCAGCTTGGCTCGCCGTTCTAAGCCGCCGCATCACCTGCGCACGTGTTCCTCCGCTACGAAGACATGCGGCAGATCGCGATCGAGACCTTCGAACTCGGAGCGTCAGTCCATGACGATCGGCAGGGTTCTGAGCGCAAAACTGCGGGGGGGTCGATCCGGAGAGGTGTGTTCTTGCGCGATGTCACGTCGGAGGAATCCCTCGAGGCGTTCCAGGATCTGGGGAAGGTCGAGAAGGCCCGGTGCGCCTTCGAGGCGGCGCTCAGAATCGGCCCAGGGTCCCCGCAGGCGCGTTCACCACTTTCCGCCAGCCGATTGAGCACCACGAGCAAGCCGCTCGGAGCAGAGACTCCGCGCGGATGGCAGACAGATCATTGAACAGTGGCCGATCGATTCCAGGCCGGCGTTGATGGACTCGACCCCCTCTCATCTTGCAAGGTCTGCATTCACGCTCCGGGCGCTGGCCATCCGAAGGCCTGGGGCCTGATCAGGTATCAGGACTCCACATCAACGGGGGCCCGGTCGAAGACCCGGTACTGCACCGCCTCGGCCACATGGGGCGCCACGACTCCATCGCACCCCTCGAGGTCGGCTATGGTTCGCGCGACCCGGAGGATGCCGTCGTGGGCTCGCGCCGACAGCCCGAGGATGCGGATGGCCCGATCGAGGACCCGGCGCCCCTCCTCGTCGGGCCACGCGATGCGACGGATCATGGCCGGAGTCATCATGGCGTTGGTGACGGCGGCGGCCTTGGCCCCCTCTCCCGGCACCCCGATCCACCCCTGTCCAGCCCATCCATCCGCTGCCCGTGCGGTCTGACGGGCGCGGGCGGCGGCAACCCGGCCGGCAACCAGCGCCGTCGACTCCCCCGGCCGGCCGCCGACGAGGTCGGCCCGGCGCACGGGGGCCACCGCCACCTGCATGTCCAGGCGGTCGAGCAGCGGTCCGGAAACCCGCTGGCGGTAGTGCGCCACCATCGCCGGTGTGCAGGCGCAGGGCCGGTCGACCTGCCCGAGGTGGCCGCAGACGCAGGGGTTCATCGCCGCCACGACGGCCACCCGGGCGGGCATGCGCACGGTGCGGTTCTCGCGGCTGATCCGGACCTCCCCCTCCTCGATCGGCTGGCGCAGGACATCGAGGGTGGCGCGCCCGAACTCCGGCAGCTCGTCGAGGAACAGGACGCCGCGGTGGGCCAGGGTGATCTCCCCGGGCCGCGGACCACGACCACCGCCGATCAGGCCGATGCCGCTGATGGTGTGGTGCGGCGCGCGGAAGGGCCGCCCCCGCAGGAGGCCCCCCTCGCGCAGCAGGCCTGCGGCGCTGTAGATACAGGTCACCTCGACCGCCTCGTCGTCGTCGAGCGCCGGCAGGAGCCCCGGAAGCCGGCGCGCCAGCATGGTCTTGCCGCACCCGGGCGGCCCGACCATCAGAAGATGATGCCCTCCGGCGGCCGCCACCTCCAGGGCGCGCCGGGCGTGCGCCTGGCCACGCACCTCGGCGAGATCGGGCATCGGTGTGGCGCGCGCCCCGTCGACGCCGGCCATCCGTGACACCGGGCGCGGCGGGCGGTCGCCGCGCACAAGGGCCAGGGCCTCATCGAGCGTGGCCGCCGGCAGGATGGCCGGGCCGGCGATGGTCGCCGCCTCGCTCGCGTTCCCTTCCGGCAGCACGACGCCCCCCAGGCCCAGACGCCGGGCCAGGACCGCCGCCGGCAGGGCGCCGCGCACCGGCCGCAGGCGGCCGTCCAGCCCCAGCTCACCCAGGATCAGAAGCCCCTCGAGCCGCTCGGCCGGCAGGGCGCCGTCCGCCGCCAGGATCCCGAGGGCGATCGGCAGGTCGAGGGAGGCCCCCTCCTTGCGCAGGTCGGCGGGCGCCAGGCTGATGGTCACCCGGCGGGGGGGCACGGGATGGCCGGCGTTGCGCAGTGCCGCCCGCACGCGCTCGGCGCTCTCGCGCACGGCGGCGTCGGGAAGACCGACGGTGTGGATGCCGGGAAGACCACCGGCGATGTCGCATTCGACGGTCAGCGGGATCGCCTCGACCCCGATCAGGGTGAGGCTGTGGACGCGGGCGAGCATCGCGTTCCTCGTCGAGCCCCGCGTCACATCCAACGGGACACGCGTGGCCGGCTCTCCCGACGCGGCACCGCGATGGTAGAGGAAGCGGCCGGCGCCGGTCAATCTCGCCGATCGAGTCCCGCCGATCGAGCCGGCGCCGTAGCTCTGCACGGCGCGCCACGGAGGGTGCCCGGGATTGCGGGAACTTGAATGCGGGTCTCCCCGTATCGTACGGCTGCCTGCCCCGCCGGGGCGCCGTATCGAGGGTTAGGACCTGTGACAAAATAATATAGACAATAGCTAGCTTGGCTTGATTGTGTAGTTCCACTCACCATGAAACGCATGCTGCCGTAGCGTGATCTTTTGCA
>Ga0247727_10015301_pt1 | contig 12603 bp, 14 predicted proteins | sample WisWelCaveWW1625_FD_202498 | JGI IMG/M metagenome (GOLD analysis project Ga0247727, IMG submission 202498) | Biofilm microbial communities from Wishing Well Cave, Virginia, United States - WW16-25 | ecosystem: Environmental > Aquatic > Deep subsurface > Groundwater > Cave microbial mat | place... | reverse complement strand
ACATGAGCATGCTCCGGACCGAGATGGTCTGCGGCGGGCCGAGGAAGTTCGTCGTCCTCCACGGCGCCCGCTACTCCTGGGACCTGGGATACAGGCCGGAGCTGCGTGCGCTGGCGCGCCATTGCTCCAACATGACGTACATCCCCGTCGTCTCGCGTCCCGGGCAGGACAAGTTCTGGAAGGGGAGGACCGGTTACCTCCAGGACGTGCTCCTCTCGACGGCGCTGGCGGAAGAGGCCGGCCTCGAGCTGAGCCCCGCCACCTGCCACATCTTTCTCTGCGGGAACCCCGGGATGATCGAAGCCGCCAAGGAAGGGCTCACCCAGCGAGGATTCAGCCCGGACGAGCGCGGCACGGTCGGCAACGTCCACGCCGAGGAGTACTGGTAGCGCCGTCGGCCCTTTCCGGCGTCGCGGAGGTGTCGCGAAAGGGCCCGCCTCCGAAGGGGTTTCGCAGGCCGCGCTCTTCACTTGACCCTCCTGACGGCGGGCCGAGATTCACGATCTGGAGATTCTCCTGGGGGGGCCGGTTGCGCGGGAGTTTGGCGCGTCCGGGCGGCGGGCGGCTGCTGTGCGGTGGAGATGCGGAGGAAAACGCATGTCCCGTGCTGCATGGATCGTGATTTCCGCGGCGGCCCTCGCCATGGCCGGCTGCGCCCAGAACCCCCAGATCGCCGAGGATGAGAGCGCAGTCTCCCCGGCCTCGGAGACCGCAAGCCGGCCGGCCCCGAGTCGAATCCCCGCCGCCCCGGCCGCGCAGGCCGCGTCGGCGATGGTGAACGTGCCGAAAGGCACGATGATGGCCTTGCAGCTTCGCGAGGATCTGAACTCCGGCGCAAACAAGGCGGGAGATCAGTTCACGGCCGTCGTCGCCGAAGACGTCATGGTAGGCGGACGCCCTGTCATCCCCGCCGGCAGCACCGTCCGCGGCTCCATCAAGGAGGTCCAGGCGGCCAAGCGCGGCGCGGGCAACGCGAGCATGACGCTCAGCTTCGACCACTTGCAGACCCCCTCGGGCGCGAGCGCCGACATCGTCGCCAGCCTCTCGGAGCAGACCGAGAGCAAGAAGAAGCGCAACGCCGCCATCATCGGCGGCAGCGCGGCCGGCGGGGCGCTTCTCGGCCGGATCATCGGCAAGGACACGAAGGGAGCGGTCGTCGGGACCCTCGTGGGCGGGGCGATCGGCACGGGCGTCGTCATGTCGAAGGAGGGAGAGCAAGTGAACCTCCCCTCCGGCATGGAGATGAGCGTCCGGCTCGAGCGGCAGATCCAGCTCCCCAAGACCCGATAGCCCCCAAAAGGGGCCATAGGCTCAGAGCCTTCGCACCATCAGAGCCGCCGGGGTTCGACTTCCCATCGGGAGGCCGGACCCCGGCGGCTTTTCCTCTTTGGGGCATTCCCCCGTCCCGTCCGCGGAGGTGCTTCCATCTTTTCGCGCCCCTCCGGCATCCAAGATGACAGCCCCCCCGTGATGGGATGGGAGCCGGGAGGCATGGAAGCGGTGGGGTACTCGTTGGTGGAGGATGCCCGCTCGGAAACGGATCTCGTCCGCAGCTTTCAGAGCGGGGGTGCGTCCCCCCGCCCAACGCTGGCGATCAGGGGAGACGTGAGGCGTCGTCCGCTGCACCGGCTTGGGCATCCCTGTCGCGGAGATTCTTCAGGAAGGGATCCTTGAGTTCCTGCGATGCCAGCCAGGCCAGCTCTTGCTCGAGCGTCATGCCTTCGATCTGAGCCGAGATCCTGTCACGAATCGACCGCATCATTGCAACCGCGTCGAACTTCTTCTTGATTCTACTCATCTCGCAGCACCTCCCGTGGCGCCCGGATCTCGATCGTCGGATAGCCCCTGCGCAGGTTCACGGAGTTGTATCCGTGGATCCGGTACAGATTGACGATGTGCTTGAAATTCCAGCTCACCAGCACATCAACGCGGGCCACGGTTGCGATGGCGATCTGCTGTGCATCGGCCCGCATACTGGCCGAGAGCACCCCATCAGCAATGTAGGCTTCGGCAAGTTCCCTTGCCTCAGCGCCGAGCTGAAGAGTCTCGATGTACGCCTCGGGCACCGAAGCAAGATGCCTGCGCACCTCGTCCGGGGCAGCGGCGAGTTCCTGGACCGTGAGAGTGGAGACGACAAGGATGAGGTCACCTCGGGCAAAGCGCTCCATCAAGCGGACGGAATGCTCGGAGAACTCGTCGTCCTCGCAGCCTCCGACCACCGACGCGTCCACGTAGACCCGAGCCTTCATGACCTCATTGTACACCGATCCGGAACGTCGGCGCCCAGGTTTGCCCAGACGGGATGACTTCCGTTGGAGGGAGAGGCTGACCCCCGGCCTTGTCGCGGGTTAACCTCGAGAGGCCGATCACGGCCGTCGTCGCCGAAGATGTCATGGTAGGCGGGCGCCCTGTCATCCCCGCCGGGAGCAACGTCCGTGGCTCCGTCAAGGAGGTCCAGGCGGCCAAACGCGGCGCGGGCAACGCGAGCATGATGCTCAGCTTCGACCGTCTGCAGACGCCCTCGGGCGCCAGCGCCGACATCGTAGCCAGCCTCTCGGAGCAGACCGAGAGCAAGAAGAAGCGCAACGCCGCCATCATCGGCGGCAGCGCGGCCGGCGGGGCGCTGCTCGGCCGGATCATCGGCAAGGACACGAAGGGCGCGGTCGTCGGGACCCTCGTGGGCGGGGCGATCGGCACGGGCGTCGTCATGTCGAAGGAGGGAGAGCAGGTGAACCTCCCCTCCGGCATGGAATTGAACGTCCGCCTCGATCGGCAGATTCAGCTATCGAAGACCCGCTAGCTCCAGCAAAGGGGCCATAGGCCTCGAACCCTCGCACCATCAGGGCCGCCGGAGTCCGATCTCCCAACGGGGGGCCGGGCCCCGGCGGCTTCACCTTTTCGGGGATATTCCCCCGTCCCGTCCGCGGATGTGCTTCCATCTTTTCACGCCCCTCCGGCATCTCAGATGACAGCCCCCCCCGTGACGGGACGAGGAGCCGGAGGGCCTGGAGGCGGTGGAGTACGCCTCCGGCACCGAAGCAAGGTAGTAGTCGGCCGACCTATGCGACCCTCAACGGCTTGATGCGCTTCACCTGCCTCTTGATGGCCTGGGCGGCAGCCCAGAGGTCCACCGCGCGTTGCGCGTTGAGCCAGAATTCCGGCGTATTGCTGAACAGACGCGACAGCCGAAGCGCCATGTCCGGACTGACCGCCCGACGACACCGGAGCAATTCGTTGATCGTCTGACGCGACACACCCAATGCCTCGGCGAGACCAGAGGCAGTAAGCGCATAGTCCGTTAGGAAGTCCTCACGGAGCATCTCGCCAGGGTGTGTCGGTCGAATCTTCCTTTGCCGAGTATTTGGAATGCTCATATCACACCTCGTCTCAATGGTAGTCCGTAACCTCGACGTCGCAGGCATCCCCATCGATGAATCGGAAGCAGATGCGCCACTGGTCGTTGACGGCGAGGGAATGCTGTCCCTTCCGGTCCCACTCAAGTCTATGGAGACGGTTGCCGGGAGGAACCTTCAAGTCGTCGAGACAGGTGGCCAAGTCAATGTATTCCAACTTTCGCATCGCCCGGAGGGCGATCTCCTGCGGAATCCGTTTCGACTTCCCCGTGGCGTACAACTCCCACGTGTGCCTGTCCGCGAACGTCTTGATCATGCGTCCGAAATGTAATCCGTCACGTGACGCGTGTCAACCAGGGAGAGAACGTGAACCTCCCCTCCGGCACGGAAATGAGCGTCCGGCTCGAGCGGCAGATCCAGCTCCCCAAGGCCAGATAGCCCCAGAAAAGGGGCCATTGGCCCCAATAAAGGGGCCTCAGGCACAGACCCTTGCCTCATCGGGGCCGCCGGGGCCCGATCTTCCAACGAGGGGGCCGGGCCCCGGCGGCTTTTCCTTTTCTGGTCTTCCCCTCCGTACCGTCCGCGGATGTGCTTCCATCTTTTCGCGCCCCTCCGGCATCTCAGATGACAGCCCCCCCTGTGAAGGGAGGGGAGCCGGAGGGCATGGAGGCGGTGGGGTACTCGTTGGTGGAGGATGCCGGCTCGGAAACGGATCTCGTCCGCCGCCTTCAAGGCGGGGAGATGGCTCTCTTCGAGGAGCTCTACCGGCGGCACGCGGCGAGGGTGTACGCCATCTGCCTGCGGATGTCGGGCGACGTCTCGAGGGCGCGCGACCTGACGCAGGAGACGTTCCTGCGGGTCTGGGAGCGGATCGGGAGCTTTCGCGGGGAGAGCATGTTCTCGACGTGGCTCCACCGGCTCACGGTCAACGTCGTGCTGGGCGACCACCGGGCCGAGACCCGCCGGCCTCTCTTCGTGGCGCCGGAAGACTCGACACCCGCGGCGGAGCCGGCTTCGCCCTTTCCCCGGAAGCCGGGGTTGAGGCGGGATCTGGAGCGGGCGATCGCGGCTCTGCCCGCCGAGGCCAGGAATATCTTCGTGCTGCACGACATCGAAGGGTACCGGCACGAAGAGATCGCCGAGATGACCGGCAAGTCGGCGGGCACCTCCAAGTCACAGCTCCACCGAGCCCGGAGGCTTCTCAGGGAGGCGTTGCGATGAGCTGCGACAGGATGGAGGAGAGACTTCACGACTACGTGGACGGCTACCTCTTCCAGAAGGAGCGCCTCGACGTGGAAAGGCACCTCGGGGAGTGCGCCTCGTGCCGGCAGGAGGCTGAGGAGATCCGCGCCCTCCTGCGTTCGGTCGCCGGCCTGCCGAGGGAGATTCTCCCTCCAGCGGATCTCTGGTCGGTGACCTCGGCGGCCGCTCGCACGTCGCCAGCCCCGGGACGCCGCGGCGCCGCTGCACGCCGGATTCGGCCCATGATGGCCGCCGCCGCGGCCGTCGTGTTGATCGCCACGGCGGCCGTCACGCTCCTCCTCGTTCGCGGCAGGGGCGAGCAGGCGCCGGCTGCCGTCGCCTCGACACCTCGTGAAGCGCTCGCCGCCGGGACCCTGATGGTTGACATCGAGGCGGCGGAAGCGGAGTTCAGGCGGGCCACGGCGCAGCTCCTGAAGGTCTTGGAACGCCACAGGGGAGAGCTGCCGCCGGGGACCCTCCAGGCTCTCGACGAGAATCTCGAGAAGATCGACGAGGCGATCGCGGACGCCCGCGCCGCCCTGGAGCGCGATCCCGAAAACCCCCGGCTCGGACACCTGGTAACGGCCGTCCACAAGAGGAAATTCGACATGCTGCGGGAGGCGGTGAGGCTTGCCGCTCCGCTCTGAGACCGATAGGCCCAAGGAGGCTTTGAAGAAGATGAAGAACTTCACCGTGCTCACGTTCGCGCTCATCGCCGCGGTGAGCCTCGCGTTTTCGGAAGGACCGATCGACGAGCGCCGCCCCTTGGCGCCCGACGGCGTCCTGCACGTCGAGAATGTCGCGGGCTCGGTGACCGTCGTGGGCTGGAGCAAGGACGAGGTCGAGATCAAGGGAACCCTTGGCCGCGGCACGCGCGGGCTCGACATCTCGGGGGACCAGCGCAGCCTCTCCGTTGAGGTCGAGTTCGAAGATGAGCATGAAAGCGATTCCGACAACGAGTCCGACGATCGCGGAGGCCGTTCCCACCGCGACCGGGGGGATCGAACGGTGGAGTCGACCGATCTGGTGATCCATGCGCCGCGCGGCGCGAGCTTCGAGATCGAAACCGTGGCGGCCACCGTCGACGTCTCCGAGATCGCGGGCGGCGCCGTGAGTCTCGAGTCCGTCAGCGGACGGATACGCGTCAAGGGCTCGCCGCGCACCCTCGAAGTCTCGATCGTGAGCGGCGACTCGGAAATCGCGCTCGATGGCCCCCTCGAGACGGGTGATTTCGAGTCGGTGGTGGGAGACATCACCCTGGAGACGGATCTCCAAGCAACCGGCCGGCTCAAGGTCGAGACCGTGGGAGGCAGCATCACCCTGCGCCTGCGCGAGGACGTCTCGGCTCAGTTCGACATCTCGACGTTCAACGGGAGCATCTCGAGCGATTTCGGCGGCCAGCCCAAGAAGACCAGCGAGCATCTTCCCTCGACGGAGATGAGGTTCTCGACCGGCGGCGGGGGAGCGAGAATCTCCGTGGAGACCCTGAACGGGGACATCAAGCTGGTCCGTCGGTAGTGCGCCTGCTCAATGCGCCAGCCACCGAGGGTCGATCCCGGTGACAGAAGAGTAACTGGAACCTACGGCCCCGACCACGGCCGTGCGGCGGTCGAGTCCGAGCAGCGCTCGTAACCGATACAGCGCCTCGAGGCCGGTGCAGTGCGCGCCGAGCAGGTTCGCGACGCCGGCCTCGCGCATCTGCTCGGCAGTCCACGCCAGCGACTCCTCGTCAGCGTCGAGGAGGTGGAGTCCGCCGATGACCGCCCGGACCGGGACGCCCGGCACCATCTCACGGGCCTGGGCGAGGATATTCCCGATGCCCGCATGCCCGCACCCGGTGACGACGATGAGCCCATCTTCCGCCTGGACGACGAGTGACATGTCCTCGGGAATCGTGTCTTGCACCGGGCCGTCGGCAGTGACGATCGATGCACTTTTCGGCCAATTTCGCTCCGGATAGCGGCGCGCAACCGGCCCTGTGAGCCACACTCCGGGCGCGAGCATCCCGGCCTTGGTGTGCTCGACCACCTTCGCCCCAGTGGCCTCGTACTCGTCGCGGAGCGCCGGCATTGGATTGCCGCTTTCATCGCCCGCGTAGCGCCGCGGCTCGAAGATCCCCCGGGCCACGTGGGCACGCGACAAGGCATTTGGGTTCTTCGCGCCGAGCGATTGTCGCAACGCGAGGAGCCCCCCCCGTATGGTCGGTATGGTGGTGGCTCAGAACGACGTCGGTGACCTGTGCGAGGTCGACCTTGAGTTCCTCGGCGTTGTGGAGGACCGTCTCCCGGCGGGCGCCGGTGTCAAAGAGCACACGGTAGCCATCGACCTCCACGAGGGCGGCGAACCCCCACTCCCCGATGCCGTCGAGGTCGGTCAGCATCGTCGAGAGCACCGTGACCTTGACGACCTTCGCCCTTTCCGCGCTCGGCCAAGCGTGCGCCAGCCCAGCGATAGCTCCAAGGATCCCAAGGATCGTGATGGCGTGCAGCAACCAGCTTCGCTTGGCCATGCGACGTGTTGGAGTCATTTCGGACTCCCTTGGCCCGGGGCAGCGCGCTCGCGCATTTCTCGAACCGCGCGCCTGTCGAGTTGCGGTAGGCCGTCCGCAATGATCGTCCACGGCGACCTCTCGTCCACGAAAAGGTGGCGTTCCGGCCGCATCCCGGGATCGCCCTCAAACAGCCCCGCCGGAACCTCGATCCTTGTGCCACAAGGCTCAGGATCGGGGACGAGACAGCCGCAGGACGTACAGAAGGAGCGCCGGTAGCCGGGGGGACGCTCCCGGACCGGAAGTTCAAAGGTCGAGATGCGATCGCGTCCGGAGACGAACCGGAAATCAGCCACGTTGACCCAGAGCCCTGCGAGGTACGCCGAACCCGAGGACTTGCGGCATCGTTTACAGTGACAGAGCTCGAAGGGACCGGCGGCGCGGTCGATCTCGAAACGAACCGCTCCGCACAAGCACGCGCCCTCGATCATGTTTCACCTCCATGCCATCACGAGTCATATGCGCACGCTCAGCGGCTCGCACGAGGAGAGCGACCGCCCTGACGAGCCCCCGTTGTCACGCGCGACCGCTGGGGGGTGTTGTTCGAAGGCGCGTGTGTTCCATTCGATCCAGCGGTCGTTGCGACGGCATTCACGATCACTTGCCCGACCTCCAAGGCTTCCCGCACGAAGTCGCGTACCGCCGCCAACTTCCTTCGCCGCCGGCCATCGGGAGAGAGGTCCAGCTCGTGAACGATTTCGTTGCGGGCGCGGAACATGTCGTCCAGAAGCGAGCCGTCCTTGACACGCTCGCGAATTTCACGTTCGGTGATACCGAGGGCTCCACAGACGCCGCTGACCTGACTTGCCGATTGCAGACTATCCCCTGTCAAGTAGCGCTCATATCGCGCGAAAAGCTCCTCTTGGATTCCCTGGGGTGACACGAGGATCCTCGCGAGCGTAAGCCGCTCGACTCGTGCGTCCGGGGCGCCGAGGTGGTCGGCGATGAAGGACTCAAACTTCTCCCGCGCTTGCTGGTTGGAATGAGCTATGGATCGGATTGATCCGCGGATCAACTCCTTGAGAGTCGCGTCCAGACCTGCGCCAGCAAACACGACGGCTGCGCGCAAGAGATCGATGTGCGCTTCGGCAAGGCGGCCACGGAGTTCCTTCTGTCGAACTTCACGATCAACAGCGCGCGACAGGTCCATGGTGAGGAGAACATTGTTGACCGTGTCGAGACCCGCCTCGAGGCGATTCTGCGCGGCTGTCGTCACGTCGGCCCGGACTGGGGTCGGGAGGGTAAGCGGCTCGAAGCGTTTTTCGACCTCCGCGGCGAGCGTCCCGACTGAGCGTCTTCCTGCCATCGCTTACCTCAGTGCCTTCAACGCCGAGCATCAGCGGCGGCGCGAAGCGCCGCCCGCTACATACTGTTAGCCGGTGCTCCTCGCTGCCACATGTCTTACATCCCCCGCAGCACGGCCACGAATTCCGCGACGACCTGCACGGATTCCGCGTCGCGCCTACCGAGGACGATAGGGGAGTAATCCGGGTTCGTGGGGCGGAGCGTCACCTTGGTGTGCCGCCAGCCGGCTTCGTCGTCGCTTTCCTTCACGGACGAGTAGCGCTTCACCGTGAACGCGCCTCCCGTGTCGGGGTCCGCGGGCCCTCGATACTGCGCGAGCACGATCTTCCCCTGCCGCGAGCCCGCGGGCTTGGCGCGGAAGACGAGGTAGTCCCCATCTAGAATCGTCGGCTCCATCGACCGACCGACGGCCCGGCACACGAACATGCGCTCGTCGATCCGCCCGACGCCGTCGGCCTCTACCCACCCCTCCGGCTCCACAGCCTCGCCGTTCCCGAAATACCCGGCCGCGGCCTTGAGGGTGTAGATCGGGAGCAGCGATTTGAAGGCCTCGCGCTTCACGCGCTCGTCCTCGAGCGAGATCAAGCGGAGCTGCGGCTCGGGACGCGCTCGAACCAGGGCATCGGAGAGCTCCGCCAGCGTCCGGACCCCCGCCGCCAGGGCTGCCTCCAGCTTGCGCTGCTGCACGAACAGGTAGCGCCACTGCCCGTACTTGGTGGCGCTCATCTTCTCGCACCATTGGCGTGCCGCGTCGCTCTTGAGCGCGGTGTTTGGCCGGATCTCGCCTTTGGTCTCCGCGAGCCACATCACCTCGCGGCTGTCCCGGTCGCGCCCGGCGATGATGAAGTCAGGGTAGTACTGCCGCGGCCGGTTGCTCTCGTAGTAGGTGACCGAGAAGCCGAGCCGCTCGTTCTTGAAGTACCGCACGACGTCCTTCGCGCCGTCGAGGAAGTCGGCGAAGCGCTTCTCGAGGTCCGTGTGGCAGGGCACTTTGTTGGTGTGGCACCGCTTTCCTTGGGCGACGAGCCCAGTCCACTGGAAGCGTCGCAGGTTCGCCGAATCGAGCCACTCCGGCGAGCCGAGAATTGGCACGGCCTCCACACCAGCGGCCCCGACGCCACGGATGCCCGTGTCGAGCGCGTTGAGCGCCTGTCGGCGCCAGTAGTAGATGCCGATGTCCCGTGGGTCGCTCTTGGCACCGCCTACCTCTAATGGCACCACCCGCGAATCGAGGTAGCGCCGCGACACGTCGAGAAGCTCGTCAAATGTTGGACCAATCCCAAGTTCGGCAGCCGACCCCGGATTCGTCACTTGGTGCAGCTCCTCGGCCATCAGGAAGGCCGTGCGCAACACCGGCCACTCCCTGCGCACCTCTTCGAGCGTCATCACCGCCTCCGGCGCGCCGCCGACGACAGGACGCACGTGCACCTCTGGTGGCGTTTCCTTCGGGTTGATCCGGATCTGCGGCAGGTCCTCCACCCGGATCAGGTCGGCCAGCGACTCCGTCACGCCGACCGCCCACGAACGCACGTTCGGCACCTGCACGCGGTATTTCGCTTTCTTCGGATCGGGCTCGATCCAGACGGGCCTCTGTCCCCACTCGCCGGTCCTGGGACGCTTGCGCTTCTCGACCGGGAAACCGACGAACGGGATGCCGAACGCATCCACCGTCTCCTCGCTCCCTTCCGGCCGTTCCCCAATCGGCTGGTTCAGCACGTCGTAGTTCGTGCGCCGCAATCCCCGGCCGATGATCTGCTCGGTCAGAAGCGGCGAGCCAAATGCGCGCAGGCCGAGGATGTGGGTGACGCTCTTCACGTCCCATCCCTCGGAGAGCATGTTTACGCTCACGATGGCGCGCACCTGCTCGCCGGGCTTGCCTTTCGAACCGACGGTGTTGACCATCTCGCGCAGCACCGCCTCGTTGCCCTTGTCTGCGTCGAAGACTCTGGAGTCGATCGGTATCGTCACCCAGCGCGAGCGGTTCTCGTCGTCGGGATTCCGCAACATGTCGAAGCTCTGCAGGTGCCTGAAGAGCCACTCGGCGCGCTGCGCGCTGTCGGCGACGCACAGGAGGACGGGGCTCGGCCCTCGTGCGAAATCCAGCAGGCCGCACCACTCCTCGTAGTCCTTCTTCCACGCCGAGTAGATCGACCACACGGCGCCCTTGCAATTGCTCAGGTACTCGATCTCGGTCCTTGCTCCTTTGATGTCGTCCCACAGGTCGAGATACACACGCCCGTGCTCGTCTGGGTCGGGCAGGCGGACGACCTTCACCAGCCCGGACTCGAAGGCGTCGTAGACCGAGAAGTCGCACACCAGCCACTCGAACAGCGTTCCCTCCGGCTTCGGCGAGCCGGAGCCGTACCAGGGCGTCGCCGAGAGGTCGATCACCAGGCTCACGCGCGCCGCCTTGCCGATGCGCTGGAGGATCTTGCTCCACTTGATGTGCTCGGCCTCGTCGCCCTTCCGGCCGCGCTTCTCCCCGTAGACGTGGTGCGCCTCGTCGTTGATCACCACGAGGTCGCGCCAGCGGCCGAGCAGCCGGCGGATCGGCGCGTTCGGGTCCTGCCGGGCGCGGCGCTGCATCGCGCGCAGCACCGCCTGCGGGATGAACCGCCCCTCTTCGAGCGGCACCTCGCCCTCGCCGATCCAGTCCTCGCGCTTGTTTTCGAGCGGGATGCCCTGCCAGTTGCGAACCATTACGTTCGGGTGGAACTCCTCCCGGTACTCGGGCGGCACAATCTCGAAGCCGTCGTACAGGTTGTGCTCGCCCGCCGGGTCGAGCCCGTCGCCGCGCGGCTGCCCAATCACACGGTCGCGCACCGTGAGGTTCGGAACCAGCACCAGGAAGTTCGCCGAGAGCGAGGAGCCGCTCACCTTGCGCTTGTGCAGCGTCGCCCAGGTGACGAGGAGCGCCATCACCACGGTCTTGCCGGTGCCGGTGGCGAGCTTGAGCGCGTAGCGCAGGAGGTCTCCCGTCTCCGGCATCTTCCGGCGGCCATGCACTTCGTACAGATAGATGACCGTCTCGACCGCCTCCTGCTGGCAGAAGAAAAAGCGCTTGGCGACCGCCCTGCGCTCCTCGTCGCGTTCGAACCACCACTCGATCAGCCGCCGGGTGACCACGGCCGTGCCCGGGTAGCCGGCCTCCCGCCACGCGCGGACGTCGTCGCGGAGCTGGTTGACGGCGTCGTTGAGCTCGGCGGCGGACGCCGAGAGGTCATCAAAGAGCTGCGCTTCTTTGCCGACGACCCCGCCGATGCCGCCCTTCACGTCCTTCGCCGAGGCGAGGAAACGCATCGAAGGTCGGCGCGTCTCGACGCGCTTCGAGCGGCCGCCGGGCAGGAGCTCGTAGTGCCGGTCCGGCTCGCGAAAGGCGTCGCAGATGACGACCCGATCGACGATGTAGGCCACAGTACCGCCCCCTTACTCCAGGTCCCGCACGACGACGGACTCGTTGCCGTACACGTCCACGACCTTCACGGCGATGCGCTTGTAGCCGCGCACCGGGAACGGCTCGGAATCGAGCTTGAGCGTGAACTCCTCCGGGTCCACCTCGGCCTTGAGCGCGGCCTTGATGTTCGGCGCCTTCTTGAAGTCGAAGAACATCTGGCAGTCCACGAAGCAGTCGCCGTCGTAGTCCTCGTCGAGGTACCACGCCGAGACGTAGCCCGAATCGGCCGCCTTGTAGTCGGTCGTGCGGCGCTTGCGGTCGAAGAGCGCGACACCCTTGAGCGTGACGCGGAGCTGCTTCTCTTTGCCGTTCTTCGCGGCCCCGACCTCGATATCCGGCAGCGCGAGCGGCGAGAAGAGCATCTCCGGCTGCGTCGCCTTGAGCCCCTCGGCGAGCGTGTCCGGGCGGATCATGATCAGTTCGACCTTTACCTTCCCGCGCTTCTCGAGCGCCGACTTCACCTCCCCGACGTTCGCCTCGAACGCCCAGCCGAGCACGTGCACCTCGAGGATGCCCGAGGCGAGCGCGTCCTGGACGGCGTCGCTCAACTGCTTGGCCGTGACGCGCCCCGAGAGCGGCCCGACGGAGATCGCGATCTTCTCCTTCTCGTTCTCCGCCACCGCATGCACCAGCCCGGTCGCGCCCTGGATCGCCGCGTCCTTGCGGTAGAGGCGGCAGATCACGTCGATGTAGTTCTCGAG
>Ga0247727_10015300_pt1 | contig 12603 bp, 11 predicted proteins | sample WisWelCaveWW1625_FD_202498 | JGI IMG/M metagenome (GOLD analysis project Ga0247727, IMG submission 202498) | Biofilm microbial communities from Wishing Well Cave, Virginia, United States - WW16-25 | ecosystem: Environmental > Aquatic > Deep subsurface > Groundwater > Cave microbial mat | place... | reverse complement strand
AACTTGACAAGGTCAAGCTAAATTCTGTCATTTCGAGCGCAGCGAGAAATCCGACGGGCGCAGTCTGCTTCAAAAAGATTCCTCCCTTCGGTCGGAATGACAGTTTCAAACATTGTTAACTCAAAGTTGATAAATAAATCCAACTCTCGCCTCGCCGCCGAGAATGCGATTGCCGTTGAGTTTGCCGATGGCGAAATGCGTCGCAACTTCCAGTTGCAAAGACGGCAACAACAGACCGCGCCAGCCGGGGCCGATGCTGAACACGACGGCGTCATTGGCGCCATTATTGTTCTTGCCATGCAGGCGCAAATTTGCCGAAGCCAGCCAGGCGGCGTCACGATTGAGTTCGCGCGCCAGTTCGGCGGCAAAATTAAATTCATTGCCATAACTCACCGAGAAACTGTTGTTCAACGCAAATGGGCTTTGGCGCTTCAAACGATTTTCGGCTAACAAGGAAGCGCGCCATTTTTCCGCGGTGAAAACGCCGGCGAGACTAAAATTAATTTTACCATCGGCTTGAAAGACTTTGACGCCGGCAAGTTTGTCCGCCGCGTACCAGGTGTAACCGACGTCGCCAAAAAAGCGATGCCGCTCACCAAGCGGCCGATCAAAGCCAAGCGTCACGCTGATTTCCGGGCCGGGCGAGTATTTCGCGGCGCCCGCGGTCGGCGTAAAACTGCCTTTATAAACGCCGCCCACCGAGCCGCCCAAAACCCAATCGCCAACCTCCGTGGCGGCGGCGAGACTCGCGCTCGCCTCTATGCCGCCGCCAAAATAACTCGTCGGCAGCGCCAGCGCATGTGAAGTAATTTGTTGCGCCACTAAAGTTTCACCGGGCTTGAGCGCGGTGCGGCCGGAAGGCGCGCTAACGCCGAAATTCAGCAACGCGCGTTCTTCGCCGAGTATCCAGGCGGTGGAAATTCGCGTGTCGGTGAAAGCCGTCAAACGGGAGGAAACGCCGCCGCTGCGCAGGCTGGCGCGCGTTGGCGTGTTTAAAACGCTGAGGCTGAAACGCTCACTGAACGGATAGTGCAACAGCAGCGGCACGACGATCTCATCCAGCGTTTGCGCGCCGCCGCCGCTCCAGCGTTGAAAAATCAATCCGGTTTCAAAAGCCGCGCGTTTGATAAAAGGTGAAGTCCGGCTCTGAGCAAAACTCAACGTTGCGAGGGACAATAAAATACAGAAGGATCGCATAAATTCGTTCAGGGTAGTTTGAGGTCGATAATGATTTCTCCTTGCGCGCCAAACACGCTGCGGCCTTCGAGTAGCGGTTGGCGCAATTCTTTGCCAGTGGATTGCAAGCCGCTGCGCGATAACGTGGGCGAGAGGTTTTTGTTGGCAAAACCAAACGCCGGATTGCCGTTCAGCGCCGTGCGAATCAAGGTTATTTTGCGTTTTTGCGCCACGGTTAAGGGCGAGTTTCCGATTGCGGCACGGCCACCGGCGCGGAAAGCGCGCGAATTGCCGGCGGCGCGGCTCTGTTCCAATTGCGTTTTGGCGCTGGAGAATTTGGGGTCGATCTTTATCGCTTCCTGAAATTCTTTTTGCGCGCCGGCGAAATCGCCGCGATCGCGCGCCTCGAGGCCGCGCGAATAAGCAAGAAAGGCCAGCAGGTTTTCGGTGGGAATCGTCAAGATGGCTTTTTCTTCGGTCTCAGTTAACGTAATTCCCAGCTCGTCAATCACTTTGAAAACGAGATTTTTTTCGAGCCGAAAAAAACGCGCCAGCTCGCCGGAAGTTTCGCCAATCGGCCGGCCGGCTTTCGCCGCGGCGTCGGCAAGATTTGCATCCAGCCGCAGCCGGCCGCCGGCGAGATCAAGAAAACTGCCCTGCAAAACTTTTTTGACGCCGAGCAACCGGCCGACACGCGGGGCGGTTTGCTCATTCACCAAGCCGCTTTGGCCGAGTCCCATCTCTTCCATCAACACTTGCATCCGGCTGCGTTCGATCACCGTCAAGGCTTTGACCTGACTCAGATCGGTGATGACCATGTCGGCGAGACCTTTGGCGAGCGGATCGAAACCGGCATTGCCGCCGAGGTTGCGAAAATTCAGCACCGCAATGGATGACGCCGGGAGTTGGCGCGAATCCAACGCGCGCTCATTGGTCAACGCCTGTCGCGCCTCGAGTCGCAATTTGGCTTGAATCGCCAGATCCAAACGCGCTTCGATTTCACGGCGATAATCGTCGCCGGCATAATCGCGATAAAGCTTGATCGCGTCATTGAGCCGCGCCGTTTTTTCATAAGCCCGGCCGAGATAAATCCGGGCCAAGCCGTCCTGCGGCAAACGCTCGACGGCTTTTTCCAAAATCAAAGCCGCGCTTTTGAAATTCTGCGTCTCCACCAGGGCGATACCGAGATCGCGCACGGCGATCGCATTCGCCGGATTTTCTTTTACCGCCAGCCGCAGCTCCGCGAGCGCTTTTTCATATTCCTCCTTATCCAAAGCCTCCCGACCGAGATTGTAATGCGTCGCCGCCCCGCAGGAGATGAGGCAAAAAGCAAAGAGCAAAAGGCAAAGAGCAAACGGCTTCATGATTTGGTTTTCTCCAATGCGGCGAGGCGTTGTTTCGCTTGCGTAAAATTGGCGTCGGCGGCGACGGCGTCGCGATATTTTTTCTTCGCCCCGTTAAAGTCTTTGCGGTCTTCGCACGCCACACCCTGCGAATAAAGCATGATGGCGGCGAATTTGACGTTTTTCAAATTGTCTAACTTGGCCAATTCGGTCGCGGATAATTTTAGCGCCAACTCTTTGATCAGTTTTTTGTTCAGCGCTTTGACCATATCGAAAAGCTGGTTCTCTTTACCGGTTTCTTCGCCGGCTTTTAAAATGCGGCCGGTTTCCACCGCGACCACCCGCGTATCGACGCGCAATTTCCCTCCCGGCAAATACATAAAACTACCGAGCAAAAGATATTGCGCGCCGGCCAGCTTGCCGACCTGCTGCGCGGTTTTATCGTCGATCATGCCGGCCTGGGCGAGCTGCATCTCTGCAATAACGCGATGCAAATTCGCGCGCTCGACGAGATGCAACGCCTGCAGTGGCGCCAGCTCGCTGCTGAACATTTGCGCCAGCCCCTGGCGCAGCGGCTCCAACCGTTGCCGATCGGCAATGCTGTTGTTTTCAAAATCGAGAACCCCGAGGGTAGGTTGGGAAAAAGCGGAAAATTGAAAAAAAGATAAACAGATAAAGAGAATTTTAATGGAGGGTTTGTGCATAGCGGCCTTCCTGGTAAAAACTATTTTTGCAACAATCCTGTAATTTTTGCGCCAGCGCGGGCGCGATCCTGCATGTTTATTTTAAGTGAAATTTTTCAAATTTCCAATTTAAAAATTTGTTTTACGGCGAGGCGCAATTTCATACGCCGCGACGCCGAACGCGACGGCCACGTTCAGCGAGATTTTCACGCCGCGCATCGGCAGGGAAATCACCGCGTCGCAAAGCGCCAGAATTTCCGGCGTAATGCCGTTGTACTCGTGGCCGACGACGAGCGCCAGCGGAAATTGATAGACGGCGCGGCGATAATCAAGGCTGGCCGGCGTGCTTTCGAGCGCTACAATAAAATAACCATCTCCTTTTAGTCTATCAAGCGCTTCGTGCGTTTGCTTAAAATATTCCCACGCCACGGTTTCCTCCGCGCCGAGTGCGGCTTTGCGAATCTCCGGGCGTGGCGGCGTGCCGGTCATGCCGCAGAGATAAAGCTTGCCGACGCCGGCCGCATCCGCCGTGCGAAAAATTGCGCCGACGTTGTGCAGGCTGCGAATGTTGTCCAGCATGGCGACGAATGGGATTGGGTTCAAAGTGCAACCGCCTTCTTTTTCATCTTTCGGCCGTTTGAATTTCGACGCCCGCGAGCGCCAATAGGCGTTAAATCATTCTCGACGGTTAATTTGGGCCGCACCAGTCGAGATTTTTGTGGTCGAAGAGAAGCAATCTCGACCAACACCAGCGGTTGCTCAGGCTCGCGATTCTTTTTGGCAACGTCAAGATTGTATTGGCGCAGCTTGGGGTCATATTCTGGCAATAGAACAACCACCGCATTATTCGGAATCTTTTCGGCAAATCCGGGGTGTTCGAAGAGATAACGATCAAATTCAAAAGACAGATCAAGATTTTTATTGACAGCGTCTTCTCGCGTCATGGTTTCATCTCCTGTTCAAAAGTTTTACGATAATTTTGCCAGTTCTGCTTAATATCAATCTCGGCAGCCTTTAAAACTTGCCCATAATTTCTCGAGGCAATATAAGTTTTTTCTTGCGTGCCATCCGGATGGAGCAAATCCCGATGCGCAAAACCATGCGCGGTGTCATAGCGAATTACCGGATGCCACACGCCGTCAATAAAGGCTTCATACTGCACCGAAAAGGCGCTGATTTTCCCTTGTTTGGAATAATGAGCTCGACGCCATCAATCAACGTCGCTCAAATAACGAACAAACTGAACCGTGGGAACGGAGCTTCTGAATTGACTCAAAGCGCAATAGCCTCATTTTATTCTATACCCAACTCTTGTTTGACTTGAGCAAAAGAAAAAGTTTTTGTTTCTTTTGAACGTTCATTCAAAAACTTCGCCTGACTGGTTATCATCGCTTAAACTCCTTCCCATTTAACCTGCCTCCGAAGAAAGCCTCTTATTACCCAGCACGAGCTTGATGGAAACAAGATGCTTTCAGCATGACCTGTTACTTGAAAGCTCTCATTCCGTCGCCGGCGTCAACCCGCTCATGTCAACCTCTTCGGCCGCCGTGGTTTCCGCCGGAGCCGGCGCGGATTCCAGCGCGCGATACAAGTGCAACTGGCTTGCATATAAAATTAAACGCAGCGCCGCGCGAAAAAGCATATAAAATTGTTGCAACAAAAAGAGCAAAAGAATAACCAAACCGCTCGGGGCGGCTAGACTGTTCGCCAGCGGATTATAGATAACCAGCGCGAGCGCGCCAACCGCGAGCAGCAAAAACGCCAATCCAAACGCCGAGAGAAAATTTTTCGAAATGAATTTGAGCGCCGCGCCTAAAGATGCGCGCATTTTGTTTTCATCATTTAATACCGCATGAATGCGGGCGTAATCGAGAATCATGCCGAACAGCAGAAAGCTCAACGCGCGCAGGCCAGTTTTGATCCAGCCGCCCCAGTAAGTAATATTTTGAAAGGGGTCTTTTCCAAAAAACAAACGCTGCGCCCCGGACTCCAGATATTGCAGGCAGAACAGCAGCGCTAAAACCGGCAGGCTCCATAATGCCAGGCGGCAGAAGCGGCCAAAATATTGGGCCGCGCCGCCCCAAAACCGGGACGGCGTATATTTTTCGCCCTGCGCAAAAACCGTCAGCGCGCCGCCGAGCCTCTCGCCCATCGCGCTGTCGCCGATAAAATTTTTCAACATCGCGCGCAGCGGCCACATCAGCATGAGGCCGAAAAAAAGATTGGCGAGGTAAAAAACCGCGATCATGCGTTTGTTGGCGCGCACCGTTTGCCAACCGGCTTGCAAACTTTTCATCATATTTTCCTCCGTCCGTTGCGGTTAAAATGAAGGCATCAGCCCCGAGAGCAAACTTATAAACTCCGGCTGGTCGAGCAGAAATTGCATCCAGAACAGCAGCCGCGCCGCCAGCTTGTTGACGCCGAGACTCGAAGCCTCGACGGCCTTGCTGTTGTTGGTGAAATTCATATCAAGCGCGATTTTTTGCTCGAGATCGATGCTGGCGGAAACGAGCTTTGTGGGCTTGATATAAATGAATTTTTTCCATAATTCCTGTCCGTCCCACTGCTCGCGGACTTTTTCGCCGTTCGCAAATTCAGCGACGACGTCGACGGGAAATTTAAAGGCGCCGAGCCGCCGAATATGCACGCCGCTTTCGTAAAATTTGGGTTGGCCTTTTGATTTCACCGAATCATCCGGCTCGTCTTTTTTAGCGCCAGCCCTGCCGTTGCTTTCGCTTGAATCCGCGGCCAAAAAATCGAAATCGAAACCTTCGCCTTTTTTGATTTCGCGCGTGGAAACGCGATCGACGCTGTAATCCAGCGTCGCGTTGGAAAAAAGCGCCTGGTCGAAAAACCAGTTTAAATTCTGCCCGGAAACGTCGTTCGCCACTTCGATGAAATCGCGCGTTTTCGGATGTTTGAACCGCCAGCGCTCGACGTACGCGCGCATTATTTTTTGCATGGTTTCCTTGCCGAGATAATTCTGCAGCGTTGTGAGCAGCACCCCCGGGCGCGCGTACGAATTCGTCCCATAACTGCCATTCGAATAATATTCCCACACGCGCCGCACCGTAGGATCGTAATCCGCCGCAAAGATATACGACCCGCGATGCAGTTGCAGCCCATTGAGCTTGAGGCCGAGGAAATTGATCATATCGCCGACCGGCCCGTATTTATCGTTGACGATTTGAATTTCGGTGTAAGTGTTGATGCCCTCGTCCATCCAGCTTTCTTCAAACTCATTGGAGGCCAGCAGATGATACCAGAAGTTATGGCCGAATTCGTGAATAATAACCAACTCAACGAGGCGCAGGCCTTCCGGCAAACCGTACGCGGTTCCCGCGGTAATCAACGTCGGATATTCCATGCCGCCGGAACCGCCGGCGCCGCGGCGCGGATCGACGACAGTCAAATTGGGAAACGGATAATCGCCGTACCAGTTTTGAAAATATTCGATGGCGGCTTTCGCGGCTTCGAGATGTCACATGCTTTGATCGACGTGGTCGGGTTGCAGCAACACGCGAATCTCCACGTCCTGCGTTTTGCCCGTAAATTCGACAAACTCCGGACTCGTGGTCCACGCAAAGTCGTGCACGTCCTCGGCGTGATAAAAATGCGTCGCCGTTCCGTCACCGTTCGGTTTTTTTTCGACGAGCAGGCCCGTGGCGCCGAGGATATTTTTTTCCGGCACGGTCATCTTCACGTTGTAAACGCCGTAGTCCGCGAAAAATTCGGAGTTCGCGTGAAATTGATGGCAATTCCATTGGTGGTCGATATATACGCCGATTTTAGGAAACCACTGCGCCACGAAAAAATATTCTTCCTTGGCGCCGGTGCGCGCAAACGGCGGCTGCGGCAGTTTCGCGGTGAAATCAATGTTGACGACGATCGAATCGTTTGGCGCCAGCGGCTTCGCGAGCGGCAAACGAAAAACCGTTTTATCCTCGGCGTTGTCGTCGTCGGGATGAATGAACTCCATTTGCCCGGTCCAATCGTCGCCGGCGGCGGAAGTGATTTTGTCAACCTCGATAAATCCCCAGCCCGCCGAGGCGATAAAATTTAAGCATGATCTCCCTCTTCGGTGAGGTTATTTTACGAACGAACAAAATTGTGTTGTGGATATATATAAAAATTTTTTGTGCAAGGCAAGCCTTATTTTCCGATCCGTCACGGCTGTAATTGAATTGTCCAATCAGCCCAAAGTGGCGGAATTATAGCGACCGATCGATGCGTTGCTCCATCCGCAGCCCTTATTTCTTGCAGGTAATCAACTTTGATTGCACAAACTTTCAGCATTGCCCAAACAACTCGAACCGTGCAAGCAAATCAAAGCGTCCGCGGATAGAAATGATTGAAAACGCCACCGTCAACGGCAGGCCTCTTTGCGTCGATCTGGACGGCACCCTCATCGCCACGGATGCGCTTTGGGAGTCCCTGCTGCTGCTCGTGAAAACCAAACCGTTGAGTTTGTTTTCTTTGCCGCTGTGGCTGCTGAAAGGCAAGGCCAATTTCAAGCGTCAAATCGCCGCGCGCGTGCAGCTCAATCCTGCCAGCCTGCCGTATCGCCAGAGCGTTCTTGCATTTTTGAAAAAAGAACAGGAAGCGGGAAGGGAAATCGTTTTGGCGACGGCCGCCGACGCCACGGTGGCGCAGGGCGTCGCGGCGCATCTCGGCATTTTTTCGGAAGTGTTGGCGAGCGATGGCGCGATCAATCTTTCCGGTCGGCGCAAGCTCGCCGCGCTCCAAAAACATTCCGGCGCCGGCGGCTTCGATTATATCGGCGACGCCGGCGTCGATTTGCCGCTCTGGCAGGCTTCGCATCGCGCCTATCTCGTTCAACCTTCAACCGCGTTGCGCAACAAAGCCCGCCGCCTCGCCACGGTCGGCGGCATTTTTGCCGAGAAAAAAAATGGTTTTTTTTCTCTCCTCCAAGCCCTGCGAATTTATCAATGGGTCAAAAATATTTTATTGTTTGTGCCGCTGCTGATGGCGCACAAAGTTTTCGAAACCGAGCGCAATCTGCACGCGCTGTTCGCTTTCGCGGCTTTCAGCCTCTGCGCTTCGTGCGTTTATATCGTGAACGATCTGCTCGATCTCGAAGCCGATCGCTTGCATCCGCACAAGCGCCATCGCCCGTTCGCTGCCGGGACGTTGCCCATCAAAGCCGGTGTCGTCGCCGCGCCGCTGCTGCTCATCGCCAGCTTCACCATTGCCGCGGTATTTTTGCCGCTCAATTTTTTTATCGTGCTCGGTTTGTATTTCTCGCTCACGACGGCTTATTCGTTTCAGCTCAAACGCGTGCTCATCGTTGACGTGCTCGTGCTGGCCGGTTTGTACACGCTGCGCCTCTTTGCCGGCGGCATCGCCGCCAGCGTGCCGATTTCGCCGTGGCTGCTGGCGTTTTCCATGTTTTTCTTTTTGAATCTTGCTTTTGTCAAACGTTTTTCCGAACTTCATCTCATGCAGGAAAGCAAGCAAACCAAAAGCAAGGGCCGTGGTTACGTCGTCGGCGACATTGATTTGTTTCGCAGCATCGGGCCGGCCAGCGGTTATCTCTCCGTCGTCGTGTTGTGTTTTTATATCAACAGCCGCGAAGTCGTTTTGCTGTACAAACACCCGGAGTGGTTGTTGCTCATCGGGCCATTTTTGCTGTATTGGATAACGCGCATGTGGCTGTGGGCGCTGCGCGGCAAAATGACTGATGATCCGATCGTCTTCGCTGCTAAAGATCCGGCGAGCTACGTCATCGGCGCGCTCGTCGCCGGCATTATGCTCATGGCGTGGCTGTGAAAACGAAACTATTCAGCGGTCATCTCAAATGTCATTTCGTGGGAATGTCCATGCCGCGCGCGGCGCCCACGAACAATGAAAATCGGAGTGCAACGGTTCACCATTGCAATGCTAAAGCATTGCACTCTAGTCTATTTTCGTGATAATCCTTTTTCACACGAGCAAATACTTGAAATGAAAAAAGATTCCTTCGAATGACAGTTTCTTTTTTTAAAAACAAAAAATGACCTCCAGCAAACTCGCCATCGTTATTCTGCCGCTCAGTATCGTTGCGGCTATCGCGTTGCGCCTCGCTGGCGTCAACGCGAAGACCATCATGGCCACCGACGAAAGCCCATCCTATCTGAATGCCGCCGGCAAAGGTTGTGAATATTATGATCTCGTCTTAGCGGAAAAGCACCCGCTTGGCGCGTGGGCGCCGGCGGCGGCGTGGAAAAAGTTTTTACACATTGATCAACCGTTTTGTTTTGGGGAAATCGCCCATGCCTTGTCGCGCTTTGATATTCACCCGCCGTTATATTTTTGGCTGCTGCATTTGTGGGCGCTGGTCGTGGGCATAAATGAATGGACCGGACCGGCGCTCAATATCATCATCAGCATTGTCGCGTTGTTGAGCTTATGTGGGCTGGCGCGGCGCGTGCTCGGCGACTCGCTGGAAGCAGCCGTCGTCGCATTCACCTGGGCGTTAAGTCCCGCGGTTTTTCAGATGTCGTTTGAAGCGCGGCACTACGATTTGCTGGCGCTGGTGGCGATACTTTTCGCCTGGCAAATGATTAAGGTCGTACAGCCCGCAACAGAGCCGAAGAAGCACGATTATATTCTCCTCATGCTCCTAACTGCCGCGGGCACGTTGACCCATTATTACTTTTCCATTTTCGTTGCCGGTTGTGGTTTGTTTGCCGTGGTAAAACTTTACGGCCAATACAAAAGCCGTTTGTTGAGGGGAATTGCCGCCGTGCTAACCGGCTATGGTCTTTTCTATTTGTTGCATCCGAATTTTTACAACTCCTTTCGCAATGAGCAAAAAGAAGTCGGTGTTTTTAGCGCGGCTGATTTTGTGGCCCGCCTTGAAAACGTGGCGAACACCTTCAAACAATTTTTTTCTTTGCCGTTCTCCTCGCGGTATCTGCTGCTCGCGATTGCCGGGGTCTGGTTAATAGCGGCTTGGCGCACGAGGCATTGGCTTCCATTCACCGCCGGCAAGAATCGTCGCGGTCTCGAGATGCTGTATTTCTTTGCCTGGCCGGCGGCCATTCAAATCGGGTTGTATCTAACTTATCTCAGCCCGCAACACGCGGCGTTGCCCAAACATTTCAGCGCGGCTTGGCCGTTTTTGGCGTTTCTTCCGGTTTTCATTTTACGGTGGAGTAAAAACTTTCAAGCTCCACTCGCGGTTTTATTCTGGCTTTTTTTAATTTTTGCGGCGATTCGCGGATTGCAAAATTTTAACGCGTTTGCCGCCAGCCAGCCGAATCCCGCCGCGGTTGTGCAACGCGCCAGCGCCGTGATTCTCGACAATGCTTCCATGAACGTGCTGCCGCGCATCGTGGCCAAACTTGCCGACGGCACGCCCGTGTTCGCCGCCTCGCGCGAGGCGTTGCAGAAATCGCCAGCGGCCTGGCTGAATCATATCGACAGCCAGGCCGTTTATATCAGCGTCAATGCGCCGATTTTCAGCAACAACGCCGCCGGACAAGCCGCCGTCGTCGATTTGATCCGGCAAAATTATGAGGCCGCGTTTATTAAAAAAGGCGCGTGGGGATTTGGGGATTTGGTTTTGATCAAAGGAAAATTGGCGCAGAAATAAAACAGAAAGTTAAATCCTCAAAAAATTTTGGCAGAATGATTTATCGGCAGAATAATTTTAGATCATTCTGCCCAAAAAAGTTTTCAGAATGTAATCCGGATTTCACTATTATGAATGGACAACGCCCGTCGCGGGATTTACGCTAAACCGCTGAATTGTGCGTATAGACCATTTATATATTCAACAACAGTTTCCAGTGGTCACAATTTTAAATCACCAGCCCGAGGGGCAGTTCATGACTTTAGCGATTGTCATGCCGGCGTACAATGAGTCCGGCTGCATCGAAGCGGTGACCCGTTCTTGGCTGAAAATTCTCGACGATATTCCCGGTTTCATGCTGGTCGTGAATGACGGCTCCAAAGATCGCACCGGCGAAATATTGGATCGTTTGGCGCAAGCCGACGGGCGGCTCAAAGTCGTGCATCAGGCCAACGCCGGCCACGGCGCCGCGGTGTTGCGCGCCTATCGCGAGGCGCTGCGACTCAGCCCGTCCCATGTTTTTCAAACGGACAGCGACGATCAATTCAAGCCGGAAGATTTCTGGCAACTGTGGAAACGGCGCGAACAATCGCCCTTCATTACGGGCCATCGGCAAGCGCGCTCCGACGCTTTTCACCGGCTGGTGATCACGCGCATTTTGCTGACGCTGAATTGGATGGTTTTTGGCGTGCGCCTCAAAGACGCCAACATCCCGTTTCGGCTGATGCGCGCCGAGTTTCTCGATTCGTTGCTGCGCATGTTTCCCAACGACGTTTTTGCGCCGAATATTTTTCTCACCGTGCTGGCCGCGAAGGCCGGCTGCAATTTATTTGAATTGCCGATCACCCACGAAGAGCGCAAAACCGGCCAGGTCAGCATCATTCGTTGGAAACTCGTTAAAATTTGTTTCCGCTGCGCCGGCGAGCTGTTCCGATTTCGCGCCAGCCTTCCCGGCCAACGCGCTCAATTCGATTCACTCCGATTTCAATATGCCTCAGCCACCAGCGAATAAATTTTTAATCATCGGCGCCGGCCCCACCGGCCTCGGGGCGGCTTATCGCCTCAAGGAATTGGGCATAGAAAATTTCACCATTCTCGACGCCGCGGATCATGTCGGCGGACTCGCTGCGAGTTTTAAAGATGCGCACGGCTTTACCTGGGACATCGGCGGCCACGTGCAATTTTCCCACTATCGCTATTTTGACGAAGTGATGGCGCGCGCGCTCGGCGCGGACGGCTGGCTTTTTCACGAACGCGAAAGCTGGGTGTGGATTTGCGACCGCTTCGTGCCTTATCCGTTTCAAAACAACATTCGCTATCTTCCCAAAGACGAAATGTGGAAGTGCCTCAACGGGCTGATTGAATTGTACAAGCATCCCGTCACGGGCCGGCCGAAAAATTTTCGTGAATGGATCCGCGCCACGTTTGGCCCCGGTCTCGCGGAGATTTTTATGGAGCCGTACAACTTCAAAGTTTGGGCGTATCCGCCGGCGGAAATGTCCTACGAATGGATCGGCGAACGCGTCGCCGTCACCGATCTCGGGCGCGTCACCAAAAATATTTTATTCGATCTCGACGATCTCTCGTGGGGGCCGAACAATACGTTTCGCTTTCCGCGCCACGGCGGCACCGGCGCGATTTGGGAAAGCGTCGCCGATTTAATTGGCCGCGAAAGAATTCGCCTGCAGATGCCGGTGTCCGCAGTTTCAACGCAACGCCGCACCGTCACGCTCGCGAACGGCGAACAACTCAAATACGATTATCTCTTGAACACGATGCCGCTTGATCGGCTGTTTGAAAGCATCGTGGAGTTTTCGCCGGAATT
>Ga0247727_10015299_pt1 | contig 12605 bp, 20 predicted proteins | sample WisWelCaveWW1625_FD_202498 | JGI IMG/M metagenome (GOLD analysis project Ga0247727, IMG submission 202498) | Biofilm microbial communities from Wishing Well Cave, Virginia, United States - WW16-25 | ecosystem: Environmental > Aquatic > Deep subsurface > Groundwater > Cave microbial mat | place... | reverse complement strand
GCGCGAAGAAGCTCGCCCCGCTCGCCGGCCACCAGGCCCGCGGATGCACGATCGACGCCTCCGAAGCGGAGCTCGACTTGCTCCTCGCTTCGGGCGTCAAGGAAGGAGCGATCCGCTTCTAGAACGCGCATCCCCCGCGCGTCTCCCGCCCGCCGGGAGACTCCACCCCGGAGGCCGTCCACGATGACGGTTCCCACATCCACCATCAGGACCGTGGACGACTACCTGGCACGGTACGTCCCGGAACTCACCCAACGCCTGAACGGCGAACTCAAGCCCCTCTACGATCCGGCGAAAGACCGATGGGATCCCGCCCTCGGCCTCTTGAAGCGCGCGCCCTTCCGGGCCCAGGGAGACGCCCTCATGGGTCTCCACGAAGCCTTGAAGCGGCAGTCGTACGCGCTCCTCGTGGGCGAATGCGGAGTGGGGAAGACCCTCATGGGCTCGGCCCTCGCCTTCCTTCACCTCAAGGACCGCTACCGGGTCCTCATCATGTGCCCGGGGCACCTGGTCGAGAAGTGGGCGAGAGAAGTCGAATCCACGATCCCCGAGGCGACCGCCCGAATCATCCGGAGGGTTTCGGACCTCATGCCCTACAAGGGCACCGACCAGGAACCCAGGGGGCGCGAGTATTTCATCATCCCCCGCGACCGCGCGAAGCTGGGATACCGACGGAAGGCCGCGGGCTTCCTCCGGAGACGGCCGTATGAGCCGACTCCGCGCGGAGAGAAGCCCGACCGCGCCAAGTACGTCGCGTGCCCCTCCTGCGGCGAGTTCGCGATCCACGCGAAGGACCGGAGGCCTCTCGAGGCCCCGGACCTCGAGGCCAAGGCGCACTTCTGCCTGAAGTGCAAGGGCCCCCTTTGGGAGGCCGACCGATCCTCGGTCCGGCGCTTCGCGCCGGCCGAGTTCATCAAGCGCTACCTCAAGAAGGGGTTCTTCGACCTCTTCCTCGCCGACGAGCTCCACGAGTTGAAAGGCGCCGACACGGCGCAAGGCAACGCGTTCGGGATGCTCGCCTCGGCCGCCCGGAAGACGGTGGGCCTTACCGGCACCCTGATCGGAGGCTACGCCCTCCATCTCTTCTACATCCTCTACCGGATCAACTCCGGAGGATTGCTGGCCGAGGGGCTCAAGTACACGCAGGCGGAAGAGTTCGTCTCCCGCTACGGGACCTTGGAGCGCATCCGGAAGAACCGCCTCGATTCGGCGGACCTCCGGTGCGCCCGCGGATCCCGGACGTCGGAGACCGTGAAGCACCGCCCGGGTGTCTCGCCCCTCGCCTTTGCCCGGCATCTCCTCTCCTCGACGGTGTTCGTGGAGCTTGCGGACGTGGCGGAGAACCTCCCGGAGTTCCAGGAGGACGTCACGCTCGTCCCGATGAGCCCGGCGCTCGAGGTGGCCTACAGGGAGATCGAAGGCAAGTTCAAGCAGGCCCTGAGAGACCGCAAGAAGGCCTGGCGCATCATGGGAGCGTTCCTCTCGACTCTCCTCGCCTACCCGGATCGGCCCTATGGATGGGACCCGATCCCCGAGGTGGGGACGCCGAAGACGCTCCCGACGGCGGCGGTCTACCCCAAGGAGGAGAAGCTCCTCGAGTTCGTCAAGGCCGAGCTCGCCCAGAAGCGGCGCGTGTGGGTCTTCGCGACCTTCACCAACCGCCGCGACGTGACGGAGCGGCTCGCCCTGCTCATGAAGAAGCATGGCATCAAGGCCACCGTCCTCAAGCAGGACACGGTCGACGTGTCCGAGCGGGAAGCCTGGATCGAGGACCAGGTGAAGCGAGGGGTCGAGGTCGTGATCTCGAACCCCGAGCTGGTCAAGACCGGACTCGATCTCCTGGCCTTCCCATCGCTCGCCTTCTACGAGACCGGGTTCAACACGTTCACCCTCATGCAGGCCTCGCGGCGCTCCTGGCGCGTCGGCCAGAAGGCGCTCGTCAAGGTCCGGTACTACTGCTACGAGAAGACGCTGCAGGAGGCCGCCCTCCGGCTCATGGGCCAGAAGGTGAAAGCGACCCAGGCCCTCCAGGGGAAGTTCTCCGCAGAAGGCCTGGTCGCGCTCACACAGAGCGAGGACATGATGTCCGCGCTCGCGAAGGCGCTCATGAACGGACTGGAAGGCGTGGATTCGGCCGAGGCTTACTGGCGGAACGCGCGCCATGCAGGGAAGGCCCTGGCCGGCGACGCTGAACCCGTCCGGGAGAGCCCGGCACGAGATCCAGAGCAGTCCTCTCCTCCGGCCGCCGCGGCGCCCGAGGTTCCCGCCATTCTGTCCGAGGCGATCGCCGTCCAGGGAGACCTCTTCGGAGGACTCCCGGCGGCCCCGCCCCGGATGGAGCGGAAGCCCGCGGCCCCGGTCCGGAAGGAAGAGGCGCAGCTCCTCCTCACGTTCTAGCTCCGCCTGTCGGGGGCCTGGCGCAAGCCGGGCCCCCGACTTTTCCCTCCCGGTGCTGCATGCACACATTCCGTATCCGCATGAGGTCTGTCGGAAATCCAGACTTCGATCAGTACGCCCCTCTCAGCCCTCCCCAAACGGTGACGGCCGCGCACCTGCGGGATCTCCGCGTCGCGGTGGAGGAGTACATCAGAACGTGGAATCTCGGAGGAGGCAATTGGCCAACGTGCCGTGTCACGCGCGATGGCAGAGTGGTGGGCTTCTTCTCGTATAACCGTCGCTTCTGGCGCTGCCCACGCTCCTGATCCAAGTCGTAGAGACTGCTCCCCGGGTTCCGCGGGCATTACTCTCACGTCGAGGATCCGCCGCCAGGCGGGCCCCCGACTTCACCCCGACGGTGCTCCAATGGAGCAACTGCTCCTCTTCGCTCCGGACCCGCCGGCCGCGGGCCGGTTCCGCGCGGGCGAGATCGTCCGGGAGCGCTCCCCGTGGGCCGACTTCCAGGATGTCGTCCCGTACTGGCAGGTGCGCTTCGCGACCTCGATGTTCGAGATGTACGCAGGGCAGATCCGGCACAAGCACCCGGACTGGCCCCTGCGGAAGGTCCAGGCGCAAGCGCTCGACGAGGCGCGTCCCTACGGAGATCCCCACCTGATCCGGAACTACTGCCGTGCCATCCCCCATGGAACCTTCCCGGGAGAGGTGCAATGGTTCGATGACGAAGAGCTCGTCTCGACCGGCCTCTCGTGGAGGGTTCCCACGTGGGATGAGATCCACGAGTGGTTCGCGACCGACCATCCCACGTCCTCCGAGTTCGTTCTCCAACTAAACGCCCACACCAAGGGCTCAGCACCCGGCGGGTGGCATCGGCACTTCTATTCTCCCCTCACGGCGGAGAAGGAACTCGTCCGGCTGCTCGCCGGCATCGACCCGTTCTGGGCAAGGGTCCAGAGCGGGAACCTCGACGTTCTCTCACGTCCGGTCGACGACCGGACCGATTCATCTTCCCTTTCGGCGAAGCCGGGACAGCGTTCCCTCTTCGCCTGATCCCAGAGGGGTGTTCCATGAAGCAACTCAAGCTCCTCACCCTGGAACTTGAGCGCCGTTTCGCCCGCGTCGGGCGCCAAGAAGAGAAGGGGGACGAGGCGATCGTGATCGCCAAGTTCTTCACTCCCGATTCCAACTGGACCTGGTACGCCACGGAGTACGACCCCGAATCCCGGGAGTGCTTCGGCCTGGTGGACGGCTTCGAGGTCGAGCTCGGCTACTTCTCGCTCGATGAGATGGCCGCCGCCCGAGGCCCCTTGGGGCTTCCCGTCGAGCGCGACCAGTGGTGGAAGGAGACCTCCCTCCGGGAGGTCCGCCGGATGATCGAGGAACGGAGGGCTGCATGAGACTGAACGCCCTCGTCCAGATCGCAAACCGGGCGTACCCTGACCCCGAAGGCTGGATCTTCGCCAACTGGGACCCCAAGTGCGAGGAGCCCAGGCCCCACGTCGTGGGAGACACGCTCGCTGCGTTCATCGTCCGGGAGATCCACGGGTCTTACGATTCCGAGGAGTCCGACAAGAAGCAGCTCGCCACCGTCGCAAACGCCATCGACCGGGCCATGAAGGAGCTCCGGAAGGTCCGGGACGCCTTCTCTTCGGCCTACGTCGAGGCGGCACTCGACGAGTGGTCGAAGAAGCAGGGCAGGGGGGCGGCATGAACGCCGCCCGCCAGCTCCTGTTCCCATTCACCCAACGATGGCGGGAGCGGCGCGACTCGTACCGGCCGGCGGGGGAACCCCTCCGCACGGCCGAGTACGACATCGCCGCCATCCCCGATGACACGACGGCCAAGGACTTCGTCATCCGCCACCACTACGCGGCCTCGTATCCGGCCGCGAGACTTCGGTACGGCCTCTACCACCAGGACGCCCTCGTGGGCGTCGCCGTGTACAGCCATCCCGTGAGCGATCGCGTGCTGACCTCGGTGTTCCCCGGGGCGGCCGTGGAGTCGGTGGAGCTCGGCCGCTTCGTCCTCCTGGACGACGTGCCGGCGAACGGAGAGACGTGGTTCCTGTCCCGCACGTTCACCCTTCTCAAACGCGAGGGGCTCCTGGGCGTCGTCAGTTTCAGCGACCCCGTGCCCCGTACGGCCCTCGGTGGGCAAACGATCTTCCTCGGTCATGTCGGTACGATCTACCAGGCCGGGAACGCCGTCTACCTCGGCCGCGGCGCCGCCCAGACCCTCCGGCTTCTCCCCGACGGACGGGCGTTCAGCCACCGCGCGGAGGAGAAGATCCGGCACCGGGAACAGGGCTGGCGCTACGCGGCGAAGACCCTGGTCGATCACGGAGCGGATCCGCTCACGGAACCGGACGACCCCGCGGAGTGGCTCGCCCGGTGGCTCCCGCGCCTGACACGGCGCCTCCGCCACCCGGGCAACCACAAGTACGCCTGGTCGCTCGATCCCCGGATCCGCCGGCATCTGCCGCCCTCGCGGCCGTACCCGAAGCGGCAGTTCGACCTGGCATGACCCAAGCGTGTCGGAGGGGCGCGAGTGCGCCCCTCCGACGCCACCCAAAGGAGGGCAGGAATGCCCATTACCCTCCACGTCTTCACCTGCACCCGCTGTCGCCAACCGAAGGAACACCGCAGCGAACTCTCCACCGGCTACGCCCTCTACGGGAAGAGGAACCGGAAGGTGTGCTACGAGTGCTGCGCCGACATCGACCGCCGCTGGATGGACCGGCACGGTCGGATCGCCCTCTACCTTTCGAAGGAAGAGGACGGTCGGTGGAAGGTCACGAACTGGCCCGGGACGCTCCGCTTCACCCCCTGGTACGTCAAGGAAGGGGGGCACAACATGGCGGGAGTCCGCCTGGACGCATGGTTCAAGGATCATCGGGCCCGCGTCTGGCACGGAGTGACCATCGGCCGGTGGACCCAGATCCTTCACGCGCGCCGGCTGGCGGCGTGACGTCGCCCCTCATGGCGACACCCCATCAGGTGTATCCCATGTCCAGTTTCAACTCCGTCGTAGTGGTCGGTCGCGTCACGCGCGATCCGGAGCTCCGGTACTCCGCGAGCGGAACGCCGATCTGCTCCTTCTCGATTGCTACGTCCCGACGCATCACCAAGGCGAGCGGGGAACGCGTCAATGAGATCACGCTCCTCGATGTGGTCGCCCACAGGCGTCTGGGCGAGATCTGCGCCCAGTTCATCATGAAGGGCCGCGAGGTTCTCGTCATGGGCACGCTGCGTCAAACCCGCTGGGTCGACCCCAAGACGAAGGAACCCCAGTCCAAGCTGAAGGTCGTGGCCCAGCAGATCCAGTTTCTGGGCAGGACGAAACCGCAGGAGGACGAAACCGCGAAGCCCGAATAGATATCTTGGCTCATCGTCGCTCCCCGGAGCGACTCCCAGTCCCATGGTGAAATGTCATGAGCACTCATCCCACAGAGAAGGACCAGGTCCTTCGGGAATTCCCGCCCCTGGGGAAGTACCGTATCCGCCTGCTCCACAACCCCAAGCGCCCTGGAGAGGAACCCGCCCTCGACATCCGCGAGTACGTCGCGGGCAACACGTTCGAAGGGTTCACGCGCCGCGGCATCAAGCTGACCAGCCGCGCGGAGATGGATCTCCTTCGGGACATCCTGAAGGAGGTCCTCGACCTCAAGTCCTGACGTGCGTCGGGAGGGGGAAGGGCCTTCGGGCCCTTCCTCCTTCGACTCTTCGAACGCAGGCCTTCATGACCTGAGCAGCCCCGACGCGCCGGGGGAGGAAAGCCTCCCCCGGCCGTCTCCCCCCAGCGAGGACTCTCATGGAAGCAACCCCCGCATCCCGCAAGATGACCTTCCTCGTCCGAACCAACTGCGAATACTCGATCGAGATCGAGGCCGGAAGCCGGGAAGAGGCGGTCGAGAAAGCGGGGCACATCGACTACGAGAAGCACTGGACCCAGGCATGGGCGCCCATGGAGGCGGAAGAGGCCTGATCCAGTCGCGAGACCCTGCGTCGTCCTTTCGGCGACTCACCTTGGAGATTCTCTCATGAGCAAGATGTCACCCCACGAGCGGACGCTCGCCGTTCTTCAGGCACTCGTCTGGTGCCACGAGAATGAGCAGAGCCACCTCCTCGGCCACGCGGAGTTCACCCGGCAATTCGATCGGGCCTGGCGCGACGCTGGGGCCCTCCTCAAGGAGGAAGCGGCCGCCGCCATCGAGCCGCCCCCCGCATCCAAAGCGGGAAGTATCTCCCGCGAGGACCTGGTACGCTTCCTGACGCAAGCGGTCGAGATCGAGATCTCCGACGAGGGAGCACTCGTCTGGCAGGCCCGGTTGAAAGCGAATGGCGACCCGGAGGTCCCGCTCGCCGGCCCGGAAACCACGGAGACGGTGGGCTCCATCATCTGGGAACGGGGCGACACGGGTGAGATCGTCCGAGCCGCCAGGAACTGCGGCGCGATCTTGGCGTACTTCTACGTTGCCCGCCACTTCGAAATCGCTTTCCCTCCCGAGGTCAAGGCTCTCGAGGAGTGGGGAGACACAATCAACCCCGCGTAGGGGCCGAGAACGTCGGGCTTGGTCCGAAGGGGCCGGGCCCGACTCCCATCATGGTGACACATGCCCTATTCGACCGAGTGGGTCGATCCCGAGGTGTTCCTCACGCACAACGGCGTCCCGGTCTACCACACCTTCAAGAACGACGACATTGAGAACGCACCCCGGACTTCCTGCTTCAGCTTGAACCATCTGTGTGGAGAAGAGGAATGCGCGTGCGATGGCGACAAGTGCAAGTACGTCTTCGACGTCCGCGAACTCGGCAACTGGACCGAGCCTTCTCACCCGCCTTTCCTCACGGGGGAGAACAATACCCCTGAGAACAAGAAGGCCTGGGAGAAGTACCACGCGGACCTCGTGCAAGAGAAGCACGTCCAAAGCATCATCCGCGAGGCGCTCGACCGTGGAATCCTCACTCCGCCACCCTCGGTCGGTCCCGCGCAGGGACCGACTCCTCCTGCCGGAGAACCCGCATGAAGCACGAATGCGAAGTGCGACTTCCCAATGGGCTGACAGGCACGGTGCAACTGCGCGTGGACCTGGAAAGGCTCGCGCAGGACCTCGCCTGGAAGGCTTACTACAACACCCGCAAGCGGGCCACGCTCAAGAATGAGGCGGTCGTCGTGGATATCACTAACGACGGCACTCGCTCAAAGAGCGAGAAGGGTCCGGCATGAACCATAAGTGCAAGTGCGGCAGCGACCAGTTCGTCCGGCACTGGGGATGCGTGTCCGTCCATACGCCCTGCACCATCGACGTGGAGCGGGAAATCATCCGGATGGACTTCAGCCGCGAGGAGCAGGACGATGGCCGCGGTTCGTTCCGCGAGTTCTACTGCGCCGGATGCAGGCGGCCTATGGAAAGCGAGCTCGAGCGGCGAGTGCTCCGGGAATTCGAGTACGAATGAGCCGGTCCGCCTCGCAGGGGCTCGCAGTTCCCTGTCCGATCTGCGGCGGCAACGTCGGCCGCCGCTGCAGGCGACCAAGCGGTCACCAAGCTCAGGATCCTCACACCGATCGAGATCGCGCGGCGATGGCCGCGGGACTCCTCAAGAAGTGCCCGGGCGAGACCCGGTTTGCAAAGAAGGACCTCAAGCAGGACCTCTTTGCGAAGGCGACGTAGCTTCAAGCGGGGGAGGGACCTTCGTGTCCTTCCCCTTACCTTGGCATGTGAACGGCGGGCTCCTTCGTGGGCCCGCCGTTTGCGTTTTAAAGCGGAGTTAGTGAACCAGCTTCTTGAACTGCCGCTCGAGGCGAGCCGCTTGACGCTCTGCCTCCCGAGCCTTGGTTCGAAGATCCGACGCTCTTGCGCGGCTTGCCTCGAGCTCCGGAAGGAGCCTCTTTGCTTCCAGTGCGCGCACGAGATCCTTTGCCGTAAGTCTGTTGACGGCGTCCGCAACACGAAGTTTCGCGAGACCGTTCGATGTCGCTTTCACCGAAGTCTTCCAGGCCGGCCGCGGCGCGGCCTTCTTGGCCTGCCGCGGTGCCTTCCTCTTCGTGGGAGCACCTGCGGCTTTAGGCGATCCCTTGGGAATGCGATTCTTTGGCTCGGGGCGCGCCTTCTTCCGTAGAAGAGCTTTCAGGTAGTAACGGATCGTTTCCGGAGAGACACCGTACTTCTCGGAAAGCACCACGAACATGCGCACCTGCGAAGTTCCGGCCTTCAAACCCCGTTGAATCTCTCCGCGCAGGGCAGCTCTCTTCTCCACCGTCAGCTTCGTCTTTGGCATGCGTCCTTCCGTTTCCTTTGGAGCCGGCGCGTCCTTTCTTTCAACACTTCCAGGTGGCTCAAGAGACGCGCCCGTTTCTTGAGAGCCGGATTCCGATTCGCTCCCGGTCCTCACCCCCGGAGGAGGCGGTTCAGATAATACGGGGGGGCGAGTCACAGCACAAGCTTACGCCGAAGTCAGTTTGCCCATCTGGTGTTCGCCTCGGAAGGGGCCACGAACCACCTGGGTACCCCCGCCGCATAATCCCTGCCGCTGGACAACCCTAGAACTTCCGGCAGTCTGGAGCGGAGATCGGGTCAAGGGATGGTCAGGTCTCTCCAGGTTGGGGGCTCCTCAGTACACATTCCCCGATACCCGCCGATTCCAGGCCTCGAGCGCGGAAGCCCGGTCCGTCCCTCCCGGCCCGGTGGCATCGCACGTCTCGCAGCCGACGAAGCAAGGCAGGGTTGCGCCGCCGCCTAGGCCTCGGTAGAAGAGCCTCCTGTTCCCGCAGAAGGGGCAAGGAACGGCATCTTCAGTGACCAGAGGGTCCTTGTCATCGAGAGGTTCCGCCAGCGTGCCACGCTCTTCCGGATTGAGCCACGCCTCTGGGGTCTCAGTCCTCAGATTCCAAGCCCGCCACCCTTCGTTCTCACTCTCGGTCATCCACGGCCCGCTTGCCTGGCAGCCGTTGCAATTGACGATATATGCGGACACGTGCTCCTCGAAGGCAAATTCGTCGACGTCAAGGTCGGCGCTGCCACAGAAGGGGCAAGGCTCCCCGCGAGGGTCGGGCGAGTACATTGACCTGCGTCTCTCGACTAATGGCCTACGACGCGGGGGCCGCGGGCGTTCACTCGTGGCACGGCCGCAAGGCCGAACGGTCGAGAACGACGATGTATTGGTTCTTCTCGTCCTCGAACTCCGCCGCTCCGACGTATGTCTCCTTGACGAACACCCTGGTCCTCCCCGCAACCCGGGCATGTAGACACCGTTCGGCAAGCCGCATCCAATGGCCGCGGCGAGCGTGCGGGACGGGGGATCGGTGAGTCGTTCCCTGAAGTCGCGTGGCCGGGTTGAGGTCGACCAGGGCGTCATGGTCGATCACGATGTAGTGCGGCTTCTTCTGGGGCGGCATGATGCCCTTTGAAGCGAGCCGGCGCCCTTCATGGGGGGTGAGCTTGGGAACGGTGCGGACGATGTAATTGGCCGGATGCGATATGACGGCCACCCGGATCACCGCCTTGAGAACGTCCTCCGTCATGAGATTCCCAGCCTCCTCGAGAGGCCGGTTGTAATACCGTCCGGCCCGTTCGAGCGTCCTGGGCGCGAGGATGATCCTGAGCCGTCCGTCTTCCCGGGGCACGAACGTGTAGCCGGCGGCGAGGGAGAGGGCGGGCGACTCAAGAACAGGTTCCGAAAGGTCGACGAGTAGCCTGAGCTTCTCCATGCCCGGGAGGGATGCTACGTAGGGCGGAACGTGGGGAAGGGCCTTGAGATGCCACTCGCACGACCAGCCCCGGGGGGTCTCAAAGAACACCACCATGTTGTCGAAGGGGGCCGGAACGTCCTCCCTGCATTCCTCGATGAGGTCCGGCAGGATCTCCTGAGCCGCGCGGTCGAGGTCCTCGCTTACGCCCAAGTTGAAGAGGTGCGCCCGTCCGAAGAGCTCGCGAATCGCCCTGGCCGATCCGAAGATGCGGAGCTCCTCGGGGAGGGATCGGACATCCGCGCCCTCCAGGCCCCGATTGACCTTGGCCGTCACTCTTTCCAGAAACTCTTCGAATCTCATGGCATGATCGAAGCAGGAAGACGTCCCCGGAGACCTGGCCGGGCCTCATTCAGCATACTCGGATTCATCCCTCGGGGCGGATTGCGGTGCCGGGCGTTCATCGTTATTTCCTTCCGCGGGGCACGAGAGCCGGATCGGCCTCGGGCCAAAACGATTCGTAGACCTTCCGAAGCCTCTCCTTCTCGACCGGCGGAAGGGAAGGGGGCGCCGCCGTGTAGTAGTCGTCCGGGATCCCAAGCTCTTCCTTCCCCTCGCTGGCCACTTTGGGCGGGATGTCCATGAAAGCATCTACTTCGCAGTCCCGATCTTCCAAGATCTGGTCTGTGAGCCCCTCCACCTTGAATTCCCACTCCCCGAAGTTGGTCGAATCGAGCGATTGATTCGGACCCTCACCGCGGCCCCACCGAATGTCCCGCGCGTGAGCGCCGCATCGTTCCAACCATGCGTCGTAGACCAACTTCCTCCAAATGTGGCGCCCCTCCTCCCGCCGATTGCCCCGATAGAGATCGATCTCGACCTCGATCATCGCCTCGACGTACCGGAATACGGCAAGCACGACCCCCTCATTCCAGGCATGGATAGATGGGGAAGGGCCGCTTCCAAGGAGGGACTCCGCTACGACGAGAAGGAGGTAGGGCCGGTCTTCGATCGGGACTTGGTCGAACACCTCGACTTCGGTAAGCCATTCCTGGCCCGCATCCTCGGACTCCACCGTCAGTCGCCAGAAAAGGTCCACGACGGCTGAGGCGAAGAGCTTGCGCTCCTTTCCCTGGAGCTCCCGGAATCCTTCCGCAGTGTCCCACATTGACAGGTTCCGGCAAGTTTACGAACCAAACCGGTTGGAGGCTTGGAAAACATCGCGGATCCTCAGGCCCGCCCGGAAGCGGCGGTGGCAAGTATCTCCGATCGAGTACAACCCTTATCCCGTCACAATCCCGTCCAGGCTCCAGTAGGTCGCAGCCCCGTTGGAGTTGAAGCGGGCTGATCCTAGACGCTGCTTCCCCGTTTCTTCCTTGATCGTCACCACGTAGCCGTGTCCCTCCTTCCGATAATCTACCTGTTCCGGACCGTTCACTGTGAAGGGAGGTTTGAGGCCGCACTCCTTGGCCCACTCGATCGCATCCACACGGATCCTATCCAAGAATGCCTGCGATTCGATCTTCGCCGGGTAGTTATGAGGCGGAGGCGCAGGGGTGGCCGGAGGAGTCGGCACGAGTGGAGGGGAAGATGGAGCTGGGGGCTGCTCCGGCACGAATTGCAGGATCTGCTCGGCCGGTTTCGCCTCTTCTGCCCGCCTTTTCTTTCTGCCCATGGAGATCCTTAAGGCCCGTACCCGAAGTTGACAGGCCGCCACCTTCACGTGTCGTCGACTACAAACCGTCTCAACGTCAGCCAAGCCGATGTGCAATTACGAATTGGCCTCATATTCATCGAAGAGCTTTCGCGCGTTCTCCCAGAACCATTTCAGCCTCTCCGGTGCGCTCGCCTCGTTTTCCAGGGCGGATTTCGCGTAGACCAGAGCATCCTTGCCGGTACCCAGGAGGAGCTTGCGGATCGTGTGCTGAGTACGTAACCAGGCCGGGTCATCCGATCTTGACATGAGGTACGTCCTCCTGCTTTGCTCTAGCCGCCTTCCGCCTGAGATGCCTACGGCAGAGACCGTCATCATACATTGCGGGCAGAGCCTCGTGACGACGGAACAGCCGACGGCTCCATCGGGGAGGAGGCCTTCTTTCGTGAGGAGCGCTGTTCCGTTCGACACCACTCAAGGACCTCTTCCGCATCCTCCCGGATGATCGGCGGTACCTTGTCCACCCACGCCACCCGAACCGGCATCCGCGCGCCCTGGCCGAACAGCGTTGAGCAGCCCCGCACGCTTTGATCCGCCTCAACGCCCTGTCCCGCCGCTGGCGGAGCGGGGGGCGGCTCCCGGCCGCGGAGGCCTCCCAACACGCCGGGGCCGCTATCGCCGCTACCCTCCTACGGTTGACCTCCCAACCTGAATGTAGTAAGATTGTACACATGATTGAAGTCACCGTGGCTCGGCTGCGCAGCAGGCTCGCCTCCATCCTGGAAACCGTCCGTGGGGGAGAGCCGGTCATTATCCGCCGCCATGGCACGCGGGTCGCCGTCCTGACGGGGCTGGGAGTCCAGGCCAGGCG
>Ga0247727_10015298_pt1 | contig 12605 bp, 15 predicted proteins | sample WisWelCaveWW1625_FD_202498 | JGI IMG/M metagenome (GOLD analysis project Ga0247727, IMG submission 202498) | Biofilm microbial communities from Wishing Well Cave, Virginia, United States - WW16-25 | ecosystem: Environmental > Aquatic > Deep subsurface > Groundwater > Cave microbial mat | place... | reverse complement strand
GTGCTGGCACCCCCCCCCCCCCGATCGAGCTTCCCACGATGCCTCGCCCCGGCACCTCCCGCCATCTCCATCACAGAGTCGTAATGAGGGTCTCTCAGCGCCACGCGGGATCGCCACTTCCGGGCCGACAGCCGCGTAAAAAGCCCCGCGTAGTGGCGTCAGCCCACCGCAGTGGGCATAAGGATTCCTATCGGACGCGCGGAAACCGGGCTCGATTTTCCTAGCCGCTTTGGCCGCATGTGTCCGGGCACGTGCGGTACGCACGTCGTCCATAGGGGGCCTCCATGATCCCGACCCGCTCGTTTCTTCTCGGCACCGCACTCCTTTGTTCACCGGCATTCGTCCTCGCCATGCTCGATCATGCGCACGCGGCCGATCCAACGCCGGTCACGGCGTGCGGCCAGCAAGTCGCGGGCGCCGGGGAGCTCACCGGCGACCTGGATTGCTCGGGCACCGGCGTCTCGGCTGTCGTCCTCGAAAACGGCGGCACACTCATCTTGAACGGCCACACGCTCACCGGCTCCATCGCCAGCAACGCCTACACGGTGCACTGCATCGCGAAGTGCCGTGTAGTCGGCCCCGGCACGATTGCGGGAGGAAGCGCGGGTATTGCGAGCCTCGAGATTCCCGGCAAGGTCGACATCCGCAACGTGGTGATCCGCGACGCGGCGGGAAGCGGCGTGCTCGGCGGAACGGTGCGCATTCGCGACAGCCAGATCATCGACAATAGCCGCGACTCCGAGAACTGCGGTGTGTTCGTCGGATCGCGCAGCTTGAAGCTGATGGACACGGCCGTGAGTGGGAACTCGTGCGGCGTCTTCAACCACGGCCGCAAGCCCGCCGTCATCTTGCGCTCGAGCATCGTCGACAACGTCTCGATTCACCCGGACCCGCGCTTCATCGCCGGCGTGATCGGTCTGGCGGGCGTCAAGGCCAAGGACTCGACGATCACCGGGCATCTCGTCGGCATTCCGCCGAACGGCAGCCGCTGCGACTCGTGGGGTTGCGGCGACATCTTGACGTTCGAGGTGCCGCCGAAGCTCGCGAACGTGACGTGCGGCAACAGCGTGGACATCGGCGAAAATCCGGTCGTCGCCTGGAACGTCTGCACGAACGATGATGACTTCGACTTGGACGGGACGCCCAATGCGACCGACGGCTGCGATGCGGATCCCACCTGCGCGCTCCAAGACGGCGACGGGGACGGTGTCGGCGAGTGCTGCGACAACTGTCTGCTCACCGTCAACTCGACGCAGGAAGACTGGGACAACGACCACCAGGGCGATGCCTGCGACACAGATATCGACGGCGACGGCAGCCCGAACGTGGACGACCTCTGCGACTACTATGCGAACTGCAACGTGCAGGATGCCGACGGCGATCTGCTCGGGGACTGCTGCGACAACTGCCCTAACGACGCGAATCCCGGCCAGGAAGACGGCGACATCGACGGCGTCGGTGACGCGTGCGACGAAACGCCGTAGCAACCCGACGCTTCATTCACACCTAGAAGCGGCGCGGTCGGAGACCCATGACGTGATCTCCGCGGCCATGCTCCGAGGGATGAACTCCGCCCGCTCGCTATAGAACCTCCGCGTAGTGGCGTCAGCCCAGCGCAGTGGACATAAGGATTCTTATTGGACGCGCGAAAACTGGGCTCGATTTTCCTAGCCGCATCGGACGCGCGAAAAAGGCGTTTGAATCGCCAATACTCTACTCTCGCGGATGAACGCGGCACCAGCCCAACTCAATCGCGCCTGACGACGAGCTTCACTGCGGGCTCGAGATAGGCTTCCGGCGCGTCCTCCCAATCGACCGCGCGAGTCGTCACGTCGCCCGGGCGGAGCTTTCCCGCTTCGATCAGCGGAATGACTTCGGGGAGCAACGCAGCGGCGTGGCAGCGGCCGATGAAAAAACGGATGCCGAGCGTGTAGAGCTTGCCGAGGGGCATCGTGACGGGCGCGAAGTAGAAGCTCACGCTTTGGCAAATTCCTTCCGGCTCCGTCGAGCGAAGCGCGAAGTCGAGCCCTTCGGCGCGAAGCCCGTAGTCGACGACGATGGGATAGCGACGCTCTCGCTTGCCGAAATCGGTACGAAGCGGATTCGCGCCGAGCTTCGCCGCGAACGCCAGCATTTCTTCGTCAGCGGATGCGAAATCCACTCGCGCAGCGCCGAGGGCGACCGCGGCTTGCACGGCGTAGAGCGCGATACTCTGGCCGCCGTGGCTCACGACCAACACGTCACTGCACGGTCGCTCACGGAGATGAGGCGCGACTGCGCGGTAGCCGTCGAGCACGTTGTCGGAAGCGCTCGCCGCGGCGGCGGGATCCACCGAGCGCGCGATAGGCCGGAGCATGGTGTTCGCGTGAGGCACACGCAGCAGATCCACGATCATGCCGCCGTACTCGACGCCGGAGAGGGGCTGCATCCCGTAGTCCGAGAGCACGGGATACTCGTCGCAGTTGGCGGTGTGCCCTGCACCGCAAGACTTACAGGACCCGCAGGAGAGCTGGAATGAGACGACCACGCGCTGACCGATCTCGAGGCCGCGCACGGCGTCGCCGAGCGCTACGATCTCGCCCACGCACTCGTGACCGAGCGCGAAAGCGCCTTTCTGAGGAATGAGACCCGAGACGAGCACCGGATCGAGATCGCAGCGTGCGACCGCAAGGGGTCGCACGAGGGCTGCTTGATCCGATTCGAGCCGAGGAGTCGGAACTTCGCGCCACTCGATTTTGTTCGGACCGATACAGGTGAGCTGACGCATCGAACGATGCGCTCTCAGTCGCCGAGCGACGCGCCCGCCGCCCGGAGCTCCACCGGCCCGCCGAACATCTGGCGGTCGTAGCCGACGCGCTTGAACCAGATGTGGGCGTCGCACTCCCAGGTGAAGCCCATGCCGCCGAACACTTGCACGGCCGTGGTCACGGCCGCGGTGCCGGCTTCGGTCGCGTGGGCCTTCAGCAACGAGGCGGCGCGCGAGGCGTCCTCGTAGCTCCCGTCCCAGGCGAACGCGGCGTACCAGAGGAAGGCGCGCACGGGCTCGATCTCAGCGTAGGCTTCGGCGCACATGTGCTTCACAGCCTGGTACGACGAGATGACGCGGCCGAACTGCTTTCGCGTTTGGGCGTAGGTCACCGCTTCTTCGATCACACGCTCGGAGGCGCCGAAGGCATCGGCTGCGAGCGCGATGCGCGCGGCGTCGAGAACGCGATCGATCTTTTTCGCGTCCGTACCCGCGAGACGCTCAGCGGCTCCGATCTCGACGTCGTCGAAGGCGAGCTCGCCCACGCGACGCGTTTCGTCCACCGTCGCGAGCTCACTTGCGTGAAGCCCCGGCGTGCCGCGCGGAAGCAGCAAGAGCTCGCGGGCATCGCCCTCACCGGCCACCACCACGAAGGCGTCCGCGACCATGGCGTCGGGCACGAAGAGCGCGTTACCACGAAGCTTTCCAGCTTTCACCGCCGGCGCGACCGCTGCGAACGAGAGCAGCTCTTTCCCTTCCGCGATCGCAGCAAGCCAACGCTTCTTCGCCGCTGCGTCGCTCGAGAGCGAGATCGCGAGCGGTGCTGCAACGCAGGCGCTGTGAAACGAGAACGGCGCTGCCGCGCGTCCGAGCTCATACGCGGCGATGGCAGCGTCGAGAAGACCCAACCCCAATCCGCCGTCGACCTCCGGCACGAGAATGCCGGTCGCGCCTTGCGCGGCGAGGCCGGTCACGAGCTCACGGTCGTGCCCCGCGGCAGACTCCATCACCGTGCGCACACGGGCGACCGGAACGTTTTCGCCAAGCCACCCGCGGAGCGCGTCGCCAAAGAGCAGCTGATCGTCGGAGAGTCCGAAGTCCATCGTCTTCTCCTCCTAGCTCGCGCTCGACACGGTCTTCGGCTCACGCGGCATGCCGAGCCCGTGCTCCGCGATGATGTTCTTTTGGATCTGAGCGGTGCCGCCGCCGATGATGAGACCGAGCGTGAACATGTACTGGCCCTGCCAGAGGCCTTCTTCGCGCACGTGCTTGGAGCCGCGTCGCAGCACGCCGTGCTCGTGGAGAGCGTCGATCGCGAGCGCGCAGATGTCGTGGTTCAGCTGGCAGCCGTTGAGCTTGGTGATGAGCGAGGCGCCGCCGGATTTCCGTCCTTTGAGACCGTCGGTGAGAAGGCGAAGACCGTGGTACCGCATCGCGATCACACGCGCCTCGATGCGCGTGAAACGATCGCGGTAGACGGGATTCTTCACCGCGCCCGTATCCCGCAGCACGTCGGCGCAGCCGAGCAGCATGGTCTCGGTCTGATGGCTCCGCCCGAGCATGTTCCGCTCGTGGAAGAGGGTCGTGGTGCCGACCTCCCAGCCTTGGCCGCGCTTCGCGACGAGATTCTCCTTCGGCACGCGCACGTCTTCGAAGAACACCTCGTTGAACGAAGCGGCGCCGGTCATGGTCTTCAGCGGCCTCACTTCGATGCCCGGCGTCTTCATGTCGATCAGCAAGTAGCTGATGCCGGCATGCTTCTTGGCCTCGGGCTCGGTGCGCACGAGCGCAAACATCATCTGCGCTTCTTTGGCGGTGCTGGTCCAAATCTTCTGGCCGTTGACGACGAAATGATCCCCGTCGAGGATGGCGCTCGTGGTGAGGCTCGCGAGATCGCTGCCCGAGCCGGGCTCGCTGTAGCCTTGGCACCAGATCATGCGGCCGAGGATGGTCGGCTTCACGTAGCGGCGCTTTTGCTCCTCCGATCCGAACTGGAGCAGCGTCGGCACGAACATGCTGATGCCCTGGCTCTCCATGCCGAGCGCGACCCGCGCTTTCTGGAACTCCTCCTCGATGATGATGGTTTTGAGGAGGTCGGCATCGGCACCGTAGCCGCCGTAGTCTTTCGGAACGGTGCGGGCGGCGTAGCCTTTGTCGACCAACAGCGCCTGCCATTCGAGCAGCTCGGGGTCGGCCTCGGCGCCGCGCATGCCGGCGCTCGGCGCCCCGCCTTTGTGCTTCTCCAAGAACGCGCGAACTTCGCGCCGAAACGTCTCGTATTCGGGACCGTAGGTGAGATCCATAGCGACCGCGGTCTTAGCGTGGCGGCCGCGGCGAGTCCATTTCGTTTTCTATGACACGGATGGCATTGCCGCGCGGCACCGAGGGGGAGTATCCCTCCGTACGTGGCAACGATCTTCGAGGTGCTGCTCTCGCTCGGCCTCTTCGCACTGCTCTCTTACGGCACGTGGCAGAGCATCGACGCCGTACAAGCCGGCACGCGGCTCGAAGCGGGGCGCATCGATCTCGTGCTTGCGCTGTCCCGGGCGCGACGTCTCGCCTACCTCCGTCAGACGAGCGTGCTTGCCGCCGCGGCGGCAGGCGACTCGGAGGTTCTGCTCGTACCCGACGCTTCGGGCTCGATGACCTTGCCGCTGACTCGCGGCGTGGCGCTCGCGGCCGTGCCCGCGCGAGGCGGGGTTCTATTCCATCCGAGCGGTTGGGCGGAGAACGCCACCTTCGAGATCGGGTCGTCTCAGACGGGCCGGCCCGGGCGACGTCGCGTCATCGTAAACCAGCGAGGGCGCATTCGATGAGCGAGCGCGGCAGCGGGCTTCTCGACGCGATCGCAGCCACCGCAATCGGCCTGCTGGTCGCGCAGACTGCAACCGACACCGTCGGCGCCATTCGCGCGCTGGCGCTGACCGAAGACCGCGACCGCTTGCTCGTCACCGCGCGAAACGTGCTCGAGCAAGCGATCGGCGCGCCTTGCGGGCCCGCTCCGGTCTGCCCGCCGGAAGTCGCGTGTACGCTCGAGAGCGAAGTGCTGATGAGCGGCCCGCCGCCCCTCGCTCTCGTCCGCGTTTCCGTCGAGGCGGCGGACGGCGGTATCCCGCCCGTGCAACTGAGCAGCGTCAGAGCCGAGGCGTGTACGTGACCATCGCGGAGAAGACCCGATGATCGCCGGTACGCTGCTCGAAGCGCTCGCCGCTCTCGCGGTCGCGATGACCGTGCTCGGCACGCTCACGGCTGCGCTCGCGGCGAGCGGAGCCTCGTCGATCGCAGCCTGGCGCTTGGCTTACTCGCTCGCCGAGAGTCGGCAAGTCGAGCACGTGATCGATGCGACGCTCGCGCGAACCCTCGGCGCAGCAGGCGAAGTGACTTCTTGCGCTGCGGACGAGGTCGTTTTCGAAGGCGATCTCGATCGTGACGGCAGCGTCGACTCTCAATCTTCGGAGCGCACGGCCTTCTTGCTCGCCCCACGTCCCGGCGGGCTCCTTGCGCTCTCGCAACGGCTCGGCCGTCAGTCGATGACCATCGCCGAATCGCTTGCCAGCGATGCCCGCATCCGTTGCTTCGATCGCAACGGCGCGGAGACGGCCGAGCCGCTCGCGATCCGCCTCGTCGAGATCCCCACCGCGGCCGGCTCCGTCCGCGCGCTATCGGTAGGACGGACACTGTGACCCGGAGCTGATCGTGCGAATCGATGAGCGCGATCGACGGAGCGTTCGAGAGAGAGGCAGCGTCACTCTTGCAGCTTTCGTTCTGCTGCTCGCTTGCGGGGCGCTTACGTCGGCGGCGATCGCCGCCGCGCTCGAGAGCGCGCGGGAGCATCGTGCGCACGGAGACGTTCTCTGCGCTCGCTTCGCCGCCATGGCGGGCACGGAGCTGGGGCCCGCCTACCATGGTCGGCCCGAGCTCTTGGGCGGAGCCGTGACCGCGCTCGCCGTCGCCGCCTCGCGCGACTCGCTCGGTCGCTGCTTCGTCACGGCCGAGGCGACCTGCGGCGCGGCCGTCCGCACGGCAGTGCGTCACGACGACGAGCCCTCGTACTGCGGTACGTAGGGCGCTAGACCGCGCGCCGAACGGTTGCGATTCCGTCGATCGCCGACCAGTATCCGCCGGTGCCAAACGCCGGATTCTTCGTCACGCTCGAGGGGATCGAGGGTTCTGGCAAGTCGACGCAGGCGCGATTGCTCGCCGAGTACCTTCGCGAGCGCACCGGGCGCGAGGTGGTAGAAACGCGGGAGCCGGGTGGCACGGACGTGACCCAGAGAATTCGGAGCCTGCTCGCCGACCCCGCCGCCGCTCTCGACCCACGCGCGGAGCTTTTCTTGTTCCTTGCCGACCGCTCGCATCACGTGGCAACCGTGGTCGGGCCGGCCCTCGCTCGCGGCGCGGTCGTCGTCAGCGATCGCTTCAGCGACTCGACGCTCGCCTACCAGGGATTCGCGCGAGGCCACGACCTCGAGCTGCTGCGCGATCTCAACGCCTGGGCCTCTTACGGCGCGACGCCGGATCTCACGCTCTGGATCGACTGCGACGTCGAAGTGGGGCTTGCGCGCGCGACCAAGCGGGCGGGCGGACCCGGCGATCGCTTCGAGGCGGAGCCTTTGCGCTTTCACGAGAAAGTACGGCGCGGGTTCACGGAAATCGCGGCGGCCGAGCCGGAGCGCGTGATTCGCATCGACGGAACCCCGGAACTCGCCTTCGTGCACGACGCCGTCAAGGCCGCGGTTCTCGCTCGGCTGCCAAGCGCCGAGGCGCTGCAGTGAGAGCAGCAGCCGCATCGTGAGCACGATTCCCGAGCGACCCCGCGGACAGGACGCAGTTCTCGCGAGGCTCGAGAGCCTCGCCGAGCGCTCGCGCGGCCTCGAAGTACCGAAGGTCGGTGACGCCGCCGCTCATGGCGGCGTCCCTCACGCAGTCCTCTTCGTCGGCCCGGCTGCGGTCGGCAAGCACGTGGCCGCGCTTTGGTGGGCACGGCTTTTCAAGTGCGCCACCGAGGCGAAGTGCGCGCCCGCTTGTGTCGACTGCAAGCGCATCGCCGCCGGATCTCACCCCGACGTGCTCGCTCTCGCGCCGGAAGCCCCCGGCAAATCGATCGGCATCGATCCCGTGCGCGATCTCATTCGGATGATGTCGCTCATGCGCATGAGCGCGGGGCCGCGCATCGCGATCGTCCGCGATGCACATCGCCTCACCATCGAGGCGCAGAGCGCCCTCTTGAAGCTGCTCGAAGAGCCGCCAGGATCCGCGCTGATCGTGCTCGTGACCGAGAATCCCGCGGGCCTCCTGCCGACGGTGCGCTCTCGTTGCCAGGCCTTCCGTTTCGGTGCCGTGCCCTCGGAGGTCGTAACGGCCATCCTCCTCGAGCGCGGGCTCGAACGGCCGACTGCCGAGCGCGCTGCAGCTCTCGCTTTCGGCAGCGTGGGGAAAGCGCTCGCGCTCTCGCCGGAGGTCGTCGCCGATCGGGACGACCTCATTTTCGCAGTCGAGTCTCTCCGCGCTGCCGATCCGGGTGATCTCGAGCAGCTCGTCGCGTCGCTCGTGGAGAGGCGCAAACAAGAGAAAGCCGGTCTCGAAGAAGTACTCCAGTGGACCTTGCTCCGCATCGAAGCGGCTCACGGCCATCCACCCGAGTCCGAGTCCGAGAAGCTCGGCCCCATTCTCGCCGCCACCACGGAGCGCGACGTTCCGCGCCTTCTCGAGCGCGCGGAGCGGGTACAATGGACGCTCGAAGCGCTCGATCGAAACGCCAACGCGAAGATCGCGATCCGCGATCTTCTGCTCGGCGTCGGAGAGCGCTGAGCGCGGTCGCGATCGATGAGCGAGAAGATCTATCTCACGACCCCGCTCTACTACGTGAACGCCGAGCCCCATCTCGGCCACACGTACACGACGATGCTCGCCGACACTTTCGCGCGCTTTCACCGCTCGATGGGACGCGACGTGTTCCTGCTGACGGGCACCGACGAGCACGGAGACAAGATCGCCGATGCCGCGAGGGTCCACGACACGCTGCCGAAGGCTTACGCCGACCGCGTAAGCGGTATTTTTCGGCAGACCTGGGACGCCTGCGGCATCACCTACGATCACTTCATCCGGACGACGGACGACTACCACATCCGTTTCGTGCAAAGCACGCTCGCGAAAGTGCACGCGGCCGGGGACATCTATTTCGGCGAGTATGGCGGCAAGTACTGCATGGGTTGCGAGCGCTTCTACACCGACCGCGAGCTCCGCGGCGGAAAGTGTCCGGATCACGAGACCGAGCCGATTTGGATCAAGGAAGAAAACTATTTCTTCCGCATGGAGCGCTATCGCCCCCAGCTTCTCGAGCACATCGAGAAGCATCCGGACTTCATTCGTCCTGCCGGCTACCGCGCCGAGGTGCTCGGCCTTTTGCGCGAGCCGCTGGAAGATCTCTGCATCTCCCGCCCGAAATCGCGTCTGACTTGGGGCATCGAGCTGCCTTTCGACGAGCGCTACGTGACCTACGTGTGGTTCGACGCGCTACTCAACTACTTGAGCGGGCTCGACCACGCGCGGCCGAAGGAAGCCGCGGCGTTTTGGCCGCGCTGCCAGCACATCATCGCGAAAGACATCCTGAAGCCCCACGCCGTGTTTTGGCCGACGATGCTGATGGCGGCAGGGTATCCGCCCTACGCCCATCTCAATGTCCACGGCTACTGGAACATGGGCAAGAGCAAGATGTCGAAGTCGCTCGGCAACGTGATTCGCCCTCTCGAGATGCGCGACCGCTTCGGCCTCGACGGCTTCCGTTACTTCTTGCTCCGCGAGATGGTTTTCGGAATGGACTCGGCGTTCACGGAGGATTTGTTCTTCACGCGCTTCAACGCCGATCTGTCCAACGGCCTCGGCAACCTCGTGAGTCGCGTGCTCTCGATGCAGCAGAAGTACTTCGGTGGGAAGATCCAGGCCTTCGCGGGCGGCCCTCGTCCGGAAGACGAAGCGCTTGCAGCCGCGTTTCACGCCGCCGAGGCCGACGCGAAAGCACAGGTCGAGCAGCTCGCGTTTCACACCGCGCTCGAGAAGATCTGGACCGCGATCGCCGCTTGCGACAAATACGTAGTCGAGACCTCTCCGTTCAAGATGTGGAAAGACGAGAGCGCCCGGCCCCGAGTCGGCGAGATCCTCCACGCGCTCTGCGACGCGCTTCGTCACACTGCGCGGCTCATCGCGCCCTTCATGCCGGAGACCGCGGAGCGCATCGCGAAGCTGCTCCGCACGGAGCCGAATCAAATCGGCAATCTCGGCGAGCCGGCGCCCGCTTGGTTCGAGACCTTCCGTCCCGGACACGAGGTCGCCGCGCCCGAGCCGCTCTTTCCGCGCATCGAGGTCGAGAAATCCTGAGCGCTACGAACTCCACGGACACCGGCAAAGCGGCGGCCGCGGGTGTCGGTCTCGCCGACACTCACTGTCACTTGACCGATCGAGCCTTCACCGACGACGTCGACGCCGTGATCGCGCGCGCCCGCGCTGCAGGCGTGACGCACATCGTGGCGGTAGGCGGCGGCGGGCCGATCGAGGCGAGCGAGGCCGCCGCGGACTTGGCGGCGCGTCACGATTTCATTCGTGCCACCGCTGGGATTCACCCTCACGACGCGTCGAGCTACGACGACGCGATCGAAGCGCGGATCTCGGCACTCCTCGACGCCGGCCGCATCGTTGCCGTCGGTGAAACCGGCCTCGACTACTACTACGACAACTCACCCCGCGACCTGCAGCGCGCTTCTCTTGCGCGCCACTTGGCGCTGGCCGCGCGCTACGACGTGCCTGTCGTCCTCCACTGCCGCGACGCCGAGCGCGACCTCCGTGACGTGATCGCAGCAGAGCGGAAGCTGCCGCTCGCGGGTGTCGTTCACTGCTTCACCGGAAGCTACGACGACGCACGCTGGTACCTCGACGCCGGTCTCGCGATCTCGTTCACCGGCATTTTGACCTTCAAGAAAGCCGCCGAGCTGCGCGACGTGGCGCGGCGCTTACCGCTCGATCGCTTGATGGTCGAGACCGATTCGCCCTACCTCGCGCCCGTTCCGTATCGCGGCAAGCGCAACGAGCCCGCCTACGTCGCGCACGTGGCCGCGGCGCTCGCGGAGCTTCACGGCACCGACTCAGCGGCCGTCATCGACGCGACGGGACGAGCCGCAGCGAAGCTGTTTTTCGGCGAGTGAGTCGGCGCGTCAGGACGCGCAAGATTTGCAGAGCCCGTAGAGCTCCATCTTGTGGCTCTTCAGCATGAAGCCGAATTCTTTCGCGACCACCTGTTGAAGCGCTTCGATCTGCGGGTTCTCGAACTCGATGATCTTGCCGCAGGCGTTGCAGATACAGTGGTCGTGGTGGGCGGCGACGTTCTCGTAGAGGGCCTCGCCCTCGCCGAAGTGCCGTTCGTGGACGAGGCCGGCCTCGCAAAGGAGCTTCATCGTCCGATATACGGTGGAAAATCCGATGCCCGGGCTCGCTTTCTTGACGTCGCGGTAGATTCGATCCGCGCTCAGGTGTCCCTTGTGGTTGAAAAACCAGCGCGCGATGTCGTCCCGCTGTCGAGTCCCCTTCAAGCCCCGGCGGCGAATGAACTCACGAAATTTTTCCAGCTTTTCGTCTAGCTTCTCCTCGAGCTTCTCCTCGTGAGCAGCCACGCGTGAGCTCAGGCCGACTTGGCCCCGTCCTCGGTGTCGCGCCCTAGAACCAGCCGCCGGAGTTCGGGCTCGACGTAGACGCCGTCGAGATCTCGTCGCGACAAGAAATCGAGCAAAGCTTCGACGCGATCCGCTAGCGAGGCATCCGTGTCGAGGAGGAGCACGTCCTGTCCGTGGAGGCGGCAAGCTCCGCTCCGAACGTGATAGCCGACCTCGCGGACGAGCCGCTCCTCGCGGACCGTCACGCCCACCCGCTCGACCAAATCCTTGAGCCGTTGGAGGAGAAGAAGTGCGCGCTCGTCTTCACGCGGGGCGGTTTTACGTTTTTGCATCGCCGCGAGACTTCTAGCGACGCGTAGTCCGATTGTAAAGAATGCCGAACCGCGAGATCAGTGGCCGGAGCCGCCGGAGCTTCCCCCGCGACCGGTGACGCCGTGGCGACGTCCGGGCGTTCCCCCTTCGTCTTCAGTGTCCTCGTCTTCGTCGACGCTGCGGCTCGGGCTCGCACCGTTGGTGCGCTCGAGGCCGATGTCGTCTTCGCTTCGAGTTCCCGGCCTGAGCTCGGTGTGGGGCTCGTCGGTCTCGCCGAGACGCGAAATCGCCTCTTCCAGAGTCTCGAGACTATGCGCAATGCGCTCGAGCTCACGACGTACCGTGGGGTTGCTCCGGAGCTTGTCGATGGATTCGCGGGCGGTCTCGCGAAGCCGTGCGAGCCGGCGCTGAGGGATCTCGAAAAGCTCGTCCAGGAACGAGAGCCCGCCGCCGAGCGCGCGCCCGGGGCTGCCGACTACCTCTCGTACTCTCTCCCCGACCTGCTCCGTGAGATCGCCGATGGCCTCGAAACCGCGCGTCGCACGGTCCGAGAGGTCCTGCATGCGAGCTTCGCCGGTGCGGATCAGCTTTCGGAGAAAGGGCACGGAAAGGAGGTGGGTCTTGTTCTTCTCTTCCTCGAGGATGATCTGAGCCAGGGTGACGGCCGTGAGATCGTCTTCGGTCTCGTTGTCCACGACCTTCACGTCTTCGCCGCGCCGCACCAAACGGGCGATTTCTTCCAGGGTCACGTAGCGCGACTCTTGCTTGTCGTAGAGCTTGCGGTTCGTGTAGCGCTTGATGATGCGTTTCTCGGCCATTCTCGCCTCAGTGGAGCTTCGGGTAGCAAAGGGTCAGCTCACAGGCAAACGACGCAGCGCTTCCCG
>Ga0247727_10015297_pt1 | contig 12606 bp, 13 predicted proteins | sample WisWelCaveWW1625_FD_202498 | JGI IMG/M metagenome (GOLD analysis project Ga0247727, IMG submission 202498) | Biofilm microbial communities from Wishing Well Cave, Virginia, United States - WW16-25 | ecosystem: Environmental > Aquatic > Deep subsurface > Groundwater > Cave microbial mat | place... | reverse complement strand
AGCGCAAGAACGCGCAGACGCTGAACCAGGCGCTGCACCTGATCAGCGGGGACACCGTGCACCAGAAGGTGAGTCACAAGGAGGGGTTTCTGGCGAAGGTCCTGGAGAGCGGACGAACCCCCGCCGATGTGCTCGAGGAGTTGTACCTGCGGACGCTGTCACGGTATCCGCGCGGTGAGGAACGGGCCGCCGCCCGGGAGGCTGGAGCCAGGGCGGGCGAGGAGCGCCAGGGGATCGAGGACGTCTTCTGGGCGCTGCTGAACTCCAAGGAATTCCTGTACAATCATTAGCAGGCGGTATGGCATCGGAGTCCCTATGCGCGTAAGCAACCAAACGGACCTGTTCGGCCGGCGCGATCTGCTCCGCATCGGCTCGTTGGGAGCGCTCGGCATTACGCTCCCCGAACTGCTGCGCGCCGGGCCGAAGAAGGACATTTCCTGCATCCTGGTCTGGCAAAGCGGCGGCTGCGGGCATCAGGACACATTCGACATGAAGCCCGAGGCGGCGGTGGAGTACCGCGGCGAATTCAAGCCGATTCCCACCAATGTCGCCGGAATCCAGATCTGCGAGCACCTGCCGGTGACGGCGCGGCAGGCCGACAAGTTCACGATCCTGCGGTCGATGCGCTCGCGGGAGAACAACCACGAGCGGGCGATCAACTACCTGCTGACAGGCTATCTGCCGCTGGCGACGCTGGAGTTCCCGAGCATGGGCTCGGTGGTGTCCAAAGAGCTCGGGTCCAGTCAAGGGATGCCGCCGTACGTCGCCGTTCCGAATACGTTTCCCTCCTACGGCGCCGGATTCCTGGGCGGCGAGCACAATCCGTTCATTTCCGGCGACGCGAACGTGAACGGCTACCAGGTGCGCGACCTGGCGCTGCCGGCCGATGTCGACTGGCGGCGGGTGGGGAACCGGCGCTGGCTGCTCGAGAAGATGGACGCGAAGTTTCGCGCTATCGAAGCGACGCCGGAATTCGCGGCGCTGGACCAGTTTCATCAACGCGCCTACGACCTGCTGAGCTCGCCGGCCGCCAAGAAGGCGTTCGATATCGAGTCCGAGCCGGCCGCGCTGCGAGAGCGCTACGGCCGCACGCCGGTCGGGCAGGGCTGCCTGCTGGCGAGGCGGCTGGTCGAAGGGGGCGTGCGGTTTGTCACCGTGGCCAAGGGCTGGCTGAACTACGACACGCATGGCGACAACTTCAACACGATGAAGAAAGTCCTTTTGCCGGAGTTCGACCGCGGCTTCGGCACGCTGCTCGAAGACCTCCACCAGCGCGGCCTGCTCGATACCACGCTGGTCATCGCTATGGGCGAGTTCGGCCGTACCCCGAAGATCAATGCCGACGCCGGCCGCGACCATCACAACAAGGCGTGGTCGATCGCGCTCGCCGGCGCCGGGATCGCCGGCGGCCGCGTGTTGGGGGCCACCGACAAGACGGCGACCGAAGTGACCGACCTGCCGGTCGGACCCGAGGATCTTCTCCAAACCGTTTACACGATTCTGGGCGTCGACCCGGCGCGCGAGTATCACACTTCGATCGGCCGGCCGGTACGAGCGGTCAACGGCGGGAAGCTGATTCCGGGGCTGCTGGCGTAGATCGCCCTAGCTAGCCAGCAGGCTGATGAAAAAGTCTCCGGCCAGCTGAAGCATGCCCCACGATGGGCTGCCTGTGCTTGATTGCAGTGTAGCGTGCCATGGACGGCCTCAAGAGTCTGATCCGCGAAGTGCCCGATTTCCCCAAGCCGGGGATCCTGTTCTATGACATCACCACCCTGCTGAAGACCCGCGAAGGTCTGGCGGCGGTGATCGATCAACTCGTCGAGAATCACCGCGGCCAGGGCATCGAGACGGTGGTCGGCGTCGAGGCGCGTGGATTCATTTTCGCTCCGGCGGTGGCGCGGGCGCTGGGGGCGGGTTTCGTCCCGGTGCGCAAGCCGGGCAAGCTGCCGGCGGAGACGGTGCGGATCGAGTATGCGCTCGAGTACGGAACCGACACGCTGGAGGTTCATAAAGACGCCGTCGGCGCCGGCCAGCGCGTGCTGATCGTCGACGATCTGCTGGCGACCGGCGGGACGGCGGCCGCCGTCGCCCGGCTGGTCGAGAAGCTCGGCGGAAGCGTGACCGGCTTTGCCTTCGTCGTCGAGCTGGACTTCCTCGGCGGACGCGGGAAACTGGCGGGCTACCCGGTTTTCTCGCTGCTGCATTACGGCCAATGAGCGGCCGCGAGACACGCCGCGCGCGCCTGCGGGCTTTCGCCAAGATCAACCTGACGCTCGAGGTGCTCGGGAAGCGACCGGACGGCTTCCATGAGCTGCGCACCATTTCCCACACCATCTCGCTGGCCGACCGAATCGAGGTCGAATTCACTCCCGCCCGGCGCACGCAAATCGCGCTGCGATCGAGCGTTGCGATCGCCGGGAACATCGTCGAGCGCGCGGCGCGCGCCGTGCTCGAGGCCCTGGGAACAGGCGGCCATCTCCGCATCCGGCTGTACAAGCGCATTCCTATCGGTGCGGGCCTCGGCGGTGGATCGAGCGACGCGGCCGCGGTGCTGTTGGCGCTGCCGGTGCTGGCCGGCCAACGGTTGCCGGTCGAACGGCTGCACGGGCTGGCGGCTGGGCTGGGCAGCGACGTCCCGTTCTTCCTTTCCGGCGGATCCGCGATCGGATTCGGCCGCGGCACGGAGGTGTATCCGCTCGGCGATCTGCCGGCCACCTGGGGTGTCCTGGTGACGCCTGGCATCCATGTCCCGACAGCGGAAGCCTATCTGGCGCTGGGCCGGCCGGAATTGACAATGCGTCCTGAATTCAATATCATGGATAGTTTCCAGGCGCTGGCTTGGAACCTGGCGGCGGGATCGTCTTCGCGAGCTTGGGCGGCCTTTTGCCGCAACGATTTCGCGAAGGTTGTTTTCTCGCGCTATCCGCTTCTTCGCCGGCTCGGACGGAGGCTCGAGAAGAGCGGCGCCAGGCCGGCGCTGATGAGCGGAAGCGGTTCCTCCCTGTTTGGGATTTTCACCTCGCGCGCGGAAGCCGTTCAGGCATGTTTGGATTTCCCGCCGGGGCTGGCCGAGCCGTTCACGCTGGTCAGCCGGAGCCGGTACCGCTCGCATTGGTGGCGCAGTTTACAGGAGCACACGGACGAAAAGTTATGGCCGCCCCGAACCCGTCGCGAAACACGCGGCCCTACCGCGCCGTGAGCTTCGACCATATCAAGGTGTTCACCGGCACGGCCAACCCAACGCTCGCCGAAGAGATCTGCGGCGAGCTCGGGTGCCCGCTGGGCGCGATGGCGCTGCGGACTTTCGCCGACGGAGAGATCTATCTCCAGATCCAGGAGAATGTCCGCGGGGCCGATGTGTTCGTGGTGCAACCGACCTCGACGCCGGTCGAACGCCACCTGATCGAGCTGTTCCTGATGATGGACGCGTTGCGCCGCGCTTCGGCCGAGCGGATCACGGCGGTGCTGCCGTACTACGGCTACGCCCGCCAGGACCGCAAGGACAAGCCGCGCGTACCGATCTCGGCGCGATTGTTTGCCAACCTGCTGGAGCGGGCCGGCGCCGACCGCATCCTGGCGCTGGATCTCCATGCGGCCCAGATCGCCGGCTTTTTCGATGTTCCCGTCGACCACCTTTTCGCCACGCCGGTGTTCCTGGAGCACTTCAAACCGGACGACATCGCCGATCTCACCGTCGTCAGCCCGGATGCCGGCGGGGTGGAACGCGCCCGCGCGTTCGCCAAGCGCCTGAACGCCCCGCTGGCGATCATCGACAAACGCCGGGAGGAAGCCAACATCGCCGAAGTCATGCACATCATCGGCGAAGTAGGCGGACGCAATTGCCTGATGGTGGACGATCTGATTGACACGGGGGGCACGCTGGTCAAGGGCGCCGAGGCGTTGCTCGATCAGGGCGCCCGGAGCGTGATGGCGTGCGCCACCCACGGTGTCCTTTCCCCTCCGGCGATCCAGCGGCTGCTCGATTCCCGGATCACGCAGGTGGTTCTCACCAATTCGATTCCGATTAAGGACGAGGTGAAGAACTCGAGCCGTTTCAAGACCCTGTCGGTTGCCTCGCTGCTGGCCAAGGCGATCCAGTCCATTCACGAGGAATCATCCGTCAGCACGTTATTCGTTTGAGAGGTTTCCATGCGAAAAGTCATCACCATCGCAGCCGAACCGCGGTCGAGCCGCGGCAAGAACGAGGCACGGCGGCTGCGGGTCTCCGGGCGCATCCCGGCCGTCCTGTACGGTTCCGCCGGAGAATCGGTTGCGGTCCAGGTCAATCCCAAGGACCTGAACCGCATCCTGTACAGCCCGACCGGACACAACACGATCTTCAATGTCGAGCTCGGGGATCGCGAGAACACCCCGGTCATGATAGTAGACTGGCAGAACGATCCGGTGAAAGGCAGCCTTCTGCATGCCGATCTGAAGAGGATCGATCTGACCGAGCGTCTGACGGTGAAAATCCCCCTTCATACGACCGGCGATCCGAAAGGCGTCAAGCAGCAAGGCGGGCTGCTGGAGCTGGTCACGCGGGAAATCGAGGTCGAGTGTCTGCCCGACGAGATCCCGGAGCACTTCACGTTGGACGTCACCGAGCTGATGCTCGGCCAGAATCTACGCGCCGGCAGCGTCCAGCTCACCGGCTCGATGGCGCTTCGGAGCTCGCCCGACGCGGTGATCTGCCACGTCATCGCCCTGCGCGTCGAGGAAGAGGCGCCGGCCGCCGAGGTCGTCGCCGCGACGCCAGCGGCCACCGCCGAACCGGAGGTGATCAAAAGGGGCAAGAAGGAAGAGGAAGGCGCCGAGAGCGCCGAGGGCAAGGCCAAGAAGAAGTGAGCCGCGGTGCACGCGTCGGAAGAGTCCGCCCAGCCGGCGACGCCGGACCGCACGCCGCGGACATGGCTGGTCGCGGGTTTGGGGAATCCCGGTCCGGAATACGAGCTGACACCGCATAACCTGGGGTTCATGGTGGTGGACCGGCTGGCGGAAGCGAACGGCGTTCGAGTGACGCGGAAGGAAGCGATGGCACTGGTGGGGCGCGGAGAAGTTTCGGGTTGTCCGGTGTGGCTGGCCAAGCCGCAAACGTACATGAACCACAGCGGCCTGTCGGTGCGCGCGCTGATGGAACGCCTGGCGCTGACGCCGGAGAATCTGATCCTGGTGTACGACGAATTGGCGCTGCCCTGGACGGCGCTGCGGATTCGTCCGCGAGGATCGGCGGGCGGCCACAATGGGGTCGCATCGGTGATCGAGAGTCTGGCGACCGAAAAATTTGTTCGCGTACGGCTGGGCATCCATCCCGGTCATCCGGTGGCCGATGGCGCCGGGTTCGTGCTCCAGCCGATGAAACGCGCGCAGTACAAGGATTTGGACGAACTGCTCGACTACGGTGCTCGGGCGGTCGAGTCCATAATTGCCGAGGGCGTCGAAAAGTCCATGACGAAAATCAATCGTCGCGCCCAGGGCTCAAACACGGAAGAAGCATGAGAATCTACGAAGAGCTGTTCATTATGCGGCCCGACGCCACCGAAGAGGAAATCGACGGTTACGTCGGCCAGTTGAAAACCCTGATCACGGGCGCCGCCGGCGTGGTCGACAAGGTTGACAAGTGGGGGGTTCGCAAGCTGGCCTACCGCGTTCACAAACGCGCGGAAGGCTACTACATCCTGATCCAGTTTCAGAGCGGCGCCGAGCTGGTGAGGGAACTCGAGCGCCGGCTGCGCGTCTCCGACCTGGTGCTGAAATTCCTGACCGTGCGGATCGACGAGAAGCTCAAGCGTCTCGAGAAGCGCAAGAAGACTCGCGAGAAGCGGGCGGCGCGCAAGCCGCCGCCATCGTCGGCCCCGGCTCCGGCGCCCGCGCCGGCGTCGGCGCCGGCGGCAGCGTCGGACCATCCAGCCCCGGGCGTGCCGACGACAGCGGAGATGTGACCGGCAGGAGGAGGATATCATGGCGGAAACCAGAGGCGGAAGACCCATCAGCGCGTCGCAGCGCCCGACCGGCGGCGACAAAGCCATCGTCACCCAGAGGAAGCAGTATTTTCGCCGGCGAAAATTCTGCAGGTTCTGCGTCGACAAGATCGACCATGTCGACTACAAAGACGTCCCGCTGCTGTCGCACTTCATTTCCGACCGCGGCAAGATCCTGCCGCGGCGGATCACCGGCGTATGCAGCCCGTGCCAGCGCCGGCTGAGCGAAGCCGTCAAGCAGGCGCGCAACATCGCGCTGATCCCGTTCAGCACCTCCAATTAGGAGCACCCGGTCATGGAAGTCATCCTACGAACCGATGTGGAAAAACTCGGCGCGCGCGGCCAGATCGTGCGCGTCTCCGGCGGCTATGCCCGCAATTACCTGCTGCCGAAACGCCTGGCGGTGGCGGCGACCGACGCCAACAGGAAAATCGTCGACCAGGAGCGCCACGCGCATCTGCGCCGCGAGGCGGGTGAAAAGGCCGACGCCGCGGATCTGGCGAAGCTGCTGGCCGACGTGCGGCTGACGTTCACCTCGAAGGCCGGCGAGCAGGACCAGTTGTTCGGCTCGGTCACCTCGAAGGACATTGCCGAGGCGCTCGAGAAGCAGAACTTCACCATCGACCGCCGCAAGATCGTGCTCGAGGAGCCGATCCGCCAGCTCGGCGAATACAAAGTTCCGGTTCGCCTTCACCGCGAAGTCACCGTCGAAATCGGCGTCACCGTGGTGAAGGAGGAATAACGGGAAGCCTCCGCGGCTCGGCGTCGCCATGCCGTACTTCGACCTGACGGGGCAAACGGCGCTTGTCACCGGCGCCGCCACCGGTATCGGCGAGGCCATTGCCAGGCGGCTGGCGCGCGCCGGCGCTCATGTGGGCGTCGGCGACATCGACGAGGGCGGCGCCCGGGCCGTCGCCGAGTCGATCGGCGCCGAATGCGACGGCCGCGCGGTCGCGGTCGAGATCGACATCACGTTGGCCGAGTCGGTCCGCGGCGCGACCACCCGGCTGCTGGCACGGTGCGGCCGGATCGACATTCTCGTCAACAACGCCGGCATCGCCGGCCGCGCCGCGCCGCTCTGGGAACAGACCGACGAGGACTGGCGTCGGATCATCGACGTCAACATGACCGGCGTCTTTCATTGCTGCCGGGCGGTGATCTCCCACATGCGCGAGCGCCGCTACGGGCGCATTGTCAACATTGCCTCGATCGCCGGCAAGGAGGGAAACCCCAACATGACGGGCTACTCGGCGACCAAGGCCGCCGTGATCGCCTTCACCAAGTCGCTCGCCAAGGAAGTCGCCACCGAGGGCATCTGCGTCAACGCCGTCTCGCCGGCAGTCGTCCGCACCCGCATCCTCGACCAGCTCACCGACGCCCAGGTCGACTACATGCTCGAGCGCATTCCCATGCGCCGCACCGGCGCGCCCGAGGAGATCGCCGCCGTCGTGCATTTCCTCGCCAGTCCCGACTGCTCGTTCGTCACCGGCCAGTGCTACGATGCCAGCGGCGGCCGGGCGACGTACTGAAGGCGTGGCGCGGCATAGTCGCCGAGGGAGCGTGTGCTATTGTTTTTGAAACATGCCGACGCACTTGGTAAACGCGCACAACGGAACGCGGCGGGCTGTACCGACCGGCCCGCCAGAGGAGAGCCGGCGCCGGCATGCTGAACGCGCTGATTGACTTTCACCTCCGCCACCGCTTTCTGGTGCTGGCCGGACTGACGGTTCTCATCGGCGGCGGTGTGTACACGCTGCTGCGCATCCCGATCGACGCGTTCCCGGACCTTACCAACAACCAGGTCGTGGTCCTCACCGAGTGTCCGGGCATGGCTCCGGCGGAGGTCGAGCAGCTGGTCACGTTCCCGATTGAAACGGCGCTGATGGGGATCCAGAAGGCCGAGACCGTCCGCTCGATCTCCAAGCTCGGCCTGTCGATGGTGACGGTGGTGCTCGACGATTCGGTCGCGACCTATTTCGCCCGCCAACTGGTCAACGAGCGTCTCCAGGAGGCCCGCGCGAGAATGCCGGAAGGCCTCGAGCCGTCGCTCGGGCCGGTGGCGACCGCGTTCGGCGAGGTGTATCAATACACCGTCGAGGGCCGCAACTGGTCGGCGATGGACCTGAAGACGCTGCACGACTGGCAGATCAAGAACCAGCTCCGCACGGTTCCCGGCATTAGCGAGGTGAACACCTGGGGCGGCGAGACGCGGCAATACGAGATCGAAGCGGATCCGTGGAAGCTCGAACAATACGGACTAACGCTGCGCGACCTGTTCGAGCGCGTGCGGGAGAACAACGCCAACTTCAGCGCCGGCTTCATCGAGCATGCCTCCGAGCAGTACAACGTGGTCGGCCACGGCCGCACCCGGGACGCCGCCGACCTGGAGCGCATCGTCGTGAAGGCGCGGCAGGGAACGCCGGTGCTGTTGCGCGACGTCGCGCGGGTCAAGGCGGGAGCGGCGCAGCGTCAGGGGGCGGTATTGCGGGACGGGGAGGGCGAAACCGTCTCCGGCATGACGATCATGCTGAAGGGGGAGAACAGCCGCGAGGTGATCGCCGGCGTGAAGCGCAAGCTGGCCACGCTGCGTTTGCCGGAGGGAGTGCGGATTCTGCCCTTTTACGACCAGTCGGAGGTGATCGACGGGACGATCCGCACGGTGCGCAACAACCTACTCGAGGCCGGACTGCTGGTCGTCGGCGTGCTGCTGCTGTTTCTGGCGAACATCCGCGCGGCGCTGATCGTGGCGGCGGTCATCCCGCTGTCGATGCTGGTGGGGTTCCTGGGGATGGCGGCATTCGGCGTTTCGGCGAATCTGATGAGCCTGGGGGCGATCGATTTCGGGATGATCGTCGACGGAGCGGTGGTGATGATGGAAAACTCCGCGCGCAAGCTGCGCCGCCAGGAAGGGGATCGCGGCTTTGACCCGCTGGAGCGGGTTCGGGAGGCGGCGCATGAAGTGGCGCGTCCCATCGTTTTCGCGGTCGCCATCATCATCGCTGTGTACCTGCCGATTTTCTATCTCGAGGGTCTGGAGGGTCTGATGTTCCGTCCGATGGCGATCACCGTCTGCGCGTCCCTGCTCGGATCGCTGGTGATCGCGCTGACCGTGGTTCCGACGGCGACGGCGATTCTGCTGCGTCGCGGCGTGAGCGAGCGCGGCGAGTGGTGGATGGCTGGGCTGCGCGGCGCCTACCGGGGCGCTCTGACGCGCGTGCTGCGGCACAAGGCTCCGGTGGTCGCCTTCGGCTTCGCGCTGGTGGCGTTCGCCGGGTGGTCGCTGACGCACCTGGGCAGCGAATTCATGCCGCGGCTGGAGGAAGGTTCGATCCTCATCACGACCAGGAAGCTGCCGGGCATTTCCCTCACCGACTCGGTGGCTCTGAGCCGCCGAGTCGAGCGCGTGATTCTCAGGTTTCCCGAGGTGCGCGGGGTGGTCACCAAACTCGGCCGTCCGGACCTGGCCACCGAGGCGATGGGCATCTACGAGGCCGACGTCTACGTGATGCTCAAGCCGCAGTCGGAGTGGCAGGCCGCCGGCAAGGAGGAGCTGATCGCCAAAATGGCGGCCGCGCTCGAGCAGGTGCCGGGGATCGCGTCCAACTTCACGCAGCCGATGGCGATGCGCCTTGACGAAGTGGTATCCGGCATCAAGGCGGACCTGGCGCTGAAGATTTTCGGGGAGGACGCCGGCGAGCTGGAGAGACTCGCCGAGCGCGCCCTGCGCATCCTCTCCTCGATCCCCGGCGCCGCCGACGCCCAAATGGAAGTGATCTCCGGAGGCGGCGAGCTGCACGTCGAGGTGGATCGGCCGGCGCTGGCCCGTTACGGCATGAATGTCTCCGACGTGCGGGACCTGATCCAGGCGGCGGTCGTCGGGCGCCCGATGTCGGAGATGATCGAGGGGCAGCGGCGGTTCGCGGTCGTATTGCGTTTGCCGGAACACTACCGCGGCGACGCGGAGGCGCTGCGGGATCTTCCGATCTCGGCGCCATCCGGCGAACGCGTGCGGCTGGGCCAACTGGCGCGGGTGATGGTGCGGCGCGGCCCCGAAGTGGTGTATCGCGAGCGAGGGCAGCGGCGCATCGTGGTCCAGTCCAATGTCCGCGGGCGCGACCTGGGCGGCTTCGCAGCCGAAGCGCAACAGCGGGTGGCTCGCCAACTGGCATTGCCGCCGGGTTACCTGATCGACTGGGGCGGGCAGTTTGAGAACCAGCAACGGGCGATGCGCCGCCTGGCGATTGTCGTGCCGGCGTCGCTATTGATCATTTTTGTTCTGTTGATTGCCGCCTTCGACTCGGCGCCGCAAGCGCTGCTGATTCTCTCCAACGTGCCGTTCGCCCTGGTCGGCGGAGTGGCCGCGCTGTGGGCGCGGGATTTGAACCTGAACCTCTCCTCGTCGATCGGCTTCATCGCGCTGTCGGGAGTCGCGGTGCTGAACGGCATCGTGATGGTGAGCTACATCAACCGGCTGCGCGCGCGGGGAATGGGCATCGAGCCGGCGATCCTCGAGGGCGCCGCCACGCGGCTGCGGCCCGTTCTGATGACGGCGCTCGTTGCCAGCCTGGGCTTTGTCCCGATGGCCATCGCGACGTCCACCGGCGCCGAAGTGCAGCGACCGCTGGCGACCGTCGTGATCGGCGGCCTGTTCACTTCCACCCTGTTGACGCTGTTTGTTCTGCCGGCGATGTACGCCTGGTTCTCGCCAGCGAGCGCCCGGCCCCGATATGATGAATGAACACGGAGGGCCGATGAGGATTCCCAGCTTCGCCTTCTGGCTGACGCTCTCGCTCGGGCCGGTTTCCCTGGCCGCCGACCGGAAGCTGTTCGCCAAACCCGGCGCGTTTCATTCCCTGACCGAGCCGCCCTGTTCCTACGTCTCGACGCAGAACCTCAAGGGCCTGATCCGGGCCGACGATCGCGTGGTCGCCTGGCTCCGCGCGGCTCACAACGGCGGAGCCATTCCGCTGCGGCTGTTTCTGGCGGCGCCGCGCGTAATCAACGACACCTACGGATTGTTTTTCTACGATCCGGACGGCGATTACGTCAGCGCCTTCGAGAAGGACTACGGCTACGAATTCCATGGCTGGCGGGGTGGCGTGATGATCGCGCGGGGCCGCGACGGCACGATGTGGTCGGCGCTGACCGGGATTGCTTTCGACGGGCCGCAGAAGGGCCGCCGCCTGAAGCGCATTGCGAGCGTGATGACCGACTGGGGCCATTGGCTGATGCTGCATCCGGAGTCGACCGCCTACGATCTGTTCGACGGCAGGAAATACCCGGCGGCCGACCTACCTAAAGCGATGAGCGAGGAAGCGCATCAGAGCATGGGGGCGGCCGATGGGCGCCTTCCGGCGATGGCGCCGGTGCTGGGCGTCGAGCACGGTGGGGTCGTGAAGGCGTATCCGCTCGATCGCAGCGCCGAGCGGGCCTGTTACTCCGACACGGTGAACGGCGAGGACATCGCCGTGTTCTGGTACGGGCCGACGCGCAGCGCGGTCGCCTGGCGCGCCCGGCTCGGCGAGCGTAAGCTCACCTTCTTCGCCGACAAGGTTTCGCCCGAGACGGCTCCGTTCAAAGACAAGGAGACGGGTACGCGGTGGACGCTGGCCGGGCGCGCGGTCGACGGGCCGCTGAAGGGAAGCGAGCTCACCTGGATCAATGGCGTGCAGTGCCGCTGGTATGCCTGGGCCAACGAGAACCCAGCGACCGAGGTATATGCGCGCGGCCGGTAGAATCGCAGCGCGCGGTGAGGTCCCCGACGCGAGCTCGGTGGGAGTGCGGTAGAACAGTACATTATAAGATTTCAGTCTTCCAACTGGCTTCGAAGCTGTTGCAGATCACTACGCAACCACAGGTTCAGGCACGCACTCTTGCCGACGAAAGCTAACGTTTTTTTTGCCGCTATAACAGAGGGATAGATATAATCTGGATATGCGAGAACCGCCTCATTTACTCGATGTGGTTTGCCCGTGCTGCCAGGCGACGCTCCGCGTGGACCCGCAGACCAGCTCGGTCATCACCTTCAAAGAAAAGGAGATGCCGCGCCCGGTGGAGGACCTTCACGAGGCCGTCGCCAAGCTCAAAGGCGAAGAAGCCCGCCGGGATGAAGTCTTTCGCAAATCTCTCCAGGCGCAGAAAACGCACCAGCAGGTTCTGGATCGCAAGTTCGAGGAATTGCTCAAGCAGGCAAAGGCGAGTCCCGATAAAGGACCACGGACCAAAGACATCGACCTGGATTAGACCCCCATGCGCCATCTCTGGCCGGTGCCGCTGCTGGTCGCCATCCTGCTGGTGGCGGCCTTCACTCCAGCCCAGGAGAGGAACGCCGCACAAGGCCAAAAGAAAGCGGCCGCGAAGGCGGCCCCACCCGCCTCGCCCGGGCTTTCCTTAGCCGGGCGAATCTCCGGCCAGAGCGTCAGTGACCCGGAGAAGCAGTCCGACTGGCCGGCGATCACCCATGCGGACGACGGCTCCTTGTACGCCATCTACGTCGAATGGAACGATCAGGACGCCGACCGGGTGCTGGTGCGCCGGCGGGATCCGGAGGGCCGGTGGAAGGAACCGGTGGCGGTGGAGGACGGCAACCGCGACCACTACTCACCGGGGATCGCCGCGCTAGGCGGCG
>Ga0247727_10015296_pt1 | contig 12607 bp, 13 predicted proteins | sample WisWelCaveWW1625_FD_202498 | JGI IMG/M metagenome (GOLD analysis project Ga0247727, IMG submission 202498) | Biofilm microbial communities from Wishing Well Cave, Virginia, United States - WW16-25 | ecosystem: Environmental > Aquatic > Deep subsurface > Groundwater > Cave microbial mat | place... | reverse complement strand
AGGGGGTCAGGGCTTCAGCCCTGACATGCGGTCTGCTAACTCTGAGCCGGGCTTTAGCCCCTGAAGTCTTCCCTCCGGGGCGCCCTTCGGCCTAGGAAATTGGAAAGGCACTAGCGGCAGCTTGATGCCGCCATCATTCCGCTTTGCTACGCGGGTCTGTGCGCCAGCAGGCTGGCGATTCCCTTCCCTGCGCTGACTTCGCGATAAAACAGCGTTTCCAGAGAAGGGAACATCTCGCGCAGCTCGCCGGGGCGAAGCAGGTATTCCGGGTTCCTCGGCCCGCCTTCGTATTTCAACTGGTCGAGTGTATATGTTTCGTACACCAGCACGCCGCCGGGGCGGAGAGCGCCAATCATTTCCTGCGCCAAACGCCGGAGCAGGAAATTCACGCACAGCAGTGCGTGGCAGGATTCCGGTTCGAGCGTGGTTGATTCCAGGTCCGCCTGCACCAGGCGCAGGCTGCCTCCCCTCCGCGCGTCCGGTTGCTTTGGAATTCCGGGCCCTCCGCCGGCGATGGCTACGCCGCGCTGGCGGGCCAACTCCTCGGTCTTCGCCAGGGCGGCTGCGGACTGGTCCAGCCCCGTCACCTGCCATCCCCGCGCTGCCAGGAAAACGGCATTGCGCCCGCCGCCGATGGCCAGCTCGAGCGCGTCCCCGCGCGGCAGCCAGGGCAGAGCCTCCACCAGGAACGCGCACGGCTCCTGGCCCGCCCATTGCCCCGCACGGCTCCACCGGTCGTCCCACTTTTCCAATTCCGAGGCCATTCGAACCTGCCCGCTTCCATCTGTCACAAAACAGAACGAGCCTCCGGTGTTCCGGAGGCTCGCCAGAAACAGACTTGCCGGCGCTAGACGCTGAACGAGCTGCCGCAGCCGCAGGTGCTCTTGACGTTCGGGTTGTTGAACTTGAAGCCCGCGCCTTCGAGCGTCTCGATGTAGTCAATTTCAATGCCTTGCAGGTACATCGCGCTCATCTGGTCCACAAACACTTTCAGGTCGCCGAACTCATACACGTCGTCGCTGCCGTTGCTGGCCTGGTCAAAGGCCATGTGGTAGGAAAAGCCGGAACAGCCGCCTCCCACAACGGCCACGCGCAGACCTGCGGGCTTTGGGTTCTGCTGGGCAATAATCTCCTGCACCTTGCTGGCCGCCACGGGTGTCAGTGTAACCATTGGTTTCATTCTCCTGCTGCCGGAAGTCTCCGGACGCACACAGTATACCACAGCTCTACAACTTGGCTCGCCCGGCGTGGTGCATCCCGCCGCACGGGCAGACCGCGCTCCTTTAGACTCATTTCGCGTGCAAAAAGTCGCAACTCTCCCTTACAATGGCGGCCCTATGACGCACAAAGTCACGCTCATCCCCGGCGACGGGATCGGCCCGGAAGTCGCCGCCGCCGTCTGCAAGATTATCGAGGCCAGCGGCGTGAAGATGGAGTGGGAAGAAGTGGCCGCGCGCCCGGTAGCGGACCGCCGCGCCAATCAGTTCATGAACACGGAGCTGGTCGAGTCGGTGCGCCGCAACAAGGTGGCGCTGAAGGGTCCCATTGCCACCCCGATTGCGGAAGGCCCGCCGAGCATCAACGTCGCGCTGCGCAAGACTCTGGAGCTGTACGCCAACCTGCGGCCGGTAAAGAGCCTGCCCGGCGTGAAGTCCCTGTTCACCGACGTGGACGTGGTTATCGTACGCGAGAACACCGAGGACTTGTATGCGGGGCTCGAGCACCAGATTGTCCCCGGTGTGGTGGAGAGCCTGAAAATCATCACCGAAAAGGCCTCCACGCGCGTGGCCCACTTCGCCTTCCGCCACGCGCGCAAACACGGGCGCAAGCTCGTGACCGCCATCCACAAGGCCAATATCATGAAGTTGTCCGACGGGCTGTTCCTGACCTCGGCCCGCAAGGTGGCGCCGGAGTATCCGGAGATCGAGTACAAGGAAATGATCGTGGACAACGCCTGTATGCAGATGGTGCTCAACCCCAAGCAGTTTGACATCCTGCTGCTGACCAACCTATACGGCGACATCATGAGCGACCTGGCCGCAGGGCTGGTGGGCGGGCTGGGGATCGTCCCCAGCGGCAATATCGGGGAAAACGAGGCCCTGTTCGAGGCCGTGCACGGTACAGCGCCAGACATCGCAGGCAAGGGCCTGGCCAACCCCACTGCCCTGCTCCAGAGCGGCATCATGATGTTGCGCCACGTGAACGAAATGGACGCCGCCTCGCGGATTGAGAAGGCACTGTTCAGCGTTTACACGGGGGGCAAACATATGACCAAAGACCTCGGCGGCTCGACCACCACCGACCAGTTCACCTCCGCCATCATCGCCGCGCTTTAATTTTGGGTTAGGCCCCGGAGTCGGAGTGAGCCTGTCTCCCCTCGGTCCCATATCGTGGAGTATAAGTGGCGGCCCGCTGATTTTGGGTGACGTCCGATACGCGACTTCGATTCTGACCAGATATCCTGGCGTGCTCAGGTGGCCGTGGTTTCGTGCAGCCGCAGGCGGCGAACGTGTTCCTTCAGGATGCAGGAATCCATCATGACGATGAGACCTGCTTGGCGGGCTGCTTCTGCGGCAGGGTGGTGGACAACACCCTCCTGCATCCACACTGACTTAGCGCCGATGCGGATGGCGCTTTCGACCAGCTCGGGAACAAATTCAGAGCGGCGGAAGATGTCCACGATGTCCACCGGAAAAGGAATGTCTTCCAGCCGCGCGTAGGATTTTTCCCCCAGCACCTGGGCTTCGCGCGGATTGACGGGGACAATGCGGTAGCCGGCCTGCTGGAGGTATTCCGCCACTCCATAGCTGGGCCGTTGCCGGCGAGGCGAAAGCCCGACGACGGCAATGGTGCGGGCCTCTTTCAGGATGCGCGTGGCGTCGTCAATCATCGCCGATTACCGGCGGCGTCGCGGCGCAGGATGCCCAGCTGCTCGAGCACGGCCGCCAACCCCGCCAGGAATTTCTGGTTTTCCTCCGCCGTGCCCACGGTGACGCGGATGGCGCGGGGGAAGCCCATCCAGCGCATGGGGCGGACAATCACGCCGTGGCGCAGCAGCTGGTCGGACACCGGCTGCGCATCTGTCTCCAGGGCGACGAAGAGAAAATTCGTCGCCGAGGGGATGAAGCCGACACCCAGATTGCGCAGACCATCGGCGAGCTGCGCCAGACCCGCGCGGTTGGACTCCAACGACCGGCGGACATGCTCGATGTCATCCAGCGCGGCCAGCGCCGCGGCCTGGGCCACGCCGGAGGTGTTGAAGGGAGGTCGAAACTTGTTCATCTCGGCGATCAGCGCGGCTGGCCCCAGCCCGTATCCCATCCGCATGCCCGCCAGCCCGTACACTTTCGAGAATGTCCGCAGGACGAACAGACTCCTCCCGGATCGCACCCGCTCCATGGAGCGCGAGTAGCCGGGGCGCTCGATGTACTCAAAGTAAGCTTCGTCCAGGACCACCAGCACATCCTCGGGCACTCGGGCCAGGAATCTGTCCAGCTCATCGGCCGTGAAAAATGTGCCCGTCGGATTGTTGGGGTTGGCGAGGTAGATGAGGCGTGTGCGCGAGGTGACCGCGCGGGCGATAGCCTCGAGGTCGAAGGTATGCTCGCGCATGGGCACCAGCACCAGCCGGCCGCCCGCGGCGCGAATGGAAATGGAATACAGCGGAAACGAACCCTCGGAGGTGATGGCCTCATCACCGGGCTGGAGCAGGCAACGCGCTGCCAGGTCAATCAGCTCACTGGTGCCGTTGCCCAGCATGATCCGGGGCATCGGCAGGTCCAGCAGTCGGGAGATTTTTTCACGCAGATAATGGCCGCCACCATCCGGATAGCGATGGGCGCCTTCCAGCGCCGTGCGCGCCGCGCCCACTGCCAGCGGCGATGGCCCCAGCGGATTCTCGTTCGAGGCCAGCTTGACGGCGTGGACTTTCAGCTCGCGCTCGACTTCCTCGATCGGCTTCCCGGGGACATACGGATCTATGCCCCGGATGTAGTCCGGAATGCGCTCTGCGATTGTTTTGGTCATCGCCGTGAATTCTTCTTCCGTTTGTGGGCCGTCTCGCTTCGGCGCGGACCGCGGCCCGGCCGCTGGCGTGGCCGGCGCCTGGTCTGGACGGGCATCGCCGTCCGCGGGTACTCAGAAACCTGCACCGGTGCGGTAGCCGTGGAATCGCGCAACACGGGCCTGCGGGCAGTGCGTTCCAGCGCCAGGATTTCGCCCGCCTCAAGTTTTCTCCACTGCCCCGATGGAAGCTTCTGCAAATCCACCGGGCCGAACTTTACGCGGCGCATCTTTTCCACCGGATGTCCGCTGCGGAACAGCGCATTCTTCAATTTCTCCAGTTTTCCGCCGGGAAGCTGGGCTTCGTACCACGCGTTGTCGCCTTCGCGCTGGAGGTGGAGGCGGGCGCCCGCTTCGGCCTGCGCGCGCCGCCGCACTTCGTCCGAGAGTGAGCCTTTGACCTTCAGCCACCACGTCTGTGGGAGCGCGAGCATGGCCTTGAGTAAGCGGTTGGCCAGCGCGCCGTCGCTGGTCAGCAACACCAGCCCCGAGGCGTGATACTCCATCCCGCCGACTGGATAGACACGTCCGCTGACGCCGTGAAGAAAATCGCGCAGCGTCTGCCGGCCCGCCGGGTCGGAGAGCGCGGCCACGCAGCCGTCGGGCTTGTGGACGATCAGCGTCTCTGGCCGGGCGTCCAGCCGCAACAGTTTGCCGCTGACCTTGATGTGATCGCGCTCGGGGTCGGCCTTGCTACCCAGCTCGGTGACCACCTGCCCGTTGACGGTCACTGCGCCTGCGACAATCAAATCCTCCGCGCGGCGCCGTGAGGCGATTCCGGCGCGCGCCATGATTTTTTGCAGACGTTCGCGCATCAGGCGTCGCGCTCCTCCGGCGTGGCGTCGGCCGATGCTCCCGCGGCGGCTGTTTCCTCGGCCGGAGGCGCGGGCGCTTCGATGCCGTCCGCGCCCAGCGCGGCCAGGGCCAATTGCTCGAATTCCTTCAGGCTGGGCAGCTCATCCACGTCGTTCAGGCCGAAGCGCATCAAAAATTCCTTCGAGGTCCGGTAGAGAATCGGCCGGCCCACCACGGGCTTCCGGCCGGCGGTGACCACCAGGCGCTTGTCCAAAAGTGTCTGGATGACGCCCGCGGCATTCACGCCGCGGATCTCCTGAATCTCCGGGACCGTGACCGGCTGCTTGTAGGCAATCACGGCCAGGGTTTCCAGCGCCTGGAGGGTGAGCCGCAGCGGCGGCTGGATGCTCTTGATGAAACGCCGGACCACGTCGTGCTGGTGCGGCTTGGTCGAAATGCGATAGCCGCCGGCCACTTTGCGGATTTCGATACCGCGTTCGTCGGTGACGCAGCCGGCGATCATTTCGTCGAGCGCGGCGGTCACTACTGCTTTGTCCACCTGAAGCACTTTGGCGATTTGGGCCGGCGTGGCCGGCTCATCCGCGGCATACACGATGGCTTCAATGGCGGCTTTCAATTCCGTGGGTGTCATGTTCACAGGTACTGCCCGTCAATGGCTTTTGCCGCTCCGCCTTCGCCCAACACTGCGTCGAACATTTTGTGTCTCCGCAGTGCGATCTCCCCGAACATCCCTTCCTGGACAACCACGACTGCCTGCAGGCGCACCATCTCCAGCACAGCGAGGAAGGCCACAATCATCGCGTGGCGAGAGGGGCACTCCTCGAAGAACTGCACCAGGCGCAGCGGGCCCTCTTCGGTCGCTAGTCGCTTGCGCAGCAGCTCCATCATTTGCGCCACGGTGAACTGCTGGTGCTTCAGCTCGATGGGAGTGACTTCCTTGCGCCGCTCGAGCACCTGCTGGAAGACGCGCACCAGGTCCAGCAGCGAAACCACCAGCTCGCCCTCCACCGCCGCGCCTTCGTACAGGGACAAATCCGGTTTCGACCACACGTGCTGCTCGATCTGCTGCTTCTGATACAGCATTTGCGCCGCGTTCTTGAACTTCTCGTGTTCCAGCAGCCGATGGACCAGCTCTGCGCGCGGGTCGCCGGTTTCCTCCGGGCCGCCCAGCGGGTCCGGCGGCAGCAGCATCTTTGACTTGAGGTAGATCAGCGTGGCGGCCATCAGGACGAATTCCCCGGAGACGTCAATATTCAGCTCCTCTAGCTTGTGGATGTAGTCCAGATACTGGCCGGTGATTTTGGAAATGGGGATGTTGTGGATATCGAGTTCCTGCCTGCGGATTAGATCCAGCAGCAGGTCCAGGGGGCCTTCGTACACCTCGAGTTGAACTTTGTACGGTGTCTCCACTCTTCTTCCTCTTCGCCTGGAAGACCCTGTGTGATTTCGCGGAGGGCCCGTGCTCTCTCTGCCTCTGTGCCCTCTGTGTCTCTGCGTCCTCTGTGTAATTCTTTGTCTTCGCTTCTTCCTTCTCTTCTTCGTCTGCCTTTCTCTCCTCTCAATCCCTGCGCGTTGCTGGTTTCGCTCCCTGCGCTAACTCTTCACGCTTTTCTTTCCACCCAAACACCGCTTCTCTTACGCGCGCCATCGTCTCTCCCGCCACCGAGCGCGCCATTTTGGACCCTGCATCCAGAATCTCCGTGACTCGCCCCGGATGCGCCTCGTATTCCTGCCGTCGTGCCCGCACCGGCTCAATCCAGCGCACCAAGTTGTCGGCCATCGCCGACTTGCACTCAATGCACCCGATTCCCGCCGTGCGGCAGCCGTGGTCGGACCACGCGATGGTTTCCGGCGTAGAAAACAGCTTGTGCCACGCAAACACCGGGCACACATCCGGATTGCCCGGAATGTGCCGATGTGTTCGCTTCGGGTCGGTCATCATGTTCCGCGCCTTGCTGCGAATGGAATCGTCATCCTCGCTCAACATGATGTAGTTGTCGTAGCTCTTGGACATCTTCCGCCCGTCCGTCCCTGGAATCCTCGGCGTCTCTGTCAGAAGCACCTGTGGTTCCCGGAGTACGTCCGCAAGCATGCCCAGGCCGTTGCTCAGATATGACCCCCGTAACTCCAGCGGAGACCTCCGAAAAGCTTCCTTTATTGCACCCGGCTTATCTTGATAGGAATTCGGCGCCAAGAGGAGAATCCTCGGGCCTACCTGACTAAATATCCCGGTCGATGTTGCAAGTCCCGCCCATGCGGCGTCGTCCTTTAGATTCGGCAGAATCAACTGACCGTAAGCAAGGTTGAATCGGCGGACGATTTCACGGCTCATCTCAACGTGGGGAACCTGGTCTTCGCCCACAGGGACAAACAGTTCGGCGTCGGGCCGGCCGTACATTACGATGTCTGCGGTTTGCAGCAGGGGGTAGCCGAGGAACCCGTAGGTGTGGAGGTCTTTGTCCTTCACATTTTCGAGCTGCTCTTTATAGGTGGGCACGCGCTCCAGCCATCCCAATGGGGTGATCATCGAGAGCAGCAAGTGCAGCTCGGCGTGCTCCGGCACCTGCGACTGCACAAACAGCGTGCACTTGGCCGGGTCCAGACCCGCCGCCAGCCAGTCGATGCCGATTTCGATGGTGTTCTGCGCGATGTGCGAGGTGTCGGCGTAGTCCGAAGTCAGCGCGTGCCAGTCGGCGACGAAGTAGAAGCAGTCATATTGTTCCTGAAGCTTGATCCAGTTGTCGAGAGCGCCGAAGTAATGGCCGATATGCAGCCGGCCGGTGGGACGCATCCCGCTGAGCACTCGCTTGCGGCGCGGCACCTAGACGGCTCCCTTAGACTGGCCGAGCAAATCGCGGGCAATCACCATACGTTGAATTTCACTGGTCCCTTCGTAGATCGAGATGACCCGGGCGTCGCGGTACATCCGCTCGACCGGAGTTTCTCGCGAGTACCCGGAGCTGCCGTGCACCTGCACGGCCTTATAGGCCACGCGGTTCACCATCTCACTGGCGTACAGCTTGGCGCGCGCAGCCGCCGGACCGGCTCCCGCTGCGCCCGCATCGCGCAGCCACGCGGCGTATTGCGTCAGCGCGCGCGCGGCTTCAATTTCGGTCTGCATGTCCGCCAGCATCCACTGGATGGCCTGGAACTCCCCGATCGCCTTGCCAAACGCGCGCCGCTGCTTGGCGTAGCGCGCGGCTTCCTCGAACGCGCCTTGCGCGATGCCCACGGCTTGCGCGGCAATGCCCACGCGGCCGCCGTCGAGCGCTTCGAGAGCAATCTTCAGGCCCTGGCCTTCTTCGCCCAGGCGGTTCTCCGCGGGCACGACGCAGTCGCTGAAAACCAGCTCCGCGGTCTTCGACATCCGCAATCCCATTTTATCTTCATAGCGGCTGATGCGGAAGCCCGGCTCCTCCGGCTCTACTAAAAAGGCACTCACGCCCCGCGCCCCGGCTGCGGGGTCCGTCTTGGCGAACACCAGGTACAGTCCGGCGTACCCGCCCGTTGACACCCAGCTCTTGGTCCCGTTCAAAATGTAGCGGCCGGAATCGCGGACGGCACGGGTCTGGATGGCGGCGGCGTCGGAGCCGGCCTCCGGCTCCGTGAGGCAGAAGCTGCCCAGGATTTCTCCCTGTGCCAGCCGCGGCAGATATTTCTTTTTCTGCGCGCCGGTGCCGTGTTTCCACAGGGGGACGGCCACAACGGAGTTGGTCACGCTGAGAGTAACGGCGCTGGAGGCGCAGACGCGCGCGACCTCTTCGAGCATCACCACGTAAGAGACGCAATCCGCCCCCGCCCCGCCCCATTCCTCCGGGATGAGCATCCCGCAGCATCCCATCTCGCCCAGCTTGCGCAAATGCTCCCGCGGGAATTTCTCCTCCTTCTCCATCTCCCGCAGGTGCGGGCGCAGTTCAGCCTCCATGAACTGGCGGACCGTGGCGCGGATCAACTGCTGGTCGTCCCGAAGGGAAAAGTCCATCGCGCTCCGGAGCTACATTTTGAACATCTCGCGCAGGCGGCGGGTCTGCGCGCGGCTGACGGGGATTTCGCTCTGTTTCTTGTCGTTCATCTTCAGCAGAAAGCTCGATTTGAACCAGGGGACCACTTCTTTTACCTGTTGGATGTTTACCAGATAGGAGCGATGCGCGCGCCAGAACACATCGGCATCGAGCGCGGCCTGGAGTTCCTCGACGGTGCGGAAATTGGCCAATCCTTCAAACTCTCGGGTCACCACCGTGATCGCACCGTCCTCGATTGAGGCAAACACTACGTCGGCCGGGTCCACTAGCAGGAGCCGCTGCTGGCACTTGACCAGCAGCTTGGCCGGCCCCTTGGCGGCCCCCTTGGGCGCATCGAGCTGGCCCAGCAGGTTTTCCAGCCGTTCGGCCGGCGAAGACTTCGATTCCAGCATTTTCCGCGCGCGGGCGATGGCTTTGGCGATGCGCGCTTTGTCGAAGGGCTTCAGCACGTAATCCACCGCATTCACGTCGAACGCGTTCACTGCATACTGGTCGAACGCGGTGGCAAACACGATCTGCGGCACGGCCGTCTTCTTTTCCATCAGCTTTTTGATCACCCCGAACCCGTCCAGGCCGGGCATCTGCACGTCCAGGAACACCAGGTCGGGGCTTTGCTCGCGGATCAGCGCCACGGCCTCCAGGCCGTTCTTCCCCTGCGCCACCACGTTGATCTCGGGGAATGCCTTGAGCAGGAACGATAGCTCTTCCCGGGCCGGCTTTTCGTCGTCCACGATGATGGTGTTGATGGGCATGGGGTGCGCCATCGAGTGTAGCGAACCCCTCCCGTCAGCGCAATTCATCGCCCTGCGATATGATTCCAACTTGCACTGGAGAGCTTGTATCGCTGGTCCCGGATGTTTCGCGCCAGCCGGCTTGGAATCTTGGAGGCTTCTTTGAAGGGCGCCCGCGTCCTGAATTCCAGAATGATCTATCGCGGCCCGGTCTTCGGGGTGCGGCAGGACCGCGTGATCGAACCGGGCGGCATCGCCGCGGTCCGGGACGTGGTCACCCATTCCGGCTCGGTCGTCGTCCTGCCCGTCTTTCCGGATGGCGAGATTCTGCTCATCCGCCAGTACCGCCATTCCGTGGGGATGCACTTGTGGGAGCTGGTGGCCGGACGCATTGATCAGGGCGAATCGTCGCTGGCAGCCGCCCGCCGCGAATTACGCGAAGAGACTGGCTATACGGCCCGCCGGTTCCGCAAACTGCTGGACATCTTTCCCACCCCGGGATTCGTCAGTGAGCGGATGCTCGTCTATGCCGCCGAGGGACTCACCGCGGGACCGCCGCGGCCCGAAGCGGACGAGCGGATCACCGCGCGCCGGTTCCGCCCGCGGGAACTGCTGCGCATGATCCGCCGCGGGACGCTGCGCGACGCCAAGTCCGTCGCCGGGATACTTTATTACCTCTCCGTTCGCTAGGACGAACTCACAAGGGATCGCGCGAAGGCAGGTACAGCGTTTTCGCTCTGCTACGTCTGGATTTGTTCTCCCTCGGCAGCGGCTTCCTTCTCTCTCCTCTGTGTCCATCTGCGTTCATCTGTGGTTAAATCCGGCTTATGGACAATCGCGCGGTGGCGAAGATTCTCCGCGAGACGGCGGAGCTCCTGGAAATCGATGGGGCCATCGTCGGCCGCTACCGCAGTTATGAACGCGCCGCCGAGCTGATCGCAAACCTCGCCGAGCCCATCGCTGAGCTGGCCAAGGACATAGAAAAGCTGACCGCACTCCCGGGCATCGGGGACCGCATGGCGGAACATATGCGCGAAATCCTCGCCACCGGCGACTACTCCACCCGCAAGAAACTCTTGAAAAAATACCCTTCGACAATTCTGGACATCCTCACCCTCCAGGGTCTGGGACCGAAAAAGGCAGCCGTGCTGTGGAAGACGTTCAAGGCCGGCAGCGTGGAGGCGGTCGAGAAGCTGGCCCGTGAAGGCAAATTGCGCGACGTCGCAGGCTTCGGCGAGAAAACCGAGCAGAACATCCTGAAGGCAGTCGAAGTTTTCAAACGATCCACAGGCCGCTTCCACATCCACCTGGCGGAAACAACGGCCCAAACTCTAGTTTCCCACATTCGCTCGGCGGGCAAGCTGGCGACTTCGGTCACGCCCGCGGGATCGCTGCGCCGCGGCAAAGAAACCATCGGCGACCTCGACCTGCTGGTGACTCTCTCGACCTCCAGGCACTCACAGAAAGATGTGGACGCGCTCGCGGAACATATTTTGAAATTCCCCGACATCGAAGACGTTCTGGCTCGCGGCGAGAACAAGCTCAGTTTCCGCCTCAAGAACTCTCTCCAGGTGGACGTGCGGCTTCTGGAACTGGAGAACTTTGGCGCGGCGCTGATGTATTTCACAGGTTCGAAGGAGCACAACGTCACGTTGCGCGGCCGCGCCAACAAAATGGGTTACACGCTGAACGAGTACGCGCTTTCCACGCTGAAAGGCGAGAAGCGCGTGGCGGGAAAGACGGAGGAGGAAATCTACGCGAAGCTGGGGCTGCCCTTCATCCAGCCGGAGCTGCGCGAAAATACCGGCGAGATGGACGCTGCCGAGGCCGGCCGGCTACCGCGGCTGGTGGAACTCTCGCAAATCCGCGGCGACCTCCAGATGCACACCACGGCCAGCGATGGCAAGAACTCCATCGAGGAAATGGGGCTGGCCGCGAAGTCCCTGGGGTACGAATACATCGCGCTGACCGACCACTCCAAGGCCGTGACCGTGGCCAACGGGATGGACGAAAAGCGCACCCTTGAACAGATTAAAAAAATCCGCGATGCGCAAAAACGCGTGCCGGGCATCCGGTTGCTGGCGGGCATTGAGGTGGACATCTTGAAGGGCGGCTCGTTGGACCTGGACGACGAGGTGCTGGCGCAGCTTGATGTCGTGGTCGCCTCCGTGCATTCCTATATGAACCTGGACGCCGCGGCGATGACCGAGCGGTTGCTGGCGGCCGTCGAGAATCCGCACACGCAAATCATCGCGCACCCGACGGGCCGGCTGCTGCTGCGCCGCGACCCGTTCGAATACGAAATGGAAAAAGTTTTCGACGCCTGCCGGAAACACGGCGTGGCCATGGAATGCAACGCCCAGCCCGACCGCCTGGACCTCCGCGACGCCCATGTGCGCATGGCCCGTGACCACGGCGTGAAGATTGTCATCTCCACCGACGCGCACAGCACCGCCCACCTCGCGTTTATGCGCTACGGCGTGCGCACCGCCCGCCGCGGGTGGCTGGAAGCCAAAGATGTTTTGAATACGCTGCCGACCGAAAAGTTTCTTGCCGCCCTGCGGGCCAAGCCGCATTCCGCCAGCCGCGCCGCCCATAAGATGAACTGACCGGCCCCATTTATCTTTTCTGTATAATTCATTCCATGAGTTGTCCCGTCATCATGTCCGACGAGCAGGCCTGCGGCCGACCGATTCCCCCTGCGCCCGCTGGGGTGGATGCGGAGCCCGTGTGCGTGATGCACACGAAGAATCCAAACAGAAACGCCGAAAAATTCGCGCTCGAACTAAAGGCAATCCTTGGAGGAATCTCACAAAATAACCGCCCAACGGACAGCTTTGATTTCACTGGCTTCGTATTCTTCGAAACCAAATTTTCGAAAGAGACATTCCTGAGAAACGCCATCTTTTCCGGCGCGACGTTCACCCAGGACACCTCCTTCCGCGGCGCGACGTTCAGCCACGACGCCTCCTTCGA
>Ga0247727_10015295_pt1 | contig 12607 bp, 9 predicted proteins | sample WisWelCaveWW1625_FD_202498 | JGI IMG/M metagenome (GOLD analysis project Ga0247727, IMG submission 202498) | Biofilm microbial communities from Wishing Well Cave, Virginia, United States - WW16-25 | ecosystem: Environmental > Aquatic > Deep subsurface > Groundwater > Cave microbial mat | place... | reverse complement strand
ACAAGCAATCGATCAACGCTTCAATCGGTACTCAGTCGCCTTTTTAAAAGCTTGCTTGGAATTGCTTCTTCAAAAGATTTATTCATCTCCTCAGGCCACTCCCACCGGAGCAAGCCTTTTTTCGCGCCTACTCGTTGGTGACAGCACACAATGGAAATTGAAGGAAAAATTGGCTAAGACTTACCGCGGTTCCGGTGGCAGCGGCCCCAAAGCTTCCTGTAAGCTTCAAACAATCATCGAACCGATTTCGGGTAAGCTCGTGCACTGGCACTACTCGGGGGCATGCTTTCCCGACCAGGGGTATGCAAAAAAACTTCCCAAATTGCTAAAACCCGGGAATCTTCTTCTGATGGATTTGGGTTACTACTCGCTGAAGGCCTTTAAAATGATCAGTCGGAAAAGAGCTTTTTTTATCAGCCGCATCCATTACAATGCAACCGTAAGAACGCTATCAAAAGGCTTGAAGACTTCTGTCGCTGGTCTGCTGAAAACCTTTGCTCAGCCGTTGAATGATATCCAGTTAATGGTTGGATCTGAACAACCAATGCAATTGCGGTTGATTGCCACCAAACTCCCCTCTGAAAAAGCCGCTGCTCAACGCAAGAAAGTCAAAGAAGACTACCGAAAGCTAGGCAGACAAGCATCCAAAGAAAGGCTTCAATGCTGCGATTGGAGCGTCCTGATCAGCAATATTGCCCCCTCACTTTTCCTGAGTGCTCAACAAATCGTTCGCCTTTATGCCACCCGTTGGCAGATCGAAATCTTTTTCCGCACCGCTAAATCCTTACTCAGAATCAATGTTTGTCGCAGCGGCAAGAAATCTCGCTTTCAAGCCGAACTACTCGGCACTCTCTTTCTCGCCTCCCTTCTGTTTTTCCTTTATGGTTGCTCTAATAACCGATTTCGACACAACAAATATGAATCCAGTTTCGAAAAAATTATCAAAAGATTCAAAGACGTCGCCCACCCTTTTTTCTTCTTTTTGCTTCAACAAACACAAAAAGCTCTTACCAGAGCTGTAAAACTATTGCTTCGACTACATCAGAACTCCCGAAAATTTCACCAACCCACACGCAAAACTCCTCGGGAAATCATGACAGAATGCGGCTTAGCTTGACACGAATGGGCTGGAAGCCTGCGTTCCATACAGCAACTCAGTGAATGCTGTTTCGTCCAGGATTTTGACGCCGAGTTTTCTGGCGTTTTCCAGTTTTGAACCGGGTTCCTCTCCGCACACAAGATAATCGGTTTTCTTGCTGACAGAGGAAGTGACTTTGCCCCCGGCTTCTTCGATTGCGGCTTTCGCCTGTTCGCGCGAATAGTGACTGAGTGCTCCTGTAATGACAAAGGTGAGTCCCGACAACTTTGTGTTTGTACTTTTCCTGCGGGATTCTTGCGGACGGAACAATCCGTGTTTCTTAAGACGATCGATCAGGTCCCGATTCTCCGGAACTGTAAAAAAATCGACAATGCTTGCCGCTATTCTTTCGCCAATTCCTGATACACCTTGAAGCTCTTCAACGGATGCTGATGCAATCGCATCAATACTTCCGTACTGGTCCGCAAGAATTCGGGCAACGTGCTCTCCGGTGTACCGTATTCCAAGAGCAAAGATTTGTTGATCCAGACTGCGTTTTTTAGAATTCTCAATCTGTTCGAAAAGATTCCTGGCGGATTTTTCCCCAAATCGTTCGAGATTTACCATTTGATCGAAATCAAACTCAAATAACGAAACGAAATCCTTCACCATGTCGCGAGCGAGAAGCTGATCCACGAGTTTGTCTCCGAGGCCTTCAATGTTCATTGCTTTCCGCGAGGCGAAATGGCGCAGCTTTTCGCGAAGCTTGGCATTGCAGAATTGATTCGGACAGCGCGATACCGCTTCTCCTTCCTCACGAACGGCCTTCGTTCCGCAAACGGGGCACGTATCCGGCATTCGAAAAACGCGAAAGCCGGGTTCGCGTTTTGTTTCGATTACCTTTACTACCTTGGGAATGACATCTCCGCCGCGCTCGATCAAGACAGTATCGCCAATGCGAATATCCTTTCGGCGAATTTCATCTTCGTTGTGCAACGTCGCGTGCGTGATGGTCGTTCCGCCAAGAAGCACCGGCTCCATTACGGCAACGGGCGTCATCGCGCCTGTTCGTCCTACCTGAACTCGAATATCCAGAATCCTGGTGGTGGCCTGCTTTGCCTGAAATTTTACCGCGATTGCCCATCGCGGAAACTTTGATGTGGACCCCAGAATGTTTCGAAGCTCAAAATCGTTGACTTTGACGACTACGCCGTCAATCTCATAATCCAGAGTCTCCCGTTTCTCTTCCCACTTGACGCAGAACCGCTTCACTTCATCTATCGAACGACAGAGCGCGTTGTTAGGATTCACCTTGAATCCGCACTGTTTGAGGATTTGCAAAGATCCCCAGTGATCATCCGATAGTTCCTCGGGGAGTAGCCCGTAGACATACAAATCCAGTTTTCTGGTTGCCGCCTGCTTCGGATCTTTCAATCGAAGCGATCCGGCTGCAGAATTGCGTGGATTCGCAAAAGGTTCCAGTCCCTCCTCTTCCAGTTCCTGATTCAGCTCACTGAACTTCTTTCTTGAAAGATAAACTTCACCTCGCGCTTCGAAATGCGGAACGCCGGCCCATTTCTGAGGAAGTTTTAGCGGCACGGAGCGAATCGTGCGTATATTGGATGTTATAACGTCGCCTCGTGTTCCATCTCCGCGCGTCACGCTGCGCACCAGCTTCCCATTTTCGTACACCATCGAAGCGGAGCTGCCGTCGATTTTGAGCTCGGTCACATAATCAACGGGACGGTTGCCAATGATTTTGATCACCCTCTGATGGAACGCTTCGAGCTCCTCGAAGTTGTAGACGTTATCCAGACTGATCATTGGCCAGCGGTGCGAAGCAGAAGCAAATCCTTCCACTGTCATTTCGCCGACTCGCTGAGTGGGAGAATCGGGTACGATCAGCTCCGGGTGTTCTTTTTCAATTTTCTCGAGCCGCTTGATGAGTTGATCGAATTCGTAATCCGATATCTCCGGATTGTTTTCCACGTAATACTTGTATTCGTGGTGACGAATCGCCTCTCTGAGCTTTTGCGTCTCTACATCTAAAATGGCCAGGCGGTTACCTGGCCGCTTCCCGTTTATTTTCATTGTTTTAGGTGCAATGCGTCACAAGAAAAACTTTGAGTAAGTCGGATTGCTTCATGTCTAAACGTCTTGCTGATGACCTCAGCGGTTTCGAGCGCCTCAGCCGGGCTTCAGTTCGGGCACAGCTGCGTTGCCAAAAACATCGATCTGCGGCCTGCCCGACTTCTCCGCCAGGATGTCGGACAGATCCAGAATCTCCTTCTTCACAAAGCCGAATCCCGCAAATCTGATGACGCGCGAAGTGTCTACTAAAAAGATAGAAGGAACAGTATGGATTCCATATGCGTTGCTGACGAGATACGGAGGTAGATCCAGAAGAACGGGCATTGTGATGCTCATCTCCTGCATGAATCCTGCAGTGGTTTTGGCTCCGTCTTGCGCGATGGTCGTAAAGAAAAAGGCATCTCCGTACGCATTGTAGATCTTTTGCAGAAAAGGAAGGGCCAGCCTGCAGGAGCCGCAGTTGTATTTATAGAAAACGAGAAAGGCTGTTTTGGCTTCCGTTCCATAAAAATGTATCTGGCCGTTTGCAAGTGACGGAAGAGTGAAATCCGGCGCCGGCTGATTGACCTCTATCATTTCATTTGAAATTGTAAGTGTTCCGGACCAAAAAGCAATCAGATCCGGCGGCCAAGTTCAGCCGCTTCCCAGATGGCAGCCTGCGCATTTGTTTCTGATGCGAGCTTTGCCGCTCCGATCAAATAGCATTCTTCCATTTCATGTCGGATCTGCGTATAGAGTGAATTTTCCGGGATTTGCCCGATTGCGAAAATGATGAAATCGGCAGGAATAAAGACTTCTTTACCGGTTCGCGATTCTGTGATCACTCCTTCTCTCTGGATGGCACGGTACTGTATCTGTGTCAACATCTTAACGCCGCGGTTTTCCAGAAGCTGCAGGAGCGCCCACCGTGTCGTCGGACCGAGTTTCTCTCCGATCCTGCGTCCACGTCTCATAAGGGTCACAAACCTTACGCGGGGCAGTGAACGCAAGTGTTCCTCGTAGGCGCTCACATGATTCGGATCGTCAAAGAATGATTGACGTGGATAAGAGAGTTTTGAATCTACAAGCAGGTGAGCAACATCACATCCGATTCCACCTGCGCCAATCACGACAACGTTACGATTTTCAGGAACGCATGAAGGATTCTGAAAGAATTCTTCGTAGCTCATGCAGTGTGTCTGATTTGCGCCTTCGATATCCGGTTCTCTCGGTTTGGCTCCTGTTGCGATGACCGCTGTATCGAATTTTCTCAGATCGGTCGCAGAAGGTGAGGCGCCCATCTCCATTCGCACTCCGTACTCCTGCAAATAGCTCGTGTAGTAGCGGATCGTGTTGAGAAATTCTTCTTTACCCGGAATCATTGCAGCGTGATTCAGTTGTCCGCCTAATTGATTTTGCCTTTCAAACAAAGTTACATGATGCCCCCGTTCGGAAAGTGTTTTGGCGACTTCGAGTCCGGCCGGTCCGGCGCCTACAACGGCTACGCGTTTTCGATGGAGTGCGGGACGTTTTTGTATTTCCAGCTCGCGGCCGGCTTCCGGATTCAAAATGCAGGCAGTTGGTTCGTTACGAAACGCATTGTCCAGACACGCTTGATTGCAGGCAATGCAGGTGTTGATGTACGCGCTTTTTCCCGATGATGCTTTTCGCGCAAACTCCGGATCGGCAAGCAACGCGCGGGCAATACTCACGAGATCGGCCTTTCCGGTAGATAATAGCTCCTCTGCGACCTCCGGATCATTGATGCGATTGCTGGCAATGCAAGGGATTCGTACACGCTGCCTGATGCGTTCACCGGCAAAGCTAAAATAAGCTCGCGGTACCAACATCGAAATTGTGGGTATGCGTGACTCGTGCCAGCCGATTCCGATGTTTAGCGCAGAAGCGCCGGCTTCTTCCACAGACTGTGCAAAATAAAATGTTTCTTCCCATCCGTTGCTTTCAGGAATCAGATCGATTCCGGACATCCGGTAAATGACCGCGTAGTCCGGTCCGCACGATTCACGAATCGCACGCATTACTTCCACTCCGAATCGTGCGCGGTTTTCAATGGGACCGCCAAATCTGTCTTCACGCTTGTTCGTAACGGGTGATAAAAACTGATTGATGAGATACCCTTCAGAACCCATGACTTCTACACAGTCGAACCCCGCTTCTTTTGCCGACAACGCAGCTCCGGCAAAATCAGAAACTGTCCGGTGAATGTCAGATTCACTCATGGCGCGCGGAGTGCCGGAATGCAGCGGACTCCGGATCGCGGATGGGGCAACCGGCTGCACGTCAGCCGCCAGCCATTCTTTCGATGCATATCTCCCGGCATGAAAAAGCTGTAACCCGATCTTGCCGCCGGCCTGATGAACCCTTCGTGTGATCAGCGCCAACGTTGACAGATCGCCGGCTTTGTAGATACAACTGAAATTGCCTCCACCGATCGCTTCTTCGTTGATGGCGCAACCGCCTGTGATGATGAGTGCCGCTCCACCGCGTGCGCGTGCCGCATAAAACTCAGCCATGCGTTCTGCAGCGTCGCTCCTGCCTTCATAGCCAAGATGCATCGATCCCATCAACACACGGTTCGGTAGAAGCATGGACCCAATTGAAATCGGAGAAAACAAGTACGGATAAAACATGGAAGTATGATAGTCTTTTTTCTGATGACTCTGAAGGGCAAATCGATTCTCATCGCAGGCGGGACCGGCGGCCTGGGGCAGGAAATTGTACAGGACCTTTCAGCCCTTGGGTGTTCCCTGATGATCGTTCATCGCGCTGACGATGAAAAAACCAGGCGTCTTAGAACGAAACTTAAGGGCACGCAGTTTACTTTTTATGAGTGCGATTTTGTTCAGGCTGACGAGATTCAGGACGCCGTCAACAGTTTTTTCGAGCAGGAAAAGGAGCCATACGCTTTTGTCAATCTGATCGGAGATCCGGCGCGAGTCGATTGGCAAAAAGCCCAGATCAGCCATTTCCAGGAAGCTTTTTTGCGCAACGCTTCGGCTCCACTCTACAGCGCGAAGCAATTTGCGATTCGGATGAAATACGAATCGAGATCGGGCGCCATCGTTCTGTTTTCTTCTATGCAGGGAGTTTATCCTTTTGAAGGATCCCTGTTCTACGGAACTTCCAAAGCAGCTCTGCTTCACGGAGCAAAGATCCTCGCCAGGGAATTCGGCGGCGAGCCTTTTATCCGGATCAACACTGTGGCGCCGGGAGTAAATCAGGCCGGAATGGCGGAAGAAAGCATCCGGAAAGGAAAGTACTCTGCGTACGTGGATCAGAAAATCATTCCTCGTTACGGACAGGCTGCGGACATTTCAAAACTTGTTTTGTTTTTGCTGGAGCCGGACCTGTACATGACCGGCCAGACTCTCCTTTATGATGGAGGCCTGACTCTGCGACGCGATCTGTTGCGATAGCCGGAAGAATAGCGCAAGTCTAATGCCGAATTCCATGGAATCCGGCAATGGAGTTGCGGGTGATCATACAGGATTCTGGAACCAATCTTTCCGCAACCGGTCCGACTCGAAGCCGCGTTTTGGCGGGGTGCACGACAGGTTTGTTGTCGCCTCTGAAAATTGTTTTGTACCGCCCACGTCCCGTGGGCCGGGCTCGAGCATAAAAGCCCGCCGGAGGCGGGCGTTACAAAATGCAAACGTGCATTTCTTTTTCGCTTAAACAAATTGTCGTGCACCCGTTTCGACGTTTCGACAAGCCGGCTGGCAAGGCGCGTTTGTGTGACATATAATACTGGACGGTTATGGCGCGAAGTTTATTTTGTGTTCTGCTGGTTTTGCCGGTCTCAATCGTCTGTTCTGCCGATGTGATGCTCCTGCAAACAGGCAAGTCCCTGCGAATTGAATCTTATCGAGTGGAAGGTTCGTCTATTCATATTCAAATAAATCAAAAATCCGAAATGGTATTTCCTCTTGAATGGGTAAAAGAAATTCGGGACGAACCGGATACTCCTGTCGCGAAAGAGGTTGAAGTTGCGCAGAGCGAAGTACGGTCCGATCTGGCTTTTGCTGATCAAGTCATGTTTGCCTCAACCAAATATGAAATGGACTGGAAACTTGTTGCGGCCGTTATGAAAGCAGAGTCAAACCTGGATCCGTTCGCAGTTTCACCAAAAGGAGCACAAGGCTTGATGCAGTTGATGCCGGACACCGCGAGACTTTATCGCGTGCAGGATCCTTACGATCCCCGGGAAAACATCGAAGCAGGCGTCAAACATCTGAAAAAATTATTGAACAGATTTGACAATAAACTCGATCTCGCACTGGCTGCTTATAACTCCGGCGAAAAAACCGTCGATCGCTATCGCGGCATCCCGCCTTATCCCGAAACCAGGCAGTATGTGAAACGGGTGCTCAACCTTTACCGCAATCTCTAGCCGGCGAATACTGAAACTCCGCCACGAACTTATTCCCGCTTTTCCGAACTTCCTTTCAGGGCTTGGAGAATCTCTTTTAGCACCTTGTTACTATCCTCGGAGATTTGAATCGATTTCTCACTCAGTTGGATTGCTTTTTCGTATCTTTGAATTGTTTCGTCAACCTGCTTGTTCGCGCGTTTAGCAATCCTTCCCACGTAGGCTGCCAGCAGTAGGATCAATCCAATGAGTGCTACCCAACTATACTGAGCCACAAGATACAATGGAGATCTGTTCCAGTTTTTCGATTTATGAACCAATCCCGCTCGAAAGTCTTTTGCGCTCACCCATTTTGACTGGCTTTTGTCATAATAAAGGACGTTATTTTGTTCCCAGGCTGAGTAGCTATAAGGTTGCTTAACTGCGAGATCCTGGGGTGCGTCAACCAGTTCGACTTCAATCCAGCCAGGTAAATAGCCGTCTTCCGTATCTTCCAACCCCATATCTCCGATGGTCACGTTCAAGACCTTCAATTCTCCCTGGAAAGAAAATCTCTTTGTTTCGAACCGATATCGGTTCGTTTCGATTTTTTCAAGAGTGACGGTCTCAGAATCGTTCTTCTGAGCTTGTTCCCATGCCTGTATCAAAGATTCTTTGGTTGGATCGGCAAAAACGAGGCATGCGGGAAAGAGCCAAATTAGAAAAAGTATCCCGAGAAAGCTGCTATAAAGAATGAGTGACTTCCGCAACGAACTTAGTTCAGCCATGTTTATCCAGTAGGGAGATTTCTATTTCATCATAAGTAGGACGTTAAATCAAAAAACCGGTGGCTAAGCGAGAGCATCAAATTCATGCATGCGCTATAATGACAGTTCTTTGATTCAAGGCTCCTCCAGGGCCGTTCGAATGCGTTCAAATTATGGAGAAAAGTGATTGAAGAAATTGTCTTTTGTGGCGATCTTGATTCTGGCGGGAACCGCGAGTGCATTTCAGTCCATAGTTGTTTTGCCGTTCAGCAATGAAAGTCAAACTCAACAGATCTACTGGCTTGGAGAGGGTTTTGCGGAATCATTGAGTGAAGAAATGTTTTTGAAGGACGCATACATCATTCAGCGTCCTGATCGGAAAGCTGCTTACGATTCACTTCGCCTTCCTTATGTGGGACATATCAGCAGGGCGACCATGCTGAAGATTGGAGAGAAAATCGGAGCTAATTATATTGTATTCGGGTCGTACACCCTTCACGAGAATAATCTGAGCGTCAAAGTTCAAGTGATTCAGGCTGCTTCATCCAGGCTCAGCAAAACGATCGAGGCAGCAGCGCCACTGGACAACCTTTATGATGTTCAAGTCACGATAAAAGAGGGCCTGAAAAGTTACTTTATCTCAGAAAAACTTGTCCCGGTTGTGACACAGTCCGTCCAGAGCCCGGTACCGCTTCATGCGTATGAACTCTACATCAAAGGTCTACTGGAATCCTCCGACCAAGAAAAAGTTGCGCTGCTCTATCGGGCGATTGAAGCGCATCCAGGTTATCCGGAAGCGATTCTGCGATTAGGTTCTGCTTTGTTCCGTCTGGGACGCTACGGGGAATCAAACGAGATCCTTGGCGGTCTTGATCAGAACGGACTCTTCCGCGCCCGGGTTGATTTTATGACTGCGCTCAATCTCTACTACTCGAAAGACTATTCGACTGCTGTTCATAAGTGGTATGAGATGACAGTCAGTTATCCCCATGCGGAAATCTTTAACAACATCGGCATCGCTCTGATCAAGAAAAATGAGCTGCAAGATGCAACCTGGTACCTTTCAAGAGCTGTAGATTTGGATCCTGAGAATGCTGATTTTCAGTTTAATCTGGCTGTCTGCTATTTTCAAAAAGGAGAGACGGAGGGCGCCGTCCGCCATTTTCGCGAAGCGATCCTTCTCAGTCCCACTTCCGATCAGGCTCTATACTGGTTGGCAAAGACACTTGAAAAGGCTGGAAGCGTGGAATCATCCCGGGTGATGGAATACCACCAGGAGATGTCGCAAACCGGGCAGTCAAAAGGGAAATTCGCTGAACTGAATCCCTCTCCGATTCAAATGTTGCGCGCAGCGCACACTTTCTATTCTCTGGAAGAAAAAAACTTCATGATTTTGAACCGTGATAAGGAACTGATGCAGCGTTCTGATTATCTCAAGACCTATCAGGGCAACGCCTACAAACAGATTCAGGACAATCAACCGGACCAGGCAGTTCAAGAAATCAAAAAAGGAATTTCACTTTCACCGTTTGACTGGTATCTTCATCATCTTCGAGGGCAGGTCTTTCTGAAGCAGGATAATCGTGAAGCTGCCGTTTCGGAATTGCGATTTGCGCTCTGGTGCATGAATAATGTTGACAGTCACCTGTTGCTGGCTGAAATTTACCAGGAGGACGAACGATTCAAGGACGCAAAAGAACACGTGCAGCTGGCGCTTGCTCTGGATCCTCAACATAAAAAGGCAATCCAGATCTGGGGAAAGATCTGGAACAGGAAGTAGAGTTTTATAGAGATGAGTTTGCGAAAAATTCGACTGGTGACATCGGGTGAAAGTCACGGCCCCGCGTTGACCGCGATTCTTGAAGGGTTACCGGCGCAACTGGCGATTTCAAGGGAAAAGCTGCAGCATCAGATGCGAAGACGGCAGCTTGGATACGGCCGGGGCGGGCGTATGAAAATCGAAAGCGATCAGGTTGAAATAACGGGCGGGTTACGTTTTGGGAAAACAACCGGCGCACCTGTTGGTTTGACGATTCGCAATCTGGATTTTTCCAACTGGAAAGAGATCATGGATGTCTGGCAGGAACCACAGTATAAGAAACGAGTTGTGCAGCGTCCGCGCCCGGGACACGCCGACCTGGCCGGGGGTTTAAAGTACGGACACCACGATTTGCGCGATGTTCTGGAACGCGCCAGCGCCCGGGAAACTGCTTCTCGCGCTGCTGCAGGAGCGCTTTGCAGACAACTGCTGGAACAACTGGGAATGGAAATCGCGAGTCACGTGGTCCGTATTGGCGCTGTCAGCCTTAACCGGAATTTTACCTGGGAAGAGTTGCTTGACATACAGGATAGCGAACGATTGCGGTGTGTCGATCCATCGGTAGAGCAGAAGATGATGGAGCAGATCGATGCCGCACAACAGGCGAAGGAAACCCTGGGAGGCGAGTTCGAAGTGGCAGCACGGAATGTACTGCCGGGTCTCGGATCGCATGTGCAGTGGGACCAAAAACTGGATGGACGCATAGCACAGGCTATGCTGTCTATTCCGGCTGTGAAAGGAATTGCAATCGGCGAAGCATTCAAACAGGCGGCGGGGAAGGGAAGTGATGCCCACGATGAAATCTTCTATGACAACACCCGGGGCTTTTTTAGAAAGACCAATCGGGCGGGAGGACTGGAAGGGGGAATCACAAACGGAGAAGAAGTCCGAATTACCTGTGCGATGAAACCACTTTCCACTTTGATGAAGCCGCTTTCATCTGTAGATATTGTGACCAAAGAAACTCAGGATGCAGTGGTCGAACGTTCCGATGTGTGTGCCGTCCCCGCAGCTGGAGTTGTTGCAGAATCAATGATGTGTCTGGTACTTGCGGACGCGATCCTCGAAAAGTTTTCTTGCGATTCCATGCCGGAACTCCTTGACGCATTCGAAAAGTACCGCCAGGGCGTCCTGAATTTTTAGTCTTAACCGTACTCTTAAACTCTGCGGCCTCAGCGACTCCGCGGTGAAATCTATTTCGTTGTCGGCTCTTCCGTGCCGTATTCCTATTAGAAAGACCAGCGAAGGACAACGCTTCCCACAGTGTAACCTGCGCCGACCGCTGCAAGAAGCAGGATGTTTCCTTTTTTCAGTTTATTGAGCTTTATAGCATCTTCCATTGCGAGAGGAATTGTGGCTGCTGTTGTGTTTCCGTATTTGTGGATATTACGAATCACTTTGTCGTCCGATAATCCAAGTCGCTCCGCCGTGGCGTTGATAATTCGAAGGTTTGCCTGATGGGCGATAAAACAGTCAACGCTGTCAAATGGAATATTGTTTCTTTCCAGCACACGTTGACTGTATTCTCCCATTTTTTTAACAGCGTATTTGAATACCTGCTGACCCTGCTGATGAACATAGTGCATTTTCTTTTCAACGGTTTCGTGCGTTGCCGGATTCAAACTTCCGCCGGCGGGCATGTTCAGGAATGCGCCGCCGGAGCCGTCTATTTCATGAACAAAATCAATGATTCCTTCGCCTTCTTCACACGGTTCCAGCAAAACAGCTCCTGCGCCGTCTCCAAACAGTACACACGTTGTTCGATCCGAATAATTAATGACACTGGACATCACATCGGCTCCGATTACGATTACCCGTCGATGCATCCCGCTGTGCACGAACTGAGCACCTGTAGATAGCGCATACACAAAGCCGGAACAGGCTGCCGAAAGATCAAAGCCCCAGGTTTTGTGCGCACCAATCTTATGCTGGACCAGGCAGGCCGTTGAAGGGAACAGCATGTCCGGTGTTACGGTGGCGACAATAATCAAATCGATTTCATCCGGCGACAGCTCTTTCTCCTTCAGCAACTTCTTTACCGCTTCGGCAGCCAGATCCGATGTCGCAGTTCCCTTATCAACAACGTGACGCTCTTCAATACCGGTCCTGTCCAGAATCCACTCGTTATTGGTATCCACCAGCTTTTCAAGATCCGAGTTGCGAAGAAGTCTGGGAGGAACGTATGTCGCCAGACCCGATATCTTAGCCTTCATAAATACACCTGAACATCTGCATTTTTATTCCGTACTAAACTAGCCTAAATGCACCGGGGATGCAAGCAACATTCAACCGGCCAACCGGCCCACGGGACGTGGGCGCTCGATTTTCTACATTTCGTGCAGGCAAGATGCCTGCGGCCCATAATGCGGACAGGATGTCCGCGCTCCCTATGGAGACATCCGGGCTTATCTGTCAAGATCTGAGTTAGTTTTTTGTGTTTGGGCTTTCTGCGGATCGTAGCATACCCGGTTTTTCCAACAGTGGTAAATAATGGCAGCCCATTT
>Ga0247727_10015294_pt1 | contig 12607 bp, 8 predicted proteins | sample WisWelCaveWW1625_FD_202498 | JGI IMG/M metagenome (GOLD analysis project Ga0247727, IMG submission 202498) | Biofilm microbial communities from Wishing Well Cave, Virginia, United States - WW16-25 | ecosystem: Environmental > Aquatic > Deep subsurface > Groundwater > Cave microbial mat | place... | reverse complement strand
ATCCCTCCGTGGTCAGGTCTGTTGAAAGTTCACACACTTCAACTACGCCTGAAAACGCCGAAGGATTTCGAGTTTTTCAATAAACAGCTCAGCCCACCAACCAAGAGTTCGCTTGGTTAGGGCCTAGACGTCAATTCGGCCACGCGGGCGAAAGAAGCGCTTCTCGGTCGATTGGAAGCGTCGGCGTCTGCCACTCTTTCGTCCGCCATGTGTCGGTGAAGTTCGTGTGGACCTCGAAGCGGTCCATGTCGCAAACGACCAGCAGCGGCGGGTTCCCGAGGTCCTCGCGATAGAGCAAGAGTTGCTGGTACGCGGCGGCGAGGTCCTTGTGCGTGCCCTTGTACTCCCAGCCGAAGTGGTGGCGTTTCCACACATCCGCCCATCCGTCGCCGCCGCCGGTCTTGCTCACGCCACGCTCGAAGGTGTACTCGGTGCCGTCCGGATCGGTCGCGGCGGGCTTGGGCTGTTCGAGTAACTCGCAGAGGTCGAGGAAGTGCTGCTGCGACGCGCTGCGTTCGCTGAGCTGCACGCGCTGCCATTTGGTGATGAATTGCTGCGGGGTCATTGGTGCCACATGATGCGCGATAGAATGGCCGGCGGCAATCGGCAATACTGCTCCGCGGGAGTTGAACTATGCGCGATGACCATTCACGATTCCTGGAAACGGCCGATCGCATCGGCTCGCGTCTGTGCCGCGACGCGCTCTGGGCGGGCGGCTCGTGCAATTGGCTCGGCTGGTCGATGGACCAATCGACGTGGACCCCGGTGTACCGTGCGTTGGGGCCGTCGCCGGGAAACCGTCTTGCCGGCGCGTGTCTGTACGAGGGAACCGCCGGCATCGCGCTCTTTCTCGCTCAGTTGTTTTCCGTGTCGCGCGATCGCATTCACAAGTGTACGCTCGAAGGCGTCCTCAATCAGGTGCTGGGGCAGATTCGGGGCGAAAAAGGGGACAGGTCCATTTTGTGCGAAGCACCCTCCGGGCCGTTCCGGCAAAATGGACCTGTCCCCTTTTTCGCCTCCGACGATGCGCCCGACATCGGCTTTTATACAGGACTGTCTGGCATCGCCTACACCTTGATCGAAGCGGGAATGGTGCTGGAGCATGACCGCCTCGTCGAGCGCGGTATCAACGAACTCGCGGGCCTGCGAAACATCAGACCCGCACCGGAGATCGTCGATGTGATGAGCGGCAGCGCCGGAGTCATTCCCGTCCTGATCGACGTTGCCTCTCGATTCGGTCGCGCGGAGTTGATCGAAACGGCGGCGATGCACGGTGAGCATTTGCTTTCGTGCGCGGACAAGTCCGACTGCGGCTGGTCGTGGGCAACGAACGCGCGATCGGTTCGCCACTTGACCGGGCAATCGCACGGCGTCGCCGGAATCGCGTGGTCGCTCATGGAATTGCACGCCGCGACCGGCGACGAACGATTCCGCAGCGCTGCGCGCGAGGGACTGCGCTACGAGCGCCATTTTTTCAGTGCCGAGCGGCGAAACTGGCCGGATTTCCGCCTATTCAGCGAACCGAGTTTAGGAGTGCCACCTTCAGCCAGCGGGGAATCCGCCGCAGCGCCTCAGTTTTCCACCGCGTGGTGCCACGGCGCGCCGGGCATCGGCATCTCACGGCTGCGAGTTCGCGAGTTGCTGCCCGACGACGGCCACATCGCCGCGGAACTTGATGCTGCGATCGAAACGACTCGCGCCAGCCTTCGTGAGCCGCACAATTTTTCTTTGTGTCATGGTCACGCCGGCAACGCCGAACTGTTGACGCTAGCCGCGGAGCAGTTGAGTCGCCCCGAATTACTTCAAGCCGCAGAGACCATCGGAACTCTCGGAATAGATCGCTTCTCGGACACCGGAATTCCTTGGCCTTGCGGCGTTGATGCGGCTTGGGAATCGCCCACGCTGATGCTCGGGTTGGCCGGCATCGGCTATTTCTACCTCCGACTCTCCGATCCGAAAAACGTTCCGTCGGTCCTGATTCGGATGCCAAGTCGGCCGGGTCAGATCAGCCCAGGTATCGGTTCGCCGAAATAAACCTGGTGCGGGCGATCGACCTCGTCGTGCCACACGGCGGCGGCGGGGATGCCCAAGGCGTGGTAGATCGTGGCGGCCATGTTGTCCGGCTTCTGCGGAAGGCTTGCCGGATACGCGCCGAGTTTGTCCGACGACCCGATGACCGCGCCGCCGCGAATTCCGCCGCCCGCGAAAAAGACGCTCTGCACCGCACCCCAGTGGTCGCGGCCGGCGGACGGGTACGATTCCGTCAGCGTGGACAGCTTCGGCGTGCGCCCGAATTCGCTGCACATCACGACCAACGTGCTGTCGAGCAGGCCGCTGGACTGCAAGTCGTCGATCAGCGCACACAACGCTCGGTCCGTCGGCGGAAACAATTTGTCTTTGAGCCGGTGAAAAATGTCGCCGTGAGTGTCCCAGGTTTCGTTGTTGCCCAAGTTGACCTGGACCATGTTGACCCCGGCTTCGACCAGCCGAAAGGCCATGAGCAGCGACCAGCCGAAACTGTTGCGACCGTACCGCTCCTGGATTCGTTCGTCGGCATTCGTCACGTCAAACGCCCGGCGTACGGCGGGGGCGGACAGAAGCGAGATCGCGGACTGCCGGTGGTCGTCGTAACTTTGGGCCGTCGCGGATTGCTCGAGCGCGCGACGCTGCTGGTCCAAGTCGCGCAGCAGATCGACGCGACTCGTTAACCGGTTGAAGTTCATGCCCGGCGCCAGCGTGATGTTCGGCGCTTGAAAAACCCGCTGGTCGGGCTCCTTCGGCGGCAATTTCGATTGGTTCGGAAAGGTGTATTCGGGATACGCGCCGCGCCACATCGGGTTGCCGTACGGCGAGGCTTCGATGAAGAACGGATCGCGGCGGCGACCCATCAGGCCGCCGTACGCACCCGGAATTACGCCGCCCGACCAGTGCACCAGTCGCTCTGGCAAGACGATCGCCGGAGGCAGGTTGTTCGAGCGCGGCGGCAATACATCCCCGACGATCGACGCGATCGCCGGCCAATCGGCTGGCCGCGGCTGGCGGTCGCCAACGAAGCCGGGCGGCGCGACACTCCGGCCGGTGAGCATGAAGAAATGACCGAGCGTGTGGTCATTCGTGGGATGCGTGAGCGAGCGAACCACGGCCCAATGTTGGCTGCGTCGCGCGAGGCCGGGCAGGTGCTCGCAGATTTGGATTCCCGGCGTATTGGTCGAGATCGGCTGAAACTCGCCGCGCACCTCCGCGGGCGCGTCCGGCTTCAGATCGAAACTCTCGTGCTGTGCCAGCCCGCCCGACAGGAAGATATAGATGCAAGACTTCGCTGTGCCGCGACCGGGCGCGACGGCCGGACTTGCCGCGTGCAATGCCCGCAGATGGTTAATCCCCAAACCGAGCAGTCCGATCGCGCCAGCCTGGATCGCCGTGCGCCGCGAGACGAGCGGATGGCGTAAGCCAACGGAGTCGCTCACATTCGCTCTCCTTGATTCGTTACCGGGTAGTAGTTTCAGCGGATCGGCGGGCGATGTCAAGCAGACTCACGAGACTCGCTTGGTCGTCCGGCGCCGCTAGTTACTTCACGCCCGCACGCGTCTTCAGCAGCGCGACTTCGCCTTGCCGCGCGAAGTCGATGGCCTCGGCGAGAATGCGGGCTGATTCTTGCGGCGCGTGGAAGCCCATTGAGTTTTCGGCCGCGACGAAATCGAGTCGCCACTGCGCGCGGCGGTGCAGCTTGCGGGCCGGGTCAAGCTGCTCGTCGGTCATGCCCGCGGCCTTGCCAGCCTCGATCGCGCGGATCAGATCGACCGTGGCCTCTTCGGCGCGAACGAGTAGCGACCGCGTTCGGTCCTGGATCGCCTCGGCGCGGGCCTTGATGTCCGCTTCGGGAAAACGGTGGCAGGTCTGGCACGCCCGCGAGACGTTGAGCAGCGGACTGCGCACGTGATGATCGCTGATCTTCACGGCCCCTTCGCGCTGGTACGGCATGTGGCAATCGGCACACGCGACGCCGCTGCGCGCGTGAATGCCCTGGCTCCACAATTCGAATTCCGGATGCTGCGCCTTGAGCACCTTCGCGCCGCTCACGGCGTGCGTCCAGTCGGTGTGACCGGCCGTGTCGTCGTAATACTCCTCGATCTGCTCGACCTTCAAGCCGTTCGCCCACGGGTACGTCAGCAGCTTGGCGTCGCCCTTGAAGTAATACTCGACATGGCACTGGCCGCAGACGAAGCTGCGCATCTCCTGTCGTGACGCGTCCGTGTTCGGATCGTACTCCGCCTTTCGCTGCTGCGACTCCGTTCGCCATCGCTCGATGGAGGGCAAGTGCGGCACCGGCTCGCCGGATCGCGCGAGTGCTTGAATGCCGTTCAGAAACCCCGGCCGCGTGACGCGGAGTTGCATCGAATTCGGATCGTGGCAGTCCAGGCACGACACCGGATGCTCGACCAACTTGCGGGCCTCGCCGTACGGCATTGCGCAAACAGTCTCGAATCCCCGCATGACCTGACTCCAACCAAAACCTTTTTCGTCGGGCACGCCCGCGCCGCGACCTGCGGCGCGGTAGGCCGGGATCACTGACGCGTGGCAGTGCAAACACGCGCCGGGCTGCTTGAAGTTCTTAACTCGTTCCGTCATGTCCTGATCGGACAGCATGTACGCGTGGCCGCGCTCCTCGCGGTAATCGACGCCGAACGCATAGCCTTGAAAGAGCACGCGCCAGCGCGGATCTTCATCGAGTTTCTGAAACGCCTCGCTGCCGCCGTGCTTGGTGCGCTCGGTGTCCACCGTGCGGCGGTAGCCGTCGAACTGGCGCGGAAAATTCTTGCCCCACTCGGCCGGATCGATCGTGTCTTCGGTCAGTTCGACGACCTTGAACACAACCTGTTCGCCCTCGCGCTTGCGCGTGGCGATATTCTGCTGAAGCATCAACACGCCGAACGACACCGCGGCCAGCAGTACGAACCATAAGACGTACAGGCCCGCGCGGCGGCGCGGCGGAGTTGCATCGGAACGTGGCTCGCTCATTACAATTCTTCCCTCGTCAGCGACTCGGTTAGTGCCCAACCGCGTCATGGCATCGCACGCAGTCCATCGTCGTCGTCGCGGCGTCTGCGTGCCGAATCTCGCTCGTCAAGTCGGCGTGACAATACACGCAGTTGCGGTTGAGGACCTCGCGGTTGCCGGGCCGAATCTGAATCGGCTCGTGGAAATCCTGCAACGTGAAGCTGCGCGAGTGGTGGTAGCCGTTCGTCGCCTTCACCCAGTATTTGCCAATGAAGTCGTGCGGGACGTGACAGTCGTTGCACGTGGCCGCGGCGTGGTGACTGGAATTCTGCCACCCGGCGAATTGCTCGCGTATGATGTGGCAATTCACGCAAGCCCGCGGGTCGTTCGACAGGTACGACGCCCCCTCGGCATAGTAAAACGTGTAACCGCCGCTGCCGGCCACAACGCCTAACAGCATCGCGGAAATGACGCCCGTGATGGTCCAAGTTCGTCGAAGATTCATTGTCGGAAGAATCGGCGGAATCCAGTTCCGGTGTAAGCGGCACATCGCGTTGGCGGCGCAGATCATATTGGCAGATTGCGTGGACCATCGTATAAGACCGCGATTTTGCGGCAAGTCAAATACGACGGAGCGCGGAAATGCGCTGGCTCAAGGTGCGACTCATTGGCTGGCGGGCGTGGCTCGCTGTCGCGACGTGTGCGGCGGCGACCACGTGGCTGGCGTGGCAGTTTTGGGACAACCGGCATCACTGGCTCGCGAATAATTTCCGCGAGGTCGAACCGGGCCGAATCTATGCCGGCGGGTTTCAATACGCCGGGCCGCTCGACCGGATCATTCGCCGGCACGGCATCAAGACGGTGCTGTGCATGCGCGCGGAACACGACGCATTCGATCTAGCCGAGCGGCAGTTGCTGGCCGAACGCGGCGTGCGATTCGAGCGGATCGGCGTGCCGAACGATCACGGTGCGACCGGCAAGTTGCCGAGCATCTTGCAGGCTGCCGAATTCGTCGCTGATCCGGAGAATCAGCCAGTTTACGTCCACTGCTGGGGCGGCCATCATCGGGCCGGCGCGGTTGTGGCCGCGTATCGCCTACGAAAATGCGGCTGGACGCGCGAAGCAGCCGAGCGAGAGCTGCGACGCTTCGGAGGCGCCAACGACGGCGCGAATTGGCCATTCGCCATCTTGGACGCCCTGAGCTCTGGCACGCCGCTCGACCACGACCAACTCGAGCCGATCAGCGAGCGACGCACGTCGCGCCGCGACGATTCAGGGCCGGAAAAGTTCAGATGCGACGCTGTCACGCTCAGGATCAGTTGGCGAATCACGCTGCCACAATCGGCGATTCCATCGCCGGCTGTCAAACAAGTCCAGCACGGCGGTGAAGCCGGCGTCCGCGAGCAGCGCGTCACTGGCTTCGTCGCTGCTCGCCATCACAAAAACGCGCGGCGCGGTCGCGCGATACCCGCTGAGTTCACTCGGTGCGACCGGCGGTACAACGCGGCGCGAATGCAGCAAGAATTCCACGCTCGGGCGCCGGGCAGCGGAGCCGGTCGCGAGGTATCGCAGCGGCGCTGCGCCGACGCGATCGATTACTCGCGCCGCTTCAAGTTCGAGCACGCGCGGCTCGCGCGACTCGCCAGCCCGCTGCGACAACATGCACGCCATGACCGCCATCAGCGCGGCGGCGACCGCCGCGCGCACGGGCTGAACTGCGAAGCTCGATCGGCACGCGACCACCGCCAGCCCCAGCATTGCCGCGAACGCCAGCACGCCCTGCGGCCACGCCGCAACGTGCAGCATCGTCTGCTTCAACCAGCCGCGAGCGATCAGGCAGTTCTGTGCGAGCAAGTACAAGCCGAACAGGATCGGCGCGCCGGCGACTCCACAGTCGTGCAGCCGCTGCACGATTTTCATCAGTCGCGACAGCGTCCCGTCGCGCCGCCGCGCGCCGTATTCGAGCCACGCTTGCCCCGCTAGCAACGCCACCGCCGGCAGCACCGGCACCATGTAGCGCTGCGCCTTGTACGCCGGAATGGAAAAGAAAACGAATAGCAGCGCCAGCCAGCACCACGGAACCAGCACGACTCGCCGTCGCCCCGAATCGATCGCGTTGAACGGGAGAACGACGCCGACCAACAGCCACAGCGTCCACGGCAGCGCGAGCGCCAGAAGGTTCAGGTAGTAACAGAACGGATAGTTTTCATTGAGGACTCGCGCGTAGTCGCTGGCCAGTCGGCGCGACGCATCGGGAAGTGTCCGCCAAACGTACGCGTGCCAAAGCAACGCGGGCAGCGAGCCGGCGAGCGCGCAGCCGGCGACGAACAACGCATTGATGAATCGCTCGCTCGGCATTAGGACGATCGCCGCGGCAACCGGCAGCCCGACGACCGCGAGCGCCACCGGACCTTTTGCCAGCCACGCCATGCCGAGCGCTAGCGCGGCGGCGAGCCAACACGCGACGCGCGCGATCGCGGACCGCGGCGGCCCGAGCGGGCGCATGGCCGCGAGCGCCGCGGCGATCGCGTGCGTGGACCACGCGGCGAGCACGATATCGTACGACGCCGTCCGCGCCTGACGCACGAAGAAGACCGTCGAGCCCGTGAACAGCGCGGCCAGCACGGCCAGCCGCAGGTCGCCGAGCGTCAGCCCAAGCCAAAACACGCCCGCGAGCATGAGCACGCCGTGACCGATCGCGACCCCGCGCGCTCGTTCCGTCAAATCCGCGGTCGAGCAGGTTGCCGGGTCGAGGTCGAACCACGCGAGCAGGTTCAGCCATACGACCAGCGGCGGCTTCACGATGCGCGGTTCGCCATTGAGTGTCGGCATCAGCCACGCCCGCCCGTCGCCCGCGCGCTGCCGCTCCCACGTCTCCCGCGCGCTGACGACCGCGAAGTTCTCCATCGACGTCGGCATGCGCTCGCGCAGGTCAACGACCAGCGGCGGCAGGCACGCGGCGAGCACCAGCAGCAGCGTCGCCCAGCCGCGCGCGGCGGCGGAGATGCGAATGCGGTCAAAGACTCCGGTTGATGCGCGAGTGGAAAGATCAGCGGCCACAATCGACACGACAACTCCTCCGTGAGGTCGCGGTTCTCTCGCGCTCGTAATACTTCAAAGCGCGGTTCCGTTCAATCGCGGAGTCGCGGCGCGAATTGCGATCGTGCCTCACTTGACGGAGGCTCGGAGTGCCGGTCCGTTCGACGCCTGCCGCAATTTGGCGATGTGGCCTTCCTCGTATTTCAGCCACGCGGCCAGACGCTGACGCAGTTCCAGGCAGCGGTCGGCGCGATCAGCCGCGAGGTTCGTTTGCTCGTGCGGATCGCTGCCAAGCTCGAAAAGCAGTTCGCGGCCGATCGTCGCGTTGTAAATGTATTTCCAGTCGTGCTCGCGCACGCCCAGCAAGTAATCGTCGTTGGCGGCGAAGAAATAGGTGCGCGGCGGCCGTGTGGAGTCGAACAAGCTGTGCCCTTGCCAGGAATCGGCGACGCGGAGGTCGAGCATTTCGGCGAGCGTCGCATTCAGGTCGATGTGTCCGCCGATCGTGGCCTCGCGCCGGCCCGGATGAAATAGCCGCGGGTTCCAGACCACCAGCGGCACTCTCACGATCTCGTCGAACAGGCGGCCGCCGTGACCGTAGATGTCGTGCGGCGCTCCAAAGCCTTCGCCATGATCGCCCGTGACGACGACCAGCGTGTCGTCGGCCAAGCCGCGGCGACGCAGCTCGTCGAACAGCCGGCCGAGCTGCCGGTCGGCCTCGTGCAGCGTGTTCAGATACCGGCCGAGATCGTAGGCATCCGGCGGCAGTTCGTCTTCTTTCAGACCGTCGAAAAAGTCAATGAACGGCACGCCGGGACTTGGCTCGTACGGATGATGCGTTTGCTGCGTCCACGCCATCACGCAGAACGGCCGCTCGCGATCCTCGTCGATCCAGCGGAGTATTGAATCGACCAGACAGCGATCCTCAACGCCCCACGAATCCAGCATCGCGGGACAACCGAGCCGCTCATAACCGCACACGAGGTCGTAGCCGCGGTTCTTGAGGAATCCGTCCATGTTCACGTATTGAATCTCGCCCGACGTCATGTAGGCAGTTCTATAGCCGCGCGGCTTGAGCAGGGCGGCGAGCGTCGTGCCCGGCAAGTTTGGCTGCTCGACCGTGTACTCGCGCCACGTCATGCCGGGATAAATTCCCAGATTGATCGCGACGAGCGAGTTCGCCGTGACGCCGCAGTGCGCGTAGAAGTTGTCGAACACGAGGCTGTTCGCAGCCTCGCGCTGGAGACACGCCGACGTGTCGTACGGGCTGCCATAAAGGCCAAGATGCTGAGCGCCAACCGATTCGAGCACGTAGACGATTACGTTTTTCGGTCGCGGCGCCGGACGCAGCCGATTTGAACTCGCAGATGTGAAGTCGGAAATTTCGAATTTGAGATTCGCAGTGTGCGGTCGTGCCCGCTCGCCCGCCACCGCGAATTCCTGCAACTGCCCCGGTGCGACTTCGTCATCGAGCTGCACAAGCCGGCCGTCCGAGAACACGTCCGTGACGAACGACTTCACGAGCACCCAATGCGGATTTTCCGCGACGCGGCGATCCACGCGGTCCGCCCACGGCAAGCGGTTCGCCGCGCGGTGGCCAAAAACCACAAAAAGCACCAGCGAACACAGTCCGATCCCGCGTGCCGTTCGGCGGTAACAGCCAGTCAGCGACAGCACCACGCGCGGCGAGACCCAGGCCAGAAACACGAACGCGGCCGGCCCGATGACAAGCGTCGCCAGCAACATCGGCGTGACAAACGCCCCCAGCGACGACCGCATATTCTTCATGTCGCCGGCCAGATAAATCAGCGGGTACGTCAAGTGCGATCGCAGGTAGGCGAACACCTGCACGCTCGCAATGCCATAGAGCACGCACGCCACGCAGAAAATCATGAACGCCGCGCGAATGTGTTTTCTGAATCGCTCGTGACCAACATGCTCCGCCGCGCAACCGATCAATCCGATGACGGCGGCTAGAAGAACGTCCGCATGCGTCATAATAGCAAGATCGCGCATGTACTCCGCGAGCGCACCGGCCGTCCATCCCGCTGGTAAGCCGAGCAACGCGCCTTTGCAAAGCATGAGCACAACGGCCAGCCAGCAACTCAGCCAAACGTGGAACCTCGCAGGATTCACTAGCGCGGATGAGCTGTTCATGGCTTCGGTTGCTCAAGATCGATCGTCTCGTGATTCATCACTCCAAGCGAATAGCCGTCAACGGCGCGCCAACTCGGCGCGCGATTGCAAGATTCTTGCGGAGTGCGGGTGCGGCCTGAGAGTTATCGAATTGGGGCCGAGCGGCTGGAGAGGAACGACTGGTCTGGAACTACCGCCACGAACGACCACCCGCTGGATGTGACTGGAGCCACGAGAAAGGTGCACGGCTCGCCGCTCCAGAAGTCGCGGCCCTTGACAGCGCCAGGTTCCTTGCGTTGGACCAGCGTGAGCAGGGCAGTGTAGCCCGGGTCAAATTCCGGCCGCGCGAAGTCGCTGAGCTTCTTGCCCATCTGATAATCGGAGTTCGCGTCGCTGATGAACGTGCCGGCCGGGCTGATCACGAAGCCGTAGTCGCCGCGGGCGAGCTTCAGCTCGTCGAGCCACGTCTTGAGCTGGCGGAAGTATGCCAGCGACAGGTCCGCCGTGACGACGCCGGCAAAGCGGCCGTCGCGCTGGAACGGGACCGAAAACGTCACCATCGGAATGTTGCCGCCGCCCGTGTCGAGATACGGCTCGCTCCAACGCGGACGCCCGTCCTGCTGCGGCAGCCGATACCAATCCCAGCCGCGGTACAGTTCATAGTGCGGCGGGTGCAGGAATTTCAAATCCGCATCGTCAGTCTGATTCGACCGGCGGGAAACGTACCGAGCGAAATGCTCGCGCGATGCGTCGAACGTGTACGGCTCCAGCGCGACGCAGATGCCGAATATCCGCGGGTCGGACTCGATCAGGCCGCGCAGCGTCTCGTCGATCTGGGTCTCGGTCCAATCCGATCGCTCGGCGAGCAGCAGTGCCAGCCCACGCGGGACGGCGGCGAGTTGCCGCAGGTCGCTGTCGAGCCGCTCGGCGACTTGCCGCGCCAGCGCGATCTCCAATTCGTGCTGTTTCTCCTCCGTGCGGGCAAGTTGCTGCCGCAGTCGCCCGCTGAACCACACGCTGCCGGCCGTGATGAGCAGCAACGCCGCGACGGACACGCCGATCATCGCCGCCCAGCCCGGCCGCCGCCGGCACCAGCGCCACGCCCGCTCGACGCGGCTCACGGCCCGCGCCCGAATCGGCTCACCCGCCAAGAAACGCCGCAAGTCGTCCGCCAGTTCCCCGGCCGTCGCGTATCGCCGACGCGAGTCCTTTTGCAGGCACTTCATCGCGATCGTTTCCAAATCGCGTGGCACCGCCGGGTTGAGCAGCCGCAGCGGAACCGGCTCCGTTTCGAGCACCTGCACGAGCGTGTCCAGCGGCGACTGGGCACGGAACGGCGGCCGGCCGGACACCGACTCGTAAAGAATCGCGCCGAGCGAGTACACGTCGCTCGCCGGACCGATCTCATCATTACGCCCCGCGGCCTGTTCGGGCGGCATGTAACTCGGCGTGCCGAGAATCTGCCCCGTGCCGGTCAGGTCCGAGCCGCCCTCGATACGTTTGGCCAGGCCGAAGTCGGTGATGCGAGGTCGAGGGTCGAGAGTCGAGGGTCCAGAGCCGGAGGAAGAAGTTTCGCGTCGTGGGCACTCTGGCTCTCGACCCTCGTCGCTCGACTCTCGACGCTCCATCAGCACGTTGCTCGGCTTCAAATCCCGGTGAACAACCCCCTTCTCATGCGCGTACTGCACGGCCTCGGCGAGTGTTTTCAACAGCGCGGCAGCGTCGCGCGGGGGCAGCGGCTGTTCGCGAATGATCTCCGTGAGACTCGGCCCATCGACGAAGTCCATGGAAAAGAAATGCTGCCCGTCGTGCTCGCCGACCTCGTGGATCGCGACGATGTTTGGATGTTGCAGTCGCGCGGCCGCCTCGGCTTCCGCACGAAATCGGATCACGTCCGAGCCGCTGGCGAACTGGCCGGCGAGCACCATCTTCACGGCGACGATGCGATTGAGCGACACTTGCCGGGCCTTGAAGACGACTCCCATTCCGCCGCGGGCGACTTCCTCGATCAACTCGTAATCGCCGATTCGCCCGCACGGCGGCTCGGCGTCGGCCCGCTCCGGAGAACTCAGCGGCATCGTCAGCGGCTCGCCGAACGGCGTCGCGTTGTCGGGGCCGTCACGCGGCACGGCCCGCGGCGGCTGAAGCGGCTCGGCGAGCAAGCCGATTCGATCGAGGTCCGCAAAACACTCGATCAACTCGGCCGCCAAATCCGGCTGCCGCGCGACCAGCGCCGCTCGGTCCGGCACCTGCCCGGCGTCCAGTGCCGCGAGGTACTCGGCGACGATCTCGTTGACTCGCGAGTCGTCGATCGAATCGGCCGAGCTGTGCGGTTCGGCGTTCATGGGTTCACTCGAACATAACGCAGGCCGCGCGTGCCACGCAACTCGACGGCCGGTAGTCGGTCCGATCCAGCCGCCACTTTTGGTAGAAT
>Ga0247727_10015293_pt1 | contig 12608 bp, 14 predicted proteins | sample WisWelCaveWW1625_FD_202498 | JGI IMG/M metagenome (GOLD analysis project Ga0247727, IMG submission 202498) | Biofilm microbial communities from Wishing Well Cave, Virginia, United States - WW16-25 | ecosystem: Environmental > Aquatic > Deep subsurface > Groundwater > Cave microbial mat | place... | reverse complement strand
CCCCATCACCAGGGCGTAGCCGATGAGCCGGCCCATCTGGGACTCGGTGGAGGGGCCAGCCGGCGCGCGGGCCGGGGGAGCGACGGCCGGGGGAGCGGAGGTCCGCGTTCCGGGCCGGGGCGGCGCGGGCATCTCCAATACCTGGCGATCGAAGGGCCACACCGCGCCTCCGGCGAGCTCCAGCTCCCGCTTCAACCCCACAATCAACACCGGCTCGTCGGCGCTCGAGATGCGGTCCACGTATTGCCGCGGAATCCAGATCTCGGCGCCGCTGCGCGAGTTCGCCACCAGAATCTCCGACCAGGTTTCGCGGAGGAAGGTCCACTCGTTGTATTCGACGTTGCGGATGGCCGGGTAGAACGAGAACGCCCGGCCGCCGAACGACTCGAAGACGGGCTGGCTGGATGTCTCGGGCATCGGCCTGTGGCTTCGCTCCGAGTATATCAGCGCTTCCGCTGCACCAGGACCTGAAACGTCTCGCCCATGCCGGCCAGCAGGGTCTTGAGCTGCCCGCGGCCTCCCGGCAAGTCGAGAACGGACCGGAAATCGTCCGCCTCGCCGATCGAAAGCAGGAACTGGAGCTGGGTCCGCAGGGGCTCGGGGTCGAGGCCGAGTTCGGCGCCACGCGCGGCGAGGGCGGTCCAGTTGACGTGGGCGGTGAGGTCGCGCTCGCCGGGATCGGCCAGCACCTCCCCGGACGCGGCGTGGCGGCGGTAGCTCATCAGGGTTCCCTCGGGGAAGCGGACCAGCTCGCGCGCCCTGTATCCGTAGTCGATAGTCAGCACGAGGCCGCGATCGAGGCAGCCGGCGATGCGCTCGATCCAGCGAAGGGCTTCGAGGCTGACCTCGACGATCTGGCCGGGCTCGAGATTCGGCGCAAAGCGGCGCAGGTAGCCGTCGAGATCCCCGTCGCAGGCGGGGCCATCGACAAAGGCCAGCCGGTCTTCGACCAGGCCGACGGAGCGTTCTCTCCCATCCCGCGCCACGCGCACCGGCAGCGCGTCGAAGAACTCATTCGAAAACACGACGCCGGTCATGCGGTCCGGCAGCTCCCCGGAGCTCTGCTCGACCTCGATGTAGCGGATGTGCGGGAGAGCGGCGCGCACCTCGCGGGCGGTTTCGCCGCGCCCGGCACCCAGCTCGACCACCGTGAAGTCCCTCGGGTGGCCGAGCTCGGCATCCCACTGTTCCAACTGGCGGCCGATCAGCCGCCCGAAGGCCGGCTGAAGCTGCGAGCTGGTGAAGTAGTCGCCGCGGACACCGAACGGGTCGCGCCCGCGCCGGTAATAGCCGAGCTCGGCGTCGTACAGCGCGACCTCCATGAAGCGGTCGAACCGAAGGGGGCCGGCCCGCGCGATCTCGGCCCGGATGCGCCGCTCCAGCTCGTTCACGGACGGGAATCCCGGTCCTGGGGCGTGCGGGTGAACATCTCGACGATGTAGTCGTTCAGGCCCTCGTAGAGCAGGCGCTGGAAGGTCCAGGGAAACTGGGGGCTCTCGAAATCGCGCGGGTGCAGCTCCAGGTAATAGGTATGAAGGCCGAGGTCCTTGGCCTTGCAATCAATCACCAGCTCGACTTTGCCGCTGCGCTCGCGGGCCGAGAAATCGAGCAGCGGGTGCTGGTAGCGGGCGGTCTCGGCAAGCGCCATTGCAAGCGGGTTCATGTTCGTTTTCAAATCGCATTTTCAGAATACAATAGAGAGGAATGCGGCGGGCGGAGTTCGAGAGGCTGGTGGAGGACGCCTGGCGGGAGATCCCGCGGCGTTTTCGGCAGCGGGTGGAAAACGTGGCCATCCTGGTGGAGGACGAGCCAGGGCGGCGGGCGCTGCGCCAGGCCGGGGTGCCGCCGGGGGACACGCTGCTGGGCTTCTACCAGGGCGTTCCGCTGACGGAGCGCGGATCCTGGTACCAGATGGTGTTGCCCGACAGGATCCTGCTCTACCAGGGTCCCATCGAGAGGGAGGCCCGCGACGAAGCCGACATCCCGCGCGTCGTATATGAGACGCTGTGGCACGAGCTGGCGCACTACTTCGGTATGTCGGAACCCGAGGTGCGGGCCTCGGAGCGAAAGCGGCGAAAAAGGGAGCGTAACAATGGTAAAAACATGGACCGCAGTCCTGTTGCTGGCAGCCGGAGCGGCTGACCTTCCGGCGTCGTCGAAGGTCGCGGTGGGGCAGCCGGCGCCCGAGTTCGCCGTCACCACCGTGGACGGCCGCAAGCTCCCCGTCTCGGCGCTGCGGGGCAAAAAAGTCCTGATCTTCATGTGGGCCTCCTGGTGAGGATGCCGCGAGCAACTGCCGGTCTGGCAGTCCTTTTATCGGAAGCACCAGGGGGAGAACTTCGAGCTGGTGGGGGTGGCGATGGACGCCGCCGCCCCGGACAACGCGCGCCGGTTCTATGCGGAGGCCGGTGTGAGTTTCGTGCAGGGCATCGACCGGGCCGATGCACTGTGGGAGACGCTCGATTTCCAGGTGGTCCCCAACGGGCTGTTTCTGGATGAGCAGGGGATCGTGCGGTACGCCAAGTTCGGCGGATTCGAGGCGCGCCAGGCGGCGGATGTGGCCGAGATTGAGCGGCTGCTGGCGGTCCCGCCGGCGGCCGGCCTTCAGGCCGCTGCGCCCCTGCCGTCAGCGGCAAGCGGCAACACCGAAGCCCGCCTCTGGTTCCGGCTCGGCATCGAGGCGCTCGAGAAAGGCGACAAGCGAGCCGCCGCCGGCCACTGGCGCAAGGCCCTCCATCTCGATCCCAAGAATTTCGTGATCCGCAAACAGATCTGGGCCCTCGAGCACCCCGAGCAGTTCTATCCGAAGATCAATTTCGAGTGGCAGCGGGAGCAACTGGCGAAGGAGCTCGCACAATAAGGTGACAGAGCCTTCGAGGCTGATGAGGTGGCGCACGCTTCAGCGTGCCGGGTCGAGACTCGTCTCGACCCTTGTTTCGCAGGCCAGCGGGCGCCGAGACGAGTCTCGGCGCGGCACGCCGGAGTGCGTGCGCCACGTGCGCGGCTAGAGTTACTTCGGCTCCAGCAACAACTTCTGCTTCGTGTGTTTTTCCACCGCCGCCCGTGTGTAGGGCAGCGGGAAGTACTTGCCTTCCCCCCACAGCGGCAGCAGATCGGCGTAGTGCGGACTCGCTGGCTGGCCCGACTGGCCGGGGACGGAGGTAACCACCGAGCGGTCCCAGTCGGCCAGGTCGAAGATCTGGCGATAGGAGGCGCCGGAGGTCTGGCGGAAGCCGCCGCCGCCGGTGTTGTTGACGGTGTTGGAGTCGCCGCCGCGCTCGACCGGGCCGAGGTCGAACAAGCGCCGGAGATCGTCGTCCAGGGCCAGCGGGTGGTGGAAGCGGATGTGGTGGAGGGCGCCCCAGCGCCACGCGCTCAAGTCCTCTCCGAGGGTCCGGCGCGCCTCGGCGGCGGCTTCCGCCAGGGAATCGGAGAGCAGCGCGTTCCTGGCCCCGGCCGGCTCCTTGGTGAGCAGGTCCAGGATGTGGCGGTGGTTCATGCGGCGGCCGAGCACGTCCTGCGCTTCAGCCGGCACGCGGGTCTGGACGAACCGGCCGCTCAACTGCCGCTGCCAGATCTGGAACAGCGCCGCGGCGCCGGAATTCCTGGACAAGACGCCGTCCCAGGTTTCGAGCATCCGCCGGGCCTCGGTGGAACCGGCGGGGCCGCCCGGGGGCGCCTGCTTGAGCAAGGCGATCAGCTCGCGGGCCACCAGGGAAGTTTCATCGTGCTGGAGCCTCTGGAAGTCTTCGACCGTGAACTTCTTGCCCGCCCGCAGCACCTCGTCAGCGCGTCGGAAGCGAAACGCCGGGTTCCACTCGTAGCCGAGCTGGTGGCGGTAGCCCTTCGGCAGGATGTTGTGGTTGGCGGTGGCTATGTAGTGCTCCGGGGGATTGAACCGCTGGGGATGCTCGGAAACGGGGAGGAATCCGCTCCACTCGTAGGCGGAGCCGGCGGGGACCGGCAGCAGCCCGCTCCAGTTCTTGCGAATGGGGGTCAAGCCGGCGGCGACCCAGCCGATGTTGCCGTCCACGTCGGCGTAGATGATGTTCTCGGAGGGGACCTTCCACCGCGCCATGGCGGCCAGGAACTGCTGCCAGTCCCCGGCGCGGGCGAGGGAGAGGGAACCGAGGTACCCGGCCGTTCCGGGCTCGCTGCCCACCCAGCGCAGCACGAACGCCCGCCGCCGGACCGCGTCCTCATGGATCACCGGGCCGCGGGCGGTGAACTTCAGCTCCACCTCCACGGGCTCGGCCCGGCCCTTGACGCGGATCTTCTCCCGCTCGACGCGCATGGGCGCGTCGAGCTTGTCGACGTAGATGTCCTGCTGGTCGATGCCGACGATGGTGAATCCGAACGCGACGCGCTCGTTGTGCCCCAGGGCCACGCCGGGCAGGGCCGGCTCGCCCGATCCGATGACGTTCCAGCCGGGGCCGACCAGGTGGGTGAGGTACCGCAGGGAAGGCACGCGGACGGCTCGGTGGGGGTCGTTGGCCAGAATGGGCTTGCCGGTGGCCGACAGCGTCCCGTCGACGACCCAGTTGTTCGAGCCCGGCTCGGTGTCGAACCGCACCGGCCCCGAGGCGGCCGTCAGGCTGCGGACCACGCTCGAGTCGATGCCGTCGAGTGGGAAGCCGGGGCGGGCTTCGAGCTTGGTGAGCGGATCGGGGGGCCAGAAGCGGGCCGCGCTTTCCGGACCCAGGCGGGTGACGAGGAATGCGCGGTCGGCCTCGGAGGCGGCGTTGCGCGTCATCTCCAGGCCGGTGACGCGCAGCAGGCAGTCCTCCGGCGTCCAGAGGCCGGGGCGAACTCCGAGCAACTGGAACTCGATCGGCAGGCGGTCGGCCGAGTACTGGATGTAGGCGTTGATGCCGCGGACAAAGGCCTCCGCGATCGCCCGCGCGTCGGGGGCGTAGCTCGCCCACTCGGCGGCCATGTCCCCGCGGTAGCGCGCCAGGCGGGCGATGCGGTCGCGCTCGATGTAGGACTCGCCGAGCAGCTCGGCCAGCTCGCCCCGGCCTGCCCGCCGCCACATGTCGATCTGGAACAGCCGGTCCTGCGCGGCGACGAAGCCCTGGGCGAAGAAGAGGTCGCCGGCCGACTGCGCGTAGATGTGAGGCACCCCCCAGGTGTCGCGGAGCACTTCGACCGGCTTCGATAGGCCCTGGAGCCGGATCGTTCCCTGGGTCTGGGCGAGGGCCGCCCGGGCGCGCTCCTGGTGCGAAAAACCGGTGGTTGCCACGCGACCGCAACCGCCGACCAGGGTTAACGTCATAAGGAGTGTGAGTTGTTTCATGGCCGCTTCCGCCCGACGGACATATGATAGACGATAGACGCCATGGGCGCTGCGCCAAAGGACCTGTTTGCGGTGGGATACCGGAACGTGCCTGGCAAGGGGGTGTTCGCTTCCGGCGGCCTGAAGTTCCAGAAGGAGGAGGACGAGCTGCGGCGGCAGTACGCGGCCGCCCTGGACCGGGTTTCCCTCAACACCCTGCTGGGCGAGGCGACGCTGTGGGTGCTGTGGCCTTCGACGGCGGCCATCTGGGGCTTTCCCATCCTGCTGTGGCGGCTGCGCCTGGACCTGGCGGTGGTGGCCGCGATAGCACTGTTTCTGGCGGCGCTGGTGGCCAGCATGTTGTTCTACGCCAGGTGGCTGAACTATCCGGTGCTGGTGCTCGGAAACCGGCTGGTCCAGACCGTGGTCTACACGGGGTGGGGGCTGGCGTTATGGCGGACCGGCTCTCCGGCGAAGGTGCTGGCTTTGGGCGCCTGGCTGGTGCTGCTTTCGGCGGGCGTCCTTCAGGTGATTTTTGTGACGCCCTTCTTGCCGCTGCTGAAGGCGGTGTTCGCGCGCGGTCCCGCCGACCAGGCGCTGCGGAACGTGGCGCGGAGCTACGCGCCAACGCCGGTACGATAGAATAAGAAAAGGATGGTTACCTTGCCGAAACTGCACCTAACAGCCCTGATCCTGCTGCTCACCGCGTCGCTCCCGGCGACCATGACCGAGCGGCTGTCCCTGGAACAGATGGTGGAGCGCTCGGAGCGCATCGTGGCCGGACGCTGCGTGCGCGCCTGGCCGGCCTGGGACGCGAATCGAACCGCCATCTGGACCCACTACGAGGTCCAGGTTTCCGATCCGCTGAAGGGCGGCGCGGCGTCAACGATCACCGTGAGTGAGCCGGGAGGCACGGTGGACGGCGTGACGATGCTGATCGAGGGCATGCCGCAATACCAGGTGGGTGATGAGGTGGTGGTGTTCCTTTATCGCACGCCGATCGGCTTCTGGAGGACGCGGGGATTGGGACAGGGCAAGTTCCGGGTGGCGGACGGGAAGGTACGGGGCGAGGGGAGCGGGGTCGTGTTGGTGGACCCGGCCGGACCGCCCGTGGGCGAAAAGCTGACCGACCTGCGCCGGATCGACGGCATGCGGCTCGAGGATTTCAAGGCGCAGGTGCGGAACCTGGCGGCTGGCCGGACCAAGGGGAACCAGTAGAAATCATGCGGACGTGGCTCTCAGGCGTCGCCTGCGTGGGCCTGTTGGGGCCGGGGGTGTGGGCCTACACCCGCAGCCGCGATTTTGGGGGATTCCTTCGGCGGCCTGATTTCACCAACGTTCGCTTCCTGGTGAACGAACGAACCGCGGCAGGACTTACCAACACCACCGGGATGCCGATTATCACCGCCAACAGCGACCCGATGCCGGCCCTGCGGGCAGCGGCGGAGACCTGGACTGCGGTGCCTTCCTCGAGCGTCGCCTTTGCCGCCCTCGGTCTGACCGCGCTCGACTCGCCGGCCCCAGACGGGGTGAACATCGTGACCTTCGCCGACACGCCGGCCAACAGCAGTCTGGTGGGCGACGCGCTGGCTGTGACGCGCACCTTCCTCGGCGGACCCGGCGAGATTGCCGATACCGACATCGTGTTCGGCGCCAACGTTACGTTCTCGACTACGCTGCAAACGGGGACGTTCGACGTTCAATCGGTGGCGGTCCACGAGCTGGGGCATGCGCTGGGCGCCGGCCATTCGGGACTGGTGGGGGCCAGCATGTTCTTCTCCGGCCAGTCGGCCAGCAAGCTCCAGGGTCTGCTGACGTCCGACGACATCGCATTCGTCACCGAAGCGTATCCGGAACCGGGCGCGGCCGGATTGGCGTTCGGGGCGATCTCCGGCGTGGTCAACCTGAACACGGGCGGCGGCGTGCGCGGGGCGCTGGTGACGGCCATCGACCCGGCTACCGGCGTGGCCGTGGGCACGATCACGGCAGTCGATGGGTCCTACACCATCGGGCGAATTCCGCCCGGCCGTTACTACGTGTACGCCGAGCCTATGGATGGCCCGGTGCAGGGGAGCCAGCTTGGGGCGGCCGGCAACGGCGCCAACACCGTGTTCTCGACGGCGATTCTGGGAGGCTTCGGGACCCCCACACCGGTGGCGGTGGCCGCCGGCGGGGCCGCCACAGCCACGCTCACGGTCGACACCGGTGATCCGGAGCTGAACATTCAGGGCGCCGGGGTTGGCGCGCCGGGCACTTCGCTGACCTTGCGTGGGGGGCCGGTGGGCCTGCGGCCGGGAGAGACGGTGGATTTTGCGGCCTTCGGCACGGGCCTGGACGACCTCGGCATAACGGACAAGACCATCACCTTCCTCGGGGCGCCGATCACCGTGCAGCCCGGAAGCCTGCGCCGCGGGCGGACGTCCAACGACCGGCCGTCGATCCGGGTGCTGGTGCAGGTGGCCGCCACGGCGTCGCCGGGCGTGGCGACGCTGGTGATCCGGTCGGCCACCGCGGCGTCGGTCTACTCGGCCGGGGTGCGGATTCTGCCGCCGTCGCCGGTTTTTTCCGCGGCCGGGGTGGTGAGCGCCGCCAGCTACACGGGCGGCAGCGCGGCGCCTGGTGAGATCATCTCGATCTTCGGCGTTGGGCTGGGGCCTTCGGTCGGAGTGCAGGGCGGCCTCGACACCGCCGGGCGGCTGAGCACCGCCGTGGGCGACGTCACGGTCGCCTTCAACGGTGTTCGGGCGCCGCTGTTCTTCGTCAGCGCTACCCAGATCAACGCTCAGGCGCCGCTGGAGCTGGCCGGCCAGTCGAGCGCTGCGGTGGTGGTGAGCTACCAGGGAAACTCCAGTCCCCCGGCGACCGTGGGGATCACCCGGGCGCGGCCGGGGATCTTTCAACTGGCGGGATCGTCGCAGGGCGTTATTCTGAACCAGGACGGAAGCTTGAACGGCAGCGCGAATCCGGCCGCCCGCGGCCAGGTGGTGGTGATCTTCGCCACCGGACAAGGGATGCTCGACCCGCCGCTGGCAACCGGCGTTCGGGCGCCGGCGAGCCCCCTGAGCAGCGCGTCGGCGGTGACGGCGACGTTTGGCGGAGCGCCGGGCCGGGTGCTGTTCGGCGTCATGACGCCCGGCTTCGTGGGCCTGATGCAGGTGAACGCCGAGCTGCCGGCCGATGCGCCGACTGGGGCGAGCGTTCCGGTGAGCATCAGCGTGGCGGGCGCGGCCAGCCAGGCGAATGTAACTATGGCGGTGCAGTAATGATTCACCCGGATGGCGGGGCGCTTGTGAGGCTCGCGGCGATCGCAGCCATCGCGGCGCTGGCGCTTCCGCTGACGGCGCTGGCTCAGAGACCACGCCCCTCACGACAGCAAATCCTCGACCACCTGGCGAAGATGCGCGCTACCGAGAGGGGCATGATGAACGTCGCGCCCGCGGAAGGCGAGTACCTTTCCGACCTTGTGCAGAAGCTCAAAGCCAGGCGGGTGCTCGAGATCGGCACCTCCAACGGCTACTCCGGCATCTGGCTGGCCATGGCGCTGCGCGAAACCGGGGGCAAGCTGATCACCCTCGACCTCGATGAGGGACGCCGGTCGCTGGCCCTGAAAAACTTCCGCGCCACCGGATTCGACGACATCATCGAATCTCGCCTCGGCGATGCTTTGAAGCTCCTTCACAGCGTGCAGGGCCCCTTCGAGCTGGTGTTCATCGACGCCTGGAAGCCGGACTACAAGAAGTACCTGGAGCTGACGCTGCCGATGGTGCCTCCCGGCGGGATCATCGCCGCCCACAATGTCGACTCGCACCCCCAGGAGATGCCCGACTTCCTGGACGCGGTGCGCACCGACCCGCGCCTGAAGACGGAGTTCGTGAAGGTTGGACCGGCGGGGCTCTCCGTCAGTTACAAGAAGTAGCCCTGCTTCTTGGCTATAATCCAGGCCATGAAGACTGCCCTCCTGCTCCTCGCTTCGGTCTCCCCGGCCGCGGCTCAATTGGTCGACGCCCACGTCCACCACAACGGGGACCCGGCGTTCCTGGCGAAGCTGGTGGCGCGCCTCGATGCCGTCGACGGAACGGCCTTTCTGCTGACCGGACCCAAGGATCTCGAAAGCGTCAAGGCCTTCATTGCCCGGCATCCCAAGCGGCTGATCGGCTTCGGTTCGATCCAGCTCGATGACCCGCAGGCGCCAGAGCTGGTGGACCGTTTCGCCGCCGCCGGCTTCCGGGGCTTGGGCGAGATCAGCGGGCCGCGGCGGGACTTCGACGATCGCGGCTATTGGCCGATCTACGAGCGGGCCGAAAAACACCGCATGATCCTGCTGTTCCACACCGGCATCGTGAACCGAAAGGACCCCGACACTCCCTCCGAGGTCAGCTCGGCCCGCATGCGGGTGCAGACCCTGGACCTGATCGCGCGGCGGTTTCCGAAGATCACCGTGATCGGCGCGCACCTGGGCAATCCCGACTACGCCTGGGCCGCCGAGATCGCCCGCTGGAATCCGAACCTCTACTTCGACCTCTCCGGCTCGACCCTGATCAAGAAGCAGGAGGACTACGGGTTCTTCAAGTCCATCTTCTGGTGGTCGAGCGTGGCCAGCGCCCACACGCCGAAGTCACAGACCAGCGCCTTCGAGAAGATCGTGTTCGGCTCCGACGTCTTCGACGGGGACCTGGAGGAGTTCGACCGGGAGCTCGACCGCTACCGGAAGATGCTGGCGGCGTGCGGGGTGTCGGCGGAGGCTCAGGCGAACATCTTCGGGGGCACGCTGCGGCGGATTCTGGGCAAGTCGCAATGAAGCCGGCGGCGCCGTGGCCGGCGGCGGTGCTGCTGGCCGCGGCCTGCGGTGTGGCGCGGGGCGCCGAGCCTCCACCCAAGCGCTATGACTGCGTGCGCGCCCCGGGCACGATCCGGGTGGACGGGAAGCTCTCGGAGCCCGCCTGGCGCCGCGCCGCCTGGACCGACGATTTCGCCGACATCGAGGGGGACCGCAAGCCGAAACCGCGCTTCCGGACGCGCGTCCGGATGCTGTGGGACGACGACCACTTCTACGTCGGCGCGGAAATGGAAGAGCCGCACGTGTGGGCCACCCTGACCCGGCACGACTCGGTCATCTTCCACGACAACGATTTCGAGGTGTTCATCGATCCCAACGGCGACACGCTCGAATACTACGAGTTCGAGATCAACGCGCTGAACACCGGCTGGGACCTGTTCCTGAACAAGCCCTACCGGCACGGGGGCAAGGCGCGGAACGAGTGGGAGATCCCGGGCTTGCGGACCGCGGTGCGCATCGACGGCACGCTGAACAACCCCCGCGACCGCGACCGGGGCTGGAGCCTGGAGATCGCGTTCCCGTGGAAGGCGCTGGCGGAGTTCGCGCGCCAGCCCTCGCCGCCGCGCGACGGGGACGTGTGGCGGGTGAACTTCTCCCGCGTCGAGTGGCAGCACGAGGTAGCCGGCGGCCAGTACCGGAAGATTCCGGGACTGAAGGAAGACAACTGGGTCTGGTCGCCGCAGGGCCTGATCAACATGCACGTGCCCGAGCGGTGGGGCTACGTGCGGTTCGGGGGCCGGTGATTCCGGGCGGCCGGCAATCAGGCCCGCCGCAACCGGAAGTCGAAGCTGGCGATCTTGGCGCCCTTGGGGCCGTCGGTGGGGTGGATCACCAGCGACTGGCGGAACGCGCTGTCGGTCTTGTTGTACTGGTCGCCCGGAAAGTAGAGCTGCGTGGTCAGCACCGCGACGCCGGGCCCGCTGACCTTCAAATGGATGTGCGCGGGCCGATAGCGGCCTTCACCGACGCGGTAGGGCGGCGGCTGAATGGTCCGCAACTGGTAGCGGCCGTTCTTGTCGGCATGGACCTTGCCCCGCAGCGTGTAGCCGCTGTTGTCGTAGACGCCGTCGGCGCTGCACTGCCAGACGTCAAGGATGGCCCCGCCGAGCGGCTTGCAGTCCGTCGACATGACGGTTCCGGTCACCACCAGCGGCGCCCCCTTCGTTCCCGGCTCGAGCAGAGTCTCCCGGTCCGGCGCGCCGGCCTTGTAAAAGGGCCCTTCGATGTTGTCTTCGGTTTCCTCGCACGCGGGGTCGGCATCGAGCGGGGTTCCCCACACCAGCGCGACGGCCCCCACGGCTCCAACCCGCAAAAACTCCCTGCGCAGCTCCGGCTTCTCCACGAAGTCCTCCTTGGCAGTGCCGGATTGATTGTACCGCAACTGGAAAGCTTGCGTACAATGGTAGTTGAGGTTGTTTTGTGCGCGCCTGGACTCTTGCGGCGATTCTTAGCGGCGTCTTTCTGGTGGGAACCCTCGGCGCGCTTCAACTGCCCTTTCGAGAGTACCCTGGCGTGGAGTACTACGGCTTCCCCCTGCCGCCCGATTACATGGACCCGGGCGAATGGGTCTTCGCCCGTCTGATGTATCCACCCACCAGCTTGTTGTATCGCGGCCGCTATCGTCTGGGCGGAGACTGGACCAGGGGCGGCACTACCTGGACGATCGATTACCCTCGGAACGACCGGCACGTCGCCGCCGCGGTCCGGCGCCTGACGGTGGTTCACGCCCGATCGGTCGAACAGCCCGTCAACCTGGACGATGGCGATGACGTCTTCAACTGGCCGTGGCTCTATGCGGTGGAAGTGGGGACCTGGGATTTGACCGACGCGCAAGCCGCCAAGCTCCGCGAGTACCTCCTGCGCGGCGGATTTCTCATGGTCGACGACTTTCACGGCACCTTCGAGTGGACCGTCTTCATCAAGACCATGCAGCGGGTCTTTCCGGACCGTCCCGTGGTGGACATCGCCGGTGATGACCCCATTTTCCGCACGCTCTGGGATATGTCAGACCGGTTTCAGGTTCCCGGCGCCCAGTTCCTTTACAGCGGCCGGACGTACGAAAACGATGGCGTCGCGCCCCGCTGGCGGGCAGTCTATGACGATAAGGGCCGGATCATGGTCGCGATCTGCCACAACATGGACCTGGGTGATTCCGTCGAGCACTCCGACGATCCGGAGTACCCGGAGAAGTACTCTGCGCAGGGCGTGCGGACCTTCATCAACTACCTCGTCTACACGATGACCCACTGATGAGCGCGATCCGGGGCGACAAAGGCCGCCGTCGCCAATTTGCGGCGCGTAAGTCGTTGATTCTCTTGAGCCGTCCGACATCCAGGCAAATTTGCCTGGAGGTTGCTTCTTCCACGACTGCTAGTGTAGTGTCCAACAAATAGCTAGACAGTATAAGCGATTCGCGCTATACTGGTGCATGAACAAGTCCTGTGCGCTTTCCGCCGTGGAGCGGCAGAAGATTCAGCAGTGGATCGCGGCGCACGG
>Ga0247727_10015292_pt1 | contig 12610 bp, 12 predicted proteins | sample WisWelCaveWW1625_FD_202498 | JGI IMG/M metagenome (GOLD analysis project Ga0247727, IMG submission 202498) | Biofilm microbial communities from Wishing Well Cave, Virginia, United States - WW16-25 | ecosystem: Environmental > Aquatic > Deep subsurface > Groundwater > Cave microbial mat | place... | reverse complement strand
GAAATTCTCGCGGCTCGCAAGGAGCGAAATCGAAGGCATAGCCAGAGTGCTATGGCGAGATTTCGCGACGCAGCGAACCGCGAGAAGGACCAGCCGGGCGACGAGAGCGGGTTTTCGGATAGGCTCTAAAGAGGCGACGGCGCGCAGCGCCTTGGCGCGCTGCGAAGTTGTGATGAAACCGAAGACACTCGACCTCTTGAGAACTGGGAAGCTACCCAAAGGCGACGTGTTGGCGACCGCTCGCGTCGCGGGGATTTTAGCGGCGAAGCGAACCGCGGAGTTAATTCCGCTTTGTCACCCTCTTGCCCTGAGCCACGTTGAGCTGCGCGAGACGCTTGGTGATCGTTCCGTTCTCATTGAGGCCGAGGTCGCAACCACCGCGCCGACCGGGCCCGAAATGAAAGCTTTGACGGCGGCAGCAATCGCGGCGCTCACCATCTACGACATGTGCAAGACAGTGGAGCAAGGGATCGTGATTCGGGAACTCCATCTCTTGCGAAAAGAGGGAGGCAAGAGTGGTCTTTGGGAGCGCGAGTTGAGAGAGGTTCCTCTTGCCGGAGCGCCGTCGTGATTTCCGTGGACGAAGCTTGGGAACGCATTCGCGCTCGCGCACAGCCGCTGCTGCCGGAATCGCGCCCGCTCGCTCGTGCCGCCGGTCTTTGCCTCGCGGAAGCGATCAGCTCGCCGCTCGATCTGCCGCCCTTCGACAGTTCCGCCATGGACGGTTACGCCCTGCGCGCCGAGGATACGCGCGCAGCGACGGATGAATGCCCCGTCAAATTACCCGTGACCGGCGAAGTGGCAGCAGGAGATTGGAGAGAAATTCCCGTCTCGCCGCAAACGGCGGTCGAGATCATGACCGGTGCTGCGTTGCCTCCGGGCACCGACTGCGTGCTGCAACTGGAGGCGGGTCGTTTCCGCAAAGGCATCGTGGAAATCCGCGCGCCTGTTTCCGAGGGGCGTCACATCCGCCGGCGTGGTGAAGACGTGCGGCGCGGAGACGGTTTGCTCGAAGCCGGCGTGCGCTTGAACGCCCAGCGCCTCGGTCTTTTATCTCACAGCGGGATTGCTGAAGTCTTCGTGCATCGCCCCGCGCGCGTGAGTTTGTTGGCGACCGGCAGCGAGCTAGTTCCCGCCGGAGCGCCTCTCAAACCCGGGCAGATCTACGACAGCAACCGCAGCGTGCTCGAGCGACTGATCCACTTGACGGGCAGTCTCTGCGACAACTTGGGCGTTGTACCCGACGACCCTGCCGCCATCCGCGAGCGCCTGTGCGCGGCTCTCGCGGCCGACGTGATTCTACTTTCCGGCGGCGTTTCGGTCGGAGCGCACGATCATGTAAAATCGGTACTGGAACAGATGGGAATGGAGCGCCTCTTCTGGCGCGTGCAGATGAAGCCGGGCAAGCCGCTCTTGTGTGGTCGTTTGGGAGAGACGTGGATTTTCGGGCTGCCGGGCAATCCGATCTCTTGTGTCGTGGGTTTTCTCGTGTTCATCGAACCTTTGCTGCGCATTCTGCACGGCGAGCGCAAGCTTGAGTCCTATAAAGTGCGCGCGCGTTTGACGCGCGAAGTCCGTAAAAAGGACGCACGGCGGACCTTTATGACGGCGACTCTGAGCCGGACGGCGGAAGGTTCGCTCGCAGTGACGCCCACGGCGAAACAAGGTTCGGCGATGATGCAGGCGCTGGCGCAGGCCGATGCGTTTCTAATCGTTCCGGAGGAGTGCGCCTCCATCGCAGCAGGAGAATGGGTCGATGTCCTGCCCTTTACCGGTTAGCCCAATGCAGCCGCCGGTCATCCACGTCGTCGGGCTGTCGAACAGCGGCAAGACGACCCTGATCGAGCGGTTAATTCCACGTCTGCGTGAGCGCGGTGTCCGCGTCGGAACGCTCAAACACGCACACGACGGCTTCGATCTGGATCTGCGGGGGAAGGACAGTTGGCGCCATGCACAGGCCGGTGCCGAGGCCGTTGCCCTGATTTCTCCGGCACGTTCGGCTTGGCTGTTGCGCAGCGAGCGGGAACTTTCGCCCGCGGAAGTGATCGAGCACTTTGGGGATCGCATAGATCTTGTGCTCGTCGAGGGTTTCAAACGGGAAGCCGAGCTCCGGTTGCAGCTCGAGCCCGCTTCCGATTTTCGGCTCCTTTGTGAGTTGCAGCGCTGTCGCATCGGTGTGTTTCCGCTCGATCTTACGGAGGCCGAGATCGATCAGCTCGTTGTTTTTTGCACGGAGGCGCTGCGGCGGTCGGGTCGTGCGGCAGCGTCCGTTGCTCCAGCCCGCGAAGCGGCGTGCTCTCACGACGCGCCTGGCTTGGTGGGCTCTGAGGAGTTCGCTGGAAATGCACGCTGAGATCACGCTTCGCCTGCTGTGTTTCGGTCCGCTGGTGGACTGCGTTGGACGCAGGGAGTTGACGCTGCGCTTGCCGGCTTCTGCCAGCGTTGCGGACGCTATTGGCCGCATGCGCGAGCTCTATCCCGATGCTGCCCCGATCTTGAACGCTTCTCGCGTGGCGGTGAACCAGCGCTTCGTTTCCGGCGACAGTGTACTCGTGGCAGGAGATGAAGTGGCGCTTCTTCCACCCGTGAGCGGGGGTTGATCCGGGTTACTCAACGTCTTGGAGAAGGGGATGGAAGTTTGGATCAGAACGACTACCTGACGAGTGACCCCATCGATGAAGCGGAGTGGCAGGCCTTCGCCGTCGATCCGCACGACGGAGCCTGCGTTGAATTCGTGGGCCGCGCACGGGGAACGGAGGGCGGCGAGCCGATCCGCTATCTCGCATACGAGGCGTATGCACCCATGGCCGAGCGCGTGATCGCTGCAATCGTCGCGGAGGCGCAGCGGCGCTGGTCGCTTCACCGCGTGTACGTGCGGCACCGCACGGGGCGCGTCGCGGTGGGGCAGATCGCCGTTGCCGTCGGCGTTCACGCGCCCCATCGCGAAGAGGCGTTCGCCGCCTGTCGCTTTCTGATCGATGCGATCAAGTGCGAGGCGCCGATCTGGAAGGTTGCCGTGACCCGCACCGGCAGGTTACAGCCCGCCGTCTGTAATCACGCTGCACCAGCGGTCCGGGAAGAAAACCAGTCCACAAGTTGTTCTATGTCGCTGAAGACGGCGAATGTCTGAGCAGATGACAGCAATCGTGCTCGCGGGCGGACGCAGCCGCCGCATGGGCTGCGATAAGACGCGCCTACCCTGGGGCCGCGTCACGTTGCTCGAGCACGTCGTCGAGACGTTGCGCTCCGTGGCGGATGAAATCATCGTCGCGGTGAAAGACGCCGCGGCTTTTTCTTCGTTCGACGTCCGGCTGGTAGAAGACGAGCTGCCAGAAGCGAGCGCGCTCACGGGGCTTTACTCCGCGCTCAAGCAGGCGTCTTTCCTGCGCTGCTTCGTGTGTGCGGCGGACATGCCTTTCCTGAATCCGTCCTTGATTCGCTTTCTGAGCCAGGAGCTGGACGATTTCGAGCTGGCCATGCCCGAGACCCCGCGCGGTCTCGAGCCGCTCCACGCCGTCTATACGATGGCCGCGCTGCCGGCCGTCGAAGAGTTACTGAGTGCAGGGAAGAAATGTCCGCGGGAACTGGTGCCGAAGCTGAGGACGAAACTAGTTTCCTATCCATTGTTTTCTCATCTCGATCCTGAATGTCAGAGCTTCGTGAACCTCAATACGCGCGAAGACTACACGCGCGCACTCGCGACAAGGAACGCAAATGGCTCGGCCGTGGGTGACGCCTGAGCATGTTTGCCAAATAGAATTCAATTTCTACTCACGCAACCAGCGATCTTAGTCTACCGCTGAGGCTTGCTGCAGCGACTACACTTTTTCGCGCTCTGTATTTTCACATTTTTCATAAAACGCGATGATATTTTTTGACGTGGCGGCAGGTGCTTCAATCTGCGGCCAATGGCCGATCGTCTCGTCCAACAAAACGACGTCGGGCTGAGGAATCAGCGCCTGATAGCGCTTGGCCATGTGCAAACCAGAATTAGGATCATAAGGAGCATTAATAAATCTCATGGGGACTTTTGTTTTGAGCATTGGATTGACCCAGCGATCGCGGAATTGAATTCGCTCCAAAATAAATCTTCCGACCAAGTGCGTGACCTTTAATCCATCGTTGCAATTCACGATTTGCCAATAAGTCTCCAGTTCGTCGTCCGTCGGCTTGTTTTCTGGACCGAAAACTTCACTCATGCTTTTCCGAAACAATTTTTTCGGAATTCTGGGGCCGATGAAGCGCCCAAAGGGCGACGAGAGGATCTTTTGCATAATTCTCGGCTGGTAGGCTTCGGCAAATAGGCCGCCGTTCAAGAAGCAAAGGGAGCGTATTTTTAAATTCGTCTTTCCGTCTTCAAAACGGGCAAGCAGTTCTTGGGCCACGCTGACTCCGAGATCGTGGGCCAAAATATGCACATCTGTTTTTTTGAGCTTGCAAAGCAACGCTTCATGCATATCCGCATGATCAAAAATCGAATACTCGTATTTTCGAGGTTTATCTGAAAATCCAAAGCCCAACATATCCGCTGCGATCAATTCATGACGATAGGAAAGAGCTTCCCATATGAAAGACCAATCCCATGAACTGAGCGGGTAGCCGTGAATCGCCACAACCGCTGAGCCTTCGCCTGTTCGGCGATAAAAAACGCTCTGATTTTTGTATTGGAATAGCGATCCTTCGCTTCTCCAGCGTGTTAAAATTTGCTTCATGTAATTAACCCGCTTCTCCGGTGAGCTCACTGCGGCGTTGCAGCCAGCGCTTGGTTCGAAAGCGCAACCAAGGAGACGCCGAAGCTTGCACCCGGGCGAACGCGGTGAGCGCCTCCTCCTGCTTTCCCTGCGCGAACAACGTCCGCACCTCGGACCACAGCGCTTCTGTTTTCGCTTCCGGACTGTCCGCGTGTTCCCAGCGCTCGCGGTCGAGACGCAGCGCTTCTTCCAGAGCCTGTGCCGCCTCTTCGGGCTGCGCCTGCAGTTTGTAAATCCCCGCCCAGCGGCGCAGGTAACGACTGTAATCATCGCGAGGCCCAAGGGCTTTCAAGAAAGCGGCGGCATCAGCCAGGGTGCGGCGGGCCTCTGCGGCGCGCCCGAGTTCTTGCAAGACCACGACGTAGGTCAAGTGCGTCTCGAAACTGCGCAGCTGCGGATGCGCTTCCAGATATTCAAACACCTCGAGGGATTGGCTGTGCCAACCGAGTCGGGGATAGTCATAGACCGCGGCCGCATTGAGCCGACCCCAAGGGTCTCCTCGAAAACGCCACGTCAAAATGCCGCTGCCGGCGGCGATCAGGAGCAACAGCGCCAGTATCCAAAGCGCGCGCTTTCGCAGCGAAATATGGCCGCCGGATTGGAGCAGTAACCAATGCAGCGCGAAAATCGCCGCGGCGACTCCCAGTGTGCACTCTCCGACTTCGTCCCGCTTGATTACCGGTGTCTTGACCAGGATGAAAAAGCAAAACAAAAGAAAGAGAGGAGCCAGGGCCATGGGCAAAATCGGAACGCCCCGGCGTCGCCAGCGCTCGACCCAGTGAGGCGCAATCAGGACGGCCAACCAGGCGGCACCTATCCAGCACAAGACGCAGTGTGCGATCGCCGCGTTTTTATTGATCCTCGGCAGCAGAGCGAGATTGTGAATCGTGAATTCCCGCTGGGCGTTGATGCCGAGGAGCAGCTCCGGTGTGGAGAAGCCCAGAATCCGCTGCCCCCAACTGATCTCCTCAAACCCCGCGAAGAAAAAGGCGGCTCCCATGCCGAGCACCAGCGCGCAGTACAGCTTGCCCGGTGCTTTGCCGAGCGAGAGCCACATCAGCGCTCCCGCCAACAAGAATGCAACGGCTCCGGCGTACTCAAAGACCCAGTCTTCCGCTGTGAAGCGGGCGTAATTGACCGGATCGAATACCTGCAACAGCACTACCAACACCAGGCCGCCCAGTGCCAAGCACCAATAGAAAATATGTTCCCGAACAATGCTCACGAGTTTGCGCTCGGTAGGTGGTGGCCCAGGGCGGAATCGAACCGCCGACACCCTGATTTTCAGTCAGGTGCTCTACCGACTGAGCTACCGGGCCAGGGCAAGCTCCAGGCCCGGCAATTTAGCCCGTAGCTTCTCCGAGGGCTAGGTAAAGTGGGCTCACGAGCGTAGAAGTTGATACCGCCTACCCCGACGGCGACAAATTCGATACTGGCTTGCGAGAGAGTTTCGAGACTGCGCAGGAATCCGCTAGCCGGGGCGGGCAAGGGTAGCCCGCCCAGCCTGCCGGATTTCGCGCGTGAACTTGAGGTGTTCCCACATAGCCTTAACCCAGCTCTTATCGCTTCCAGGGCGGTTCCAAGGCTGGCGTTCGAGCCAGCGTGCGTATTCCAGCAGGTGTTTTAACTCGCCTACCGCGGCACGATGCGCACGGATTTCATGGTGGCGTTTTCGAGAGGCCGGTCGCGCGGGCCGTTGCGGCCGAATTCGTCGCGCGGTGTGTTCGCAATTTTATCGACGACGCCCATGTCGGAGATCATGCGGCCAAAGGCGGTGTATTGACCGTCCAGGTGAGAAGCCGTCCCGTGCACAATGAAGAATTGGCTGCCCGCGGAGTCCGGGTTGGCGCTCCTCGCCATGGAGACGATTCCAGGTACGTGGGACATATCGTTGAACTCGGCTTTGATGGTATAGCCGGGGCCGCCCGTGCCGTCGTTTCTCGGATCGCGGTCCTTGCTGTTGGGGTCGCCTCCCTGGATCATGAAGCCGGGGATGGTGCGGTGGAAGGTGGTGCCGTCGTAGAAGCCCTCACGCGCAAGTTTCTTGAAGTTCTCCACCGTCTTGGGGGCTTTGTCCGGCAGAAACTCGATGCGGATTTCACCAAAGCCCTCGACGTCGATCACGGCGATTTCATCGGATTGAGTTGAACCCGAAGTCGATTGGGTTGAACTCGCGGCCGGTTTGGCGGAGGCTTTCGTTCCGGGGGCGTTCGAGCTCGTCGGTTCGGAAGGGCTGCACGCGATGGGCAGAACGAGAAATGCCCCCGCGATGATGAGCGAAGTTCCGAGGTGTTCCATGATGAAGGCCCTTTCTTCGTCTGGAGTTGGTAGAAAAAGGCGGCTGGCATTGTCAAGGTGGGAACAGTCATGCTGGGAACGGAGTAGGGGTATGCGGCGGAGCCTGCTTTTTTTCGCGCTCACCGTTTGTCTTTGGTTTCCGCACGAAGTCACCGCCGCGGCGCCTGCCCCTGCGCAGGGACGTCGGGGCATGGTCGTCACGTCTCAGGCCGACGCGACGCGCGCCGGTGTGTCTTTGCTCGCGGCGGGGGGCAACGCCGTCGATGCGGCAGTGGCGGCTGCCTTCGCCCTCTGCGTGACGGAGCCCTTCGCTTCCGGTTTGGGAGGCGGTGTCTTTCTCCTGCTGCGCTCGCTCCACGGCGAAATCGTGGCTTTGGACGCGCGCGAAACGGCGCCGGCGGCTGCCCACCGCGATCTCTATGTGCAGCCGGGTGTGTCCGAACGCGCATCGCTCGACGGTGTACTCGCCGTGGCGACGCCAGGACTGGTGGCGGGGCTCTTGGAGGCGCTCGAGCGCTACGGCACCAAATCGCGGCGAAAAGTGCTCGAACCCGCGATCCGCTTGGCTGAGGAGGGTTTTGTAATCGGTGCTTACCATGCGCGCGTACTGGCAGAAGAAACGGCGCGCATCAGCTGGGCCGCTTTCCCGGAGACGCGCGCGCTGCAGTTTCCGCCGGACGGCGAAAGCATCGAAATAGGCTGGCGGTTGCTGCAGCCTGAGCTAGCGCGCACGCTGCGGCGCATCGCGCAGTTCGGGCGCGAGGGTTTTTACTCCGGTCCCGTGGCCGAGGCGCTGATTGCCGAGGTCAAACGGGCCGGCGGTATTTTGAGCGCAGAGGATCTGGCGGGTTACCAAGTGCGCTGGCGTGCACCCGTACGCGGCGAATACCGTGGTTTTGAGGTGATTTCATTCCCACCGCCCTCGTCCGGCGGCGTGGCGCTCATCGAGATGCTGCACATTTTGGAAGGCATCGATTTCAGCGCGCGGCCGGCGGGTTCTTCAGCCAGCCTGCACGTGCTCGCCGAAGCGATGAAGCTCGCCTTCGCCGATCGCGCTGCTCATCTGGGTGATCCCGGTTATGTCGAGGTGCCGACGACGGCCTTGCTCTCCAAACCTTATGCGGCGCAGTTGCGCGGGCGCATCAACCCGCCGCGCTGGCGGCGCCCGCCGTGGACGTGGTTTCGCGACGAGGTAGCGATCCGCGTAGCTGGACCGGGCCTGCCGCCGCGCGACGCGGGCACGACTCATCTCTCAGTGGTCGACGCTCAGGGCAATGCGGTGGCGATTACTCAAACCATCAATACGCCCTTCGGCTCGGGTATCAGCGTGCCCGGCACGGGCGTCATTCTCAACAACGAGATGGATGATTTCGCGCGCGCCCCGAATGAACCGAACAGCTACGGCCTCGTGGATGTGCAGGGGAAGAACGCCATCGCACCCGGCAAGCGGCCGCTTTCTAGTATGGCGCCGACTTTCGTCATGCGGGACGGAGAACTCTTTTTGGTAACGGGTAGTCCCGGTGGCCCGCGCATCATCACGACGGTGTTGCAGACGCTGGTGAACGTGCTCGACTACGGCATGGATGTGCAGGCGGCCGTGTCGGCGCCGCGTATTCACCACCAGTGGCTGCCGGATCGCATTGTACTCGAACCAGAAATCCCGGCGGATGTCATCGAAGGACTGCGGCAGCGGGGACACACCGTCGAAGTTTCGGAAAAGCACTGGTCGGCCGCCGAGAGCATCGGGGTGGACCGGAAGCGTGGATGGTACTACGGTGCCAGTGATCCCCGGCGCGACGGTTTAGCGCAGGGTCTCTGAGCGGATTGCGGGTATCCGCCGCGAGGCGGCTGCGACGGAACAGCTAACCCCAAAGGAGAAATCAGCATGAAGAAAGGAAACATCGCAAGGCGGTTCCTGCTCGTACTGGCGCTGCTGTGCGCGGCAGGGTTGCCGACAAATGCGCGGGCGAAGCATGAGATTTCGAGTGAAATCCGCACGGGTGTCCGAGAGGCCGTTCTCACCTTCATTGACTTGCGCAGGATGGACGGGATCGTGCGCTTTTACGATCCCGTCGAAAACAAGCTGTTGCGGCTCAAGTTCGAAGCTCTGCACGATGAAGTCGAACACAAAGGGGATTTCTTGGTCACCTGCGGAGATTTTCGCGATCAGTCCGGACGCAAGATCGATCTGGATTTTCTCGTGCTGCAGGATGGGGGCGATTCCGTCGTGGCGCAGACCGTCGTTCACGCGATCGATGGCGCGAAGCGCGAGTATAACCTGGGAGCACCGTAAAGGGCGGAAACTGCTCCAGCCGGTCAGGAGCGAACCATCGCATGAAATCTGAGTACGCCGGGTTGTTCGCCTGCGCGGTTGCACCCGCTTCATGGCCGCGTTAGCCCGGATTATTCATGAAGCGTCATAGCGAGACTGCGGAGATGCCCGAAATGGTGAACGATTTCAGCGTTTGGCACCGGAGGCGTACTAGACAGTACGTCGAGGAGCCAAACGCTGAAATCGCTTGCCAGGTCGGGCAGATACGCAGTCGCAGTAGGCGCTTCATGAATAATTCGGGTTAGAGACATCGAGATACACGAGGGAACGCGGATGAATGGCCGAACGCTCCACGCGGCCTGCGCCGTTACTTCCGCTCGGGTGCAACCGCGCAAGCGACAATCACAATATTCAGCGAGATAGCTCGCTACGGGCGGATTACGGCAAGCGTGTAGGCGGAGAGATCGATTACGCGCCGTGCGATGCGCAACACGTCCTCGCGCGTCACCGCTTCAATGTGTAGGCCGTAGTGACGATCGGCGTCGGCGCCGAGGCCGTAGAGGGCGTCGTGGGCCAGGTGCGCTGCGCGCGCGGAGGCGCGCTGGAGTTCGATGGCGAAGTTGCCGAGCAGGTAGCGTTGGGCGCGCCGCAATTCTTCCGCGGAAGGCGGTGTATCGAGGGTGTGCGCGAGTTGATCGAACATGCTCTGTTGCGCGCGCTCGCGCTTCTCCGGGGCGGTTCCCATGTAGAGGGCGAAGAAGCCCGGCGCTACGCCCTCCACGTTCGCGCAGGAAACGGTGTAGGCCAGACTCTGGCGGTCGCGCAGCTCGAGGAAGAGGCGGCCACCTTGTCCCGCGAGCATCTGGGTCAAGACTTCCAGGGCGTAGCGGTCGGGATCCGTGATGGTGAGGCCGCGGAAGCCGAGCACGATGTGGCTCTGCTCGCGCTGTTTGCGCAGCTCGGCCGTGCGGATTTCGCGGGGCGGCGCATCGGGGGACGGCGGCGCGAAGCCTGCTGAGGAATCCGGCAGATCCGCGAGTAGCGCCGATAGACGTTCTGCCAGCGCATCGGGTTCCACGTCGCCGGCGACACCGATCACGAGATTCGGGGCGCACACCAAACGTGTGTGCTGCGCGGCGAGTGCTTCGCGCGTGAGAGCCTGGATCGAATCCGGAGTTCCGGAGAGACGCAGACGATAAGGATGAGCGTCGTAGTGAGTGTGCGTGAAGAGTTGGAAGGCACGTGCGGCCAGGTTGTCCTCGCTGCGCGCGATGGCCGCGAGGGTTTCTCGGCGCTCGCGTTCAATTTCTTCGGGATCGAAGGCCGGCGCGAGCAGAATTTCGCTCAGGATTTCCAGCGCGGGGTCGAGCTGATCGCGCGTGCAGTCGAGAGTGAGGCCCGTGCTGTTGCGTCCGGAGAAGCCCTCGATCTCGACGGCCAGTGACTCGATGGCGCGCGCGAGTCCTTCGGCGGAGCGCGTTTCGGTTCCGCGCAGCCACGTGCGCGAGAGAAAGGACGTAATGCCGGCATTAGCCTCGCTTTCGTCGAGCTGTCCACCGAGCAGGGCGGCGCGCAGCCCGACGACGGGCGGCTCGCGCCGCGGCACCACGTGCAGCGCGGCACCGTTGGCGAAGCGATAAGAGAAAATATCCGTGGTTGCAGGTGCGCTGACCGAGGAAGTTTGGCTGCGTTGTAGCGCGGTGCCCGCTGCGGTGATGGGCTGTGGTTTTCGGAACACTTGGTCGGTGCGTGCGACGCCCTGCTTCACGGCGGAGAGCAGTTCCGTGTGAGCGAGGCTTTTTGTCTCGGCCTCTGGCAGCAGCACGCCGGTCGTGAGCTGCTCTGCTTTCAAATACGTTCGCGCGACACGTTGTAGATCTTCAGGGGTAGCTTGTTCGACAGCTTGCAAATAACGCGCTTCAGCGCGAAAGTCGCCGGCCAGGGCTTGGAAGGAACCCAATTTGTGCGCGAGACCGGAAACGCTCTCGCGCTCGAAATGTTCGCGGGTGAGAAAATTAGCGCGCGCTTTCTCAAGCTCGTCGCGACCTACAGGCTCCGCGCGCAGGCGCTCCACTTCGCGCACGGCGGCGCTCACCAACTCCGCGCAGCGCGCTCCGTCGCTTTCGGCGCTTACGCCGAAGACGCCGGCATCGAGCGGCGTGTAGGAGAAGGCTTCGATGTGATCCGCCAGCGCTTCGCGTTCTTGCACGCGGCACACCAAGCGGCTGCTGTCGCCCTGTCCGAGGATGAAGGCCAAAAGATCGAGATAGGGCGTGTCGGTGTGGGCGAGCGGAACGGTCATCCATGCGAGTTCGAGGCTCGTGCGCTCGAAGGGGCGCCGCAGCACGACGCTGCGAGGAGTGTCCTGCGCTGGCTCGGCGGGGCGTTCCCGGCGCGTGCGGCCAGGAACTGCGCCGGAGAAGAAATCAGCAACGGCGGCTTCGGCCTCAGGTGCAGCGAAATCTCCCGCCGCAACCACCAACAAATTTTCCGGCGTGTACCACTGGCGGAAGAAGTGCTGCAGGCGTTCGCGGTCAAGGCTCGCCACGCTTTCACGTGTGCCGAGAATCGGGTGTCGGTAGGGGTGTGCGCGGTAGGTTTCGGCAAAGACGGCGTTCGCGAGCACGCTGCCCGGAGAGTCGTCCGAGCGGCGGATCTCTTCCAGAACGACCTCGATTTCTCGCGCGATCTCCGTGGGATCGAAAACCGAATGGCGCACCGCGTCGACCAAAATCTCGAGACAGGGACGCCACTCGGAAGCGGGTACCGTGGCATGGTAGACGGTGACGTCGAAGGTGGTGAAGGCGTTGATACTGCCGCCGGCTCCTTCGATGGCGCCGGCGATCTCCGCTACGCCGCGTCGCTCCGTGCCCTTGAACAGCATGTGTTCGTGGAAGTGAGCGAGCCCTGCTTCTCCAGGGCGTTCGTCTGCCGAGCCCACCTGAGCCCAGATCTGAAGCTCTGCGACGGGTGCGTGGTGAGCCTCGCGCACTAAGGATCGCAGGCCGTTGTCGTAGCGTCGGAGCTGAGCCGAGGTGTCACGCAAGCTGCGCGCAGGGTAGCCTTTATCTCGGCAAAAATCCTCAAAAATGTTCAGCCGCAGGTCTTTTACTTTAAAACGAGAGTAGACGCCGCATCGGCGCAGATTGTAAAGTTACGTTCTAACCCGGATTATTCATGAAGCGCCTACTGCGACTGCATATCTGCTCGACCTGGCGAACGATTTCAGCGTTTGCCTCCTCGACGTACTGGGAAGTCAGCCTGCGGTGCCAAACGCCGAAATCGTTCA